>Ga0116231_10001709_pt1 | contig 45564 bp, 42 predicted proteins | sample S1TSphgellanicum_2_FD_89695 | JGI IMG/M metagenome (GOLD analysis project Ga0116231, IMG submission 89695) | Host-associated microbial communities from peat moss isolated from Minnesota, USA - S1T2_Fd - Sphagnum magellanicum MG | ecosystem: Host-associated > Plants > Peat moss > Unclassified... | reverse complement strand
TCGCAGTGGACAGTCAAGGAAGGAGCGAGGGAGGGCGGAAGGGAAGGGAAAAGGTGCGTTGTTGTGTCAGAGATTTGAGAGTACGAAAGATGGAACTTGGAGCTGGGTTACAATCGTCATTGTCAGGGTGCAGATCGGTGTGTTTTCTTCAACTCTTGATCAATGCCTGTGGATTCTGTTGTTGTTGTTGTTGTTTTGCTAGTTGATGCGTGGCATTCTTCCGGGAAGTTTGTGCAGCACATGTCATTTGTGGACTTGTTTGGGTGAAGCGATCAATGGCTTGCTTTGTGGGATGAGATCAAGAAGATGTCGGGAGTGAAGTGTGTCTACTTTGCGGGTTTCTGAGAATCGGTGGAAGCGATTCATAGCTTGACGAGAAGGTGTAGCTGTTGGATTTGGAAATGGGAACCATCGCGTGGACACGAGTCTCCGTTGCTCATGAGTCTGCAGAGACTCGTCGTGAGAGGACGCAGCGGACGCAAATAGCTGCAAGAAATCCTCTCGCGGACGTTACAAACACGGTGACGGCGGCGGTGGCGAGGACGAGCCGTGGCAGGCCTCCTCCTAGTGTGGTAGTCGCGAATCCAAGTGCAGGTGAAAAAGGAGGAGGAGGAGGAGGAGGAGGAGGAGGAGACGATGATGTAGAAAGGAATGTAGGGCGAGGTGTGCTGCTAAAACCAGAGGAGAAAAGCGCTGGGAATAGTGGTTCCGCGTTAGGGAAAAGAGGAGAGGTCCAATTGTTGCCGAAGCTAGGAAGTTTAGCAGGGGAGAAGGATTCTTTGATGAGCTCAAGGTCGCGAGGTAGGACGTTGAACGATCTCCTGACCGAGACACCGAAGCTCGAAGTCACAAAGGATGCGAGAACGGAAGAAAGAGTGGAGAAAATGGTCACTGAATTGACGGGGAAGACGGACCCTGTTCAAAAGATTTGCGGACGACAGAAAGCTTTGCCTAAAAGGAAGTGGGGTGAAACCCTAGCGATGGACGAGCGGGAAGAGCTTGGTTATGAAGTGTTGGTGAGGTCGGGGAACAAATTGAGTAAAGCTCTCAAGATACCAGCAGTGCAGGATTCACACAAGGAGAAGTCGACCCCAGTCTGCAGGAAACAGGAGGGGAAGAAAGTGAAATCACTATCAGGGAGGAATACAGATTTGGAGGAGGAGACTGCGAGCCAGATAAACCTGGTCTGTCTTTCAAGGCTAAGGGAGCTGCTGGGAAATCTACATCTGCAACTGACATGTGCACAAAGAAATGGTTCCAAAGCTGCAAAGAAAGTGACCAATGCATCAATGTCTACAGAAGACATTGATGCATCAATTGCAAAGCTAACCAGAGTTAGCAGCACATTGAGCACACCATGTGTGACACTTGCAGAGGAAAGAGATGAACAAGAGGCAAGAAAGAAAGCCAGCAATGCTGCTGGAGTCCACAAAGCTTCAAGTCAGGGTGGTGAAGGAGATCATGACAGCAGGAATGAAAATGCTGGTAAACCTCTGAAGCATCCAAAGCAAAAAGTCTCAAAGAGCAGCAGTGATGCTGATGACATACTTCTGACTGCCAAGCAACAGCATGCAGTGAAGATGATTGGGAAAGTTCACACTGAAAGTTGTGGATTGACAAATTTAGATGGAGATTGCTCTCTTCTCTCAGTGGGAAATCCTGGCATTGAGATCCTCACTATCCAGAAGTATGGAGAAATGTTACTACAAGCTGATTCCACCAGCAGTGGAAGTGGGGTGATGCTCAAGGCTGTGAAGACACTGCCAAATGACAAGATGAATATGAAGAAGATACTTGCAAGTTCAAGAAAGCAGGCCGTTGTTTCAGAATGTCTGGTTGGTAGTATTTCAGAGCCTCCAAGTCTGAGGTCTGATCACATTTCCAGTGCAGAGCTTGATTTGGGTGTGCAGCTTGAGCACAATGAGCCAACATCAGGAGGAAGATGGGAAGGGAGAAATGTATCTAGGTGCACTAGTCTAGGAAAGAGATGGGTTTGTGAAGTTGTTTTGGACAGGGGCCCATTGGAATTGGGACCACACCCAGGAGCTCATTCAACATTCTCTTTTGAGTTCCTGCCAGGGGCTGATGGGAGCTCTGAGGAGAGAGCAGAGGATGTGGATCATGTATCATCTATTGAGGGAGATGTTTCAGGGTGTGAAGGGGAGGAGTCTGCTCTTCAGCCACCAAAATCATTTAAGGATGCAGAGATTCCAGTGAAGATGCTGGATTGCAACACAAAAATTGGGAGGCCAACACCACTGCAGGCCCGTGTTTTGGCTGTTTTACTCAAGGGCTGTGATTTTGGCATTGCTGATCAAGGTGCTGATATGTTTTGTGTCTCCATCCCCAACTTCTGTTTTAAGATTGTACACAATCACAGGTTTTTGGTCTAATCACTCAGAGTTGTGCAGGACAAGCATTGGTGTATGGAGTGCCTGCACTTGTGCATACCTCGAAGAAGAGGAAGAGCTATGTATGCAAATGCCCATCACCTTTGTGTTTTATGCTCTCTTCATCTGCAGATCTTGTGCTGCAGGTAAGACATTTGTCTCAATTGACCTTCTGATCTTGACAGTTAAGTCAAAACTCAAACCCATAGTTTAGTGCAATGTGCACTCCAAAGCCAGATGTTAATTTCAGTAATTGTTTTGAAATATTTTTTCTGAAAAGATCATGCTTCTAAGTTCTCCTGTGTTCCTTCTCTCTTCTATTTTTCTTTCTCTTTTCATTTCCAATTTTTCTTCTTTTTGTGCTCCTCTTTCTTCTCAGTTTCTTTGGTCATCTCCTTCTCTTTTATGTCTTGTTGGGGTAGCCAGCATCATGACTGAGTTTTCCAGTTAGTGCTGGTCTGGTGATAGAAACTCAGTATGTTGGTTGATGCATGATGCTGACCTTGATCCACTGCCAGGAGCTGATGAAATCAGTGATGATGTTATGGAAGCCTGTCAATAGCATGCATTTCCTGCTGAAGGCCATGATGCAAAGTCCATGCTAGAGATTGAAGCTTGCGTCACAATTAGGAAGGAATTTTTAATTATTTTTGCCATGCAGATGCGAGCTCAGGAGCTGGTTGAGATTTTGACAGAAGAAGAGCAGGTTATGCCCAATGAGTTGCTGAAGATGATCAGTCCTTCCAACAAAAAGGCAAAAATTGGGAATTGAAGAAAATTCCTACACAGCCATCTCACATTGTTGACCTGTTCTGATTTTGACTCTTTCTGTGCCCCGATCTCAAAAGGAATAGAGGGATGTGAGTTCAGAATGCGATGCAGAGTTGCAGTTTTTATTGTGCCTCATCAAAAAGATGGCATTGCTGGAGCAAGGGGGAGACGGCAAAGAGATGGGAAGAAGGATAAGAAGCCTGGTCTGCAATTTTGTACTGCATACAAAGTCCATGAAATCTTAGTGTTAGGACAAAGTATGAGAGTTCACAGATTCCTAAAAGTCCATAAGATGTTTTTGGTTCCCATACTGTGGTTGTTTGTTGTTCAATGACTGCAATTAAAACTTCTCTATTGTGGACTCTGTCCTGCACTGTGGAGGAAAGCATTGCTGCACAGAATGCCTGTAAACTTTTAGGTTTCTGTGCTTAGTGTTATCTCTGGTGCCAGAGAACCAACCCATGGGTCTATCCATTGATGGCTCAGTTAAGAGATTTGTGTTCAAATGGAGAACCAGGCAACATTCATACTGAAGTGCCACTTGAAGTAAATGCTTATTTTTTCTCTGTGACTCTGCTGAATCAGTGAACAGTGTAAGGCTCAAATCCAGTGTTGTGCACTTTTTGGTATACTCATGCAATCTGTTCACAAGTTGAAGATAACTCCCATTGTTAACACTGACAGTCCTGTCAGAACTGCCTTTGACCTGAAACTGTAGGAGACTTGTTTTCCACAATGCAGAGTTTCACATTTGAGGTATGTACTCCAAACTATGAACTCTGCTCTAGTCCAATCACATATAGGTTGTTTCTCTCTCTCAGGTAGGTTACGAGAAATGTCCTTGGGCTAGCAATAAGAAGAGTGTGCTCAAGGATAGGGTTATTTAGCCTACATCACAAGCTTTCCATCCAACAATTTGGTAATGGAAATGAAATTCGTTGTCGATAGGTTCATAGCTTTTGCACATGGATGTCATGTGTCTAAAACATTTGTGTCATATATATAAGGAGGATGAAGGAATTTTTTGAAGGCAATCTGGAATGTGTTATCAACAGTTACTTGATTGAATTAAGGTGTTACAACAGTCTTGTGGTATGAAATTGAATGCATGGCAGGAGTGGATAATGTACTGGTCCCTATTTGTATCATCACCATGACCAACTTTCAACTTTTCTTCTGAGGGGCCGTTGGTTAGGATGACGATAGGATCGCAACATTCTGCTGATTGGCAAAAGGAAGCGTGCTGTGAACACCATGCTTACAATACCACCAAAAGCTACTGTAGTGGCCATGTAGTTTGTCCATTTGGTTATTGGGGGTACAACTGCAATTCCACTTGCTGTGAAAGCCCCAAGTGTACAAACAACTGACACCACAAGCAAGAGGGAGGCATAAGAAACTGCTTTCCGTGCATCTTGGACAAGTTCCTTAATAAACTTGCCCTGCACTGGAAGAATTCCCTCTGCCCCAGCAATCACAGAAGCCATGCTGAAGAAGAAAGAGAAGCTGTTGAATACCCAGAACACTCGAACACTACTGTATTCCTCGATTGCTGCAAACTGTGGAAATGTCCCTGGTGGTGCTGGCTCTGGCAATTCAAACTGGTACAGATCATTACAAAACAAAATTAGTTTTCAGTATTTTGTGATTACCCTTCCATAATTGTGCTTCTCCCCTTCCCAACAATGCTATACTACTGTTATAGTTATGACTGCTATAGGTGTGCATGATATAAAATTTACCAAGGACCTTCAAAATTAAGATGTTTGTTCCTTGGTCAACATTACTGTTTTTAGGGTTGTGAAGTGATGGGTGTTTCACACTTTGGCCAAACACATCATAGAAACCACATGTCAGGTTTGTTCTGCTAACCATAACATATTTTGCAGAATAAATATTTGCAGGATGTCCCTGGCAAGCATCATCATTTGGTTGGTTTATTAAGAAATATCCTGCATGTAGAAATTGGTTGGATCAACAACCATGGAACATTATGGTTGCTGTCATATGATTGCTGAATAATTTGTGCACTGTGTTATATACCTGTGTGTGGTAGTAACTGATGTATCCCAAAGGTGGTTGTATCCATCCTCCATACGATATAGTTGCAATCAAAGCAGAACCCACCAAGATAGCATTGGCAGCATCCACAAATACCTGTCTATCTCGATATAGGAAACTGATGTAATTCATTACATCAGGCTGCTCCAACAGCAGCTTCTCAACATCTCGCCAGCTGATTTCAATGATCCCAGCAAATGGGTTGAGAGCTTCTGGTAATTTTTTGCCTTTCCATTTCAATTGCTCATTCTTCTCTGCTGCAATCTGCAAGGCTGTACGGCCTAGCCAATCCTCTTCATTTAAACTGAGTCTCTCTTGTGCTGTTAGTAACTTAACCACATCTGTGTGACCTGACCTTGCAGCAAAATGCAGAGGTGTGAATTTTTCAGACTCAGCTACAGCATTGATGTCCATGCCTGGTTGCACTAGTAGCAATTGAACCAGGTATGCACTCCCTGTTGCAGCAGCCCAATGCAGAAGTGTTGAGGCATGAAGTGCATCAAGCTTCCATAGCAAGTTTTCGCGACCCAAGTCTGAATTCAATTGCAATCTTTTGACAAAGTTGATATCCATATCAGAGATAGAAATCACTCGAGGCATACAAATCAGTAGTATCTTGAAAACCTCAATGAGCGTGATACAGTTCTCCCAGTTGTTTTCTTGTAGCCGCTTGACAACAAGATCTAGTGCAGTTTCCTGTTTCACATTTTGAGCTCTTATATCTAAGTACTTGAGAAGTTTCAACACAACCTGACTGTGACCCTGCACTGATGCCAGGTGCAGTGGGGTGGAACCATCAGTGATTCTAGTGAAAGTGTCAGAAAGATCAGGCCTTGGAAGAAGCTCAAGGTGCAAGCCCTCTGATATGGTAAGGTCTTTCAGGCCACCAACTTTTGTATCCAATGTTTCCAAAAGACCTTTGAGAATGACTGGTGCCCAGTGGTACTCATAAAGAAGGAGCTCCACAACCTCCACATGACCTTCCCGAGCAGCCATGTGCATTGGCAGGAGTCCATCAGCATCTGGAGCATTGACAAAGGTGTCATTCCACTCAAGTAATTCTCTGACTGCCATTGCACGTCCCTGTCTGGAAGCATAATGCAATGGGGTGCGTCCGGCACAGTCTAGTGCATTAGTTGGTCCATTTCCTTTGGTTGGCTTACTCAAGTCCTTGAACTTGAGCATCCTCTCATCTCTTTCAGGATTCATGTACCGCATGTCACGTTCACTGTTAAATTTCAGCCCATAATGCATCAGTCTCTCAGGCTTGCGGTTTTTGTGCTCTTCTAAAAGTAAATGGACTACTCCCTCATTCCCTCTGTCTGCTGCCATGTGAAGGGGCGTGAACCCATCCATTGTCACAGCATCCAAGTCTGTCTCTGGATCTGCTAATAAGATCCTGACAACTTCTTCACTACCGCTCCAGGAAGCCAAATGCAGAGGTGTAAATCCTGTTGCCAACCAAATGGATCTCTCTTGAGCAAGAAGCTCAGGAGAAGTCCATGGGGACTCATCAAACAACTCCCTTGCCTTAGCATTCACATCCATGAAAGTGGGGGGTAAATCAGGTGCCACTGGTGGTGGAATCACAGGTGCACTGGACAAAACCACATTCAAATTGTCAGAGAGAATCAGGGTCACTGCATGATTATGATAAACTTGGGCTGATCTGACTCACTGCCATATGCAATCTTTTGTGTGCCAGCAACAAAAGAGTTCAAACTTCCTAGTTGTTGGATTCTTTGAGAAGATGGGTCATCAAACTTTTAGTTTCATGTGTTTCTGGTCTGTGGGTCATGATGTCTGATTTTGATCCTGACTCTCAGAGAGAACTATAAGAGATTGATCACATCTCTTGGAGATCTGTCTTTTCGCATTGATGCATTTCAAGGGTAGTGTAGTAGATAGTCGCTACCAGTGCGACTGATGACACTGATCGTCATCAGACATGAGAGGGATTCAGGTATAGAGACATTTTGGTCAAGTTCTTGGAGTAGGTGATCATCAGTTCCCAGGTTTATATACATAGATTATAGTTGGACAGTTTGATGAAACATACACTTCAACTGGAAGTAGTTGATCAGGCTGTGGAGGACCAGGAGCACTGAACAGTCTGCGAAAAGATTTGCTCCCTAGATTTCTGTCAGCGGGAATTTGGCTGCCGATGTCTTTGTGTGATTCTACAGTAGACGATGATATCTCCACCGTTACATTCTGTAGTCCAACAGTACTTGAAACCAGAGGGAAATTGGATAGTTCAACAATAGACATCTGTGATAGATCGGGTGAGTGTGCAACAGCAGCAGGCAATGGAGAAACAATTTCGGGATTGGAAGACTCTGTGGAAGTCACCACCCTTGAAGAATTGACTTCAATCTCCACTTGATCTTCTTTGCTTGGCCTTGTTGCTAGAAGAGCTTCTACAATGGGACCATGCCCCTTCCAAGCAGCAATGTGGAGTGGTGTTCGCAGATATTCATCAACTGTGGCATATGGTTCCACTGAAGGTTGCTGCAACAGCATTTCAACAATTTCCAAGTTGCCAGTTTCCACTGCAATTTGAAGAGGTGTCTTTCCATCAGGACCTGGCTCAGTTGGATTTGACTTGAGATTGTCAAGAAGCTCTTGAACCATGTGCACTTCACCAAATGCAACTGCATCACAGAAGTCCAGTGAGGTTACCTCTTTCTTCTTTTTTTCTCCTGCAAACATCATCGATACATGTCTTATCCAGCTCCTTTTTTGTTGTCCCCTTGAATCCATTTCTACTGGAGGCAGCAAACCAAACCTAAAGAAAGGGGATCACAGCAACAAACAGCTTGCTTGCTACTGTCGTGACATCTTCACCCATCAACAACAAACATATGATAAGTGCTCACACAACATCCTCCTTGTCGTCCTCGTCCTCCTGCTTCCCTCTTCCTGGTTACATTCACCAACTAGTTCTTTCTCTGGCTCTTTTAATGGGATCCGCCTGAGTTCTAGTTTAATAGCTAACTCAAAATTCCTTCTGTTTTGCATGAAGAAGTGAGGACAGGATTTCATTTTCCCAAGGTTGCACTTCTCAGAGTGCAAACAACCTGGATGCCCAAGCTTTGTTGGCAAACAAACAAGGGATGTAAGGGGGAAATTAAAGAAGGAAGGAAAGAAGGAAGGAAGGAAGGAAGGGGGGAGTTCTCATTTGGTACTCATTATTTGCTACAACAATAACTGTCAAAGGTGGTTGTTGCTGTTGAGTATACTTTGTTGGGGGGAAGTGGGGAGGATGATAAGTGTAGTAGGGTAATGCCCATGCCCTGTAGGGCAGCAGGGCATTACCCGGCACAATGATTGAAGGCAGGCCAGTATGGTGCTGCCATATGGACCCGCAATTTGCCAGTGGTGCTTTTTCTTGCAAAATTGAATGTTTGCCTGGGCGCCCATGTGGTTATTACAAATGGGTGTTCCAATTTGGCTAAACTACAGATACTATGGTTGTTTCAAAATTTTGTAAAGGGATGTTTGAGAGAATTTGCAAGAATGTATTTTAATATAGTTTTTGAAATAATTTTTGAGCTTAAATATTTGAAGCCTGAAATCCTAAAAGGAAGCCAGTGTGGTACTTCAAGAAAATAAAACAGGTTCTTTCACTGTGATTTTCTGTTAGTTTTTTAGTAGTGTGAGACTTTTCAGTGATTAATACCATAGAACCATTGTGGTTTTGGCACAAGTTATATTATTCTTAAAAATGATGATTTTTTCAAAGAAAAAGGTGTTGTGCAGGAAAATGAAGAATCTTTTGAAATGTTCGAGAATATTATTTTTCCAATTGGAATATTCAAAAATTAGTTAATTATTATATGGCAGACATGTGCTGAAGTTGCCACTATACTAAGAAACCTAATGGATTTTGATTCATTTTTCGAAATTTGATACTTAAAAGCCACCAAGAATCATTTTCCAAATTTTTATTTTTTAAGTTTACCAAATGTTTATTGTTTACAATTTTATGTTCGTTTGGGACTAGAGAGTCCATTAGACGAAAGGTAGATCATGGAGGATAGATAGTCCTTTAGTATTTGGCAGCATGTCACAAATTTGGCTAATGCGATTGTGTTCGTAGTCTACATGAGTTCAGTAAGAGTGCTTGTGTGGGTGACGGGTAAGGTCAAACAAAAGCATTCCTTTACTTTCTGTGTATTTGGATAGATAAGGAGCAAGTGCTCTTCATCTTCTATTTTTTTCAAGTTGCAGATTCGACAAAGCTTCTTTGCATATGGCATGCCCTTCCACACACTTAGCATTGTTTCAAGCTATGTGTTGTCACATCAAAATCGGGCTAGAGTTATTCGCAGTTAAACATAGTTGATGTCGCATAAGTAGCTTTTGCTCTCGTATGACATACCCTTGAAACACAAGTATGTTGCTTGCATGTTGGTCCCAATTTCGCGGTTAGTAAAGAGCTTTCCAATGAAAGCCAACCGCATATTATCCTTCACCTTTTTTACATTCAACATTGTGTGGGGAAGACCTAAAGGGGGTGGGGCCCCAACCTCTTGGTTGATCGAGCCTCTTGTCATAGATCTACCACTAACCGGTTGCACTAGTTGTAGCACGGCCAGCTTAGCCATCTGAGCTCCCACTCGTACATTGTGCGCGTTGCATCAAAGTACTTGGCTTTTCGCCCAATCTCTTACCTTTGCTAGACGAGTCGGATGTATGTGCATTGTCCCAAGAACTATTCCCAGCAGCAGTTGAGCGTCCTCACTTGGAGCACATGAGTCGTTACAAGTTAAGGTGTCGTTTCCAACGGTGATTGAACCATAAGTAGAAAACTTGCCACCTCTTGGGGCTGATTTTAAAGTAGCCATTTTTTCATGGATCCAGCCCAACATTTCTTTCTCGCAGTAAGCATAGCGAGTTGGGCTTCCCATGCCTTTCTCAAGATGCGGTCTTTAATGACTGTGCTCACATGATTATAGTATAGCAACACTTGTCCTCATGCAAAGTGTTCAAAGGGGAACTTGCTAAATTCTGCCAGCACGATGGACGTGTTGATTGTTTTTCGCACTCCAAGTAGGGACTTGAGGAACTCTCGATACACTATTTTAATAACCTCTATTTTCTTGGAGTCCACCCAAACTGCATAGGAGTAGCTTGTTGTGGAATGCACCAACGTGTTGAAGAGGTCATAACGTAACTTAACGTCCATAATACGTAGCTTTGCATAACGGCGGTTCAGTGCGAATAGCGAGTGCCTACTGGTAGCTGCTAGATGTTCCACTACATTATCCAAGTTCGGGGTGGTCTTGAGCAAGATCCCCAAGTATTTGAAGGTTTGCACACACTTAATAATGTCACCTTCAAACACAAACTCTTGGCATGGGTCAACAAAATTGAACACCATGACTTTTGTTTCTTTCATATTCATTATAAATCCACGTTTAGAACATAATTGCTAGAGTGTGTTTAACTATTGCTATAGTCCCACCTCTGATTTCGACATCAAAATGAGGTCATTTATAAAAAAAATAACCATATGTGCACATTTGTTAGGGCCGGTGCATCGTATTCTTTGTTGTCTATGCGCCCCTTTAGGGCATCCAAATATTGCCCAAACAATAGGGGCTTGAGAGGATAACCTTGTTTCACATCTTATTAGCACCTGAAACTGGAGGTGACACCTTCGCTGGGTGGTTGATACGTATGGTATCCTTGGCATACATTGTTGGTAAGCATTATAAGAAGCATCCTTCCACCTTGAGGCCGGCCGACACCTGCCATAACACTTCACGTGGCATAATATTGAACACCTTTTTGAAATCCAAAAAACAACAATAAAGTGAATTTTTTTTTTGCCTTGCTCTGTTCTATCAAAGTTCGCAATATGAAGAGTTGATCAATAGTGCGATATTCTTTACGAAACCCAACTTGACCTTTGGCACGTAGCTGATGTTGTTCAGCCCATTTGTTCAGCCTTTTGTCAAGGATCACAACAAACAACTTTGCTAGGATAGGCCCAACCATTATCCCCATGCAGTTGTCAAATTCGGAGGCATCACCCCCTTTAAAGAGCGTGTGGACCACCCTAGTGGAAAAGGGATTCTGGAAAGCCTTTCCCTAGAAAATAATTGAACGTTGTCAATAGTGGCATGTGTAGCAACTCTTTCACATCCAAAATGAACTCAACTTTCATACCATCCAAACCAGCAACCTTGCTCCTTTGTAGCTTTTTTAACGCCTGAAGCAGTTCAACAAGTGTGATATCTGTGTTCAAGGTGTGGCTAGGTGGAGGTTTGGTCACTTAAATTGAGTGATCAGTTTATAGCCGTATGGGTGGTGGAGCCTAGCCAACTAGCTTGTGGAAGCCTTCTAAGAGTGTAACTTCACTGATCTTGTCCACAACCGGTGCCCTTGGTTGGTACTTTTTCCAGAATGAAAGCGCATCCACCTTAGCAAACACACACATATGTTGAGCTTTTACAATTTCCCAGAATTTTTTTTTCTTTTTTAATAAAATTTTGAATTTATTTTTTTGATGTTTAACGACGTGTGAATCGGGGTTGGCTTTTAGCTAGAGCTTCAGCTCACATTTCGTTGTATGGCAGTCAATGTCAATCTAGGGTTTATGGCAGTGTCTCTTTTTGTAGCTCCCTCTTGAAGGCTTGTTGCCAAAAGTAGATTTTGTTGTAGCACCCATGCATTGTCGCAGTAGGTTAGCTAACCCGTCTACCCCCAAATGCCCAATCAAGTTAACAACCCACAGGTTTCTAAGACTCACTATTAGGGCAAGCTGGTACTTTTCAATTTTTGATTTATCATAGTTGAACCTAAGCAAGAATTTTTTTGTTACCATCGTATGTTGTGGTTCAACAAAGCTACAATCAATGTTCAATCGTAGGTGCAACGGCCTGTGGTCAAAGTCTCCCCCCATCCCGCAGTAGCGGATGTCATCTATTATCACCTCGAGGTGTGTAGTAGCTTGCCAAATTATAGGTGAGCCAACAATATAATTAATAGTGTTGCGCCCCCCATTTGCTAAGCAAGTGAACTCCCCTAATTCATCACTAGGTGTCCGACCATTGAGGATAGCAACTTAGTGTCATAGCATAGGTCTAGGAGCTCGCAGCCGTAGCAACTAACATTGGTGTCACGATTCTGTCACTTAGCCATAGCCCTTGGTTACTTAATCTTAGTGAGCTTAGGTGCCTGTAATAGTTCACAAAGGTCATTAATGTTAATGGTATTTGGTAGCGCTACAATATGCGCATTAATATCCCCTCCCAATAATACTATACCCCCTAGAGTTTGAACTTCAACAATATCTGCTGCCAAGTTTTGGAATAAGGATTCGTTCTCGTGTTTGGAGCCAAGAGGGGCAGTGTACACCATGCAAACAAACAAGTCAGGGGTAGCACCCTTGTTGACCCGTAGCCATAGATAAGAATCGTGGCTTCCTTCCTTCCACTGTGACAAGTTTGGGCTAAGGTGGTTACGAAAATAAGTAGTAACCCCCTCGCTATGTTTTATCGCTTTTGTTTTTCCTAGTTGCATAGTGCGTGTTACCGCAAATGAGTCAAACCCTTCAACATGTGGCAAATGTTAGCTTGGGAAATGCCAAATTTCGATTAATAAAATGAGGTCAACACCTTGAAACAATTATAGTATTTGCACCCCCGTTTCCAGTTTATTTACACCACCCCTGTGCATGTTCCATAATACCACACATAGGTTTCTCTGGTCCCTGCACCTTTAGATAGAGGAGGGTGGGCAAATTTGAGTGTTGTCGATGAAGAATTTGGCTGCACGCCAGAAGGCGCGCTTGCCTGCCACCTTGGCCTCCTTGAATAACGGCCATAGCTCCAACTTGCGCGCCTGTTGTGTGGGCGTGAGGTGTTCGTCTAGTCCCAACTTGGTCTTCGTTAGGCCTTTGCGCCCTCGCAGTGTGGCCTAGCGGTCCTCGTTCATTACAAACTTGAGTAGCACCGTGCCGGGGCGTGTGCCTGCTGTCGTCGAAGCAAAAGCCCGCAAAGTTGTAGGCCATTGCCACATAGCAACGATAACCTTGATGTGCAGCCTCATTTGGCCCTGCAACAGCTTTGTGTTGAGCCGTTGCATGAGTTCCTTCTCGATCTTGCCCTCTTTGGCTTTGAAGCCTGTGAGGCGTAGGTTGAGTTTGTGTTCCTCTTGTTTGGGTGCGTCAGCTAGGGTCTCCATAGCCCGACTGACCACTTGGCACACGTTCTTGGCCATCACTGTGGTCCACTTGGGCTCCTCTGTAAACGCAGCTTTTGGTTGTGACAGTCATAGTCGCCTCGTGCTCTATTAGCTGGTTGACTGTGAGGTTGCCAGTGGCCGTGAAAGACGTAATGTTCTTGATGGTTGCCTCCATCTTGGACAACCGTGTGTCAATAGGTGAGCTATTGGTCTTGAGACCCATGACTAGCCAGTGCTCGGCCAAGGCTGCCTACCGTCGGGGGTGTATTGTCTGGGATGTTGAGCCCAGCATTCTTGCAGTGCTTCTTGGCAGTGTCCTTCTTCAATGTGAAAATGTCCGACGCTACAATGAAAGGACACAGCAGCGGTGTAGCATTGAGCGCCACCGTGGAGTTCTTCAAATCTTAAACCTTAAATCAATGTTAATGAAAATTTAAAAAAACACATTGGTGAGGTGCAAGTATAGAATCTTTTAAATTTTCTTTTGTAATTCAAATATTGTAATTGTGCATGTGGTATATGGATCAAATTGAAGCAAACTTTTTGTTTGGTGCAAAATTTCTCAAAAATGTGCAAATTAAAAATAACAAGGAATATTCTATTGAGTAGTTACTTTTGGGGGAAAAAATCACCAAATTTCAAAAAAAAAAAGATTGAAATTTTTGTTGTCAATTCTCTAGTTGGGTTTTACAAGGGGGGCATTTAAAAACCAACTTTTAACTTTTTGGACAAGATGTAGAAACCTATCACCATTTAATGGTAAATTCCTGGTAGGATGATTGCACATGATGCAAAATTAGAAATTTCAAAAAAGAAAAAAACCACTAAGTTCAAGCATGTATATACACTAATGGTAAAAATTTCTCAGTCCAAATCTAGTTTGAACTTCCAAGTATGAATATATTGAATATTGAGCTATGTCCAATCATGTGACATAGAAATGTTCATTTTGATTAGCTCCAAAGATGTTTCTTTCATGATGTTTATGTGCAAAACAAAAACATTGAACAAAAACAATGAGCATTGAAATGTTTAACCCTTGAAACTTGAGGGAAAACCAAGTTGCTCTGCCCCCCTCCCAATACTGCTAGCTGGGAGCAATGGCTTAAAAATTTGACTCACATGATTGTCATGTTGTTGAGTAAGTCCCACCCTTGCAATGAAACTTTCTTGTTGGCCGCTTATTATATGAGTTATCGAGCATGATACAAAGCTCTGGACAACTCTACACAACACTAATGTGAAAGTCGATGAGAAGTTTTGTTACACAAGGTTTTAGCATTTTGAAAACTGGAGCATTTTGAAAATCGTATCTTGAATATGATTGAGTGCCATTCATTCCTTATCAAAGTCTCAAACTGTCCAAGATTTTGGTTTGCCCCAAAAAGGATGAAAATCAACGTGTTTTTTCTAAACTTCTCTTGAATGGCCAAATTTGACCATTCATTAGTCATTTATTTCCACTCCTTTTCGAACAATTTTTGTCCACATGATTCATATGCATGCCTTCTATCCACCACCAAAGTTTTAGGATAAATGGAGCATAACATCTTGATCCAAGTCTGAGCAATGCTCATGAATTTGTATGCCCCCCTTTCAACTAGCTACCAGTGTCTCCATAACTATATTGATAAGGTTAACCTGTGTAGTTAGCTGTGCAACAAGATTGAGCTTCAAAACAAGGGGGATTACTATTGGCAATTTGTGTGTATCTGCAGGTTCGGTGTGGTTCAGGGCTGTTGGGTAGTTGGCATTGTTCATGAACTGTAGTTATGCGATTGTGATGGAGTAGAGCAACCTCTCCTCATCGACACAAAACTCAGAACCATACTGCACCTCCATCTGAGCCTCAAAAGAGAAATGGAAGGTACGAGTGTGGAAACATATAAAGTGATATTTGATCTGAAGATCAGAAGAGTTTGATTAGCTATGCATCTTGAGTGCTAGCTGACATTGTAATTGAGTCTATGAGCTTCCATGGGACAACCTGGTCACTGTTGGCATCCCTTTTGATTTGTTCTTTCACCATTTCAAGTTATGCCCTCTACACAGCCTCTCTGGAGATGTTAGGGCACAGGCTGGTGACCTATATCTTGCTTCTGATGTACGTTGCTCCATTCCTGTAAACTAACAAGTCAAATCTCTACAAGCAATTTAGTGCAAGAGCAAGGGAAGAATTGGCAATTTAAGTTTTTCCATGCCTCCTGTCAAGTATTGGATGAATCACAATTGAGAGTGGAATGTGATTCAGGTGCAAACTTTGCAAGATATAATACCTCTCTTTTCTCAGGAGTGCCTCCTTTTCCCTAAATTCCACAAGTTGCTTCTTTTAAGGTACAGTGTTGCTTACGCTTCCAAAGTTTCAAATCAATGCACTATTCTTTCTCTCTTTGTTGCTGTCATATTTTACAGCCACCACTGTCTGATTGCATCACAAGATGTATTGAAAGTGGATAAAATGGTTGGCAGATATGAATGTCAAGCAGATAGAAAACTGCTGGGGCAAGATAAATTCCCCTTTGAAGGAGGGTGGTTAGAGCTGTGTTTACAGTAGTATCTTGAATACTGGCATGGCCAGAGGGAGGCAGTATATTTTCCAGAGGAGGAGTTCTGGAAATGTCAGTACCTCTCTGTATGCAAGACTAGATTGAGATGTCTTTTGTACCAGTCTATACAGAGGCATGAATCAGCAATAAGCCCAATGCTGCTCTACTTCTCCAATTTGAGCTTTGAGGCTCATTAAGTAGGATCCATTGCTCCCACCCACTACTCTTATATGGGGAATTGAGTCCTCTATCACATCTACAGCAAGTAAGAAAACTTCCAATTAAGTGCAAGCATAACAAAGGATCTTCCAAAACCAATTTTGTTGACAGAGAAGAGAGGGAAACAGGTGAGAACAAGGGCAATATCCATCTGGAAGAATCCTATGATGACAAGAGTTTATAACATTTGGTACAGAGGATTCGTTCCCCACTCTTCAGATTACCTTCTGAGGGTAAGTAGTTTGCACTTTATAAGACAGTGTACAAAAGATTTGTTAACTGTTCTTCTGAGATGAGAGATTGCTAGCCAAATCCTTATGCAATCTTGATGCAGCAAGATGGAAGAGAGAACACAGAAGAGAGTGAAGAATTGAATTTGCCTGACAGACACACAACAGATTGCTTCAATGATGTCAGATGCGATTGCATTAATGCCACTTGTGCCATTCACACCCAACCACCAGCTGAGGAATGACAAGCATGGGCCTGCACTTCTCATCCTGTTTGTGAACACAGCAGTCGTACCATCTCCTCCTCCATCAACATGTGATGGTCCAAACCAACTGCAATTGAAGCTCACTAGCATCCAGGAAATGTTCAATCACACTATCTCCTCCTCCATCAACACGAAATAGGCCAAACAAACTGCAACTGAAGCTCACTAGCATCCAGTAATTGTTTTATCTTCAAAGAAGAAGCACACGATGAAGCAGTGTCTGGCAATTCTTCTATCTTCAAAGAGGAGGCACATGGTGATGCAGTGTCCAGCAATTGTTCCATTTTCAATGGGAGGCATATGATGAAGCAGTACTCCTAATGATGTCGAGATAAGCATCAGGTGGTTGACAGCCACTGATCGATCTGCAAAAGCTCAAAATTTTTTCTTCAATTCAGATTTGCTTCCTTCTTGCACTCTTGTTGGTCGCCTGAAACACATTTTGATAAAACCTTAAGACCTCTGTACTGTACTGTTGGCATCAACACACATTGAATGTAACCTCAAAGTAGGAATGAAGCACACAAGATGCACACAAGATGGAGTAAGTTTGCAATCAGAATATGTGCAGTCTCTTTCTTCTTGATGAAGAAGACACAAAGACCACACATTCTGAAATGACATCTGCAAGATGCACTGCTTCCCATCTGGCACTGCAACTACATAGTCACTGTCAGATAATTGCAGGATACTGAGATGATACAGCAGGAGAACCTGATCCAGGACGGGACACCATTGAGAAGAGAAATTGCCAATAATTCCTGCAAGAACAAACACCATTTCTTTTGCAAGAACAAAACACCATTTCTAAAAGTGATGGAAGCAATTGACATCCCCTTGTACTGCCGTTTCTCTGTTCTTTATTACTAGTTTTACAATGAGCTTGGTGGAAGTGTAGAAAACACAACATAAGCAGAGTGGAGTAGCAGGAGCAGTGCTGCTAATGAGCCCAAATGCAATGACCAGTCTCTTGTGGTGGCTGATCACAAATCAAACAGACCGACACACAGTTAATCATGTTGCATGATTGTTTTCCAGTAATTGACAGATTTTTGTACTGCTGGCCAAGAGAACTGTTGCATCATGCATGCAAACTTCCTTCTTTGGGCTAGGACATCCGAGACAAGAGTACTAGCATTTTCTTTGTTCCAGTAGATTGTGCAATTGAAGATTATGAAGCATTTGCATTGTGGCAGTTTTTGCAAGACTAGACAATTGTGCAAGCTCTGTAGCTGGTGTATGAGGCAAAACAGCAGCAGGCTTAGAATTCTGCATTCTCTCAAAACTCTGAAAACTGAAAGAAAAACTTGTGTTACATAGCAACCTTATTTCACGTTGTTGGAGCCTCTTTCTGTAATCTATTGCAGGGTTGGACCGCTTGCAGCAACATCATTCTGGCCATCTGGATCTGGATGCATGGAGGCACAGATTTGTTGACAACACATGATGATTTCATGGTGATGGAGATTGTGACAAAGAGCAGTCAACAACTCTGGGGGCATAGGAGCTGAACATCTTACCACAAGTTGTAATTCTTCACTTTCTTTCATGAGCAAACATGAATTTCCACTTTTATGTTTCTACATCTTCTTTTGCTTAAAGACTGAAGGGAAGTGCTTTGATCATAATCATCAAACCGTTGGCTGGACAACCTGCGCACATACACTGTCTCACCACATCTGAAGATTGGTTTTCTGCATGTGTCAGAAGTGGGGGTCATTCATATGCATGTCAGAAGTGTACATCCTGATTTGATAGGTAATCAAGTGTCTTCTTTTGCAGAGTGTCTTAGATCTTTATTGGAAGAAGCACAGTGCACCAAAAGAGGCAGATAATGCAAAAAGTGCTTAGTGGATGCACTTGTCAAAGACATATTGCTTGCACCCTGGTGGTCAGATCAGTGTTTGTGGTGCTCTTTGCTCTTCTTGCATTCTATCAGGACACAGAAGACCTTCAAGTTTCAGGCAATCATCTCTGTCAACCAGTATCCAGTCAATGTGAGTTCTTTTTGCAATCAATGTATACTGCTTGAGAAGTCGCTTGTCAGTCTGGGTAGATTTGTGTACTCAGACATTTCTCAAATTTCTTTGACAGTTTCTATAAGCAGAAGATGCTTTTTGCAACCTGACATCAGAGAAGTGACTGTGAAAATGCATGATCAATCTGATGTGCACACAATCCTCACTTGTGTATTCAACGCAAAAAAATCACCCTCACCTTGAATCAGACCTCTTGCACATACTCTAGAGCTTCTTGTGTTATTACTTCTCCAGGTGCAATAACAGGAATACCTGGTGGATATGGACACAGCAGCTCCTCTGCACTCCACATGCATCACTGCATCATCAACAAGACATGCCTCAAAATTCTGCATAAAATGCTTCTTCCCCTTTGGGCTGTAAACTCTTACCTGTTGCAGATTTAAGCCTGCTTTCCATTTCTTGTATGAAACGAGGACTTCACACAGCACTCACTACCTATGAAAATTACTTTTTTGCTGCACAAATTTGTCTCAGTTTCTCTATTATTGCTATGGAACTGAAATCTCATATATTTATTTTCTGTGGTTCATCACCTGATGCAATTGCTGTCCAGCAATGCAGATGGAGCAGGAGCATTGCATGAACGGTGCATGAAAGCAACTCTCTTTGCTTGTAACCATGTGCACTGCAACAATCACCAGTGTTAAAAAGTTTGAAATACAAACTTCCTCAGCTTCCTATTGATACAGTAATATCAGGATGATCATGGGATTTTATCCATGAATTGAAGGGCACTGTGAGAGTTTGAAAAACAACAGTGCGGTTTGGCAGATCTTACCTGAAATTTAGGGTTTAGGGTTGCCAGCCATACTTTTCCATACTCTTTCCTGCTGCACAAAAGTATACAACTGCCTGATCCTATGAGTGAGTTTGAGATACTCTGGACACAGAGATCAGTCAAGATATGTCTACCATTTGCTAGCAGTGAGGTAAGAAACCTTTTGAATTTTCATTTGCACATATCAAAGATGATGAGCAATCTGAACAACAAGGTACCAAAGGAAATATAGAGCTGTCCAGATGCGACAATCATATGATGACAGGACCTCAAGTGTAACAGCTAGTTATGTCACCGCCACCTTATTGCACTAGGTACAATGTGAGAAAGGTTTAGGGTACACGGAAAAAACAGTTCTACAACAACACAATGAGTACCTTGTTACCTTCAACTACAAAACAAATAGGCCACTTTTAGGAGTTGTGTGTTCTAAACACACACTGCAATGTGTACACATCAGGTCATCATCTCTTGGCTTAGGTGGTGTATGAGCCATGAAATGTTGTAAGAACTCCATACACATTTGGACTAAGCCCTCCATGTCTTTGGGTCCCATCAGGGAGAAGGTTTCCCTCCAACACTTCATGCTGTATTGCCATTATGAATGAGCACAGTGCACCCTATTCCTCAGCACCCCACCACAGACCATCTTTGACTGAGGAGAACAAACTCAAAGCACATTACATCCTCTCAAGCAGATAAGTTTCCATCTCAATTCTTCCTTTCCTAGCACAATTCTGGTCTTGATATTACTACATGCTTGGTTGTTGTTGCAAGACCATACAATCCAGTACATCATAAGGTCCAGCGCAAACAACAATAATCTTAAGCTAAGCAACTTGCATGGCCCTTGACAACAATTTCTTTGGGCAAAATTGAACATATGGCCACATGAAAGAAGAGGGCACAGATGTGTGAAATAAGATGTGCTGCGTGGAGAGGAAAATCACATACATAAATGACCTAATTTAGAGGGATTTCTGCTTACTTGAGCTTTGTTTGTCATGGAGCTGATTCCCACATTAGCAGACGCAAACAAAAGTAAGGGAAGAAAAATACTACTACTGAGCAAGGAGAGTGGGAGGAAGTTATTCCGGGTGCTTACAGACTGATCAAATACCGACAGCAAGTGTTGAAGAAGTCGTTTCGCAACAGCCAAAGCTCTTGAATAGTTTGGTGCAATCCATTGCAGGTGGTCGCTTATCAGTCTTGAGCTTTGATATCTCCTCCACAATCGATGAAAGATCACCAATGTTGCCCATTGCCTGTGAAAGCTTCACGCCTCTGGACAGTTACTGAGTGAAACAGTAATGTGCTAAGTAGTCCCAGCTCAAATACCCACACTCATCCACCATTGCATTTTATTCCTCACTGTGGAGGCAATCCCTCTTGCTCTCTCCGCAACTGATTGATCATTCAATCAGTGAAGTTCCAATCCTCTCTCTATCGACATAACATCCCCCATGCAAAAGCTTCAAAGCGCAGCCAGCAGCAATAAGAAAGTAGAGAATCCTAAAAGAGCTTCCCAATCTTGATGGGAAGAATATTTGTATGTGATTCCTGACAATGAAATTCTCGGTAGAAGTCATCAATCCAAAACTGGACAATCAATCCCAAGAGCTGCTTCACCAATCCTGATGTGAAGGATGTCTGTGTGCAACTCTGGATGCACGCTGGATTGTTGTGAAAGAAACTCTGGAAAGCTCGAGGAGCTTCAAGAATTGATTATGGTTTTCCAAAACTGGTGGAAAGATCCTTGACCTCGTCCTCTCACTGCGCCGTTTTTTTTTTGTAGCTGCAGCGAATTTAATACCACAATTTCCATTTTACTTTTATTTTCTTGTCACAATTTTCAAGAATCGGACAAGAATGCAATTCAAGCACGAATTGATTCAGTTTGGGGTGAAGATTATGTCCTTGTTCCGTCTTCTTTTTGTTACCCTGCCGAAGCGTCCATTGCGGAGCAGATTGAAGATTGCCACAGCGTTGCAGAGCTTGGGTCGGAGCGCGGCGATGGCGCGAGGAGGAGGGAGGAACAGGGAACGGTGGGTTTCAGCAGCGGGTCTCAATGCAGGTCTTCATGGCAACTAGCACCCTGTTTACAAGGCAAGTTTTAGAGCGTAACATAACTTGTTAGAGATTTTGTAGTGTAATTGGAGAGCGCCTTCAATCGATGTGTAAGATTCACTCCTATGTCATCTTATGGTTCTGGGCAGGCTCTTACATTTCGTAAGGCCCCGGCACCATTGTTTCTTTGTCGTCTGTCATGGTCATTACCTTACACATAACTGATAAACAGGCAGTAAGAGAGGGAGATGCACCTTACGCCTACAGGAGAGTAGGTGTGTGCACATGAAACACTGAATATGCTGGCAAATTTGCCCACAGTTAGCCCCTTGAGCAATACCAGTGCAACAACCAGGTGGAAGTGGACTGGAGGTTTGTTTCATCTCTTTGTTTGCTTTGTGACAGTAAACCTTAAGGTTTTCACTATGAGAATCTGGGAAACATCCCAAGTTTGCAAGAGTAAAAATTGTCTGCCGCACCACGGCTCTTGTCCTCTGCCACAAATGTTCTCCAAGGTGTGCTCTGGAACTCAGACACCAAGTACTGGAATATGGGAGAGAGTGGACTTGCTGGTGGTGTTTTCTCTTTTGTGGCATAGATAGTTCCTACCATGTGTTAGCCGGTCTATGTTTGCCATCATGTGCCCATTTGCTGGCTAGTGGCCAGCCTGCTGTTTGCCTTGCAGATGGGTCCTGCCAGCAAGCAGGCTTTGCTTTCTGTTCATGTGCTTACCCAGTCATGTGCTTACAGGCCTATTTTTTACTTGCAGTATTTCACCAGAAAGCGAGAATAAAAATGAAAAACTTGAAAATGAAGTGATTTTGGAGGTTTTCAGTTGCCAGAAGTGAGGATGAAACAAAATAAAATAATTACCAGAACCAAATTTTTTTTTGTCATTGTGTAGTCAAAAATATATGAGGATGACGATTAAAGATTAGTACTTTATTTCTGGTTTGTAGGGAGATTTGGCTAAATATTCCTACAGATGATTGCCATCCATAGGCCATGAAATATTTGCCATGACAAAAGATAACACACAAGGACCTCAAGTCCACAAACATGCTGATCAATCCTGCACAAATTCCAGAGATAGCAAAAGCAGCATACATGGATGTCAAAGTGTCAGATTTGGTATATCAAAGATTATAAATGCTACCACTACCATTTCTCCACAGACACTGATGATAGGGACAACTGGATGGAAGGCACCAGAGGTCATGTTTGAAAGTGAGGAGGATTTCAGCAAAATGAAATACCCCTTGAAATCAGATGTATATGGCTATGCTATGATGTGCTATGGAAACCTCTGGGGAGGACACTATTTCAAGAACTTTGTCCATCACAATTAGGAGAGAAGGTCAAGGCAGGATTGAGACCAACTTTGCCAAAATCCCCACCCACCTCTTTGTCGTCCCTGATAAAGTACTGTTGGGATGCTGATGTCGGAAGGAGGCCATCTTTCTCAAGGATCTCCACTGAGCTCAGGCATCTGAAAGGTATTTACATGATAAATGGTAAGTACTCTTGCAAATAAATTGACAGGTACTAGGTTGGTGAGGAAGAAGCTGGGGAGAGGGTAGAATCTGGGGACTAATGTTGAATGGCCTTTGATTTAGCCAATCAGGGGAAATGTTTTTTTGTGTGAGTGCCAGGAATGAGACCTGCATTCCATAGTTGGTATTTGGGAATGATCCATGCCTTAAGATCCTTGTCTTCAAGATCATTGCCTTTCTTCAAGTTGTAACTTTGTGTATCATGTCATTGGTAGGGGAGTGGTCACAATTTTGTTCAATGTGTCTATGCCATATTAACCAGCTAATACCATCTATGTTCTAGAGACTCGACATTTTTCTCTTGTGGGCTGATGCAATTATCAGATTGCGTGGGGCCCAGTCAAACTTTTGCCATGCTGCCATTTAGGATGGCTCCAGAGGATGTTGATACAGAAATTGAAACTGATAAATGGAGTGCATGACATGTATGTACTTTTGCATGATCTTTGGTGGCAGCTACAGGAGAAAGATCAAACATTGCGTGAGAAAAATCAGACACTGAGAAAGATGAAACACTGTGAGAGCTAGATCGGAAGCTGTTGGAGAAAGATCAGGTGATTCAAAAGCTTCATGCAAGACAAGGAAGATTTCAGGGGCAAAGATGTGTTGTCCAATGAACCTGCATCGTCAAGCACTGTTTTGGATGTCTATATTACTAAACCCTCTATAACAATGGGAGAGGGAATTATGAATCCTGGACTTTTGTTGTCACAGCTCATGCAGGAATTGGATTAAGCTCCAAGTGATCAGGTGGTGGTGTGAGATTAGTGCTTTGTAGTGTGGCCCTTTTTGGAGGCAAAGAAATGGCTCATGGGAAGGCTAGACTTGTGAGAACATCTATGTCATCAGGTATTGGGATTGGTACCACTTGTGATCCTACTCACTCTTGTCAATATGGCATGTGCTTCTTTGCTCTTGAAAACTGAAATATAACCACAGATTTTACAGTAATGTCCTTCCACATATACAAATCTCATTGCTATGCGCTTGAGCATCATCAAGAGCTGCAGATGAGGGGAAATTTTCAATCTTGATCTCCATAACTCGTCCAATGTGTTACCTGAAGGTATCCAAGGGTGGTACATGAATTTTGGCTACACCTTGGACCAAGGGCCTTATCCTAAGAAAAGCATCACTAGAAATTTCTTTTCCTTGAACTAAAACAGGAAGAAACCTCAAGTTTTATGCAGACAAACATTTTAAAATGTAAGGTTCCTCCTTGCAAAACAAAAGATGCTTCCCCTGGACTGAAGTGAATCTTACCTTTTTAAGTTCGTCTCCAAATACACTCCTCCAATACACTAAGAAATTTCTTGCAGTGCTTTATGTCTGCTACAATATAATTCAAATACTGGCAATGTACAACTTTTTCTTGCAGACCACGTAAGAAATGACATACATCAAGAAAGAATTGACAAGTTCAGGAAATGAGATCTCTGAACGTTCCTTTGTTCAAAAATCCAATTTCTGTTCCACTTCAAAATTTGACAACAAAACCAATATTCAAACTCCAATTTGTTTAACATAGGACAAATATTGTTAACTATCAAGATCCTGCACACATTACTATATTACATATATCTAATACCAAATCTTCCCTCACTCATCAGAATCCCACCCACAACTCTTTTAAATTCTTTTCCCTCTCAAATTCCTATTAAATCATCCACAAGAGATACAGGGAACAAAACAAGTAAAAAACCGCTTGGCCCAGTTCCCACTTTTGAACTCTGGCTTTCTATGCCTGCATTCTTCTGGGATTATACCTTCTGCAATATCTAACATCCCACAATTTTGTGTACAAAAGTAGAAAAATAAAGAAAAAAGATAACCCATTCTTGTTGTTGTTTCTTTCTTTTCAATCTGTCGAACACTGAAGCATTTCCAGAATTACCAGAAAGAAGGGAAGGTACAGACAACACAGAGAGCTAAATGGTTTGGGGGGGTTCTGGTGTTAGCTCTAGACTATAAACAAGAATGCAAATTCGTGCCGAATTTTTTTGTCAAAATCTGTGTGCAACATTTGAACATATCAAACTTGCAATGTATTTTCATAATGATGCCAAGTTAAAAATCTCACATGATTCTCAAATCTGATCCTCCAAACTCCAGCCAGGTAGAAAATCATTATAAAAGAAAGATTACCCAGAAATTTGATCTGAAACTCCACAAATTTGTGTAATAATTTCTCAAGCAGGTCCCACAAGTTCTTCATTGCTCGGGAATTTTCTTGACACTTTTCTGCCAAAAACTGAGAAGCACCCTGAGTCCCTGCTAACTGCTGGGAAGAACCGGCCTCTTGCCTGCCAACTGCTGGGAAGCACCCTCCCTCTTGCTTGCCTGCCAAGTGCACCCTCTCCCTTTGCAGACCTGCCCAGTGCACTCTCTTGTCTGCCAAGTACTGCAGTTTCATGGAGTCAGTTTCAGGGAGTTTTTGGTCCCGGTGTTTTGGATTGATCCATGAAAGAACCAAATGGGAAGTTGAAAGGGGATGATGGAGGTGGAACTGGAGAAATAGGAGCTGCTTGTGATCGAGAACTATACTGCTGGAATCCAGGGCTTGTACTACTGGGATGTGCAGAGCCTGCAGCAGCAGGAGGTTGTGAGGAAGTGAAATTGCCTCTTGGCGTGAAGGAGGAGGAGGAGCTGGACAAAGTTGCAGTCTGGTGGAGCTGGAGTTGGTTGGGCACTCCTGTGCCAAAGAACGTTTGAGTCCGCGTTGGTCTTCTTCTAAGAGAAAGAGTTTCTGAAGCTGCTGGTGGCAGAAGATTCAAGGGAAGGACGGGATCAGTTTCAGCTTGCTCATCCGATTGTTGTTGTTGTTGTTGTTGTGGCGGAGGAGGAGGAGAAAGCGTGATTTGATGAAACAGTAGTGGCGACATGGTGGATGTAGCCGATGCTGGTGATGTGGGTTGTTGTTGCTGCAGCTCATCGCTGCTGCTGGTTGTTGTTTTTGCAGTGCTGGAATATTGCGATGAAGAAGAAGTTTTCCATGGTCGAGCTGCAGCATCTGCAGTCCGGGGATTATGATTCAGGGCGGTTGACGCGGCAGCAACTTGTAAGAGCATTCTCAATCCCATCTTGTTCAACGTCCATGCCGTGTTGATGACATTCCCAACGGCATCCATACTGTCTCGCACAACTTTGCCTGCATCAAGACCGAACCTTTGTTGCAGAAAATCTGTGCCTACTGCACTGCTCGCTCCGTATACCGACTTTCCTGCCGTCTCCACGGCTTCTGCAACTTGAGCAAACGCATCGACACTTGCTACCGTCACAGTTTCATTTGTAACTGCTGCTGCTGCTTCTGTATTGTGAAGAGGAGAAGGAGGAGCAAGTCTGGTGGCATGCACTGCTGCAACATCCGGCTGCAAGCCATGAAGACTGCCGACGACGTGACCTGTTGCACTGATAGCACCGTTAAGAAGCGTCTTGGACATCATCTTGGCCACAGCAGACATGCGACGAGCTTGCTGCATGCGTTTCATCATGCGCGGACTCACTCCCGTCCGCGAGGAGCTTGAGGTCATCCCTTGTTCCGCCACCGCACTCGACGACGATGACGCAGATGCGGCTCCCGCGGCACTTCCCTTACTTCTTCTCGCTAACGTCGAGCTGCCGGCTTGCTGCTGAATGCCCAGCGTCGCGCACTGTCCTTTCTTCACAATGCTGTTGGCCACAATGCTTGACGTGCTGCAGATCTGGCGTGCAATTCTGGAGCTCAGGGTTTCAACCTCCGGCGCCACGCCCGTCCAATACTCCGCAACATCAAGACTAGTAGTTCCTTCCCGAGTCGACGACGACTTTGGAATCATCATCTCCAACAGCTTCTCTGCTGCGACATAGGAGAAGAAGAAGAACACAAAGAGTCAATATAAAACCTTTCCTCCGTGAAGCTCACAAAACCCCAGCTTCTCCCACTTCTTCTCAACAAAAGCTTTTTTCTTTCTGCGGCGTCCCGACGTCCATGCGACATTTCATCACCCGCACAGACGTAAGACTTTACCTGCAGCAGCGTTGTTGTTGTTGGCTGCTACCACGATTTCCTGATGATGCACTTGGAAGGTGCAGAACCGATCCATCACATCTTCTAACAGCTCTATGGCTTCCGCGGAAGTGTCATCCGGGAAGACAATCCCATACACCAAACCAGGCAAAGCAAAAGTGTAGCGTCGGTTCCAGACTTTCAACACCGGTGCATCTTTCCCCACCGGCCATTGCACTTGTCCTACGGCAGCGACGACAGCTGCTAGTGGCGTACATGCTTGCTTCAGCAAACGCAAGGAGAATTCGCCGCTCTGCATCACCATGCTCTCCTCTCCATCTATCAAGCACAGTTGCGCTCCACCAATCTTCACCAATTCTTTCTCGCTACCCATGCAGGGGGGAAGAAGCAGCTGCTGACGATCGGCAGGGACACTACCACTGCTTGCAGTACTGGAACTCGATTCTCCTCCCATGACTCCTTCCTCCCACGCCAAGTTCTCAACTGGGATTACATAGAAAAAAACACCTGATTCTCAACAACGGATCCAAAACACGAGATCGATCAGACACAAGAATCAGCGCAAATGCGCCACAAAACATGCAATATTTTGCCGACAGAACTACACTGGTAGTACTACTACCTACTCAGAGGACTTCCGAAGGAATTGCACACTATAGGCACCCCAGTGCACCAAAACCTGCGATCTTTATGCCAAAATGCGCAGCTTGACATCAGGAATCGAGCTTCAATCGTACATCCATCCAAATCGCACCACAGATTGCTTACAGATGCGAAGAAGCAGCGGCAGCAGGTGGCAGCGGATTTGCTAAAGAAGAACGTCCGTCAGTGGGAAACTGAGGTGCGTAACGCAAGGGCTATAAACGGGGAAGCAGCGCAGTCTCCTTTGGCCAACTTCCACGTGCCAGACCTCAATTTGTCACCTGAGAGGAACAAGAATCGTCACCTCAAAAAAAAACCCCCAAAATAAAACAAGAAGGAAACGAACAAACTCTCGTTTGTGTTGGCCGTATTGTGTCTGGACACGTTGCAGTCGCCACGCTACCGAGCCTGAAGCCTCGGACCGAACCTATCAAGGTGAATCTCAAAATTTAAACCAGAGGGATAGTTTATTTTAACCCAAGATGGATTAAAAATTTATTTTTTTTACAAACACTGCCAAAACCCCCTCGGGATGAAACATGATGCATCATGCATTTTGATGAGGTAGCTGTTTTCATCCATGAGAGCCTTGCACCGAGGTTAGTAATCTGAGAAACTTCATGTACCAAGACAAGCTTTTAGCTAACCATTTTCTGACCTAACTAGACCTTAGAACTGGTTCCAAAACCAGATGTTGGTGTGGTTATTACTAACTAGAACCGGAACAAGCATTTCTAAACTCTCACATTCCAAATTGGGTAAGAAATAAGAACCCAATATTGGTAAATTCCCAATGATTTAATGAGCTTTATTATTGGTGGCACACCAGCTTGGGTGAACCAGCACCTACACTGGTACCATGGTAAAAACCATGGTTTAGGTTTCTTGTGATTTAGACTTAAGTACACATCCTTTTGTTTTAGAATTGGCACAAAGTCCGATGAAACTTGTCTTTTGTTAGGTTTGGAATTGAAACCATAATGGTGAAAAAAACATTCTTTACAAAACGTGAAGATATTTAGATAGGAAAAGTTGGATTTTTTATAATATTTTTAAGTTACTTGAACTTTATAATTAATTATTAATTAGTTGTTGAATGATATACCTATATAGACTCTTGTTTTAACTTGTTATGAAGTTTTATTTTCAAATTTTTTTTAGCATTGGGGAATATGTAACATGTACATTATGGAATTGGGCTTGAAGGTTCTTGAAGTTGAAAAAAGGTGTTAAAACTGAAACTGAAGGAGTTTGTTAAAGAAAAAAAAGCTCAAACTCGCAACAAGGACCCTTCATATAAATTTTACAACGTCAAAAGTGGGAGGGATTAGAGGTTCTCTCCAAAAGGAAGAACTGCACAACACTAATCAAAACCTCTTTTTTATTTTTGAGTTATTTCTAAACATTACAAATATACAAATCAAGAGTCTCTAAGTTCAAATTTAACACTTTCCAGGTCAAATATAGCCTCTAAGAGGCACCCTATTGGTGCTCAATTTTACCACCAAAGTCCAAAAAGGAGCCCAGTGAAAAAATAAAATTGTGTGGTGGTTCACTATTTTGTGAGATTTGTTTTTGAGAAAAACTTGTTTTTCCAGTGTAATTTATTTTTCCCGCAATAATTTGCCACTTTTGTGAAATTTTAAAAAAATTTAAAAAAACACTGAGAAGAGGGGGAATTTTTGGCTGAAATTTACCATTTTTAATATTTTTCCTATAGGAAAAATCTGTGAAAATTTGAACTGAATGACAAAATTGTAATTGGGGTAGAGTATCCATACATGTCTTTTGATACTGAATTGTTGCCAAATCCACCATTCGATTTAAGAGAAAGTAAGGCCTAGATCAAGTGCAATTGTCAAGTGCTTTAGCAATTGCCTTGTGGGAGAGCAGCCTTGCTCCATAGCTCTTATGCAAAATGTACCCGCACAACATGAGGGAGCATAACTTGAACAAACTACAAAACCTCAAGCACACATTCATCCCCTCTTAAGAGACACAATAACCGAAAACATTTGGAGATGGAGATGAGCATATATGGACTTTGCACATTTGAAAGCAAAGGATAGCAATGGAGGGAAGAGTGCTTGAACAAGAAAAGAAGAGAAGTAATTGGATGAGGGGAGATTATATAGGGTCCCTTTGTTTAGGTGCAAGGACCTGTATTATGGCCATATTTTTTTAGGGTTATTGGATCTTTCCAATTGCAAAATGGCATGTTGAAATTTTTTTCCAAGCAATATAAATTTGAACATTATTGCTCCAGAAAACTTACAAGGCATGTTTTTCAGGTTTGTCTTTCCGAGTTAAGTTACTCACAAACTGTGGGACTTGACTAAATGAATGAACCTGGGTGTCAAATATTCTTGGCTTGGGTGGTTAATTAGGCAATTCAGCTCATTGTCATTTGTTGCTGGTAGTTGCTTCAGGTTGTTGGTCAGCTAAAGCTAATTTCCAGCCACACTAGGTGAGCTACCCCTATCATCAAACATGTCTCATGAGTGAACACCTGAATTGTTGAGGGCGAAATCATAAACCTTAAACCCTAAAATCAAACCCGATCAAATGCCCAATGAGAAAAAATTCTCTTTGAAAATTTAAAAGTGTTCAATCATTCAAATAAATGTTTTGATCATATAAAAAAACCAAGTTTGGTGTTAGGTTTAGGGTTGTCACATTCCAATTCACACAAATGTAGACCATAGAATTTGAAACCCATTTTTACATCAAACCTGGACCATCCACAAAATGAACTGTAGTTAAAGGAAAATGGCACGGTTTGCACATGGAAAATTTTGCAAACAGGGTAGGTAATTAACAATTCACAGCAGGTGTCTGTCCAGTTGTGGGGTGAATAGTGTATGCTCAAATATCACAATATGTTTGAGAAAACAAATAAAAATCAATTGAAAAGAAATCTTAAACCCTAAACCTCCCTCCCCCTACCCCCTCTCTCTCTCTCTCTTAGTTCCGGACCTTAGATGTTCCTTATTTCTCTTGACAGATTGGAACCCTCTTTATGGCTCTAGATGCACCCAGCCCAGCTCTACAATTCATCTTCACACTCCAAAAGCAATCAAGCTATGTATGTGGAGTTTGAACTCTGTTATATGCTGGTTGTTTGCGTAGTTGCCTTACCTAAAGCAAATGGTTCACTAACTGCAAACACCCAAGTTTATATGTGGGCCAAAGGTCCACTTGTTTGATAATTGTTGGCAATAAGGTATTCAGTGTAACAGTTGGGGGGTGTTTGTTATGGTACATTTCATTCCAATCATGCATTTTATATTATTACCTTTCATCCTCTATCCGGACACCTTAGCATGAGGATAAATGAAATCTTTCAAAAGGAAAAAAGGAGAATGTGAGATTTTTAATAATAATTGTTAAATCCTTGGGTCATGATTTCAAATTCGTGGCATTGCCTTTGGTTTGGACAGGGGCATAATTCATGCACACCACCACTTGCGAAAAAAGCTTTTTCCAAACAACATTTTCACGGAACATACCAAGTTCATTCATTGCCAAGGAAGTACAACAACAAGGAAATGCCAAAACATAAAGAGGTTTTGACACACACAGTAGAGTTATCCGTAGTAAAGTCACCCTTTGTTTCACCCCATATCACCTCTTTCAGTGGTATCCACAAAGTAAGGAAATTTTATTAAATCTGGGTATGAAACTCAGCATCTAATGCACAAGGGTGGAGAGTAATTATTGTAGTTGTACATGTAGGAGCACTGAAAATATATGTAGCAGCAGTGCAGGGGCACTCAGGAAAAAGGAAACGTAGGATGAAACTCATTTTACCACCAAAATTGGTGGAAAAAACTAGTTTGGGTCCCAGTTATGTCCTTTTGTAAAATTTTCATTCCTGGTTAGGTGTTTGATGCCCTATTATGCCAAAACTGGCCGTTCTCGCCCCCTAATCGCCTGACTTTCCGGACAACTCTAGTATATGTAACCTTTTGGCGAGGTTCATTGCTTTGCTTTGTGTTAAGATTAAATAATTATTTCTATACTGAAAACTTTCTTCTTTTAGGACTTTGGTTTGTAGCCGTCCAATCAACAACAACCACACAAGTGCTTATATTTTGTCAATCAAGCATTGGATTGCCACATGGCCCAAACACAATTTATAGCCCTTAGAATTTTATGTTCTAAGATGGTTGCTGGATTCCAAAGATCTGATGATCGTTGTCACATTTCTGAAATTGAACTAGATATCCAATGGTCAGATCTTTAGGCAGGTCAATAAAGATCACAGGACCAATCTCAACAGAGTCTCCAATCCCAAAAGGAGTCTTGGAATCACTGGAAAATTTCCTCAAATTTGACATTATGAAAAGAAATTAAAATGTATTTGGTGACCTTTTTAATTATCACAAAATCTCAAATATTCATAATTTACAGATTTCCTACAATCAAAATAGGATATAATTTTGAGACACCCTAGAGGGAGGGCTACTTGTATTTAATTCCTTTGAAATCAATGAATCACAATAGCATACAATTCTCCATACACTTTTGAAATGTAATAATAGTTAATACCATTTATAGAAATCCTTAGTTCTCTTGTTTGAAATCTATGAATCGCATTAGGACATCACTTCTCCATAATCCATAATTTTTTCATTCGAAATCCATGAATCACATTAGCATACAATTTCTCCGTACAATTTGATACAAAGAAATTATACCATTCTCTAAAAAAAAAAACAACAACAACCTTACTCCTTTATTATGATATGCCTCCCTCAACCCTTTGGTTTTTCATTTGTTTTGAAATTTTCTTTGCAAGACCCAACAAAAATAAAAATTCCCATTTAGCCTAAAACCCTAAACCAACTTTTGGGCATGAAATGATTGATGATGATTCCCTCAGCATTTGAAGTTTTTGTTTAAATAATGAAAATTAATAAAATCTGGGTCCCACTTGGTGCCCTCCCTCGGACTCCATGGCCAACTGAGAATTGATTCTTCCCCAATTTACCTAAAGCTCCAACCAATAGCATACAAACAGGCAAGCCTTGGGTGCACTCCAGGTGTGTGCTTCTGAGCTCACAAGGTGGATGGCTAGTATCTCTTGAGACCCCCCCCCCCCACCCCCCAACGCACACTCCATAGCCGCAATTGTGAGTCCGAACTTTGGACCAAAATATCTCTCGCGAGTGGCCACCAAATGATTGATTGGTGATGATACACTTGCACAACATTGGTTTTACGAATCTTTGATCTTTTCCCACAAACATGATCTTCATTTTGGTGTGTCCGAAAAGAGATCAAAGAATCAACTTTCTCTCTTCAAATACCTTACTTACCCTAAGGTCAGTTTCGTTGTTAAATAATCCTGAAAATAGTGAAATGAAAATTTGTGAAAATATGAAGTTAACATGGTTTAAATCATCATTATTATCATAGGTTACACTCTGAATAATTTCATTACTCGTATCACAATATTATAGTAGATGATGGAAGAAAATTATAATTTCAAACATTAAAAATGAATTCAATTTTTGAAAATGAAAAAAATTATTATTTGTTTTGTCAATGTGAAAACTGATCCTAGGGTACTGTACATCAAGATCATCAAGCTCGCAAAGCCTTCTAACTACACCCTTTGTTGGGGGTGAGGGAGGGGGGTATGCCTTTTGTGGTTAGGTATATAGAACAACACCAATCTTGGGCAGTTTATTTGAAGTATTAAAACAAATTCTCTAGTTTTGGTTATTTCAAATCCTCTCTCCAAAAAAGAAAAAAGAAAAGAAAAAAAAAGTAAGCATTTTGTAAAAGAGAATGCCCACCACATGCTTTTTGAAATGCCTGCTTTTTTGTACATGAAAAATTCCACCCTATAAGAGTACCTCCAAAATACACTAGAAAAATTTCTCGTAGGTATTTCTAAAATCCTTTCTATGAGGTATGGTCTTCATATATTGGGATCATCTTTGGATTATAAGTAGGCATAATTTTGGTCCCATTCTTGAGGAGTATGTCTAAAGATCCCTCCTCCTTTCCTGGGAGATATACTCATTAATCTAAGGTGCTCTCCACATACACATAGCAAATTTCTCCAAGTGCTCCATGCAAAATTTTATGTGCACACCAAAGGTATGGATTGTGTGTGCCATAAGTAATAATGATCATATGATTTCATCATCTTCATCGTCTAGAAACTTTGGAATTGCCTTGGGAGTTTCATGCATTTGCATGTGTGAGCAAATTTGTGCCAAGTGGTAAAGCTTGGGAAGATGGGGGTTCTTAACTGAACCTTTGCTCATTTGCATTCTCACATTAAAGAATCCAAAATCCAAACATTGCTATTTTTGAGAGTGTTGATTCTTAGACAACCACTTACACCATTTGCTCGAAGACAGCTCAATGAACAAATTTTCTTGTAGTAAGTTTTTCATTATGATGTAGTTTTTCATATTATATCATTGACTTTTTCGTAAGTAAATGCTAGTTCTTATGATGTTGCTTAAATATAATTACCCAAATTATGATAGTTTTCTTGAAAAGATTAAATAAATTTCAGCCTAATAGGGGAAAAGGACTCTTGAGATGTGTATAAAGGAGTCGATTGTCTATCATGGCCCTTGCTTGTTTGGGCATTTGAGCTTTTTAAAAATAGTTATAGGAAATGACCTCGTTCAATTGAACAAAATCTTCAAACACAATGTGTTGAAGTACAACATGGGAGGTTGCTTACCATGATATCCGCAAATTAAAATGAGCAATGCTCTATTGCACCACAAGTTTGTATACCTTGTCAACTTGCAAACCCACAAAAAATTTAACAAGATTAAGTACATATGTCGTGTGGCCTTATGACAATGGATATTGAACAAGTTGTGTTATACACAATGGCCCCACCATTAATTTAATATCAACAATTGATAGTGTATGATAAATCGGTCATAGCCAGGGGAAAAATAAAAAGATAAATCTATTTTAATGTACATCATCATGTTGTTGTAAAAGAAAAATTGTCATGATTTTTTTTTCATTTTTTAACATCACATTAGTTATGAGAAAGCTAAAAGGATCTCACATTAAATTATGGCATGTTCTACAAACCTATCTAAACATTTGAAAAATTGTTACAAAACCAAAATCAATAAGGAAATGTTCCAACACGATTTTCAATTTTTTTGCAAATCTAATGACTTTTTTCTCCAAAAAAAAGGAGTGATCAAATATTCCCTTTTCATATATTTTTTCACATTTGTGCAAATTTCAAACCAAAAAAAAAAACTAGTCGTGACATGTGTATTTGAATGTTTTCAATCACAATGTCAGATTTTCAATTACATGAATTTTTGCATATGAGCATCCATTGAAGCTACTATACTCTATAATGATTCTCAACACAATATCCCCGCCTTACAAGGCACAGCCAAATAAAAGGAAACATTTAGATATATGATGCAAATGAAGTGTTTGGGGTTAAAGAACTCAACTTGTCACTGTATCAACAAGAAATTGAATTTCAAACAATCCTTCAATTTTTTTTACAATTGCACAATTTATGTTGAAGAGTTGTACAAAACATTGGTTTTTTTCTATACAAACATATTCAAATAATTTTTTTCATAATAGAGGAAGATAAGTTTGATATATATTGAATATTTTCATCAATGTTACAAAACAATTTTCGTAGATATTTGGTGGAGAATACATGACTTCAAAATTAATATTTTATTTAAAACATTTCACATGTGATGTTTAAAATGTACAATAAGAGGTGTTTGCAATATAAAATGCTATGAAATGTAAATATGATGTGGTACTTGACATGGCAATCTCTGAAATCCCCAAATTTTGAAACAATTTTGGTGACCAAAAAACCCTCTATTATTAAAATATTTAAAATGCATCCTTTTAATAATATTATTATTATCATTACTATTTTAACTTTCAAATCAAAAGCCGAAAGCCAGGAAGCATGACTGCTTGCAAAATGTAGTGGGGGCTGTGCAATTTTAACTCTATTGCCCATATGAGCTCCTAAGGGCTAAAGGAGGATTTGGGATATTTCCAAGATGCCTTTTGTGCTAGGCTGAGATATATAATTATTTTAGTTCCACATGCAGATAATGTATGCAATTTTAGTATATGAAAAATCTTTCAAAGGTTTGGCAAAAGTGATTTATGGGCAAAAAATATAAAACATTTTCTTTGATCTTTGACACATCTTTTATCATTTTTTTCATACCAAGTTGAATTGACCAGTCTTGACCTAACTTCAAAACAAATTCAAGCATAAAAAAATTGTAAGCTTGGCTTTTTCATAAACCCCCAATTTCCAATTGTGTCCATTAAATGTTATTAAGTAACTCTTGGCCAATATATTTTGCAATTGCCCATATTACCAAAAAGAAATATAATAATAATAAAATCCTACCATTAACTACCTATAATTCCAACCCCTGAAACATGAAACTTGGTACAGGACGAGACTTAAAAGAAAAAAAACCGTCTATTTGGATCTCTCAAGGGTATGAGAAATCATGTCTTTCATGCAATGCATGTTAGCAATGAGTGAAAAGAATGTCATGTATGTGTAATGCAATGAAATTCATCCATGTGACACATACATACATACGTACGTACATACATTGGGGTTGTTAAGAAGAGAAAGAAAATTGTTGCACTACTTAAGTGCATTTGCATGAAAGACATAATTTCTTATTCAACAACATGGTTAGTGATAGAGAAAAAGCAGAACCCGTCTTTTCAAAGGTTTTGATTAAGAAATTTGTCAATCAACTAGGTATTCTCACCCACATTTCAAGCCCAAAAAATTTCACAAAGAAAATGGTGAATGGAAATCTTCCAAGGTCAACTTCCAATATACAATTTTCCACAAGACGATCAAGAAACCATCATCATGAGCATTTGGGATTTCAATGGCAGATACAAGTAAACTATGCATGCTAGTATGCTACTAGGTACTTCAGACAGGAGGATTAGTTAGCTCCAAGTAGAAATCACCATGAAGATGTTAAAAGCTTTTTTCATTTCCAATCATTCAGGTGAAGACATGCTATTTGCATGAGTTGAAATCCACCATGGGGCCATTTCAGCTTTGATCTCGGTTTAGTTATGATCCGGCTGATTTTGAATTTCAAGCTAGCAAAGTGAAGTGAATGTCTGCTAGGGAGGAAAACTTTTGTACCTGGCAGAAGAGTGAAGGAACTTGGTCTCTCCATAAAGTGAGATGAAACCCTTTTGGAGCAACAAAAATAAGTTTGTGAAAACCCATGTGAGATATTGCGTGATTCTGTATGTCACCTCATGCTTTTGAACTCCCATATACATGTGCTCTACAAGTGAGATAGGTACTTGTGGCAACCAGATGAAACACAGTTAATGATGCAAGAACGTCAAATGAAACACCTAAGTGAAAAGAAGTTATGCATATTCAATGTGACAGTGCCTCCCCGAACTCATATTCCCCACCATGGTTATGAGTGTTTCAGAGTAGATCGTGATGTAGGCAGGCATTAGTATATAAGGACATGTGTTGTCCAGAAAGTGCATGATGTGTCTAAACAGCTTGACCATCACAACTGCATTACAGCACAAGATGCTTTCCAAGACTGCTTAGAGTAAGGCTTATGCTCTGGAAACAATATCTCATTGTGGCTGATAAGTGTGTCTCTTGCCTGGGGCCCTCATACACAGAACAGCCCTGGTCTTGGTCCTTGCCCTGCTTATAGAACTGGTTGAATTTTCTGATGACTGCAATTCATTTGACAGGAGAGGAGGAACCTCATTTTCCAGGAACCTTATGTGTAAGGTGCCATCCTCTGTTGAGGTAGAAGTTTTACTGAGGGTAATGCGCCCTCTGCATTACAGTAGAAAAATTCAACTGGTTCTTTACATCCAAAAGGGAATTTGTGCTCCCATGTCCTACTCAAGATGGGTCAAGGGAGGTCCATACATTATGTGGAGATGTATGAAGTCTCCAGTAACTCTGTAACGTTTGTCAAAGAATGTTCAAAACAGACCTCTTCGATAGAATTTTCCTGATGTAAGTGGCTTGCATGTGTACAAGTGTACAATTGGAAAGTCCACAGCTCACATATCTGACCGATCAATAGAGGTACTATGCCTCTCCTGGTGTCTGGATTCTGGCAGGATCTTGCAGGGATAGAATGTGAAGTGTACAATTGGAAAGTCCATAGCTCAAATAGTGGTCACCTCTATTTGATCTGGTCAGATATGTGAGCTGTGGACTTTCCAATTGTACACTTTATATTCAAGCAGAGCACCTCCCCAGTGAAAGACTTCACACCAGTACACTCAGTGGAAGAAGTAAATCAACAATACCAGTATTAAGAGGAAGAAGTGAAAGTACTTGAACCACAATAGTCTCTCCAGCAACTAAGCCTTGTCTCCTTGAAACTTCCATACCCTCCAATACAGTAAACAGGCACTTGTACAACATGATACATCATTTTTTATCAAATTGAGCCTGTCAAGTCCTCCAACAAGGTCATATAGCAAAGAATGGGTTAGCAAATACACAGCCCAACTCGTAAATTTTTCACCTCCGATCACAATCAATGGTCCCTCTTGTGTTGTCAAACTCCCAAGGATGGGCAAACTAGACTGATTGTGAACCAGGAAACAAAATCCAAAGTTCTGACAAGTGCTTGAGATAATGAAAAGTGGAAATGAATGCTTAAATGCCAGTGGGCTACTACATCAACTCCCCACTTACGACTCTTGGATATGGACTTTTTGACCATACGACAAGGTGAAAAGCAAAAGCCCTCTTTGAAAAAGCAGTAGAAACTCAAGCAGCTCTTAGCTTTTCCAGTAGTGGCAAAGTCTGAGTAGTCACTCTCCCTTCAATAAACACAATTTGTGATGAATGCTAGAAGATGAGCTGGAAAATCTCAACAAGCTCTTTACCTGGTTGCATGTAGATTTGCAACAATTATGGTCAGGTATTAGAATCATGGAAGGCAAAACATAGAAGGATAATTGCAATATATCATCAAATGTACTGAGAACTTCTCCATACTTAGGATTTAAGTCAAGCTGAATAGAATGAGAGATGACCCAATGACAAGGACGTTCTACAGATTTAAGATTGGAAAACTTATCAGGAAATCCACAACCAAAGAATCAAAGTGTCAGTGCAAGTCGCAAACAAAAACAAAAAACACCATGGAAGGATCATCCAGGAGAGAAGTACACATACCTAGTAAAGCTCAGCAGCAGACATAAGGGTCACAATTAAGTGAATAGTTACCCACATCACAAAAGTGTCTATCCACCATTTCCTCTTCATAAAAGTACCTCAACCAGGATTGCACATCCATTCACCTCCCTGGTCCACAAATACAGAGGACAAAGCTATAAATAATATATGTGACATGCATATGTGCTACTCTCTTCTTTGATCAGATAACATGATGAGCCGAAGAACAGCAATGACATGATTTGAGATATCCACATTCATGTAATGCTGAAAAATTGCATGCTGTAGACAACCACAAACATAAGCAGTTGCTACTGAATGATAGCTTTGAAAAGAAACTAGACACCCAGCAACTGATCATCAAGAGAGAATGGATGCAAGGCTTTTGATTTCCATGATTTTGACAACCCTTGATTAGCAATCCCCAAATACAACAAGGAGGGGTGTCAATGGAGTAGTGTCCACTATAGAAGTTGGAGTAGTAGTAGTAGTGTCCATTGCAGAATCATCCTGGTTAATTGGGCACCACAATATATTCTTCCAAGAAAAAGGGCAAGCAAATATTCCATGGAGATACCTTTACCAAACTCAAAAACCTTCTCTTTCCTCCATAGCATCAGAAAACAAGCAGAGTAGTATGTTGCATCCAGAATATGCATATCCAGGCGATGATGCTGAAGCCATATCAGACATGTTCTCAGAAGATTTCATGATTAGAGAGAAAAGAAACAGTAAAGTTTTGCACATGAGTCCCAACATTCTGGTTTGGTTTGGTTTGGCTGCAGATTGTGACATACTGTAACACCTGGACATCATGTTCTTGCAAGCTTAGTTTTAGAAAACACACCATCTGAGATAGACTATTGAGAGAACTTAATGACCCGTCCTAAGAGGATATCTTCACATTCAAAGCTGCGCAATAATGATCTGAAATTGCTCCATTTGTCAATGAGAAGGAAATTTGAAAACATATACTACTGTAAAAACTATTAGCAAAGAGCATATACATTTGAGGAAAAAAAGCAGCTGCAAGTGGTGCAAATAGGTAAGCATTTCTACAAAAAAGTGTTGAAAGTTGGAAACCCTACATGAAGAAGAAGAAAAGGAAGACAAAGAAGAATCACCATGTCTTTTGACAAAAGACATGGTGATTCTTCTTCTTCTTCTTCCTAAAAAAAACCTCCCTTTCAATGCCTCGCAGCAATCCGCTTCTTCTTCTTATCCATATTCTTTTTCTTGCCCTGCGCAAAAAAAACCTCCCTCACAATTCCGTGCAGCAAAACAAGCGGAAAAGAAGGGGGCGGAAAAAATAACAGAGAGACAAAAAAATCCTAAACAGGAATCGCACGCACCACGATTTGCTTTGATGGAATTATTCTCGTCGGCATCTTGTGCAAACACAAGAAAAATCTAGCTCGGGTGAGAGGCAATGGCAACGTTGTAGTTGTCGTTTAAATCTTAATAAAGCATGCGTGGGTCTTTTTTTGTCTTGGTTTGGAGGTGTGGGACAACGTGTTTGTTTTGTTTTTTTTCGTGACGAGGAGTGGGCGTTGACAATGGACATCTTCTTCTTCGTCGTCTTCTTCTTCCGCCGTCCATCATCTGCGTCCATCGACGCACACTCTCTTCTCTCTCTCTTTCTTTCTTTCTTTCTTTTTTCTCCCTCTCTCTCTCTCTCCACTGACAACAACAACTTCACAAAGGATAAAGTTTTAGCAAAACAACAAAGAGCAAAACAAAACCCCAAAAAGAAAAAACGCGACCGCGACTTTTGAGGAAGATTTATCCGCAAGATTTTTTGAGCAGATCGATTTCCTTCCTTCCAATGGCGTTTAGTCCAACCCCGCCGCAAAACCAAAAAAAAAAAAAAAAAGCTTACCAGGATCCCTCGATCTACTTGGCTCCAAATTGCGCCACGACTTCCTTTCGCAAAACCCCACCACACAAACAAGTCAACCCCCTTCTTCGCTTCGCCAATCCAAAGCGTCAAAAAAAGTACGACTACTTTTTCACAGTATCTCTCCTTTTTCCTTCCTGCCCATTCTCCACAATCAAAATCCCTTTTGAAATAGCCCAAGCCTAAAATTAATAAAAAAAAACCCAAACTCCTTGACCCCAAAAAAAGAAGAAAATTTTGCAAATAGGTAAAGTACCTATGTAGTAGTCGGTACAATTTTTTTCTAAATTTAATTTTTTTCATAATACTATTACTCAAAACATAGACAGACTCTCTCCAATGTGAACAAAAAAATTCTGCTTTTTCAGACCCAAAAAAATGTGTCAATGCTTTTTTCTTCTTGACTAAATATTTTTTCTTCTATTGAAAATTTGTTTCTTGCTTTCCTAAATCTCCTTGAGACTGAAGGAGAGATTGATTCAATTCTTGTGAGTGGTGATGGATTGGAAACAACAACAACAAGAAGCATCTTCTCGTCTCCCCATGTTATTTCAACAGCAGAGGTCTTTAATGCAAAGCACAATAGTCGAGTCGAGATGCTCCAGGAAAGCCCATACATGGCCTGAGTTCATAGCAGTGTTTTTTTTGTGTCAATTTTGTGATGTAGCCAAAGTGGCAATGATCCACATGAAGATTTTTAGCCAGATTTGGCTACAAACTAAATATAAAACTTTTAAAACATCCTACTTGAACTATTTTTGGCTACCTACTCGAACCATGCACTGAAATCTGGCGATTTCTCTTCAGCTTTCACGGGATTCTAGCTGTTGGAAACCTTGAAAAAGACCATGATTTTAGCACTTCACTTTTCATATAGCTTTTTTGCCTATATGTAGCCAATGAAGAAGTGGCCGGTTGATAGTCCAAACTAGTTACAACAGCACAAACAAGATTATCCTCTCACCAAGAGCACTACACTTCCAATTACTTTGCCACAAGGAGAAAATGGAAAAGCTAGTGGAAGCTGCCAATTCAATAGAGCCAACAAAGACCAGGGCAGGCAAAGCAAGTCAAGTATCAAAAATTTCACTGCACAATATTACACAATAAAAAACATCACTTTCATGAATGAAATAAAAGCTTAAATCTTTCGTCCAAACACTCTGAAGCAATCCTGTAAGCATATACCTCAAAATGCATTTCTCTAGGTTCCAAAAATTGCATATGATAAAGTTGATTTTCTCTGCTCCAAAAAACAATACAATATAAGAGAATGAAATGCTACTCGATGAATTGTATGAAATTCACAGCAGCTAAGTGAGTTTCATGCAACAGTAACCCATGACCATGATTTATAGTAGCTGAGAAAAGAGGAACATGCAGGATACAATCCATAGCCACAATTTACAGGTGAAATCATAACTTTACAATTTCGAAGACAAACAAAGTAGATTGAGGATCAACAGTTTTCTAAAAGCCAAGTTGGTTTTAAGAAGAATCTGGACTTAACAAGAATCTAAATGTTTTCAGAGCTGCAGCTGCTCTACACACACAATGCAAGGATTTTGGTGTGTGCACATGTAATAAATTAGCCATTAGTAAGCATCATCACAGGCAGGCCATCATGCATACCTTTTGAATGGAAAGAATATCTGCCAGTAAGTCAATGCATCACGTCCACACAGGTTCCTTCTAATGCAATGCTATACCACCTGCAGATTTTGAAAGAAATGAAGCTAACAACAGCTATTGCTTCCGGGGGGGTTCTTGCTCAACCTAACTAACCCTCTAGTGAAGACAGTTTTTTACGTCTTCACATCCTTCTTGCCACTTCTGGTGCACTTGGCTGTGGGATGACAGGGCAATTACTAATGAAAGAGCCAAAAATGTGCACAAGCTCTGCTACTCCCCATCACTAATACTACAGCCATGGGGTGCCACAATGGAAGTCATCCAACTTTCGTCGCTTGTGAACATTTGATGCCGGTGCCAAGCTCATACCCAGGCTTGTTGATTCACAAGACAATTCCAAGATACTACTACTCTTGCTGCCATTCCTACTCAAAGATGCCGCTTCCAGTACTCCCACTGGACTCAGGGGTTCAGGTAAGCACCAGAATACCTTCCTCTTGGATGGCTGTTGCCTGCCATTTGGATCACCCAGCACATGTTTCTGCAAGTCGTGATAGCACTTCTTCAAGGCCTCCTGCATCACAACACCAAGAGTGTCAGATCCCTGATCAAAAAGGAAGTGGGAGTTCTACAACAGAAAGAGACCCCTGAGACACCACAATGAAGTGAACCTCACCCCATCAACAGATAAATCCACAAAAACTCGATGAAGATCAGTAGCTTTGAGGGGTGTGACTTCTTCAAGAGAACATATTGTGGCAGCTGCGGCAATCACTGATGGCTGATAAACAAGGAATACAGTTTCTGCGAGAATTCAAGAATCCTGGGTGTTAGATGCACAGTACTAGTACAAACAAGAAATGTCAAGTTAGACTATCATCAAATGGAGCATCAATAACAGATCCACACGTTTGCAAGGAGATCTCACAATAGCACCACTAAACACAATAAAACACTCAATGTCTGTCGAAAAACATACCCTTCACAGTTCCCAATATGACCTCACTGACTCGAGACAGAAGAGCCCGCATTAGCAAGCTGCTGATTCTGAGCTTGTGGAAGTAGAAGTCAATGTACGAAAAGGGTGTCACAGAACTCATTCGCCACTCCAATGTGGACAATACAAGAAGCTCCATTCTTTGGATTGTATGAGCTTCAAAAATGTGTTCTACCTCCTCAATCTGCAACCACATTAGAAGGAAAAAAAGGTACCCTTACTCACTATGATTCTGTACTTCTTCCAAGCTTGAACTAACCATGAACACTACTACTGCTACTTTTGCAAAACACCTGCTGCACAGGATAAGAACCCAAGAGACGGGGTTGCAAAAGTTAAACCTGCAAGTCAAGGAGGACAGGAACTTCAGTCTCCTCCATCTTTGCAGCCAGAGATATACAGGCAACTGACAGAAGCTGGAGCATCCAAGCCTTGCCTTGCTGCACAACAATCAGTTTAGAGGTTAGAATCACCACAACCAGGAGGCAGGCACCCATCATCTGACACCACCACCACTCAACTCTTATGAAGCATGATGACAAAGCCTTCAGAGACAACGAGAATGGGTTGTTCCCTGCTGCACAAAGAGAGTACCAAGATTGGGAGAGCGACCAGAGAGAGCATCATCATCATACCGGCAGATGCTGGCGGGACATGAAGCGATCCATGTAATTTACAGAGAGGGTGATCGTCAAAGGCCCGAAATTGTAATACTCTTGCACCTGCTATCAGCCAAGGAAGAAGAAGCTACAGCGTTGTCAGTAACCCCCAGGTTCTTGCGCTCTTTCTGTGAGCATTACACTATCATCATCACCTTCTTACAGGAACCAACTCCCAACGGTACTACTGTACAAAGGCAGACTTTGACTCGGAGCTGCTAAAGGAGTGCGATGCATCGCTTTGTGCTTGTGTTTTGTTCTCTTCTTTTCTAGGAAAAGAAAACAGTGCGAATCCAGCTGCATTGCAAGCAGAAACAATGCACAAGAGAGAACATCGCATCGCATCGCATCCACAGCAGAAACCACTAGACCACAACAAAGAAGAGACTAAACTCCAGCAACAAGACAGCCAAGGCAAACGTTCCACAACACAAAGAAAGGTTACCTACCTTGAGCATCCAGCGAATGGCGTTCTGACGAGCTTCAGCATTCAGGCTGCGGGAGCGGTATTTGCCAGAATACTCCGCATCCGTCATGTAGCACGCCTCCTTGAGCATCAGAACGGATATGGCTTCGTCATCTTCCACAGGAAAATCCAGAAACACAACAGGAGGATGGCAATCGGTCAGTTTCTTCTTCTGAGTCACTTTCTTCAACACCTCGCCGCTCTCTTCTCCTTCTCCTTCTTCTTCTTCTTCATCATCGCCGTCATCGTCCCACATGCCTCCGTTCACTTCCTCGGCGCAGAAGAGGTTAACGCTGGAGATGTTAGCGAAGCCGCCAATGCTGGGTGCCATCCTCCTTGGATAGGAGGACCTCCTACCTCCTCCAGCCGAGGGTTGTCCTCCTCCTTCTCAGCTTCTTCATTCATGGTAGACTTGCGCTATATCCATCTCTGTACTTTGTGTAGAGCTCTGTTGTTCCTCTACAACATTTGAGGCATCACAATACTACTGTTGAAGAAGAAGAAGAACTGTCGACAACCTGAAGAAGAAGAAGAAGAAGAAGCTCAACCATGTTATCTTCGCAGTCAAACATTTACAGCAGCAGCAGCAGGCACGCGTGCACGCACGCACGAGAAGAATGATCAACAAGGCAACAACAAATAAATAATTCCTCTAAGTAAATGAGCATCGGATCAAAACGGTTTTTGCGTACCGCTGCTGCTGCAGTTGCGCTTCTTCCTCGCAGCGATGGCGGGCGGGTGAAATGTAAGCAGTAGAGAGGATTATCAAAGAACGTGGAAGATTGGCCCAGCAGTACGTTCGCAGATGTCAGCGACACCTGTAGTAGAGAGAAGACACGACAACCTCCAACACACACTCGCACACTCTCTCTCTCTCTCTCCGTCTCCCCCCCCCCCCCCCCCCCCCCCCCCCCCTCCCTCCCCCACC
>Ga0116231_10001708_pt1 | contig 45571 bp, 40 predicted proteins | sample S1TSphgellanicum_2_FD_89695 | JGI IMG/M metagenome (GOLD analysis project Ga0116231, IMG submission 89695) | Host-associated microbial communities from peat moss isolated from Minnesota, USA - S1T2_Fd - Sphagnum magellanicum MG | ecosystem: Host-associated > Plants > Peat moss > Unclassified... | reverse complement strand
ATGGTGTTAAGTCCTTAAACATTGGTTTGGATGAATGACAATTTGGCACAAAGTCCTAGAACGTGTAGTGTGTGAGCTTGGAAAAATATATCTATCAATTTTAATCATAAATAATGCATAGGAAGTAGGTTACTTAATTTCAACTACAAACGCAATCTAATTTCCGAAATTACATTTGTATTTTTCCTTCATTAGTAGCATTTGTGCTTCCATGCATAATCACCTTGTAGAACCGGGAGTAGAGGGACGGAAAGTCACCTCACAATAGGTTATAATTAGGGCACAACAATAGTCTTCAAAAAAGACCCTAGAGATTGAGATCATATAATGATGCCGAAAAAGTTTGCCACCTCATCAAATGGAAGTGACAAAAAATGGGAAAATAGATGGGGCATGTGATGGCAAGAATATATGGGATGACAAGATTCGGGGTTTTGCACCACACCACCTTGACATGGCAATTGTGAAGGTGGGGGACCAAAACATTGTGGACATGGGTGAACTCCATAAGGTAATGGACATTGAGTTTGAGTATCTTCAACATGAGTTGAATGACTGGGGGTTCAAAGATTGTGTTAAATAATTCATGAAGTCTAAACGGTCTTGGCTCAAAAAGCAGTGGATTAAACATGGGCACACATCTTGCCCTATGGGTGTGGAAACATCCCAGTGAAACACCCTTGTGGCATATTGGTCTAAACGTGCAACAAAGAAGAGGATTGACCAACTTACAAGTGCAAGAGGTGTAGTAATGAAGGTCAACAAGTATGGACAGGGTGGAAAAGCAATGGCTAAACATAAATTGGTAACATATTGTCTTCAACCTACTATGTTACGGGATGTTTAGTGCAATGGGAAATTTGTGTTGTAATTTATTAATTATAGACATGTGCTTAAAGTTTGGTGTGTTGCAAAAACTAGCATCCCATCGAAGCCCATCGTTGTCTAAGATGGTGGTAGCTGCATGTTTTGATTTTGTTGGCAACCCAAATCTAGTAAGTGCCCACATATTGTTTGTATTCAAATGTGGAAGGGGCTGTGTGGCACCTAGTCTAGATGTGAATATAGACATCTAACCATCATTGACACAAATTTAATTGATCCAAATTGCATATTCTAGTAGCAATTAATTTGTTCATGGCACGTTGATATTACGAATCTTTTGGGGTCTACATCAAGATGTTGTGTTGGTGCTTGCATTATACATAGGGCTAACAAAAGGCCAGAACTTCATGGTGCATTTTGCAAATTAAACAGTTGAAACCATAACACCTAGGTCCATCCTAAATACCTCGAATATTCACTTTTACATGCAAATAAAGTATAGCCATGTTGTTGAATTGCTATAAGACAAAGGTTTCCAAAGCTAATACAAAATGACAATTAAAGTGGAGCCCAAGTTACACCGCATAGCAATATATGCGTACTTTTCAAGGGCATCAAGATTTATTTAACTACTACTAGCCCTTGTAATTTGGGCAAGTAGAAACTATATTTGGGTATGTTACTTGAACTATCCATATAAGTATAAACATTGACTATTATGAACCCTTGGATCTAATACTATAAAGACCAGGCATGGGGTACTATGTATCTAACACAAGTTGGTTTGGAATGGTGGTTTACTATGGCAAAAGTCTAATTCAACCTATCTTTCTTCACAAATTAAAGCAATCAAAACCAAGCTCTTAAAAATGGTTGGGCATGTAGAAAAAGTGTTTGAAGTAGCTATTGCAAGAGGCATTAAACAACTTCATGCAACAATGGAGTCTACCATGGCAAGGTTCTTAGCATAAGCAAATGCTAAGGTGCATGCTATAGGGCAAACAAATGTGACAACTATTATTGACATTGAAACAATGGCAACAACCTCTACCATAGTAGTCGAGGCAGACATTCTACAGTTACACATAGGCTTTGACCCTATTAAGCTTGGGGTGGGATTTGAAGACAACGCCACTAATGGACAAAAGGGTCTAGCCCATGATAGCAAGGTACGTTAAGGCCTTAGCATCATGGCATGTAGTTTGCACTAAATCTAACAACATGATTCATTGAACAATAACACATGTTGGAACTAGGGTTGACCAAAATCTAATGGGATGGTAGAGCAAGAAGAATACCAAGTTAGAGCCAAGGGAGGGCGTGAAAAGAAGGGCACGTGACGCACTCCCAACTCCTGGAAGGACTAAAATGTGAATCCAAGTAGAAGACAGCGGAAGAGGGAGGAGTCGAAGCACGCTCCCTAGCTCACAACACCTTGAAGGGTAGAGGGGCGTGTTGGAGCTCCGGGATGGGACTAGGAAGAGTTAACAAGCTTCACTCACTCACATAGGCCTGCATCAAATGCAAATACCAAATTACTCCATTTACCTTTTTTGACACACCCCCACATTCTTTGAAAGACTCAAATGCGAGTCCAAAAATGAAAAGAATGGAAGAAAAAGGAATTAGTGTACGTTTCTTAACTTGTAGCACTTCGGGGGTAGAAGGGCACGCTAGAGTTCTAAGATGAGGATTAGCATGAATGACAAGCAAATCATTTATTCACATGACTTGGGGGAAGCCACCACCTTCCCCCTTATAGTATACTATGTGGCTAGCCATGGAGCCTACATCCAAATGGCTTTTCTCTCCCGGAACTCCTGAGTGGGAGTCTCGAAATCGCGCCAATTGGGACTCTCGTGACTTTGGAGCCTCATAATTTTGCGAGCAAACCTCGGATCGAAATGCGTTCTAAAGCAAAGTTGTAGCTCTCGTTGAGAGCTTTCTAACAGTATATTGCACGCCCTCTATAGTCAAGTAAATCGGGTCGATTGTTAACTTTTTCTGGTCAGGAGTCAAACTGGCAATTTGACTCCCGACCCTTCTTTTGGCCATAACTTGTGTTTTAAATGTCTAAACGAGCATTAAGAGACCATTTTAGACATCTAAGTTCCAAGAAATTTCCAATGATATAAAGAACTTTACAAGTCATTGAGTTTTGACCCCTGAAATTGCTTTTTGAAGTTTTGGAAGTCCACCTAGACTCCATTTCCCAAAGTGGGAGTTGCCTTGGGAATGTGAAGGTTCACTCCCTCGTACTTTCTCATACTCCCTCATACTCTCTCACACTTTCTTACACTCTCGGGAGTATGTGATGTGACTCCCAGGCTTCCTCTTGGCCCGCAACCTTATAACCCCTTTGCCTTGGCTGCGAGCCTAAAGCTAGGGTTGTGATAGCACGCACTAGAATGTGTAGGGTGCCAATAGCAGAAGAAGTGAGAGTGAGGGTGCCTTAAGAGCTATGTGTGGTTAGTTAAATGCATGGAAACAAACATAACAATCAGGAATAAGGCCAAATGTGTTGTGGACCAATATTGGCTTAAGATGTATAGTGGGATGTTATGGGTGCATAATTTCAGCTAGGGGATAAGGTAGCATTGATTAGCCCTACCAAGCTGGACAGAATTGCTATTGGAAACAACTTGAAAACAAACAAAAAAACAAAGATTCAAGGTTCATGAAATGGAACAATTGTATTAATTAACAAAAAGATTACAAAGGTTATATGTTTGAAATGCTACAATCACAAAACTATGGCTTGCAATAACTAACAAAGTTTGAAGGTTTTATGTGCATTCAAAAACCATGAAAGGAGATAATGAAAGACTACTCAAAACCATTCTAATATATATTATCTCCTAACCCTAAAGTAGCCACCACTTAACCCTAACCTAGTTGTCACTTAATTGTAGCCGCCACCAAACCCTAACCCTAGCCACTTCCAAGCCTTAAATAACCTCCACTTCCAAACTTTAACCTACTATTCAACCTAACCTAATTATTATCAGGATGTGAATACTATTCATCCTTTTGATGAATGTTTAACACATTCATCAACATTGGGAATTAAAAATGAATAGTATTTTTAACACTCCCACTTTATGAAGTTTATAATCTGAACATGGTTATCAATTTATTATGTCGTTATTTTAATAATGCCTTGGTAAGCACGTCCGCCACCATGTCCTCCGTTGAACAATATTTGAACATAACTTCACCATTTTCAATTCATTTTCGAACAAAGTGATGTTACACATCAATGTGCTATGTTTTAGCACGTTGGGTGGGATTCTTCATTAATGATATTGCACCTTGGTTGTCACATCGAATCACCATCTCCTTCTTCTCTTTCATATACCTTAATTCCTTCATGAACTTTATCATCCATATGGTTTCCTTAATAACTTGCGTACTTGCCATGTATTTGACTTCGGTCGATGACAAAGCAATTATGGGGTGTGGTTTACTATTCCAAGAAATGACTCCACCTCCCATCATGAATACAAACCTTGTGGTGGATCTCCTATCTTCAAGGTCACTAGCCCAATCCGCATCACAATATCCGACCAAATCTTGGGGTGGTAATCCTCCGAAGCGTAATTTGAATTGCAAAGTGCCTTGCAAGTATCGAAATGCGCTTGACCACAATCCAATGTTTAGGCTTGGATTAGCCATGTGTTGACTCACCATGCTTATTGGATATGTCAAATTTGGCCAAGTACACAATGTGGCATACATCAAGGATCCCATGGCTTGTTAATAAGGAACCTTCACCATCTCATTATCCTTGTTCACATTCTTCTTCAACTTTGTTTTGGGATCAAGTGGCACTCTAATGGCTTTATAATCTTCCATGCGAAAGCATGTGAGAATTTCCTTGAGATACCCAATTTGGTTGATGTAAATAAGACGTTGTGCATGATCCCTTTCCACTTCCATGCCAAGGAAAAAATGCAAATCGTTAAGATCTTTCATTTTTGAACTTTCAAAAAAGTTCTTCTTTCACTTGCAAAATCTTATCCTTATTATTGCACACCAAGACAAGATCATTGACATAGATGACAATGAAAAATTTGACATCTCCGACTTACGTGTACACACTAAAGTCTGCATCACTCTTCACAAATTCGATGCTTTTCAAGAAAACATCTAACTTTTGGTTCCAAGCCTTTGAAAATTATTTCAACCCGTATAATGATTTATGAAACTTACATACAAGATGTTCACCTTCATATGTGAATCCTTCGAGTTGTTCCATGTAGATCTCCTCTTCAAGGTCACCATTAAGAAATGCAATTTTTATGTCCCTTTGATGAATTTCTATGTCTTCAATGGCCGCTAGTGTAAGGATACAATGAATTGACACAAATTTTGCAACGGGTGCAAAATTTTGGTTGTAATCGACTTAAAATGTTTAGGTGAAACCTCTTGCCACAAGTTTGGCCTTGTAATGTTCGATTCCACCATCAACCCCATGTTTGATTTTGAACACCCATTTGCAAGAAATAGGTTTACTACCCTTTGGAAGTGGCACCAAGTACCAAGTGTTGTTGACAACAACAGAGTCATATTTTTTTTGCATGGCAATCTCCCACTTCTTTGCATTTTCGCCTTTCAACACCTCTTCCACGGTTTGAGGTTCTTCCGAAAAATTGATGGTGGCTCGTTCCACCTCTTTGGTGGCAATGCACCAATCACAAGGCCACTCTTTACGTTGTCTTTGGGGCTTTTCTTTTCATCCATCTTGTTGTGTTTCATTCAAACCTTCAAATGAGACTATTCTTCATTTTGGGAACATGAAGAACTTGAATGATGGTTATAAGCAACATTTTACCTTTAACTTACATTGTGGCCTTGATGTTCCCTTTGTTGATGGCCTCCAAAATGGTGTCATCTCCCATTACACCTTCTGTGGAACAATGGATTCGTAAGTGGTGAACCACTCTTGTTCAAATGTCATATGTTGTGTTGCGCCAGAATCCATGATCTAATTGCACGTCCTATGATCATTAACACCCAAGGCGGCAACAAACATTTGTTCTTGATTTTCACACTTTGTTTTATTTTTTTCTTTTTTCATCACTTGTTTTCTTCAAATAATTCCTCACAAAGTGTCTAGGTTTTTACAATAAAAGAAAAGATTTTTGTTTGCCTTATGAGTTTTGTTAAGCAATGTGACATTTTCCATACTTTCACTTTCTTTTTTTTTGGAAACCTCATGAAGTAATCGAACGATGATGAACTAAAGGTCAACATCTTTGGTGGACATGGATTCTAAACTCATGACCAAGTTATCAAAAGATGGGGGAAGGTTCATGAGAAGTACCATGTACACGTTTTCATCTTCAATCTTCATTTCAATGGAATATAATTGGTTCGTAAGTGCCTTCAGCATGTTGATGTGCGAAAGCAAGTCTTCCCCTTCTTGTATTTTGATGGTGAAGAACCTCCTTCGAAGAAACAACTTGTTTTTAATAGTCTTGGCTACGTGGACACCGCAAAATGTCTCCCAAGCACTTTTGACATTTTTGCAATCTTGTGTATAAGTTGTGCATCCGTGAAATGTTCACAAAGTAATGCAAATGCCTTCGTCGCCTTCTTGTTATAATCCATGATTTGATTTTTATCATCAGGAATTGTTGCACTCCCATCAACAAATTTCCAAAACCCATGTTTAGAAAGGATCATGCACATCTTAAACTTCCAAAGGTGAAAGTTGCCACCATCAAACTTTTCCATGACTTTCAAAGACTACATTTGGAAGGATGACATTTTGTTGAACACAAATGTTAAAACAAACATTCTATGCTTTTCTATTCAAATGAATTGCAAATGGGAAAATTTCAAGTTGAAAAATTTGCTAATGTTTGAAGACCTCACTTGAAATCTCTCCCACTCAATTGCTATTGTCAAAAAACAAAACCTTTACAAGAAACCCTCAAACATTTGGAAAACTTTCTTGCACAAATTTGAAATTTGATTTGAAACTTGTAACATTGGCAAAAATTTTTTTTTAACACACTTGAAACTTAAAGCTTTCAACAACTTGAAAAACTTTTCTTGCACACACCTCAAACTTGAAGGTTGAAACTCTCAACAACTCGAAGAATTTTCTTCCACGCATTTTTTCAAATTTCAACATTGAAATTATCAAGAACTTGAAGAACTTTCTTCCACACTTCACAATTTACAACACTTTGAAGAAGTCTTTTCCACACCTCCCACTCACTTGGAAAAGTTGCAAGCTCCTTGTATGCCACCATTTGGAAATGAATTCCCACTCACTTTGCAAACTAAAAACCTTCTTTCAAAAGGAGTCTCTCCTTTTTTTATGTAATATAAGCTCAAAACCTTTCACTACTTCTTGTTCTAACACAATGTCCTTTCTCTTGCTTGGTGTGGGCCCATAACCTATTGGAAACAACTTGAAAACAAGAAAGAAATCAAAGATTCAAGGTTCATGAAATGGAATAATTGTATTTACTAACAAGAAGATTACAAAGGTTGTATGCTTCAAATGGTACAATCACAAAACTATGGCTTACAACAACTAACAAAGCTTGAAGGTTCTATGTGCATTCAAAAACCATGAAAGGAAATAATGAAAGACTACTCAAAACCACTCCAATATATATTATCTCTTAACCCTAAAGTAGTTGCCACTTAACCCTAACCTATCACTGCCTAACCCTAACCTTAGCCGCCGCTAAACCCTAAGTAACCTCCACTTCCAAACCTTACCCTAGTATTCAACCTAACCTAATTACTATCAGGATGTGAATACTATTCATCCTTTTGATGAATGTTTAACACATTTATCAACATTCGGAATTAGAAATGAATAGTATTTCTAACAATTGCAATGGGTGTGGTAACAAGTATTAGTAGGCAACAAGGTGTACACCATTGCACCCAAGTTGACGTTGGGTGGTATCGGGTGCAACTTGCAGAAATAATGGAGTTTTTTGGCAATACTCCCTTACCCATAACAAATGACAATGATGATCCACCTCAGTTGCAGTTGAAGGATATAATGGGCAACAATTTGTTATGGAAGGGTCAATTCATGCATAAGGCAATGAGTAGGAAACAAGTATAGCTTATCTCCAAAGTGGCCCATAAGGAACTCATCATTGGTCTCCCCATCCAGTTTGCAAAAGAATAATGAGATGTTTCCATACCATAAAGAATTTTGGGAAACAATCTAACATGCATTGTATGTTTCTTAGATGCAAACTACATTATAACCGATATGAATATCAATTTGAATGAACTAAGTTTAAGACCTTGAATGATTCCATGTGATATGCATCTTGTTTATATTTCAAACCATAATTTATATGGTAGTGAGATATGTATTCTTTGTGATATTGCTTCATGGAGTATCTACTCTCATATTACAGTCCACTTCAATGGCAATAATGGTAATGAATATGAATTGACCACAGATAATTAGCTATTTAATTTGTAGTTCCAAGTGGAGTTAGCTATATGTATCCCATTTTTTGCAAGGTTGGTAAGGGGTACAAGCCTTGGGTGTTCATGGTTATTGATGTGATTTCAGAGGTGTTGGTGTAGGATGAAATCAAACATCCAATCTATGGCACATCCCGCATGTGTTAGTGTGCCAAGGACATTACTAGAAGAACAAGTGAGTGGTTGTTTACAAATAGATTGAATGAATATTGGGAGCTAATGGAAGGAGATACACCGAAAATCATCTTACAAGATAATGACCTCGACATCCCATTGTGTAAGTTCGTTTATCACTCACAGTGCATAAGAGTGTTGGCCACCTCCTATAACCATGCAAAAGTTTTGAACAAGTATTGGACACCCCAAATAACATGGTAGTGTAGGTATGGACACAAAAACAAATTCACTAAAGTGTTGTGCAAGTTTTTGAGCAAGTCAGGGATTTGTGAACTATAGCAAGATTCAGGGAATTAGGAATAAGAAAATACATGCTTGCACAATATTGCTTGGAAGCATAGTTAGGATAAAGTGAAAGGACAATTGAGAGGTTTGTAGACTAAAACATTTAGCTTACATCTTTGTCATGTTTGTTGGAATTCATGCAAATACGTGCAAACACATTCCATGGACTATCTGGAGGTTTTATCATGATGATTTTAATGGATGTTTTGTCTCAAATGTGCTTAAAGTGCCAATATGAGGCTAACAATTATACGCTCAAGGAGGAAAAGGTCTTAAATTAGTGGAATATTGCAATAAAGCTTGCCCTAGGCGAGACAAATAGGGATGGGCAAAGACTCAAAGAAAAGGTTATGGAGCTGGAAAGCACCCTGGCTATGGAATAGTATATGTTTAGGAATGTTCATTCTTAAACCTTATCTTTTTTGGTTTTTCTTTTGTTAAGTTTGGTGTTGTCTTTTTTGTTCTAATAGAGAGTTATTTTAGGAATGTGAAATAACCTTAATGTATGGTGATCAAGCCATGTTGATTTTTTTCAAAGTGTTTCAAGCTTCTAGAAAAATGTTGGACAAAATAGAAGTTCTTGATACTTTTTCCTAATTATTATAGAAGGTCGTTAATTAGGGTGTTTGAGATTCTAGCAGTAAAAAAAATGCAACCCATTTAATGGAAATCACAAAGTTGGAGAAGACCTTTTAGATAGAAAGACCAAACATCATGAGGTCAATTGGCATAAAAGTAGTTTTCAATGTGGGTGTTATTTTACAACTAGTAGAATATGCATTGGGCTTAAATAATGCACTTTAGTTTTGATATGTATGAAGAAAGCCAACTATTAAAAACAAGCATCATTGTATATCCATGCACTTTCATTTTATTAGCATTATATTGAGTTGTTTCAAATGCAAGTAATAGAAGGAGAGCTAAAGAGTTTTTAAAATCAATTCCAAGGTTATGAGTGCGAAGACTTGAAATCCCAAAAGGATGTAAAACACTTGAAACAAAAGCTCAAGAAGGTGGAGGAAAATATTGCAAAGGTTATTTCCTTCCTACATTCATGTGAAATGTAGCAATTCATGTCTAGATGAATCTTCATCAATTCGAGTGCCATCTCAATCCAAATATATGTTGTGTTGAAATAAAAATACTGTAAAGATTTAAGAGGTGGAAAGGAAAAATGAGGAGGCCATAACAATGATACCTAATATGGGGTTAGAAATCGTCAAGCCCACAAAGAAACTTGGGGAGGAAGAGAAAGTGCTTGAAGCAATACAAGAAAACGGCAAAGGTGCAAACCCGCTAAACTTATTTTCTATTGCTAAATCTAGCTTCTTATTTCATGTGAAGTTGAACATTTGGATTCTCAACCTTTGTTGTTGTGAATGGTAGATTTTTAAACATTAAATTAATTCCATGTGAAGTTTGATGGGCAAAGCACATTGTTTCCAGCTGATATTTTCAAGTTCCATGAGCAACTTGCAATAGTGTGCACTAAGCTTGGGCCTTGGGAAAAGCACACCATTGATTGTCAAGGGAAGATTAATGTTGCTAAATCAAAGAACAAGTTATTCAAAGGAAAGATTGGCCCTATTTTCATTGTTCACATGCCCACCATTATGTTTTTGGAACTATCAACTTTTTGAGACTTTTGTATTGGCATAGTTGGTGAGTAGGAATAATCTTGTGACAATGTTATTCAATAATATGCATAAAACAAGCCCCAAAAAAAAAAGATCCTATAATCAAATCTGGGTACAAGGATCTTCTTGAAGTTAATCTTAACATCATTTGTTAGGTCTTATGGACAAGGGGAAAAATCATTTTTCATAATTTTGGTTCAGTACCATACTGTAACATTGTTATAGTATGTAAAAAATGTTTTTCAAACATTACTTTATAGTTTTTTTATGCATAATGTACCAACTTGTTGTTAGGTTGATTAAAAAAAAAACACAAATGGGTGTTTTGTGGTGATCACATAGATTGTGTTTCTTCTCACTTGGCAAGGCAACTATATGATACCCTTACCCCCAATGTTTTGGGTTCTTTCCTATGTGCAAAACTAACGTTAATTCTAGTGGAGGCAGGGGGTGTAGTGGACATAGTGAGTGTTGGGCCTATAATTATTGTTGTTGAAGAAGAAACAATTTTGAAGAGGAGGAGAAAAAGGTAAGGAATTTTGGCCAATTTTGTTCAAGAATTTTTTTGCATAAACAATCTATTTTTAAACCATTGCATGTGTACTCTCATTCATCCCATTAGTTATCAAATTGAGTATTGTGTTATAACAACTTGGCCAAGCTCCATTCAATGGTTATAGAACCGAGTTAGTTTTGTAATTGATCCTTGATTGGCTAGTTATATGATGAGTCTTGTGACATAATTAACAGCACGATGACTCATTATTAGATTTTAAAATTCAGTAAAATTCTAAAAGTTTTTGTGCTTGGATAAAAAAGTTTGACCTTACCAATTTTTCTTAATAACGAGAATGAAGTTTTCTCAATTCTTCTGAAAGAAATTTGTCCAATGTGCAAAGTAAGAATGATAGTACTAATTACAAAGTTGCAATACATTCCTAACTGTCATTTAGAACAATTTATGGTTGTTTAAAACCCTATCATTGGAAAATTAACCTAGACCCCAATAGGTGATGTGATCTCATTGAATCACTAATAACATGTGGCGATGACTCTTCATGCATGTTTGTGTGAACTATAACAAATTCCAGGTGAATTACCAAGTGTTTGAATCAAAAAGCAGCTAGAATCATGACTATTTTGTGCATGAAATTTATTTTTAGTTGGGCCACTTGGGGTGTGATGTGTTGTAGGACTTGACCCATAAACACATTAGAGCTTATGGACCTGCAATAAAGGTGCTTTCATCATGACATGGTACCACAACTTTATAACAACCATTAGACTAGGTAGTCCCAAGCCTGAAGTGTGTGTGATGATGGGTGTGATTTGGCATGGCAGGTCTGTCATGTAGAGTGGGTACTATTCTTGATCCTATGACATAGTTTGTATTTGTATTTAGTTAACACCATCATGGGGTTGCACATAAATGACACATGTTATGATGGGACACACGTTATGAGGGGACACCTGGAAGGAGTAGCCTTACTGCATAGCTAACATCTAAATCTAGTCATTGGGTGGGCTAACTATTTACTTCCCATAGATTTGTACTAAGCAAATTCTTTCAATGTTGGGCCCAAGCATGTAATTTGTGGTAATCTACGTAGGAATGGACGATGACACCACACCCTAATTGGTATGTTTGATGTTAAGCAGTAGGAATGTTGTTTGGAGTATTATTGATCATGGCAAGAATGGTATAAGGTGAGGAGCATTTGGAGGCAACAAGACCCATGAGGGTGTGGATGTGGTTACAACCGAATGTAGTAGTTTAAGCACTGCCATGTTTTGAATATACTTACTTACGTTGGAAGATGTGGGCTAAGATTGGGTTGTTACACTAGGGATGTAGGCAGAAAGGTAAACTCAATGCTATGTACATTCAATTTTTCCCCAGTAAAGCCATGTGGGCTATTCAAATGCTTGGAATAGTTCATGTGTAATCATACTGATGAGTTCAAAAACTTGTAACCCATTGCCATAGTAATAATTTATAGCCTGGTTTTGGTGGAAAGCTAAGCAAATTAGCATGTCAAGCCTAAACTACCAAATTCTTATGTAATTCTACCTTGGGTGTTTAATTTTTTAGGATTGTAAGCAATTTATAAATGTTTTTACCATTGGGTTTCAAAACTCAATTAAAATATATACCGTGTTTATTATAAATATTAAACAAAGCCATAAACACTTAGGATCTACTATGTGCAACATGGGATTGGATGATAGAGAAAATGCATTATCTATAAATAAATGCATTATTTAAAACTAAAATCTAAAAACTAATTGCAATGTTTCCATGTGTCAGAATCCAATGATGGATCACACATTGCACATGACTAGGTCATTCCATACCTACAATAGACACATGGTAACCTACAACTTAAACTCTACATGCCACGTGTTCGAATCAAAACGATCATGATGGAGGGTTCAAGTTATTTTTAAAATTAAAACATTCATAAATAATATTGTCTATTATCTTGCCATGTGTCGCAATTTGGTTACCCGAACTTCATGCTAGAATATACACAAGATGAAAATATAAAGGACCCACAAATTGCGACATGGCGTCCATCCATTGCCTGCTAAGACGTAACATGTCATAATTGTTACAAGTAAAATCGAATGGATTATGACACGTGGCGTTTGGGCATTAGTGGAAAATAATAACCAAAATAATTGTTGAATACTTGCAACACATATGTACACTCGTATTTTGTCATGAACTAGTAATTATATGCTGAATAGTTTCCATCCGACCCCATTGTTGCATGCAATTAAAGACGGCTATGATTTGTCCAACGCAACTACATAACTTTTAGTTACAGATGTTGCATGTGACTAGAAAACATTCATAGGGACCAATTGAAAAAGTTTATTTTTCTTCTAGTGTACCTATTCATTTCTAAAAGGTATGTGCCCATTAAAAAATGAGACAATATGAGGCTACACATTTTTTTATACCATTTCAACTTGTTTTTTTATTTGAATTTAATCTTTCAAACCTCTTATATCTAGGATCATTCTTGCTACTTGAAGAATCAAGTTACATTCTTTCCCCCTATTCCATCCCTTATGGTCGGCACTAACCATAGGAAAGAGGAACAAAATAAAAACTAAAATTTTAAAATTCCAATAATGGAAAAAGGAATTGTGAAACAACTTTCTATCCCTTTACTCATAGTTCTATGAGGTGATTATATTTAGAGGTACATAAACTATCGGTGAAAGAAAAATGCAAAGTGTATTTCTAGATGTTAAGTTATGTTTATAGTTGAAACCGAATAATTTACCTCTTATGCATCATTTATGATTTGGAATTGATAGATATATTTTCTAAGTTCAAACACTCCACATCCTAAAATTTTATGTTAAATTGTCACCCACTTAAACCAACTTTTAAGGATTTGACACCATATTCAATTTGATAGCAGACCTTTAATCACTCAAAATTTTGTTCCTATTGCATACGTTATCCAAATCTAGTTTGCCTTAGTTCATTAAAAAGCTAACTACAAGGCACATTTGCCTACCAAATTCCAAACTCTACACCCAAATTAGTAAAAAATTGTGCTACAAAATTCGAGAGGTTTTCACAAATGTAAAAAGTTCAACTTGACAACAAACCTCCAATCACTTAAAATATTTTTCCTGTCACATACATTATCTAAATCTAGTTTGCCTTAGTTCATTGAAAAGTTAACTATAAGGCGCATCTACTTACCAAATTTCAAGTTCTACATCCAAATTAGTAAAAAGTTGTGCCACAAAATAGGAGAAGGTTTATGAAATTTCTCAAAAATTTCAAGCTCCCAAAACTATATTTACTCACTTCCATTCTTTCAAAAGTACCACTATCATCCAATCTATTATCCTTCTTTGTACCATCTACTAAAACTAATCATTCTTCTCCTTTCGAGGAAAATTGTAAGAACAAGTTTTTTCAAGATTCAAATTGAAAGTAATGTTTGAAAAATAGAGAGCCAAATGATTCAAATTTACGCCTTTAAAAGGTAAAAGAAATAAGGAGGTGAAGGAAGACCCCAACTTGATAGTTCTTAAAAGGTTCCAATGTTTGGTGGCCAATGGAAAGTTCCAATGTTTGGTGGTCTTTGAAATGAGAAAGATAAACATCCTTTCCACCTCTTCTCACTTCCCCCCTCACAATTTTACTTAAATTTTTTTTTCCATTGATCTTAAAGTTTTACTTTACCATGGTTATAGACAGTTACTTTACGCCTTTCCTGTTATTTCCTTGACCTATAAATTATAACCACGCATTTTGATGTACCAAGTCTTCCACACATTCATTGTTAAGTTGATTTTGAATGAAGATTTTTTTTTTCATTTCCTTGAATTCATGGCATCGCACATGACCAATTCTTATGGGCCTCAAATTGCACAAGTGAATGAAAAGCCACCTCCGAAATCATCTTTAGATTTAACATTGATGCAACATCTTTATGATGAAGATCCTGAATCGCGAGAGGTGCGCTTTCATTTTGAAGTTGAACCTTTCAAACGTGGTATTATCGCATTTTTCCAAATTCTCATACCTTGGTGATTTTCTTGCAAGTCGACTCAACTTCTGATGATGAACTTGAAACTATCTATGAAGGTTTTTATGAAATTGAAGACACCTTCATCTTTACATGGCCTCCAATTCTCAGCAGACATTATCATTAGTTGCTCGATCCGATTCATCGACTACTTCTTAATAGTAAGGTGGATTATTTAGTTCACACCATTCAACACATCTTAGATTTCTTGAAATTATGAACTATCACTGTGGCATAGCCCAAGACCTTATTCATCTAATATTGAATTTCCAAAAAAAAACCCCATGCAACCATGCGCACTCATCGTTCCTTATTCTAACATGAATTTGCTAAAAACCCCTAATAACCTTATCACATTCGAATATCCTTTATGCAATTCTTAATAATTGATACTATCGCACATGGTGATGTTGGTATGACTCACATGAATATAAAAAAATGTATATAACAAATGTACTAATTCTTAATGGTGAAATAATTGATGATGTAATAATTCTAGCACTATTTTAGAATGTTAAGAAAACATATGTGAATAATGTAGTTTTTTAAAAATATATAAATATAAACTCGATTAATTGAAATGTCAAAATTATTTAATATATAGATCTACCATTGATGAATCATTGTTTTTTAATCTTGCAAACTGGATAGATATTTGCAATGGCATTTACCACATGAAAGTAGCCAAACATTGGTATTCTTTTACATCAAAATAATTTTTTGGTGAAGAAAATGATACGAACAAAACAATGGAATAATATTGAACGATGGTAGATCTTGAACATAGTTCAAAAGAAAACACTAAGTAGTAAAAAATGGACCCCAACAATGAATTCAAATAAACAACATAAATTGTAAACGAGATTATACTCCAAACTTTATGTTGCCTCATGATTAATAAGTTCCAAAACACGAATGTCATATGTTCTCTTAGTATCAGATGATTTGGGATAAAGTAAAGAGGCCATGTGTCGAACAATGTTTTCAACATATTCTGGCAAGGATTTGCTTGGAGGGGGGCTTTGGAAGAAGTCCTTTCGAACATAGAATGGAACGAACCAAAAACAATTAAGCTGGATATATTTGTAGAACACAAAAAATCAACCTCAAATCAAAGGCAATATAATTTAAAAAGAGGCATTCAAAGATTATTAATGTCAATTTATTCACAATTGAGATTAATTCATGCTCTTCTCTTGGGTGGCGAATCCAAGGGAGGTCACATAGTCAAGCCAAGTGTCGCAACCCTAGCCTTGGGCTCGCGACCAAGGCAAAGGGCTTGTAAGGGTGTAAGCCAAGAGGAAGCCCGATAATCAAAGCAAGAGGAAGGAAGCCCGGGAGTCAAGGCAAAGGCATTGCAAGGGTGTGGGCCAAGAGGAAGCTGGGGAGTCACATCACATACTCCCAGGAGTGTTAGAAAGTCTGAGGGAGTATGAGGGAGTGAACCCTCACACTCCCAAGGCAACTCCCACTTTGGGAGATCGAGTCCCAGTGGACTCCCAAAACTTCAGAGAGCGATTGCAAGGGTCAAACCTCAATGTCTTATGGCGTTCTTTATATCGTTGGAAAGCTCTTGGAACGTAGATGTCTAAAGTGGGCTTGCATTCTCATTTGGACATTTAAAACACAAGTTATGGCCAAAAGAAGGGCCGGGAATCAAATTGCCAATTTGACTCCCGACCACAAAAAGTCAGGAGTTGACCCAATTTTAACAAGAGCTACAACTTTGCTTTAGACCGCACCTCAATCGGAGGTCTACTCGCAAAGTTATGGGGCTCCAAAGTCGCGAGAGTCCCAGTTGGCGGGATTTCGGGACTCCCACTTGGGAGTCCCGAGAGAGAAAAGCCATTTGGATGTAGGCTCCGTGGCCAGCCATAGAGTATACTATAAGGGGGAAGGTGGTGGCTTCCCCCAAGTTTGGGTCGTGGTGAGTCTTGTGTGTCCATATTGCCCGTGGCTCGTCCTAGCACCAAGGGTGCTCCAACTATGCACTAACCACTTTGTGTGGGTTGTGTGCAGGCCTGTGTGAGTGAGTGAAGCTTGTCAACTCTTCCTAGTCCCATGCCGAAGCTCCAACATGCCCCTCTACCCTTCAAAGTGTTGTGAGCTAGGGAGCGTGCTCCGACTCCTCCCTCTTCCGTTGTTTTCTACTTGGGCTCACATTTGAGTCCTTTAAGGAGTTGGGAGTGCGTAAAAAACACTTTGATGGATGAGTTCATGTTGACAACAAGCGAACCATGAGGGTTGCATAAGTGAATTAAGGCCCTCAATGTGGACACATGCATTTCCTGACCTCCTTTAAATGGGATCCTTGTGTTGGATTTCTGCATTGTCTCAACATTAGTAGGATTATGCAAGATATCATCCTCATTCAAGGAAACACCAAGCCTCACCATTTCTAGGTGACTTTCTTCAAATTAGAAGCCACCCATTTGGTGAACAAAAAGGGTCGCCCAACTTAGTCAAGTCTACAAAGTGGGGAATGAAAAAGTTAATCCAAAATCATTCTTGAAAATGAAGTGTAATGTAAATACAAATGATGAGGGGAATTACCATTTTTCCCTTGATTTCATTGTTCATCCATGGTAGAGTATTGATAATTGCCCATTTGGAATGGATATCATATCCATTAGTCTCCAATAATAACTTGGTTTCCTTTTCGATGTGGGTATCATCATCATGGAAAATAAGAATTGCACCATTGTTTGCAAGTTATTTATTTACAAAACCAAATATTCCATACACATAATTATCTATGTAACAATTCCATAAGGGGACAATTGTGGTAGTTGTGGAGATAAGAGGAATTGGTAAGTTGGAAAGAATTTTAGCAATGAAGAAAGCAAACTTCCCACCTCCAAAATGTTGCAAAGTGGAAGGAAAATGTCGCAACTCTAGCTTTGGGCTCACGACCAAGGCAAAGGGGTTACAAGGTTGCGGGCCAAAAGGAAGCCCGGGAATCAAGGCAAGAAGAAGCTCGGGAGTCACATCACACACTCCCGGGAGTGTAAGAAAGTGTGAGGGAGTATGAGGGAGTATGAGAGAGTATGAGAGAGTATGAGGAATGAACCCTCACACTCCCAAGGCAACTCCCACTTTGAGAGATGGAGTGCCGGTGAACTCCCAAAAACTCAGAGAGCAATTTAAGGGGTCAAAACTCAATGGTTTGTGGCGTTCATTATATCATTAGAAAACTCTTGGAATTTAGACGTCTAAAATGGTCTCACATTGCTCATTTGGACATCTAAAACACAAGTTATGGCCAAAAGAAGGGTCGAGAGTCAAATTGCCAGTTTGACTCCTGACCACAAAAAATCAAGAATTGACCCAATTTACTTAGCTGCAAGGGGCGTGCGACATATCGTGTGAAAGCTTTCGACGAGAGCTACAACTTTGCTTTAGACTGCAATGCAATCTGAGGTCTGCTCGTAAAGTAATGAGGCTCCAAAGTCACGGGAGTCCCATTTCGCGCGATTTCGGGACTCCCACTCGGGAGTCCCATGAAAGAAAAGCCATTTGGATGTAGGCTCCATGGCCAGCCACATAGTATACTATAAGGGGGAAGGTGGTGGCTTCCCCCAAGTTCGGGCCATGGTGAGTCTAGTGTGTCCGTGTTGCCCGTGATTCATCCTAGCACCAAGGGTGCTCCAACTATGCACTAACCACTTTGTGTGGGTTGTGTGCAAGCCCGTGTGAGTGAGTGAAGCTTGTCAACTTTTCCTAGTCCCATGCCGGAGCTCCAACACGCCCCTCTACCCCTCAAAGTGTTGTGAGCTAGGGAGCGTGCTTCAACTCTTCCCTCTTTCGTTGTCTTCTACTTGGACTCACATTTGAGTCCTTCAAGGAGTTGGGAGTGCGTCAAAAATTTATTAACACCACCCAAAACGATACAAATAATGTGAAATGCACATAAGAAATTCCCTAAATGAATACTTTTGAAAGGATTTCATTCAATTCCTTGTATTCAGAGGGCCATGAGCTAGGTGCCACCATGATTGGCTAGGAAATATTACAAGCTAAAATTGTTAACTGCATCAAAAAATCATAACTAACTCAGAATTTGATGGGATTTGGGGGGGGATTTGGAAGAAGATCCAAATAGGGATCTATGTCTATATTCAAAAGTCGCCTCCTTTGATGCGTGGTCTGAGGTGGAGAGCTTCTGGGTTCGGAGGGGGGCTCCTCTTGCTCAAGATCCTCTTCATCCAATTTTTCACCCGAAGGTCCAACCGATTGGTCCTTAGTCTCCAAACTCCTTTTGACATTCTAGCTTTTCTTGCCACCCCTAAAACTAGAATCAATTGAAATGGGCTTGTTGAGGTAGATGTCCTCAAACTTTTCCTTTAATTCACTTTCCAACTTTGGGGTACTATTAGCTGGGTAGTCTAAGTTCTATAGATGTAAGGTGGGTAGTCGACCACTCCTTTGAGAGATCCTTCCTATACATGGTGTTTTTTTGCTTTAAGATGGCACCAGATCCTAAGAAGGGGATAGACGTTCCAAATAGCCTCCTTTGTAGGGAGAACATGGGAGAAATACCTATCGCAAGGAAGTGAAGTTCAATGTGGGGAATACTGATCTTGAAGCCAAGTATAGAATTAGTTAGGAAGACAAAAATTAATGTAATCTTGGCAAAGATTTATCCATTACCTTAAAAATCACAAACTTCAAAGCTTCCTCACCACCAATTTGTTGTTGCCAAGTTTTGTTTTTGAGGATTCCACCCTTGAACTTGAATTCATGAAAAAACATAAGTTCCCAAAATTCAAGCTTCCAGTGATTTATGAAGTTCATCAAGACCTTGACACCTCAAGGATAAAGACATCAAGGTTCGTCACAATGTTATTATAAAGTTTTTTGGCCTCCATTTCCAACTATAATGAAAACACAAAAAAAAAGCCATGAACATGAACGACCAATGAAAATAACACAAAAAGAACCTCAATGTACCATCAAAAGATAACCAATAGGGTACCTAAAACCAAAACATTGCCTTGTGGAGCCATTTTTCAAAAATGGCATCCAATAATTCAACCTTGGGGAATTTCTAAACTTCCCTTAGATTCAGGGACTCGTTCCACTATTTTAGCCAAAAAACCTTTTGCTCATTGTTCACTTGTGAAGACACAAGGAACTACAACTTCTCTTCATTTTAGGATTAAAATTCATGTTATAATGAACCTATACTTGTTAGAAGAATTCAACACCAAATGTGGGTCATAAATAGGCAGCCTTTTATGGAACATAATTATGTGTTCCTTTCAAACACTTTCCATGGATTTATTATTCAAGGAAGCTAGCATATTTAAGTCATGAAGAGCGAAATTTGGAACATCTACATAGTACAAAAAGTGGGTGGTGTCGACAGCTGCGACCAGTTCTTTTTGCAAAAAAAAGTTCTAACTCAAAATCAAATGGAATTGTTCTAGAAAATGGAGATCTTCTAAGAGAATATGTATAAATTTTACCTTATACATGTACTCAAAGAACGCCTTCTACATTAGGTTACACCAACTCTTTTTTATTTTATTCTTGCATTTTTTGTATTGGGCATTAGGAATGACCTCCTTTAACTGATGAAATGGAATCATCCTGATTGATTGATGCAAAAGAAATCATGAATTAGTGAAGGCTTCATGTTGTCCATCTCAATGGACATGCCAAAAAGGAAATTGTTAATCACTAACAAGAGATAGTTTGACATGAGTGGAAATAAGAATGAGTGGTGAGAATGGAATTTCATTTGTTTATGTTGGTCATAGTTATGAGTAACTCGACCATGTTGTTTGTGGTATCCAAAACAAAGGAATTGACCTTCACATGCCACTTTGGTTCATTAAGGTGGTTCAAATCAATATATGGCCACCAAGCCTAAAGGCGATGATTGTTGTCCCAAATGTGGAACATTTTTCCAAATAGCCAACATGGATTTGGATCCTCCACTAGGAACTTCTCAAATTTTGCATTCTTTTCCTTCTAGAAAAAACTCCAAGTATCATAGTAGGTACTCACCTCTTCTTCCTCACCTTCCCAGTTTTGTGAAAAAACATAAAACATTTTCTCACCTTCCTGATAACTTGTAAAGAATGCCTCCTCCATCTTGAGCACATTGTTCGAATGTTGGCCTGACAATGGACATGGTCAAGAGGCGTCACAATGGGATATTCATCTTAGCTTTGTTTTTTGGGAAAAATTTGTACTTTTCTAAAACCTCATAAATGTTTAACTTATTTTGACATTGTATCACCTCGATGGTCCTTTGGCAGTTGAACTCCCTTTGTGGAAACACAAACGAAAGTTGGATCTCTAAAGTGAGATTTGAATCATATAGTTATAATAGTTCAATTGTAACCTTGAACAACAAAGTATTAAAATGACAATGCAAAAAAAAAAGAAATAACTAGAAATATTATCGAAGGAGGTGATATTAAGAGTTGTAAATTTAGAAACACACAAGAGGACTTATGAGTACCATTGGAAACATGTTTACAAGGTTGTCAAAATAGATGTGACCCGCCCATTTTGCATTGTGCATCACATCAACGTCCATCATGATTTGTTCATTGTGTTCGTTTCGACACATCCATTGTGTCCATTAAGATGGACATAGGAAAATCTTTGTTGACATTCAAGCTACAATGATGTTACCAGGTGAGTAGGTGAGCTTATTCAAGTGAGTAGGAAAGAATTTTTTAAAATATTCCATGCCATGCCATGGAATATTCTTAGTATATTCATTTGCCACATGGAAATTACTTAGTGACATGGCAAAATATTCCATGACATGGCATAATTTTTTTTTGACAAGCCATGAAATATTTTGCCACATCACATGCATGGTTTGTTTTGGGATCAACGATGGTTTATTAACTCTGAACATGGGTTTGGCCAAGAAAGTTGTTGAAAGTAACATGGAGTGAGTGTTTGAAAGTAAAAAAAATTTGAAAGATGCATTTTATCATCCTGCATGCAACTAATGTTCCAAATGTTAGGGCTCTTGGACAATAATTACAATATTTTAAAAAATGTTGGAATGGGTGGGAATTGCATGCTTAAAAAATATTTGATGAAAATTAACTTATCAAAATATATTAATTATTTAATAACATGTGTTGAATGGCCAAGGTATCATGATATAATACATAAATATACATCATTTTAGAATGATGAAAAGGTTACAAAATGGAGGAAAAGCCTTTGGGTTAGAATTAGAATCTAAACTTCCTATATAGTCCAACTAACTACAAAGAGGTTTACGAATGAGATTGTGATGTACTATCACTAGAGTTTAAGGCTTTAAAGCGCTTCAACAAACGTTGAACTTCATCCCAATTGCATGTGTAGTGATGAATGAATTCTTTCATGAGCCCATAGAACATAATTGATTGTAAGACATGATACACATGTTTACATTGCAGATACACCCCACGGCCGCCAAAGAAGTTACCGACGTTGTGACAAAATATACACATGAACATCCAAGGAAATTTCCATTAGTGACGTCATAATGTTTGTCATTAGAAAAAATATTGTAAATTTGTCCATACCCAAGTGGCGGGACATTAACATGGGGGAAAATAGTGCATTGGGTAAACAAGATGCCAACCTCCCAATTGTTGGTGTGTTGTTGTGTTAATTTGAAGATAAAAGGTTGTCTCACTTTCTTGCCACCACGAATTATAGGTCAACAACTTGCATCGGCCGGCTACACAATCCTATGACCATTCATAGCAAGCATAGGCAAAATGCTTTTAAAAGATTGGGAACCAAATAAACTTTGAACATAAAGGTAGAAAAGCATTGAAACTAGAAGGCAATTGTTACATGCCTACATATCGACAATATTGGGTTTAACAACATGAATGATTATTCATGGAGGAGAGAAATTCACATATCAAGACAATGAAAATCATTATTTAAACTAAGAGGACAATTAGTAGTCGCTTTCCAAACCCAAAAACCTCTTCACCTTTTGAGGTGCGTAATGCAATTTGAGAAGGAAAACTCAAATGTGTAATTTGCCATATGTATGTTAGTCTAGTTGGATCATTTAACCTTTGGGTCGTCCTAAAAAACAATTCATTCCTATTAAGCCCATGACTAGCTAAACATTTTATAAGTATTGTCTATACAATATAGATTGTTTGAAAGCTCAAATGTAATCATCAAATGACGAACCCCCACATTCCTTGAAAGATTCAAATGTAAGTCCAAAAATGAAAATAACAGAAAAAAGAGTTAGGGTACGTTTCCTAGTTCGCAACACTCTGGGGGTAAAGGGGCGTGTTAAAGTTCCGGATGGGGACTAGAATGAATGATAAACGGGTCAATTACTCACATAGAGTTGCACAACCCAAACAACAAGTTGATTAATGCATGGTTGGAGCACTTTTGGTGCATGGACGAACCACGGACATACACGAACTCACAAGACTCACCACGGCTTGGACTTGGGGGAAGTTAACACCTTCCCCGTTATAATATTATCTATGATTAGCCACAAGGGCTATATCCAAATGGCATTTTGTCCCAGGACTCCCAACTTGGGAATCTCAAATTTCCCAAAATTGGGACTATGGGCACTTTGGAAGGCCATAACTTCTTATGCAGACCTTTGATTGAGGCAAGGTCTAAAACAAAGTTGTAGCCCTCGTTGAGATCTTTTCAACGATATGTGACATGTATTTAAGGGCGATTCCCGATTTTTAGTGGTCGAAAATCAAAATGGCATTTTGACCCTCAAACCTTATTTTGGCCATAACTTGTGTTTTAAGTACTCAAATGGGTCATGCAAGCCCATTTCAAACATTTAAGCTTCAAAAGTTTTCCAATGGTACAAGGAACTTTTTAATCCAATGAATTTTGACCCCTAAAATACCTTTCTGAAAATTTGGGAGTTCATCAAGACTCCAACTCCCAAAGTGGGAGCCCACTTGGGAGTGTGTGGGTTCATCCCCTAACATTCTCCTACACTCTCGGGAGTGTGAAATGTGACTCCTAGCCTGTTAGTTGTTACAAGCCATAGCTTTGTGATTATAACATTTGAAGCATACAACCTTTGTAATCTTTTTGTTAGTTAATACAATTGTTTCATTTCATGGACCTTGAGTGTTTCATTTCTTGCTTGTTTTCAAGTTGTTTCCAATAATGGGCCCACACCAAGCAAGAGAAAGGACATTGTGAAAATAAGAAGTAGTGAAAGGTATTGAGTTTGTATTGCATCAAAAAAAAGAAAAAAGGAAAGAATACTTTTGAGGGAAGGTTTTTTAGTTTGCAAGGTGAGTGGGAGTTCATTTCCAAGTGGTGGCATACAAGGAGCTTACAACTTTTCCAAGTGAGTGGGAGGTGTGGAAGAGACTTCTTCAAAATGTTGTAAGTTCTCAAATGTGGAAGAGTGTTCTTCAAGTCTTTAAGTTTCAAGTTTTAAATTCAAAGTGTGTGGAAGAGAGTTTTTCAAGTTCTTGACAGTTTCAACGTTGAAATTTGAAAAAGTGTGTGGAAGAGAGTTATTTGAGTTGATGAGAGTTTCAACCTTCAAGTTTGAGGTGTGTGCAAGAAAGGTTTTTCAAGTTGTTGAAAGCTTCAAGTTTCAAGTGTGTCAAAGAGAGTTCTTTGCCAATGTTACAAGTTTCAAGTCAAATTTCAGATTTGTGTAAGAAAATTTTTCAAGTGTTTGAGGGTTTCTAATAAAGGTTTTGTTTTGTGACACATAGCAATTGGATCAGAGAGATTTCAAGTGAGGTCTTCAAACATTAGCAAGTTTTTCAACTTGAAATTTTCCCACTTACAATTCATTTGAATAGAAAAGCATAGAATGTTTGTTTTAACATTTGTGTTCAACAAAATGTCAACCTTCCAAATGAAGTCTTTGAAAAATCATGGAAAAATTTAATGGTGGCAACTTTCACCTTTGGAAGTTTAAGATGCGCATGATGCTTTCCAAGCATGGGCTTTGGAAATTTGTTGATGGGAGTGTAACAATTCTTGATAATGAAAATCAAATCATGGATTATAACAAAAAGGTGACAAAGGCATTTGCATTACTTTGTGAAGATTTCACGGATGCACAACTTGCACACATTCAATATTGTGAAAATGTCAATAACGCTTGGGAGACACTTTGCGGTGTCCACGAAGCCAAGACTATCAAAAACAAGTTGTTTATTTGAAGGAGGTTCTTCACCATCAAAATGCAAGAAGGGGAAGACTTGCTTGCGCACATTAACATGTTGAAGGTGCTTACTGACCAATTACATTCCATTGAAGTGAAGATTGAAGATGAAGAGGTGTACATGGTACTTTTCATGAACCTTCCCCCATCTTTTGATAATTTGGTCACAAGTTTGGAATCCATGTCCACTAAGGATGTTAACCTTTAGTTCATCATCGTTCGATTGCTTCATGAGGTTTCCAAAAGAAAATAAAGTGAAAGTATGGAAAATGTCACATTGCTTAACAAAATTCATAAAGCAAATGAAAAGCTTTGCTTTTATTATAAAAAACTCGAACATTTTGTGAAGAATTGTTTGAAGAAAAAGAGTGATGAAAAAGAAAAGGCAAACTAAGCTTGTGAAGATCAAGAACAAATGTTTGTTACTGCCTTGGGTGTTAATGATCATACGACGTATGATTGGATCATGGATTCTGGCACAACACAACAGATGACATTTGAATGAAAGTGGTTCACCAACTTACAAATCCATTGTTCCATGGAAGGTGTACATGGGAAATGACACCATTTTGGAAACCATTGGCAAAGGGAACATCAAAGCCATAATGCAAATTGGAGATAAAATGTTGCTTAGAACCATCACTCAAGTTCTTCATGTTCCCAAAATGAAAAATAGTCTCATTTCTGTTAGCAAATTCATTTTAGAGGGCTTGAAAGTGGAATTTGACAAGGATGGTTATAAGGTCAATAATGTCCATTGAATTGTTGTGGTAGAAGCACGTAGGGAGAAGAATTTGTATTTTTTGAATGTCAATCTTTGAAAGGAAAATGCAAATGTGGCAAAGTTTTCGAATGAAAGAACTATGCTTTGGCACCAATGATTCGGTCACCTCAACATGGAAAGTCTTAAGAAGTTGGAAAAAATGGTCAATGACATGAATTTGAAAGAAGTGCCATTGCATGATTTGCAAGAGTCTCCTTTGAGTCCTTTATGTTGTTGATATTGGTGCCATGTCCAAACTACAACAAATTCAATTATCCTAAATTAATATAAAAGAATTTCAAGGAACCCAAGTAGTGATACCTTTGTCTTACATGCAAGAAACCCTTCACCAACAATCAATGATGAATCCACTTAATGATCAATCTACAAGATTGTTCTATTATGCTTATTATAAGTTGAAACATGTGAAGCATATGATGTTAGGTTTCAATTGAGCATGTGATTTTGTCCAAGGAAAACCAATGAAAGGTTGATTGTGGCAAGTTCCCTATTAATCCCTACTTGCACAAGACCTCAACTATTGAAGAAATGATACTTGAATAAACTTTTAATCGTAACACAAGCATATGACAATAGAAAAAGGACAACATGTCCACCAACAAGTCTAACAATCTTTTACCCATTTTAGGTGTATGGAATCTAGACAAATATAACACCTACAACCCTTAAAGTTGCATTCTCAAACTCCTTTGCAAAGTATTTGAAATAATCACATCAAATGTTCACAACTATTATTCTTTTTTAAAATATATATGCGTACATATTGATAATGTGACAAAATGCATAGGGTGCTTAAAGCAAGAATTTTAAGTAATTTTGAATATACATTTTCTTACATATGGATAAAGTCTAAATGACAAATATTAAATCGTAAACTTGAATTTTGAATTAGCATGGGCTAGCCCCCTTTTCATTAATCCTTGGCTTGCCAAGAAAAATAATTCAAAGAATGTTATGTGTTGCCGTGAATTACTTGCCACATTGGCTCTCCAATATTTGAGATGAGAAGTCAAGATGTTTTTCCAAAGATCATCACATGGCTAAGTAATGTTAGTGGGCACAAAATGCCTATTAAATATTTATTAAATAAATTGAAGATTGTGATCAAAAAAATTATTCTATTATTAAAAACACACCAGAAATAGCTTGAAAGTTTCAATTCATAAGCATAAACATTATTCAATCTAATGTATGATGTTAAAGTTTCTCCAAACCTTGCACTTTGTTACCTTTCCAATTTCAATTAATGAATCATCCATGGAAAAATTTCATAATGTTTTACAAATTTTTTATTTTGCCAAAACTCAAAGGTCCCACCTTCATCATCCCACACCATGCATGCTACCAATAAATGTAATTTCAATTCAGTTTCAAATGGGCCAAAAAACAACACAATGAAACATCAACCAAAAAAAGGTACCTTAAGTAATATGTTATTTGCTCAAAATTGAACTTGAAGTTTATTGGAAAATTGTTTTCTACATCCCATGATATGACATACTTGTATTTTACAAGCCACACAAGAACATAGATTGTACCCACCACTTTTAGTGAACAAATTTGCAAAGTCATTTAACTTTTTTGTGAACGGTGTATCATAATTTGCATCTACAACTTGAATATGCACTCGAATCTTCCATATCTTTGAAGATATTTTTATCCATATAACAACACACACACACACACACACACACATGCCATTTGTGATAACAATACTTACAAACACCATACATTATTTCCTTGCAATTCATGTTTTCATTAGATATTTTTCGAATCTTGCCACACATTAATCATCACATTCAACAAAATGATAGCAATCAGGACAATAGATTCAATGGAAGCTCAATTCCTATGCCTTTCGATATTTTATTTAAATAAAAAATAACCATAACAAAATGACATAACAAGTGCAAGGGGAAAATTTTGGCATCAATGTGTCATGTCAAATTGCTCCACAACAAGCTCCCAAATGTTTCTTCTACCTCCTCTCCAATTCATTCCAACCTAAAGTGGCATGCCACATCTCCTTTGCACTAGTTCATATCACCTACTTGAACATTATTTAATTGGTTGATTTCCAACATGCTATCACATTTTTCCAAATGTGAATGCTTATTGGCTTCTCCTACATGACCACTTTCTATTTTGTCCAAAAAGGTTGTTGGATCTCATTAATAAGACCTATTGATATTATGAAACACATCCAAACAAATGCAACATTTTTGAAACAACAATAATATTAATAAAACATTTGGCCAACTTCAAATGATACAATAGCTAACCAATGCACTAATGTTTTCAAATAAATTTTCCAAATTGGTGACATGTTACTCACATAATAAATCATTATGGATATGCCAAACATGAGTGTAACTTGCAATCAACAAAACCTTACATGTTCCAAGGACTAACAAACAAGTTGAAAGCCATATCATATTCAATTCTATGAAATTTTTCATATAATGTTTCAAAAACAAAAGTAGTGCATCATTCCATGAACTTTTTCATGACCAAAAAAACAAAATTCCACTTGCCACACAACCTGACCTTGAGATGCATGATACATCAAACAAAATGCATCACTGTTCCTTGCAATATTTAGAATTTTATTTATTTTTCCTTAACCACAAGGAAAATTGATCAAAAAATGTGTGGATGCCAAATTGATGAACATTGTCCTAAAAAGGTATAACCAAAGCTTGAAAATACTGTTCCTATAATCAAAGGCCCCTTTTTGCCTTTCCCCAAAGAGAAAACCTTATTTGTAGCTACTACTATTACATCTAAAGAAACATTTTCATTGTGTTTGCTTGCTTGGCCTATTTCTCCTTTCCTCTTCTGGCCATTACCACCCAAGTTGTCATGGCCAACCTCTTTAAGAATCATCATAATTGTCACCTAGGCTTGCAATAATGCCCAAAGGACTAAGAGAATTGAACTCAATTGTTGTTGGAAACAAAAAGTTTGGAAACACACTAAACATGGATATGTAATGTAGAAAACCATAAACTATAGTTGTTTTGCATGCTCAACCACCTTTGAACGAGGCTTTTCAAAATTGACAACGATACTAAGAGGAGGTTTTTTAACCTATCAACAACAAAAAGCCTTCTCTACAACTTCATTCCAAAACAAACAAAAAAGCCAACCTCCTATGAACAAATTCCACTTCCTTCCCACCTTTCTCATAGGAACAATGTTTGAGAAAACAAACAAACAAACAAAACAAGCCTAGTCTATGGTAATAAAGTTGTAGTTAAAAACCTCGTGCAATGTTCTTCCTCATTCATTATTGTTGAGGACAAAAATCCTTCTTCAACAAGATTTAGAATTCTCCTCTTCCCCAGAGGTCACAAAACATCTCCTACAAACCTTAACCTAACAATCTCCTGTCACTAAAAGACCAACAACAACAACATAACAAAGCAAACCATATTAGGGTTTACCTAGGACCTACCTTGCTTTGCAACCTACCAACTCTCATTTTTCCAACCCAAATAATGCAAGCCAAACTAAGGTGTTAAAAAATTGAACCATCTTTTATGTAAGTTGAACCTTTTCATTGGCTACATGAAATTTTTATTCTAGTGATGAGTAATCAGAATTGGTATATGGGGGATTTTTGGAATCTTTTGTATGGTCATTGATGGACCATTCCAAAGACAATTTTAAAAATAACTATTTTAGTACCTTTAACATTTCAGCATAAATTAAATTATTTTTTTGTTTTGTTGAACTTTTGAAAATTTATTTATTATTTGTGCCAAAATTTTAATAAAATCAAAATTTCCATTGTTAGGTTTGAGTCATAGACATTCAAGGACAATGACTTAAAATTGAGGCAATTTAGACACACTAGACTGTTCCATAACATTGACAAGAACATGTTTACTATTTTCTATAACCTAATTTTGAAATTTTCAGAATTAAAAAACCAAGTGTTGAAGTTAAAATTTAAAATTAGACTGTTAGGTTTGAGTTGCAGACCTTCAAGGACAATGACTTAAAATTGAAGCAATCTAGACACACTAGATTGTTCCATAACACTGATAAGAACATGTTTACTATTTTCTATAACCATTACCTTTTGAAAATTTCAGAATTAAAAAACTAAGTGTCACAGTTAAAATTAAAATTTTAATTAATTATGCAATAGTCTATTGCTGAAATGGTAAAGGTGTTACAATACTTCATTTTCAAACCTAACTATATATATATTTAATAATTGTTTCCCCTTCCCATGAATTATCTTAATAACTATCTTTCACCTTTCGTGATAAATACCTCCATTTTATAACTATTTCACTCTTTTCCCTTATCCACAGACATGGATATAAAAAAACAAATTAACATGTATCTTTTCATGTCCATGAAATGTATATTAATTTAAATTAAATTTGACATTGACATAAATAATTATTAATTATTGAAAACCATATGAAAACATAAGAAAAAAAAAAAAAGTTGATCGTCACTGGTAGTGCCTACAACGCAGAGCTCAAATTTTATTTTAAAACTGTTTGTCACCAGTTTTCACCTGGGCTAATGGAATGCATGGGGAGTACCTCTGCGTGTCTTGTGCAACAACAATCACCACCCGCAAAATGCCCATATACTGGATCCTCAAACCCTAAACCTTGGATGCTTACACCCTGACCCTGAATCCTGGAAGCACAAGGGACACAAAGGAAGATTCAGAGATCTTCTGAGAAAGAGGGACGTCGGGAGCGAGGGAGGGAGAAAAAGATCGGTTCAGATTGGGATTGGTTTTTGTGTGCGCTTGACTGATGGCAGTTGCTACCTGCGTTTGTATTTTGCAGCCATTTGCTGGTGTTCCTGTGGGGAGAGGAGAACATGGGTTCCTTGATGTAGGTTCTTCTTTTGAAGGAATTGTGAGACGAGAAGGTGGCCGCAGGCGAATAAGGTAAAAACTCAGACATATGCGACTTTCTTTGTGTTTTTTGTTTCTTCTTTTCCCCTTCTTCTTTCCAGTTGCAGCTGTGTGTCGAGTCTTTTTTTTATCTGAGGATTTTTTCCACTTGGGATTTTGTTCTCTTTGCTACAGTTGCATGCATCAAGAGGAAATGTAGGGAAGGAATTCATTCTTGGTGGGTAATTCCTTTTTGGGTTCTTCATACGCAGAGAGAGGCAACGTGTGTGGCCTTCTGAAAGTATGGCACCATTTTCCATTTTTACACCATATGTAGCTGTGCTCTTTTTCAAAGTGTTTTATTGTACCGTGCTTTTTTTTTGTAGGTTGGTGTGTGGAGCTTCATGGTTTGATTTCACCTCTGATGAGAGCAGCACAAATTATGCCGGAGGAAAAATGAAATCCGGAGATTTTGCAATTCTTTCCCATTTGAAGGATCTTGGGTGTGGAGAAATTATTCGGCGTCCCCAAGAAGTTCACTTTAGTGGATGTATCAATGAATCATACACCTTCAATGCCACTGGTGGTGATTTCTTCATCAAAATAAACCGGTAGGTGTGTGTGCATGCTCATGCATGTGTGTGTGTGTGTCTTTTGTTTGAGTTTTATCATCTTGCATTTGCTGCTCTTCCTATCTTCAAACCCTCTGAATCACTCATTCAAGTATGGATGTTCTGGCCCGTACAAAAAGCCTGACAGGCTTTCAAAGTTTGTCATACCATGCTTTTTTTTTCCCAAAAGGTGACTTTTTCTGAGGGTCTGTTTGTTTCAATTGGATTGCAGCACCTTTGATGCCAGCAGCATGTTTGCAGGCGAATTTGAAGCGTAGGTAACACCTCTTTTCAGTCCTTTCTTCAGCTATGCAGTAACAATGCCAGTACAACTTGACTATGAACAATATTTGTGGGTCCTGTCAACAACAGATGGTGGGAAATATTGTTGTTGCTGTGATGACAATGATGATGTTTCATGACAGGCTTCAACAATTACAAACTAAGGAATTGATCTGTGTCCCTACACCTCTAGGGTATGGTAATTTGCCTGATGGTGGATCATATATCATCATGAAGCATCTGCAATTCAGGCCATTTGGGATGGTTAGAGATTCCTCTGTTTTTTCACCTCTTTATCTTATTTCCTAGCAAGACCTGCTTTTGCTGTTTTTTTTCAGGAGCTTATGTTTCTTCCCCTGATTCCTATCATGACCTGATAATACATTTTTGTAGTTGAGGATCATGTGGTGACTCTTTAGTTGGGGTTTAAATGCCTCAAGACATAGCCAACTTGTTGATAGTCACACTGTAAGAAGCTCAAGCAAGCCAATACAGAGTTCTCAACTTGTGGAAACAAACAAAAAATTGCAGATGCAAGAGAGCAGCCAACAGGCCTTGGGTCGGAACTTAGCAATGCTGCATCAGGCTGATTCTGGGACTGTTTTTGGATTTCCAATGACAACAAGGTTGTGTTTTTGTTTGTTCCCACCTTGGGTCAAGTATTGGTCATTTGTACCTCACCCGGATCGAATGAGGTTATGAAGTTCGCCTCATTTTTAAGGCTTGGAGTGAGTCTATGGAGACATTGATCAGTGCAATGTGAAGTCCCACAGGCTATGGCCCAGTCTTATGTTGAAATTTGTGTACTCATCAAGAACTGGTGTTATTTTTTGATATGGGAATTCATCATGCAGGCTTGGAGTGCTCCCATTAGACAACCAGTGGTCATCAAATTGGGCTACATTTTTTGTCCAGCAGCGGCTCAGGGACAGGTTTGAGGTGCGGATTTTTTTCTGAGAATTTAGCAGAGAAAATGAATCAAATCTTGATCCAAGAGCAGGATGAATGGTGCCCATGAGTTGTAGGGCTGAAATGCCATTTGAACTTTCTGGATCAGCAAAATGGTATTGAAAGATGACGAGTAGTCTCATGGGGTATCTTAGGATTCATTTGGAGAATGAACTACAAAATTAATGTACGCATGGTCCTTTTTTGGTTGGATTGCTTCTTCATAGAACAAAGATCAATTAGTGATATGATCCATTACACATATGGGAGGTGTAATTGTTGACTTGAGTGCTTTAAATCAGTTTTAAGAGATGTTTGAATACCGTGATGCAATTTCTTCTGAAGTTCAAGGATGGACATTGGAAAATGGTAAAGTTTCAAGTTACAAATTTTATCTGCAGAGGGTGTACACCATTCTTGGCAACCAGAAGACAGAACTTGAGTGTAAGGGAATGAAAGTTCTTGAACATGCAACAGAAATTTTGGATACACATAAGATCAAACCCAGTCTTCTACATGGTGATCTTTGGGTAAATTATCTGTTCCAGCTTTGTTGGTCAATTTTCTTGGAATTGGAACTGGAAATGGCACAATTCTGGACAGTGTCTTCAAGGGAGAAATTGTCTGTAGGGGAGACTACTCTTTAATACATTTGACTTTCATCTGACAGGGTATTTGGTACTGATGTTCTAACATGTGGCCATATATCATCAATGAGATTTTTTATCAGATGGGAAATTCAGGGCTTACATCAACAGGAGAAGTTGCGATTTTTGACCCAGCTTCATTTATTGGTGATGCTGAATTTGGTTTGAATTCTGCACCTTGATCAGTTTTAAACTTTGTTTTTTTGATCCTCATGGCTGTGGTCAGATGAAAATATAGATATGGATCCTTTGTGTCACTGATTTGATTTAGGCTAGATTTTAACCCATATAGCAATGAATCAGGGTTTAGACCGCATCAAGAACATGGACACTGAATAGGTGAAGCCTTTTGCCAGTTTTCTTGTGCTGCATGTGTTGGCCATATAGCAGTTGAACATATGCTGCTATGTGGAGAATGGATTCACACTAGTTGGGAATGATCTGGTCTTACTGTTGTTAACCTGTTGTGGGTGAGGGTTGCTTTATCTGAAGCCAATTGAAGCCTCTACTTCAATTGTGGCTTTCAAGCATTTGGAGTTTTCATTTTGCATATTGCTTTTTTGGGTGTTGCCTATAGATCTTGCATTTGAAGGTTGGACTCCAGTGGAACATTTTCCTGGATTCAGTATGTTTTTGTTACCCCTGCATCTCTTAAAATACTGTTGTAGAAACTGGAAACTCAGCTCTGAGATTGCATCCACCAGATTGCCTGGAGACACTGTTGTCTAGAGATAGCTTGTCATGAACATGAAGTGTAGGTAGTGTTGAGAATTGACCCCTTCGAATCAGCAAACAAATCTGTTGAGGATTGGTTGCATCTTCCATGGTATGAGAGTTGTGTCTGACACCGGTGCAGTGCTCTGACTTGAATTATGTTCTGTGGGCATTTCCAGCTGCTGGTTTTTATGCAGCATATCATGAAGTGTTGCCACAAGTGGAGGGATTTGGAAAACGGCACCAGCTATACCAACTCTTTCATTTGCTAAACCATTTTCTGATATGTAAATTCCTCTCTTTATTGCCCTTCTGATTGATCCTGTCTTTGTTATATTCTCATCTTTCATACTAGGCTGCTGAATTTTGGATTGTGCTTGGGACACAGATGGAGGAGAGTATTACACCCATGTAACAGCCATGGTAGATCAGATTCTTCTAAATTGAGTTTAGTCATCTGTCTCATGGTCTGGTTTCTTCCAGCTGACTTCCAGAGTACAATGCAAGCAGGCAATGTGCAGGTGTTTTGGAAATAGTTTTCATAGTGTGATGTTTCAATTTTTGCGTGTAATGACATGCCCTTTCATGCATCTTCTAATAGATAGACAGAAAGGTAGCTGGATTGATGGTAGAAAATATGAAGGTTAAGAAGAACAAGCTGCTCACCACTCAATGGCTCTGAGGGGTGATGGAATCATGTGACATAGTTAGGTGATTGAATGAGAAATGAATTTGTTTAAGACCTGTTTTTGGAAGCTTCAGTTCTTAATGTGTGCTGCTTGGACAAGCTGTTGAACCCTAAACAAAATGCACAAGTAATGTGTCAAAACCTTGTCTGGTAGTATGAGAAGGTGGTTAGATTGGAGGGTATATTTGTGCAAAACTCATTACATCTTTTCTGAACCTTTTGTTTGTCTTGCAAAGTTTGTGCTTATTAGTTCTTTTTTCAGGTATCTCTTATGTTTTCTTTTGTCCTTTTACACCAATTAACAGACTTCTTTATGTTTTCTGCGTTTCTGCCTCAAAATGGATTTGGAAATTGGAAGTTGGGGTATTTACTAGCCTTCAAACATCTCCACTGGCTCCTTGCAGTGTGTTTTGGATGTGAACATCGCCAATCTGTAGTGGATGGATGGGTGCTCCCATGAATCACTCTACATCCCTCTGATGCTGTCATGCTCAATCCCTTCAATCAAAAATTAATGTACATCCATTGAATATTTCTTGGTAAACTTGGTTTTGTGCTGAGCATGCATGCAGCAGGCTTAAGCAGTAATCTTGATGCAAGTGATAAGAGCAAGAAACCAACTTACCTGGTGGGCCAGAAAAGGACCTGACTAGTGGCAATATCATGAACTAGAAAGTCATGGTCCATTCCATTTTTCCCTATAGCTGCCATCTATGAGTCTCTATTTCTACCACATAATAACCCCTGTGACTCCCGACCCAAATTCCCAAAAATGTGTGACCAAACAGATAAAAACCTGGAGGAAACAGGAAATTGGAAATTGTGTAAAATTTGAGCATGCAAATTTGTAGATGCAAAAATGCAATGTTTAGGTTTTCTCTTTTAATTCATATTGACAAACTATCTACATGTTTAGTTGCAGAAGAAAATCTAGCAGTTGCCAGAGAAATACCAAAACCAGGTGGTGATTGATTTTCGACATGCAGTTCATGTTACAACCCAGCTAAGACAGTTCTGTGTTGTGGCATAAGTTGCCAAAGGTTGACATGCCCCACATGGTTCAGTGCAATTTTCTACCACATCAAACCCACACATCTGTTAAGAATCCTTCCTAACCAACCCAAAACCACAAATTGAATTTGTCCACTGCACTGATGAACCAGAGATAATTAGATTGTAGTATGGAGAAGTTGGCAACATATTCAAACTCCAGTATGGTTGTGCAAATGTGAACAGAAAGGCCAAAAAATAAATAAATTGTTTGCCTCCAGCCTCAACTGCTTTAAACAGCAAGAGCATGAAATTCTGTTGCAAACTTACATGCAGAACTGAGACACTACAAAGAAATGTCTAGGAGTAGGGAGAGGAGGTGGACAGGTGTAATGTAAAGGTTTCTATCAGTGTTCTTTTTTTTAATTTTGTAATGTTGCAGGAGGAGAGTGAGCATTAAGTAAGGGTGCAAGAGTTTTAAATCCCAGGTTTGATCCAGACTTTCATACAATACTAGCAACAAATTATTTGAGGGATTTGCCCGTTTGGAAACCCCAAATTTACCTATTTCATGTAACAATAAACTCACAATGTGATATGTGATAACATGTGCCAGATTGGACACCTGCCTTGCAATATGGCCAGAGATGACCTACAAATACCTAGTGCATCAAAACAGTGTCAGAACACATTTACATAGAGATCCAATATGTGCACACACAAGGAATCCTGGCCTGTATTGCATCCAAAAGTGGAAGTGAATTCTCATCATTTTCTGGTGAAGCCAATTAATGTAGCAACAGCATTTGAAAATCATTATGGCCCATATTGCTGAAATCTCAGATGGATTTTGGAAAGATAACAAATAAATACTTGGCTTTCTTAAATTTTCTACCCAAATACCTTGTCAAAACCTGTAAGGAACAGATCAGCAAGCACTACTGGAGTGCTTGAAACTGATCATGGTGATCAGTCACTGACAGTGAGGAACTATGAGAGTTTTAGCCCTGAGTCCACACAAAGGAGAACAATCAGCTCTACCCAAGTACATCTTACCACATGAATTGAAAATAAGCACATCTTATCTCCATTCTGCAGCATGACCCATCACTAAGGTATAATTGCAAATTTGTTGCAGTGACAACAAGGTGAAATTTGGATTTTAACTCCTGTGGCATGCTGAGGTAGCAAGATCACATTATGTGTGTATACTACTACTTGATTTGTAAAATAGTACTTCAAACCCCTCTCCTGGGTTGATGAATTATTGGAATGATACAAAGGACTTAATAAAACTGGGTCCAAGAATATTGAGAGTCAAGCTGATTGAGTTCGAAATTGTTCTCCAGGGTGAAGGTCATGGAGGACATGAACAACTTCATCCATGTCAGGTCGTGATGCAGGTGCAGATGCCACACAGCGCATGGCTAATTGCAAGGTTGTCATTAGCTCCTCTTCGGATGGTGCAGCTGCACCCTTCATGAGCTCCAAGTCAAATACCTCTGTGGTCCAATTCTCCTTTGCAACTTCAGCCACATAGTCTGGCAAATCGGCTACATCTGCAGGAGCTTTTCCTGCAGTTTCAACCATACATAAAAGCCATATACTTGAGGAATTAGAACAACTGTTTTGTTGCCTGAGCATGATCTAAGATGCTCAAGATATGCATTTGGATCTCAAGACATTGTCATGGGATGCATGTAAACTCTTGACTTACAGGCTTGTGATCTCAGTTCATAACCCTGGGCATCTGATCTTCCGTGAGACATTCCAATGCAGCACATTCCCAAAACTACTTTGTCAGGATCCTAAACTGATACCTCCCTTTCACCCTTTGAACAAAAACACTTCATAAACAACAATGGCAAGGAGAGTAGCATGACTTTTAATAGTGATCCACAAAGTCTGAAAATTCAGGAACCTGTTTACTACACCTGTGAGGAGTTCAAGCAAGATGATGCCAAAGCTGTAGACATCTGACTTTGTTGAAGCTCTTTTGATCTTGGTGAGCTCTGGGGCATGATAGCCAAGAGAACTAGTAGTAGCAACAATATTGCCATTTGCAACAGGGGTCATCAGGCATGATAATCCATAACCAGATATGCAAGCATTTATAGTGGGATACATTGAAGTGTCCAAAAGAATATTTGTTGCTGTGAGATTTCCATGGACCATTTTTTCAACTGAATGCAGGTGTAACAGCCCACGGGCTGCCCCTATTGCTATCCTTATCCTTTTTCCCCAGTCCAGTGTTGTTTCTGAGTCTCTAGCTGTGCAGCCCAGCCAGCCCACATGTTAACCTTTCTCACCCATAGCTGCTCTTTCTTCACAGAGAAAGTTTTGCAAAAAGACATAAGAATAACCATAAACTCAATTCCTTGTACACTTTCCTTCAGTGGAGGCTCACAGAGGTGAAAGAGTGTACGTACCATGCAGGAGTTCGGTCAAGCTTTGGCCAGTCATGTAGTCAAAGACCAGAAGTTTTTCTTGCTTTGGACCCCAGTAAAAAGCACGTAGGGCAAGCAGATTGGGATGCCTGATTTTGCCAAGGATGTCCACCTCTTTCTCAAAATTTCTTTGGGACTTCACAATCCCCTCCCGCAAGCGCTTCACAGCAATGTTGTTTCCATTTTCCAATCTGGCCTTATACACAGTACCATAGATTGACTTGCCCAACACTTCTGCAGTTGCACACAGCAGATCATCGGCCGTGAAACTTAGTGGCTCATCAAAGTGGACCAACTTGCCTCCCAGCTCCCCCCCACCCTCCTTCTCAGGTGATCCCTCCAATTTCCCTTCAGCTACTGAGGTGGCTTGTGGAGCTCTAAAACAGCAAAGGCACCCTAAAATACACCCAACAGCTATTGCAGCTAATGAACTTGCCAATGCAATGAAGATGATACTGAGATTACTGAGTCGTGGCCCCTTGTTTGAAGAAGATACAATTGGTTGTAATGGAGCTGCCACTGGTGCAGGATGCAGTGCAGGTCTTGGTGCAGTGCTGTTCAAGATAGGGCATGCACTTAGTCCCAAGTAGCCACAAAGACCAACATTCCCAGGTTTGAAGGAGGTGAGATTGAATCTATGTGAGAAAGATGGTACAGGACCACTCAAGTGGTTGTAGGAGACATTGAAGCTGGTGAGGTTGAGACTCAAAAGATGGGGAGGAATTGAGCTACTCAAATTGTTCTGTGACAAGTCAAGAGCTGTGAGATCCACCAAACTGGCAAATGTAGATGGAATGCTTCCTTCCAGCTGATTGTTGGCAAGATTCAGACTCTGCAGAGTGAGCAAATCTCCGAGTTGGGCAGGCAAAGAGCTTGAGATGTTATTGTTGTTCACAATGAGCTGCTGTAAGTGGGATGGGGTAGACCAGTTGGCTGGCAAAGCTCCTGAGAGTTGGTTATGAGCCACATTGAGATAATTCCACTTTGTATTTCTGGCCCATTCCGGTGGAATTGAGCCACTCAGATTATTGAAACCTAGGTTAAGAAGAATAAGATTACTGGCATTGCCAAGATCTGCAGGGAGAGAACCTGAGAGCATGTTGTGGCTGATGTCCACTGCTTGGAGAATAGGTAAGTTGCCCAGCCCTAGAGGCAGAGGACCAGAGAACTGGTTATTGAACAAAGCAAGACCACCCAGGGTGACAATAGTGGCAAGGGTAGATGGAATGGGTCCAGTGATTGCATTGTTGTGGAGACTAAGCTTACGAAGTGCTACCAGCTGACCCACTTCTGGAGCCAGAGTTCCGGCCAGTCCCTTGTCCGGCAATGCTATTGCAGCAATATGACCTTTTGCACACTTGATGCCAGTCCATGTCCCACTACATGTGCCCTCTCCACTCTCATTCCAGCTTCCTAATGCCTTGGTAGGATCCGTGAAAGCTTGTTTTATTCTCAGCAATGCAAGAACCTCTTGGGGTGAAGCAGGGATTTGATCCGTCGTTCCATCTCCTGGAAAGTCGTCTGGTGGTTGCATTGCCACCATTTTTAGCTGGAAGCAGCTGCACCACCACAACAGTAGGAAGCGCAACAGCAAGAAACATCTTATGCACTTTTCCTGACCCATTGTTGCATGCATGCCACAATCTCCTCTGTCTCTCTTTCTTTGCTGCTCAACTTCTAAAGCTCAAACCATGAACCCTTCTTTCTTTCTCTCTCTCTCTCTCTCTCGTCCATTCTTCTCTTTCCCGCCGTCGTCGTTGCAGCGGTACGCAACTGCAGCAACAAAACACCCACGTCGTCTTCCGTGCAGCGACAACAGGCAGCGACGAGCGCTCGCCGGTGGGAAATTGAAAAAAGTGCGCTAACAACAAGAGAGCCGTTGCGAGGGTGTATGGGGGGAAGGGTGGACATTGAGGCAGGCCTAATTTTTCTGAGCTTGGATTGGTCGCCCAAGTTTTCCAAAAAATTGTAGCGCCACGTGTCTCTTGCCAGGCTTTCTTATTCTGTTGCCCATCCCTACAACGACCGACAGCCGACTGTCGTTCTCGATTTTGTTATAATATTATTATCTTTTTAAATTAATTCTATTTTGGTACAACATTATAATTATATACATAATGTTTTAAATTTTATAATAGGTAAAGATTTGGTATATTTTGTACATACTATATATAACTATTTATACTTATTTAATGTTTCAAATATACAAATGTTTGAGTGATACTAAATACTAGATACCTAATGTATTATTTTAGGTAAAAGTGTATTATCTACCCATACACACTTGAAATGCTATATTTAATACATGAGTTCAAATTCAGTTTTTCCTTCCAAAACTTCCTTCCAACATTGTGCTTCCTCTTATAGCACCTCATAGAGTTGGGTTTTGGTGTTTCATTGAAGTTTTTTTAAAATATTCTTGTTGTTATTTTCTTGAAGCTTTTCCAATTGTTTTCTCAAGCAATATTTTCATATTATACTTTTTCAATGTTGTAAATTTTTTTGAGTATTCAAAGTTTGTTGTTTGGAAGTCTGATTTAGTTTTTAGGTCTAATTTTTCATCACATACAAATGTGTGAAACCCAATTTTCTTGTTGCCATGAAGGTGTGAAAAGCATGTGTTAGCTTAAATGCACTTGAAGATCAAGATAGGTATGTTTGAACAACTTTCCAAACCATTGAAAATGGATGGGACTAAAATTTATTTGTTGGCTCTAGCTTGTTTAACTTATATGCAAAACGTGGTAACAAGCAAACATGACAAACTGATTACCCATTGTTTTGGATCAAAAACGTATCTTTGGATGAGGAAATACAACATTATTGTGATTATTTTCAGCTCTGATTTTAAAGGTGAAATGAATTGTTTAGTTCCATTATGTGTACATGAAAGAGAATGTGCTTGAAATAAATATGACTTGAGTTTTGGTGTCTCATTGAAGCTTTCAAAAAATATTCTTTGTGTTTTCTTAAAGTTGTTCCCCAGTTTTTTCAACCTATTACCTTTTCGTATTGTATATTTGCAATGTTGTTTGTGAATATTCAAAGCTTGCCATTTTGAACTATAATGTAGTTTTTAGGCGTAATTTTTGACCACACACAAATGTGTGAAAATCCAACTTTCTTGTTGTTATGGAGGTGTTGAATGTGTGTGTCAATTTTGATGCATTTGGAGATCAAAAAATGTATGCTTGACAACTCTCCAAACCATTGAAAATGAATGGGATTCAAATTTCTTTGTTGAATGTAGCTTGTTTGAATTCTATGCAAAATGTGGGAGCAAGGAAATGTGGCAAAATGATTACCCATTGTTTTTGGTTCAAATTTGTATTTTTGAATAAAGAAATACAACATCGTTGTCATTGTTTTCAGCTTTGATTTTGAAAGTGAAATGTGTTGTTTAATTCCATTATGTACACATGAGAGAGAATGTGCTTAAAAAAAATATGAGTTGAGTTTTGGTGTTTCATTGAAGTTTTTTTTAATATTCTTGTTGATGGTTTTTTGAAGTTTCTCCACTTGTTTTTTAAAGCTATTGCTTTCCCAAATTTTCATATTGTACCTTTTCCATGTTGCAGATGTTTTTGAATATTCAATGCTTGTTGTTTTGAACTCTGATGTAATTTTTAGGTTTGATTTTTCACCACATACAAATGTGTGAAATCTAACTTTCTTGTTGCCATGGAGGTGTTCAATGCATGTGTCAACTTAAATGCACTTGAAGATCAAAACAAGTATGTTTGAACAACTCTCCAAATCATTAAAAATGGATGGGATTTAGATTTATTTGTTGGATGTAACTTGTTTAATTTCTATGCAAAATGCAATACCAAAAAAATGTGGCAAAATGATTACATGTTTTCTTCTATTCAAAAACTTATCTTTGGATGAAGAAATACAACATTTTTTATCATTGTTTTCAGCTTTGGTTTTGAAGGTGAAATGAACCTTTTTTGTTCCATTATATGTACATGAAAGAGAATGTGTTTGAAGAAAATACAAAACAAAAATCTTGCAAAACTTTCAACCTCTTGCAAATTACAAATTATTAAACATTGTTGTTTTCCCACATTTCTTGAAGTGCCAAGTTTTGTTCCTTTAAGTTTTGATGTATTTTTTAGGTTTAATTTTTCACCATGAACAAATGTATGCAACCCAATATTGTTGTTATTATGGGGGTGGGTGTTAAATGCATGTTTCTGCATAAATGCATTAGTTCAAGATCAAGGTAGGTGTGCTTGTGAGCAAACCATTCATAATTATGGATAGGATTCATGTGTATTTGTTGCAAGTAGCTTGGTTGACCTATATGTAATGTTCACTATTGGAGGACTTAAAATGCCAATAGAGAAGTGAACATGTATGAAAGTTGTTCATGCCCAATCATGGGAACCAATAGCTTTGGGATGTACACCATTAACCTACTTCATGGAGCTACAAGTATCATTTGACTTGGGTGTTGTATGTTGCAAATTATTATCTTATTTTTGCACTCCTATAAATAATACAAAGTTGTTAAGATGAGGTAAATCTTCATCCCAGGTAACCAAGTATGATTTGTTTTGTTGTGGGCAATTATGAAACATCATTATATTGTGATTAATAGGAGCTGGAAGGAGTTGCAGATGAGGTGGAGGAATAGGACAAGGATATGCAAAAGCCAATAACATAGGTACCATTTCTCAAACCTTCATGTGCATGTTTTAATTTAATGGTTTCAGCAAAACTTTAAAATATAATCACTATGGTAGATGATTTAAGCATAAACTACATTATTACAAAACTTATCCCTAAATCACTCACCATCCACTTGGAGCTAGTCTATTCCACTTGATTAGATTTTGGGTGGAAATCCCTAGTGGTCTAGAACCCATGGCAAGGTGTCCACTATGTTTCCACTATCCACCAACTTTGTCCACTTAGTTCCATTGGTTTCCACTTGATTCACCACTTGCAGAAGGTTGGAGGTAATTTATTTTTTACATGCCCATCCAATGCATGGGCATTGTTTGAAGTTATGGGGTCGATATAGAGGATGGTTGTGGTCCATTTGGTCATTGTGGAAGGGGCAATAGCAGAGGAGGGTTGTCATATTTACCTACATATATACACCTATATATTCCATTGAAACAAGTATTTAGCATTAAACATGGCCCACAAAAAGTAGGCCCACAAGGATACTAAGTGATATATAATGAACTACAGTTGATGAACTACATATTACTATATTGTTGAAGTAGGTTTAAAAGGTTGTGAGTTGACAACAAACCCCAAACAAGTATAGTACATGTATCTTTGATGCAAACATTTCAAATAATATACCAATTAAGGGGATCAAATTTTATTTTTTTCAAGTACAAATGTAGTGGGTGAGATATCATAGGTGATGCCATAAAAAAATGGGCTTATGCCAAGGACAATCCTACATTGATAATGACTGATGGATATAGTGTTGTAACCATATTAAAGGACAAAATGGCCTATTTAGTAACCACAGTATGAACAATGCCTTGTATATCCAAGTGAACTTGTAAACACTAATTATCAAGATAGATCCCAATGATTCAAAACCTTGTCCAATGGTTTTAAAAATCTTTAGTTAACACCTATAGCCTAACAAAAAAAAATCAAAATGTACACTTGGCCATGATGCCATCATCCATCCTAAGGCATCAAATATTAGCATTTTCATAAGATATAAATCTTTTCATTAGTCTTGCATGCATTTTCAAATGTAACTAAAGGGTTGCACCTTGATTCACACAACATGACGGGTGTGGAGGGGCGGAGGACTCGTGTCACCTGCACCATTTGTTCACCTTCCCTACATAGAGCTGACAATTTAGGTGTTGATTTATTTCGTGAGCCTTTGCACACCCTAGCAACTGCCTTTGCCACAACAATGCTAGGGAAGCTCAAATGTAGCATTGTGCAATTGGTGCAACCTTGAGGGGGCCATGCATGAATGTACATAATTTCCAAGGTCAAGGTTAGATGCATCATTAACTTGGCACCTAAAAAATAAACTAGGGGTTTTGAAAATGAACATTTCTGTTAAGTTAGAATTTTTTTAAATGAAAAAAGGTTGCCAACTTACAAAATCATTTCAAGGATGTAAAGAAACAACATGTTGCCCTTTATCCTTGCTTGCTCCAACCAAGGGTGTAGGTGGCCTTGCCCTTTGGTGGTTTGAATGTTGCGTTAAGTAATTCCAGAACCTTTGTGAGGCCAAGCTTGAATGCTAACTTGTTTGTTGACCTCCATGTACCTTGAGGAAGAGCTGGCATACTAAAATATGTTACCATCCCCTTTGCTTTCTCTCTAATTGGGACTGCCATTGTGCTACATCATGGACATTGACTTCCTCATGAATTTTTGCTATATCTTTATGCACCACCATAGCCAAATCTTCTATGTGTTGGGGAAGTACCTCATCTTTAACTTTAAGTGCATTGACATTACTTGCCAGCACATCAGTGACCACTTGCTTAGAAGTCGCATCATCTACTTTGGTCCCCAACACATCAACATCCATACCTTCAAAAAATCCCTTCATTTCCAACAAGTAATGGGCACGACAAACCTTTTTTTCCTTTGTGTGGTCAAGTGTTTTTCCAGACCGTTGACTCTTTTGGGCCACAACAAGGAGGCAATTTAAAGATTTGGCACTAGAACCACTCTCCTTTGAATAGTCAATCAATTGGGTGTCTCCAAACATATTTGGCTATATGGGTGTATAGCCCAAGTCATCCATTTGTGGCCTCCTTGGAGCCTCATCCCCCTTGCTCTAAATGACTTGACCTATAGGAAAATTAAACTCTAATGGGTCAAGCTCACAATTTATTGGAATAGTTTGGGAAGGTGCAAATGCAAATCATTAACAACACATGTTCCATCATCCATTGCTTGTTTCTCCTTCACTTTAGATGTAGCAAGCCCTTGCATTTCAAGCACAATAACCACGGACTTTTCCAACAGCTGATTCCTTGACTTTAACAACAGTTGACTCCTAGACTTCAACTATCCCAAGTTGTTGGACTTTAACAACAACAAGCCCTTGCATTTGTCCTAAAGCATCTTCTATCTCATCCCCCCACCTAGTTTTGTAAAACCATCCATTCTCCTATTGAAGTATTGAAGAACAATAGGATCAGAGGAGAGATTGCGCAATCACAAGCACATAAGACACACAAGTATGTGAACAATGCTTGGAGTGAGATGTCCAACTCCCCCCAGCCTTGCTCTTTATTCCCTTCCATGTACCATTACATTGACAAACCATATGGGATAAATCCCTCCTTATTCTAACATGTTCGTGGTACTTACATATTTCGAATCTACCTATGTCTTTGATTACTTGCAACACTTAACTACCACATTGTTTCTAATATCTACCACACCATTTCTAATGTTTCTAACATCTACATCATAATCTTCAACACTCCCACTTTGCAAGT
>Ga0116231_10001707_pt1 | contig 45579 bp, 42 predicted proteins | sample S1TSphgellanicum_2_FD_89695 | JGI IMG/M metagenome (GOLD analysis project Ga0116231, IMG submission 89695) | Host-associated microbial communities from peat moss isolated from Minnesota, USA - S1T2_Fd - Sphagnum magellanicum MG | ecosystem: Host-associated > Plants > Peat moss > Unclassified... | reverse complement strand
CCTCCGCCTCAGTTCCGGCCTTCCTCCAAAAGACGCCGTGCGATCACCTGCGCCTGGATTTCGCCGGCGCCTTCAAAGATGTTGAGGATGCGGGCGTCGCAGAGAATCCGGCTGATCGGGTACTCGAGCGCAAAGCCATTTCCGCCGTGGATCTGGACCGCGTTGTCGGCGGCGGCCCAGGCCACGCGCGCGGCGAGCAGCTTGGCCATGCCGGCCTCAAGGTCGCAGCGCCGGCCTTGATCCTTCTCCGAAGCGGCGAAATAGCTGAGCTGGCGCACGCCCATGATCTCAGCGGCCATGATGGCGAGCTTGTTGTGCACCCTTGGGAAGGCGAAGATCGCCTGGCCGAACTGCTGGCGCGAGAGGGCGTAGCTCAGGCCCGTCTCCATTGCGTTTTGGGCCACGCCGATGGCGCGCGCCGCAGTCTGGATACGAGCGCTCTCGAACGTCGCCATCAGCTGTTTGAAGCCCTGGCCGCGAACCCCGCCGAGGAGATTGGCCTCAGGCACGGCGAAGCCGTCGAAGCCGATCTCGAACTCCTTCATGCCGCGATAGCCGAGCACTTCGATCTCGCCGCCGCTCATGCCCTCCGCCGGGAAGGGGTTTTCATCGCCGCCGCGGGGCTTTTCCGCAAGCAGCATGGAAAGGCCGCGGTGATCTGTGGTGTCGGGCTCGGTGCGGACCAAAAGCGTCATCACATCCGCGCGGCTCGCGTGGGTGATCCAGGTCTTGGCGCCGGTGACCCGCCATTCGCCGTCGCTGAGCGCCGCACGGGTGCGCAGGGCGCCCAGATCCGAGCCTGTGTTGGGCTCAGTGAACACAGCGGTCGGCAGAACCTCGGCCGAGGCGATCTTGGGCAGCCATTCGGCCTTCTGCGCCTCGGTGCCCCCGGTCAGGATGAGTTCGGCCGCGATCTCCGAGCGCGTGCCGAGGGATCCCACGCCGATGTAGCCGCGCGACAGCTCTTCGGAGACGACGCACATGGCGGTCTTGCCGAGCCCGGCGCCGCCGAATTCCTCCGGGATGGTCAGACCGAACACGCCAAGGGCGCCGAGCTCCTCGACCAACTCCATGGGAATGAGCTCGTCCCTGAGGTGCCAGCCGTGAGCGTAAGGGACCACCTTCTCCTCGGCGAAGGCGTGGAACTGGTCTCTGATCATCTCGAAGGTGTCGTCAAGGCCGGTCGCCTCAACGGTGGAGCGCCCTTGGGCAAGGGCGATGAGATCGGCGAGCCGGGTCTTTAGCGCCTGCCCGCCGTTCGGCAGGATCAACTTCGCCAAGGGCGCAGCGGTCAGGAGGCCGATGTCCTCGCGGGTGACGCCAAGATCAGCAGGCCGAGCCACCTCGCCCTGGTTCATCGGAATCCCGCCGATCAGCTGGGCGGCGTATTCTGAGGTGAGCAGGCGGGCTAGGAGCTGTTCGGTTTCTCCAAAAGCGCCCATCGCCTGGAGCCGGCCTGCCCAGCCATGCACCTGGCGGAACAGTTCGGCGTAGGTGGCGTACCAAGCCAGGGCATGCACCGCATGCTGTTCCCGGTCCATAGCCAGTCGATCGAGTTTGCCGCCCGAGGAAACCTTGGAGCGCACCGCTGGAATGGCTTGGCGCATGAACCGATCGAGCGTGTCCGCTGCGGCGGACAGAGACCCGATCAGATCCGGCATCGGATCGACAGCATGGACGTCGACAGGTTCGATCAAGCTCATCGTTAGCTCCTCTGACCTTCCAATATTGCACCTGCGAACACAGCTTCCAAGTCACGGTATGGCGCGAGGCGAAACTGGACGCTAGGTTCTTGCCTTAAGGGAAAGCCATGAGGGGGAAATAAACGCCTTTGGCACGAAAGACACGGAGGGTTGCGCTGTGGGCCGCGGCCTTGGCCATGGCGCTCTCAGGATGCGCGCCGCGGCATAGGTTAGAGTATCTGGCGAGTGGCGACCAAACCCTGGTCGCCGTGGTCGATTACGAGAAAGCCACCTTCGGGCTCACGCGAGACGCTGTGGTCTCGGTCCAGGAAAAACGCGGCCTCGCCACCTCGGTCGCGACCTTTCACAACATCGAGCACATCGATGTCAGCTGGCTCGGACCGGAAGACCTAAACATATGCCAGTCAGGCGCTGTCATCGGCTATAAGACCGCGGTGACGTTGAACACCTCACGGGGCCTGAGAACCGTCCATGTCCACTACGCCTGCTGACCCGCGGGCGAAGACGGTGGGTCAGCTTCGCCAGCGCAGGGTCGCAGACTCGACCGGATTGACGAAGGCGCGCCCCTCCGCCCGGCTCTTGGCCCACTCGCGTTTTAGCGCCTGATACCACTTGGCCTGTCGATCGGCGTCGTCGATCCAGATCAGCGGCGGATCATATTTGAGGCCCTGATTCTGCAAATTCACCATGTCCCCGTCCTGGCGCAGAAACCTCCGCGCGCCGGCGGCGATCAGCGGGCGGAACACGAGGAAGGCCGGGTGGTCGGACCAGATGATCTGGGTGATCCGGGTTTTTTCGAGGGTCGTGGGGGTAAGGCAGGTCAGGGCCAGAACCTGGCGGCGGCCAACCTCGATATGCTCCCACCGGTAGCCGGGCAGGCGGAAGGTGATCTCGGTCGCGGGCGCGCCGCCCAAGATCCGGTAGGCGCGGCTATTTTTTGAAGGGGCGTGGCGGACCATGGAGAAGCCCAGGGTGCGGGGCTCGAAACGCTTGGCTTTTTCAAGCTGATTTGACTTTGAGCGCCACCACCACTGCTGGTGGACATAAGGGCCGTGGGTGGGGTCCATCAGGCCGACCACCGCCTGGTCGATGTGGGTGTCAAAGTCCATCGTGTCGACCAGCTTGGGCGCTCCGCCGGTCACGCCTTCAAAATGCGGCGGCGGCTCGGGCGGCGCAGCGTCCCTCGGATCCCCTGCGACATAGACCAGGATCAGGCCCTGATCCTCGTGAACCGGATAGGCGCGGACCTGAATCCGCTCCACAGTAAGGTCCTGGTCGGCGAGGAGAGACGGAACGCTCGTGCAGATCCCGTCGGCGGCCCGGAACCGCCAGCCGTGATAGGGGCATTCCACCCCTTCGCCTTCATGGCCGACGCTCACGAGCCGCCCCGCCGACAAGGGCGCAGCGCGGTGAGGGCAGATATCGCGGAGGGCAAAGGCCTTCCCGGCCCGGGTCCTGCCGATCAGCACCGGCTCGCCGAGCATGTCGACGCGCCTGAGAGAGCCTGCCTTCACGGCCTGAGACAGGGCGGCGAAATACCAATGATCGTAGAGGAAACCCCGTCCGAACGCGGTCTCCATCCTCGCCTTCGCCCGCGGGTCGCCGTCAGCCATGTCCGAGCTTTACGCGCAAACCCTGACGCGCCCAACTCAGGATCGCCGAGCGCCCCGTCACGCTTGTCTCCTCCACATGGCCCCCCAGCCCCGCCGGCCGCCTGGACGCGCAGTTTCGTCGCCGGATCCTAGGATCGCAAGGCTCTGCGTTGACAGGGCGCCGCCCAGGAGGTCCAACGGCGCGATGGTTGAGGGGCTGACCAAGGCGGCGGGGGAGACGGGCGGCGGGATCGCGCGGCTCACCGGCCCTCTGCGCCTTGAATCGGGCGGGGTCCTCGGCGAGGTGGATGTGGCCTACCAGACCTACGGACGCCTAAACCCGGGGCGCACCAATGCGATTCTGATCTGCCATGCGCTAACGCTCGATCAGTACGTGGCTGGGATTTATCCAACCAGCGGCAAGCCCGGATGGTGGTCGCGCCTGGTGGGTCCCGGCAAGGTGGTCGACACCAACCGATGGTTCGTGATTTGCTCGAATGTGATCGGCGGCTGCATGGGATCGACCGGCCCCTCCTCGATCGATCCCGAAACGGGACGGTCCTATGGCCTGCGTTTCCCGGTGATCACCATAGCCGACATGGTCCGCGCTCAGGCGCTCTTGGTGGAGACCCTGGGCGTCCCACGCCTTTTCGCCGTGGTGGGCGGCTCGATGGGGGGTATGCAGGTGCTGGAATGGGCGCGTTCTTATCCTGATCGGGTCACCTCAGCCATCTGTCTGGCCTCGGCGGCCCGACATTCGGCTCAAAACATCGCGTTTCACGAGGTGGGCCGACAGGCGATCATGGCCGACCCCGATTGGCGCGGCGGCGACTATCAAAGCGCCGGCGTTCGTCCGGAAAAGGGGCTGGCTGTGGCCCGCATGGCCGCCCACATAACCTATTTGTCCGAGCCTGCGCTGCAGAGAAAGTTTGGGCGCGAGTTGCAGCGCGACGGGCTATCCTGGGGTTTTGATGCGGACTTCCAGGTGGAGAGCTATCTGCGCCACCAGGGCGCCGCCTTTGTCGATCGGTTCGACGCCAACGCCTATCTCTACATCACCCGGGCGATGGATTATTTCGACCTCTCCGCCGCCCACGGCGGGCAACTCGCCCCGGCCTTCAAAGCCGCTTCAGAGGTCCGGTTCTGCGTTCTGTCCTTCACCTCCGACTGGCTTTATCCGACCCCTGAGAGCCGCCATGTCGTGCGCGCCCTCAACGCTGTGGGCGCGCGGGTGAGTTTCGTCGAGGTCGCGAGCGACAAGGGCCATGACGCTTTTCTTCTCGACGAGCCGGTGATGAACGCGGCCATGAGCGGATTTCTCGCGTCGACCGCAGAGGCCGTTAAGCTTTGATCGGCTTTCGGCCGGAGGCGCGCCACGACTTCGACGAGATCCTGCGCCTGGTCAGGCCGGGGGCGCGGGTGCTTGATGTGGGCTGCGGCGAGGGCGTCCTGCTCGAGCGACTGCACCTGGAGAAAGGGGTGGATGGCCGCGGCGTTGAAATCGGCCCGGCCGCCGTGTCTGCGTGTCTCGCCAAAGGGCTTGCGGTGATGCAAGGGGACGCCGAGCGCGACCTTGCCGAATTCGCCGATGCAAGCTTCGACTACGCGATCCTGTCACAGACCCTGCAGGCGATGCGCGCCCCTCGAACCGTGCTTGAGGAGCTGCTCCGCCTTGCCGATCGCGCCATTGTCTCCTTCCCCAACTTCGGCCATTGGCGCGTTCGCCTCTCGCTGCTGCGGCGCGGGAGAATGCCTGAGACACGGGCCTTGCCGGAGGCCTGGTGGGAGACCTCCAACATTCACCTCTGCACCTTGCGCGATTTTACCGACCTTTGCGCTGATCTCGGCCTCAGGATCGAAGCCGCCGCCGCCTTGGTGATCGATCGGCCGGCCCGGGCGATGGATCCTATGAACGGGATCGAGAACTGGCGAGCTGAACAGGCCCTCTTCCTTCTGAGCCGCCGACACCCTTCACAGCGCGCCGAGCTTGATCACAAGGATCTGTTCGACTAACGCCAGCGCGTCTTCAGCGCAGCCTAAGCGCCTGGCGCGCGCGGCGCGGCTAAATCGCCACGCCAGGCACGCCGTCAACCCGCCTCAGGGTCTTGACGAGCCGCCGCCGCGCGGCGCGCGCGGCGCGGTCGAGGACATAGAGAGGATTAAGGCGCAGAAATTCCTTCACGGCCGCCTTTCTCATCCCGCGGCGAAGCAGAGATCTCGCCACTTCAAAGCGTAATCCGTGGTGACGCCAGTTGAAAACGCGCTTTTCGTCTGAGCGGGCCGTCGCCAACAAGGTCCGGATGTAACCATTGATATTGAGGATCTTAATAGGAACGCTTTCATCGCCCCTGGAGAGCGATGTTTCAGGAATGCTGGTCAGGTAGGCGGCCTCAGGCGTCAGGAATAGCTTTCCGCCGCATAGGAGCGATTTGACGTAAAATAAGAAATCTTCGCCGATCGAAATGTTCACGTCGTAGACGAGACCGTTCGACCTGATGAACTCTCGTCTGATGATTGGCTTTAGATACCCGATCGGTAAGACAGGATATTCTCCAGGCATATCCATCTTCGCAAGATCCACCAGAGAAACAGGCTTGCCGGTGCCCATCCAGGGCGGGGGAAACGCCAAACCGAGCAGCTTGCCCGAGGCCTGGTCGAACAGCTGCTGATTATCCGCGATGAGATCAGCGCCGCTGTCTTCAGCTTGGCGCAGCAGGCGGCTGAGCCGGCCAGGGGCGAAGCTGTCATCCGCATCCAGGATCGCGATCCAATCGCCGGTGGCTAACCCCAGCGCCCGGTTGCGCGCGGCCGAGGGGCCCTGGTTCGCCTCATGGCGCGCGGTTCTGATGCGGCGGTCGGCCTTGGCCATCCGGCATATGATGTCCCAGGTCTCGTCATGAGACCCATCGTCGACAATGACGATCTCCAGCGTCACACCGGTCTGACTCAAAGCCGATTGAACGGCTCGCTCAAGGGTAAAAGCGGCGTTGTAGGCGGGAATTATGACGCTTACTGATGGCATTTCACATGTTTCTGGCAATTCAGGACGCTGTCGGCGTTCCGATGGCTGTTTGGGTCAGAACCGCTCCCAGATCTATCTATGCGACGAGAACGACGGGCCGACGCCCTCTGTCGCGCATTCGATTGACGACATTACTTGAGTTTAGCGACAAACTAAACTCAGCACGCCAGCAAGGCGAATCGTTGAGCGCCTAATGATATGAGCAATAACGCGAAAGACGGGCGACAGGTATGTCCAAAGTACGACGGTGCCAATCATTTCATCGATGCAGTAAAATCAAGAGTTCGCTATCCAGATACGCCTTCCCAAGGTTAAAATATCTCGCAAGTGTTTATTATAAGCCTGTATATTGTGAAATATTCTAGGGTTAATGCGCGCTTTATGAGCAAGCGACGTCTTTTGGAGGAAGGGCTGAGGCCAAGCTGCCGTACGGGCTCCGAAGGCGATCATCGATCCAAATGACCGGGCTCGAGGGGAGGTTCGATATCGTCCTTAACGCGAAGAAAGCCAGCTATAACGGCGCAGCGGGGATCGAGTTCATTGTCTCGATTTCAGGACCGAAGCGGCCTTGGCCTTATCGCCGAGGCTTTGAGCCGAACGCCCCTCACGCTTGGGCGGCCAGAGGTTCAGCGGCCGCCATCGCCCAAAGGAGCGGGACGGGGCGTTGGGCCGCCTGCGGCGTGCGCGGCGGTGCGGAAGGCGAGGTCAGGAGCGATGTTGGCGAAGGTCAAAAGCGCCTTGCGGCGCAGCCGCGCCTGAACGCTGGAGCGAAACCGCCAGCTGTCTGCCCAATGATGGATCGCAAAGGTGTCGGGCGTCACCACGTCAGGCGTGAAGCGCCCGCGATAGGGATAGGGATAAAAGAAGCGCGTGGGGTAGACCGTGACAGTATCGATGTCCAAAGGCGCATCGGAGTAACCCTCAAGACCCCGGTCGTGCAGCATGGCGCTGACCAGGCCCGGCCCGGTGGACGCGCCCACGTCATGACGACCGTCGAAGGTCTGGTCGAGGCGACGGACCGCTTCGCTGGGCAGCCAGTGTCCAGGGACTGTCCCTATCACCGCCCCGTTGATCAAATGCTCGATCGGTCCGCTCTGGTTCTGGAAGCCGATGAAGGCGGATTGTCTCAAAAGGGGATCGAGCGGCTTGATCAGTTCAATATCTGTATCAAGGTAGACGCCGCCATATTCGGCCAGCGCCCACATGCGCGCGAGGTTCGCAACCCGGTTCCAGGCGCGCACAGAAAAGGCCTGCCTTAAGAAGCGGCTCTGGAGCGGCAGATTATCATTGGTCCAGAAGCGAAATTCCCAGTCCGGCTGTAGCCGCCGCCAGTGTTCGATGCGCGCGATATCGGCGTCCGGAAGCGGACGAGGGCCAACCCAGACGTAGTGTAAGATCTTTGGAATCACAGTGTCTTATCCCATGACGCTAGGTCGTGTTCGCCCATCAACAGCGCGCGCATCGCTGCTGAACATCAACACGTTTGTTAATTTTTATTATCATCAGGAGAACTTAGACGCGTCAAGTTCAAGACATGAAATCTCTTAGAGCCTGGATTCTATTCCGACGTCGGCGACCCCCCGAATATGGTGGCGTGGGGTATGACAATAGATCGTCGTTCCATAGAACTTCGCGCAGGGTATCCTGGGGTATTCAGGTTCATCGAGCTCATAGATTGCCGCTAAGCTTCATTTGACCCATGGGGATCCGGTCGATCCTTGGGAGAGCGCCCTGGCTCCCCGTCGAGTTTAATAAAATTCAACCTCAGATTTGGTTTGCGGCGCGCTGTGGGGATCCAGCCGCGGATGATCTGATGGGTTTGTTTGAGGGGCAGGCCTCTGCCCCTCCTTGCGATTTGGAGCGCTTGAGTGTCTTCTCCTGCGGCCTTTTCTGGTGGTCCTTGGCTTTCAGCCCTTCTCATGATCCGTGCCTTCGCGCCTCGCGCCTCGCGCCTCGCGCCTCGCGCCTCGCGCCGATGAGGCGCCGGCGCCTCAGGACGACGCGGGGCCAGAGAGGCCGTCAGCATCTGGGCTCCGGACCGCTTCGCACATGCTGGATCAAGCCGTCTGAGACGTCGTCACAAAAAAGGGCGGTTCCGTCGTAAAATCGAAATGCTCGCGGCGGCCGTTCTGCTAAAGACGCGATCGCGCCCCCGTCCGGCGCCTGCGCTCAGATCCGAAGACGCCGATGAGTTGGATTGCCCCCGGGCCGGCCTAAACGCCCGAAAGTAGAGAGTTGGTGCATGGAGTTATATTTTTTTCGCGGGGAGGCCCCGAATTTCGGCGACGAGCTGAGTGGTTGGCTAATGCCGAAGGTATTTCCCGGGCTTTTCGACCGTGCCGACGGCCGCCTTTTTCTCGGAATCGGCTCCATCATCTTCGATACCCATAAGGCGGAACAAACGAAAATCGTGTTCGGGTCCGGCTATAGCGGATATACGCCCCTGCCGAAGTTTGACGACAGCTGGCGGTTCTACTGCGTTAGGGGCCCGCAAACGGCGCGCCTCTGCGGCCTCGGCCCCGAGCAGGTCGCGGCGGACTCCGCAATTCTTATAAGGGACTTCTGGCGCCCGTCTGGCGTGAAGACCCATCGTGCGTCGTTCATGCCCCACTTCCGCAGTATTCCCTACGGACAATGGCAACTGGTCTGCAAGCTTGCGGGTATCCATTTCATTGATCCAAGATCGCCAGTGGACGAGGTCCTTCAGGATATCGCTGAAAGCGACCTTTTGCTCACCGAAGCCATGCATGGCGCCATCGTTGCGGACGCCCTGAGAACCCCCTGGGTGCCGATTTCTCCGTTCAACCCGATCAACCGGGCGAAGTGGACCGATTGGGCGGCTCCGCTGGACCTGGTCCTGCGGTTCAACAACCTTAGCCCCTCCTCATGGCATGAGGCTTCGCTCAGGGTGAGGGGGCGTGAGCTCCATGCCTTGAAATCATTGGACCGCACCCTGGCCGCCTTCTCCGTGGATGCGCCTTTCGTTGCGATTGCAGCCGCCTCGCTTCAGGCGGCGCGCCGCCACCCTGCGCACCTGAGCGCCGACCAGAGCTTGGATAGGGCGAACGACAGGCTGAACACATTTGCTCAAAAGATCAGATCCGATTTTTCGCACGCTTCTGTGTGAACCCTGGGCGCGCCGAGCAAGGCGGCCTAAGGGGCGCGGACCCTGAACGGCGGTTTTCGCCGTCCAAAGCCGACGAGGCGATGGGCTATGCCGGACCGTTTTCGGCCAATGCCGACAACTGGCTCTTGATCCGGCGAAGCATGCCAAGGCCGTAGGGTTGAAGGAACCGGTCCGCGGTTGGAGGCCGTCCCCTAGCCGGCGCCGACACCAAGGCTCGGGCAGCCGGAGCGAACTGCGCCTTCCATCCCTCAATGGCCTCGGTCGGAAGCGTGACCCGGGTCGTGGAGGGTTCTTCGATCCAGTTTTCGAGCGCCGGATAATCCTGCCGATCGATCACAGGAAGGCCCGTGTCCTTGCCAATCTCAGCCGCGCGGTTATCGACGGCGAGGATCAGCGAGCGGCGCCGGCGCTGCAAGGCGAGGATGCCGCCGTGGAGCCGAGTGCCCACCACATCGACGTCTTCGTTTTCCAGAAAATTTATGTAGGACCTGTGCGTGGTTGCAGCGAACGCGATATTCTGAAATCCGAACTTTTCGAAGTATTCGACATCATCGAACTGCTGTGGATAAAAATAGACCTTCCGGTAGTGGCGACAGAGGGTTTCAACAAGGCGTTTATCCGCGACCGGGTTCGAACGCCATGCTGTGATGGTGACAACAGCGGCGTCGGCCTTGGTCTTCGGTATTGTGATGCAGTGTTCCTCGGTCAGCGGCCAGATCGTTGGACAGGATGTATTCAGCACCTGAACCCCGATTTGTCTGAGATGGCCCTCCGTATAGCCGTCGCGAACAGAGTGCTTGAGGGCTGGAGAGAGGATATCGGTCAAGAGCTTTCGCGTCCTTCTGGTCGCGGGGGGCAGATAGTCGTTCCATCCGACGCCGAGCGCGACTGTCCGCGTCGATTTGAAAACCGCCGCGTCCCGGGGCGTGACCCGCCAGAGTCCGAGGGGCCGGAGATTGGAAGACAAAAGGTTGCTTCCTCCCAGAAAGCACCAGTCGGCTTGATAGATGAGCTGCCGCGTGCGTCCTGACAGAGCTTCATGGCTTGGGACCCGTGAGATAAAGGCTTCGGGAAAGAGCGACCCAACAGCACTGTTGACCGCATCCATGATGACCTCGTCGCCGAGGTTGTCGGTAGAGAGGGCGGTATCAACGATGACGACGTTTTCCACTGAACTACTCACTCTGAAGCCCAAAGAGGCTCATCTTGTCGCCATCAGCCACGCCCTGGATGCTGAACCGGCAAAATTCACAGAAAAATGAACCCGGCTTTTCGCCTGGAAGGCCTTTTGATCGCGGACCAATGAACCCCTTTGGGTCCATCCATAAGGGCGATGTCTAACGCAGCCGAGGCGAGGCTACCACAAAAGAGGCCTAGAGCTTCGACGCAGTAAGGGCCGTCTGGATCACGCGGTGCAAGCCTCGAAAGGGACAGGGCTGGCGGTCAGACCGCGCCCTTCAAGACGCTCCAGCCCCCGGAAACCGGGCGTTTTACGGCCCGGTTCGCGGCGCGAATAATCGGCGTCTCGAGAAAGCGGTAGGAAAGTTCCGCCAGCACGATCGCGAGCATAAGGGCGATGAAGAAAACGACGCCCCTTTGGATGAAACGCAGGCCCCCGCCCGACTGATGAAGCAGGCCCTCCACGCACCAGCCCGCCAAGGTCAAGGACGGAAGGTGGTAGACATAGGCCCCATAGGAAATCTCCCCGACGCGATGGAGGATGGGAGAGGCGAGGAGGCGTGACTTCACCACGTCCGTGCGGATCAAGGCGATGACGCCTGCGGCCAGAACAAACACCGCGTCATAGAGAAAGACTTCGCGAAACTGGCCGTAGAGGATGCCCGAATAGACGTTCCGCAAGGCGCCAAAGCCATGAGCGCCTAGCCTCAGGTTCACGCCGACGTAGGCGGCGCCATACGCCGCAAACAGCACACTTCCAAGGGCGAACAGAACAATCGCGGTGCGGCGGGTTAAAGCGGCCTGGTGCAGGGCCAAAAGCGAGCCGGCGGCGAAGGCGTCAAAGTGCAGCAGCGAAAACGAATAAATGTCGAATGCGGCTGAGAGCGGCGGCGTGCCGAGATGCGCCATATGCAGGGAAAGCGCCAGTCGGCCCAAAGGGCAGAGGATCAACAGCGCCACCGAAACCATGCTGGCGATCCGCCGCCCGCCAAGGACGAGGACGACCCCGTAGAGCAGATAGAACTGCATTTCGACAGAAATGGTCCAAAGGTGTCCGGTGTTGAAGGCTGGAGTCTCGCCACAGCCGATCGCCAGGGCGAAGTTGTTGTAAAATCCGATCAGGGAGGCGATCGCCGGCCAGGGTGCAGCGTGCTGGAGGGCGAGGGAGAGGATGACTGCAACCGCGATCATCAGAAAATAGATGGGCCAGATGCGCGCGGCGCGCCGGACATAAAAAGCGGCGAGGTCGCTCCACGGGCGTCCCTCCGCGGGCCGCCCGACCACCGAGCCGGTCACGACGAAGCCTGAAATCACATAGAACAGCCAAACCCCCATCCATCCGGCGGAGAACAGCTTGGCGTGTTCTGCGACAACGACGGTCATCGCGATGGCGCGCAGGGCGTCAATCTCGCGAACACGCCCTCCACCGCTCGCACGCGAGAGGTCCTGAAAGGTCAAGGTCTCCATGTCGTCCCCGAACACCAGGCCAGCGAACCTGACGGATAATGATTATTGATGACGGATCATCATTATTCATAGAGTGCGGAAAAGTATATTCGGTAAACGCGCCTTACACCTACGCTCTACCGGCGCTGACAAAAGGCTCGACTCGCCTGGCTTCGTCGCAGGCTTGCCCGCCTTAAAGGCGCGGCCCCTTGTCCGCCCGTCTCACGGATGGGGGCGCACGTGAGCAAGCGGCGGACTGATCCTCACGTCAAAACAGGCTAGGCGGAGAGGGGGTCAGGATCATATCTCGACGATCCCCCGCTGATCCGCAGGGCTCACATCGGCGAGGTCTCGGCGCGCGCGCTCAGGCTTTCAAAAGAGCGCGAGCGCCCCAAAATAGCGCGCCCCAAGTCATGACAGCGCCGCCGAGAACGATCGCGAGGCGCAGGGCGGGGGGGTAGGGCTGGATTTCAGGCTCAGGAAATTCAGCGAACGCCGCGTTGATGCGCGCATGCTGGGAAAATATCGCCTCCGCGCCCGGGTTAGCCGGGTGAATAATCCGCTTACCGGTCGGGTAGAGCGGCTCCACTGCACTCATGCTCTCATGAAAAGTCCGTGCAGGGGCGAAAGGATCGATATCGCTCTCTACATCGTCATAACTCAGACTGGACGCTCGGGCCATGCGATCGCTCCTTCTCGAGCAAGCTCGCACTTCACGTTTAAGTCTTCGAAAAAGACCGTGGTTAGCGAATAGTTTCCGGCCGCTTTGCCAACCGGACTCCAGCTTTTGAGCAAACGCGATGCGGCGCGTTTCATGCAGGGACCCCGGCGCGATGACCGGCCAAGGGCGCTCGCTTCGGCCGGGTCATCCCACAACGTCACGGTCTAAAGTCAAGGTGGGTTATGGAGCGTAAAGCGGGCAGGGGAGGCGTCGCCGTTCATCCGGGCGGCCCGACGCGGCGGATCCTCGGCATAGGCTGGTGTCTGATCATCCTCGCCGCCCTCGCTCTGGTTCTGGTCGCCCTTGATCGCCTCGCCCTCAGCGCCATCCTTCCCCTTGTCATTGTCGCCCTCGCCGGGCCGGTCTGGGGGTTCCTGCCGCGCCGGACGGCCGAGGTCTCAGGGCGTCGCCCCGGGCTTCTTGCTCCGTGGTTTTTCGTCTGGAGCGTCGCCGGTGTCGCCGGTGCGGCCCTCCAAGGCGGGTTCTTAGGCCCCTTGGTCGTCTTGTGCCTGCTTCCAGCGGCGGCGAGCCGGTTCGAACCGGGCTCGCCCTGGCGCGCCCTGGCCGCGGCCGCGCTCACCATGACAGTCCTGGCGACGGCCAGCGTCTTGCACTTGACCCTTCCTGCAGGCGGATCGCCCTTGTCTTTTGTCCTGCTCGCCCTTGGCCTCTTCGCCGCCTTGGCCGCCTTCTTCGCCGCCAAGGTCTGGGCCCCTGTCCTGGCTCGGGACGCTCAGGCGAAGGCGCCCGCATCCGCCGACGTTGGTCGTCCGCGCCGGTTCACCCAGCGCCTTCAGATGCGGCGCTTGGGTTGGATCTGGGACTGGACGCAGAGATCGCGCCCCGAGAGCGCCACCGAAATCATGATGGGGGCGGCCCGGATCAAACCAGGCGAACCCCGCAAAGGGCTGCGCCGGATCGAGCGGCGTATCCGCTGAGCGCGTGTGGCCCCGTTCGCGATCACGCCATAAATCGCCAAAGGACGTTTAGGCGTTAGGGGCTAAGGTCCGCCCGCTCCGCCTCAGGTCCGCCCCGTGTTGGGCCCGCCCGCCCGGGGCCGGCGCGGTGGAAACGCCCGCCCCGCGCCCTGAGCTGGGCCCGGGCGCGCACCCTGGATGGATTGTCATCAAAACGTGGCCGGGATTTGAAGGACCCTCCCTAAGGTAGCCCACCACTTTGCAGCGTCGGACGCGCCGGCCAGGGGCTCGTTCTGGCCCGCCGGTTGCAGCGGACAAGCCAGGCCAGCGGGATTGGGATCGTCACGTGTCTCTAAATGGGATCACCATCAATAATCCTCCAAACTTCGCTCCGGTGGAGGAGGATAAGGAGTTTCGCCTGTCCCGGGTCCTCGACATCCTTGTGGCCGGCGCGGCGCTCTTGTTTCTGTCGCCCCTGATGTTGACCTTCTCGGCGGTGATCCGGCTGCAGGACGGGGGGCCGGCGATCTATCGTCAGGCCCGGGTCGGCCGCGGCGGCCGGCTGTTCTATTGCCTCAAGTTACGCACCATGGTCGTCGATTCGGACGCCCGGCTGCAGGCCCTCCTGGAAAGCGAACGCGCCGCGCGTGAGGAGTGGGAGCGCGATCACAAACTGCGCAAGGATCCGCGGATCACCAAACTTGGCCTATTTTTGCGCAAATCAAGCCTTGATGAGCTGCCCCAGCTCCTGAACGTCCTTCGCGGCGAGATGAGTTTGGTCGGACCACGCCCGATCGTACCGGCTGAGATCAATCGCTATGGACGCCATTTCCGCCACTACTGCGGGGTCCGTCCGGGCATCACCGGGCTTTGGCAGGTCGGGGGCCGCAATAACGTCAGCTATCGCCGGCGCGTGGCGATGGACACCTTCTATGCGCGCCACAAATCCTTCAAGCTCGACCTTATCGTGCTGTTGCGAACCATCCCTGCCGTCCTGCTTCGAGACGGATCTTACTGAGGTCTCGTTCGGCCGTCTGGCCGCAGAGCCTCAGATCCCCCTGCACCGTTCATCGCAGGCGTCGGCGCTGACCCGGCCTGCGGGGGACTAAGGCCCCTGTTCGCCCCATTCTCGCGCGCTCCAGCCCTCGTCTGGCCATGGGAGCCGAAGCCCAGCGCAGACCCCAGGCGGCGGCGAAGCGAGGCCGTAAATCTTACAAGAAAAAAACCGGCCTGGACTTTGGTCAGGGTCTTGATTGCTTCCAGGGGCGCATGCCGGCGGAGGTGGACGCGAAAGATCTCAAAATGGATCGAGGCTTGGCGTTGACGCAGAGCCTTCAACACCGCCCCCTTGCGCCAGGCCTCTTCTTCGAGAAGGCGCGCGTGGGTTTCGGCGACCCGCGTCAGCGCGCCGAGGCCCGTGGAGTGCGAGGCGTGACCAACGGTGAATCGATAAAACGCCTGCGGCATCAGGCAGAAGCGCGCGTCTGCAGCGATCGCTTTGAAGTAGAACACAAAATCCTGGCCGACAAAGGCGCGCAGGTCGTACTTAAGGCCTTTGTCGCGAATGAAGGCTCTGCGAAATATCGGCTTACAGAAACCGATTGAGCGGGTGAAGTTCTTTGGGAATGCGTCCATCGTTACGAGATCGAGCAGGCTGAGCGGCTCCTGTCGTTCCATCACATCCGGATCGAACGCGCGCGTCTCCTGTCCACCCTTGACGTCGCACAACAAAAGATCGTCGGCGAGAAAATCACACCCCCGCCTCTCGGCCTCCGAAATCATCGCCTCCAGGCGCTCGGGCTGATAATGATCGTCCGCATCCAGAAGGGCGATCCAGCGCCCGCGCGCCTGGTCTAGGCCCGCGTTGCGACCGCCCGCTGGACCAAGACGGACGGGATTGGCGATCACCTTTACCCGAGCGTCCTCGCTGGCGAGCGCTTGCGCGATGTTTAGGGTGCCGTCTTCAGAGGCGTCGTCAATGATGATGACTTCGATACGCTGCAGTGTCTGGCTTAAAGCTGACTTTACCGCCGAAACCAGATGGGCCTCGGCATTATAGGCCGGTATGACAATAGATGCCTCAGGTTCAAGATCAGGTGTGGGCACCTAAGTTCCTCAGACGAGCGCTAGCGATGGCATAAGAACGCCATCTCGCTGAAGGTAAAGCTAATTCACCGAATTGGGGTTCGGCTGACGGAGCGACCCACCGAGACATAGTCGAATCCTCTGCGCGAGAACTCTTCGGGCCGGTATATATTTCTGAGGTCTATGACGAGGGGCCGGCGCATAAGGCCCTTTAGTTTTTCCAGATCGAGGGCGCGGAACTGGTCCCATTCGGTCAGGATCACCAATGCGTCCGCATCTTCGGCGGCCGCGTAGGGGCCGTCGGCGAAGCTCACGCCTTCGCTAAACAGTCGGCGCGCTTCGTGGTCCTCCGGGTCAAACGCCTGGATGTGCGCGCCGCGCGCGACAAGCTCGGGTATAATCACGAGGGAGGGCGCATCGCGCATGTCATCGGTGTTTGGCTTGAAGGTTAGACCGAGGACGCCGATGGTCTTGCCGGAGACATCGTCAGACAGCGCGGACGAAATTTTTTCGACCATGGACGTCTTGCGCGCCTCGTTGACTTGAACCGTCGCCTCGATCAGGCGCGTCGGGGCGCCGGCCGCCTGAGCGATCCGGACCAGAGCAAGGGTGTCTTTTGGGAAGCATGACCCTCCATAGCCTGGGCCGGCATGAAGGAACTTGGTGCCGATGCGCTGGTCGAGCCCGATCCCGCGGGCGACCTGCTGGACGTTGCCGCCAAGTTTCTCGCAGAGGTCAGCCATCTCGTTGATGAAGGTGATCTTCATCGCCAGGAAGGCGTTTGCGGCGTATTTGATCAGCTCTGAGGTCCGCCGATCTGTGATCAGAATCGGCGTCTCGTTCAAGAACAGCGGGCGGTAGAGTTCACGCATGACCGCCTGGGCGCGCTCGTCTTGAGTGCCCAAGACGACCCTATCTGGGCGCTTGAAGTCCTGAATGGCCGCCCCTTCCCGCAGGAATTCGGGATTGGAGACGACGGCGAAGTCCGCATCGGGACGCGATCGTCGAAGGATCGCCTCCACCTCATCCCCTGTGCCGACCGGAACGGTGGATTTGGTCACAACCACAGTGAAGCCGCTCAGGGTTCGAGCGATGTCTTCAGCCGCCGCGTAGACGAAGGAAAGGTCGGCATGTCCATCGCCGCGCCGAGACGGCGTGCCTACGGCGATGAAGACGGCGTCGGCCTTGCTCACAGCCTCTTCGGTGTCGGTGGTGAAGAACAGGCGCTGCTGTGCGACGTTCTCAGCCACCAGCCGATCCAGGCCAGGCTCGTAGATGGGCATGACCCCTTTGAGCAGTCCGTTGACCTTATCGGCGTCCTTGTCGACACAGGTGACCACATGGCCAAAGTCGGCAAAACAGGCGCCCGACACCAGGCCCACATAGCCTGCCCCGATCATCGCGACCCGCATAGGCCCTCCTCAGCGTCCGCCTCGGGTTCAAACCTCGATACGGCTATGCTCGGCCCTACAGGCCGGCGCCGAGGGGCGCAAGCGCCGCGCGCAGCGGCGCACACGCCGCCGCCTCTGACCTCAGGTCGGCCTAAGGGGCGGAATTCAGCAGAAGGGTGGCCAAGATACGGGCGCCGCGCCAGCGTTTGCGGCGCCGAAATGGACTGGAGCCCGACGCAGGGGATCACTATAGCTCTATCCCCTGAGTCGCCTATCGTACGCCTGTCGGCTTAGTCGGGCGGGTGTTGTGGTTTAGGTTTCGACAGGCAGGTGCGATGACAATCGTGGAAATCCAGGAAGCCCAGCCAGGTGCGCCCCCAGCGACCTGGAAAAGCTCGATACCCCTCGCCATCCGCGTGCTCGACGTCGTCGTCTCTCTGGCTGCGCTCGTGTTCCTGATGCCGCTGATCCTGGTGCTGGCGGCCCTCATACGGCTTCAGGACGGCGGACCGGCCGTGTTCTCGCAGCGCCGGATCGGGCAAGGGGGTCGGCTCTTCAACTGCCTGAAACTGCGCAGCATGACGGTTGACGCTGATCGCCGCCTGGAGATTTTGCTGGCGTCTGATGAAGCGGCGCGGAGCGAATGGGAGCTGACCCAAAAGCTCAGGAAGGACCCGCGCATAACGCCGCTCGGCCTGTTCCTTCGCCGCTCAAGCCTGGATGAGATACCTCAGCTTATCAACGTGCTTCGCGGCGAAATGAGCCTCGTCGGCCCACGTCCGATCGTCCAGCGCGAGCGCAGCCGTTATGGCCGAAGGTTCGCCGCCTATTGCAGGGTCCCGCCAGGGATTACCGGGCTCTGGCAGGTGAGCGGCCGTAGCGACACCCTCTATCGGCGGCGTGTGGCGATGGACGTCCTTTATAGTCGTAAGAAAAGCCTGACGATGGACCTTTGGATCCTGGTGCGCACCATTCCCGCCGTTCTGACCCGGTCAGGCTCCTACTGATGGCTTAAGCCTCGGCGGCTCCGCCGCGTCGGCGAGGAGGACGGCCGCGGCCGCCCTACGCGCCCATCGTCGAGATCTGGATTGAGGGCCTCGTTCCGTGGCGGGCGCCGGCGAGAAGGCTGCAACCTTCCCGTCAGGGGAAGGCGCCGTCGAGCGCGCGGAGGGGAGCGTCCCAAGGTGTGCCGCCCCGGTCCATGACCGCCCGGTAGGGCTTGGCCGGATCATAGATCGGGGCTTCGGGCGCGAGATATCGAATCTCGAGCCGACCGACGGCGTTGAGAAGGTCAGTCTGAGCGATATAGAGCTGATAGCGGGCGTTAATGGCGGCGAGGCGGGTGTCGCGCAGAGTTTGTTCGGCCACCAGCACTTCGAGCGTGCTGCGTTGGCCAATACGATATTCCTGGCGTTGTCCTTCGAGGGTGGCTTCGGCGGCCACGACCTCCGCCGCGCGCACGTCGAGGTCCTGCTGGCTGGCCAACATCTGACTCCAGGCCTGACTTGTCGCCTGGATGGTGTTGCGCCTTACGACCTCGATGCCGATCCTTTGGGCATTCTCCTCGGCCTTGGCCTGCCTCACGCCGGAGGCGATCTGGCCGCCTGCAAAAATCGGCTGATTGATCACCGCCGAGCCCTGAACGGTCCGCTCGTATTGCCGGGCATAGGCGGGCACGAGCGCTCCGTCAGACCCGAAGCTGGCCTGCAGGGTGATCGTCGGCCGACCGGCCGCCTCGGCCTGTTTGACCCGGGCGGCTGCAGCCAGGGCGTTCCTTTTGGCCTGGGAGAGCGCAGGATTGTTGTCTTCGGCCATGTCGAACGCCGCCTCGATGCTCGCCGGCAAGCCCGGCAGAGCTGGCGCGTTCTGCAGTTGACCCGGGGCGTGGCCAATCACCGCAACGTAGGTGGCGTTGTCCATTTCGAGTTGACCCTGAGCTTCAGCGAGGGAGGCGCGCGAATCCAAGAGCTGCACATTCGCCTGAGCGACATCCGTGCGGGTCACATCGCCGACCTTCTTACGGGCGGAGATTTCTTCCACCTGCCGTTCGAGGAAGCTGACGTCGTCCCGCCATTCCTCGAGCGCCTCTAAATCCCGACGCACGCTCTCATAGGCCTGAACGGCGGCCGTGAGGATTTGGGCCTCGCTCAGTCTCAGGCCCTCTCGCCCGGCATAGACGGTCTGTTCGGCGGCGGCCACGGCGGCGGCCGTCCGGCCCCCCGTGTAGATGGGCTGGGACGCCGTCAGGGCGGCGGCGCCATTGTTGGCCTGGGGCGGGGTCAAAAAACTGAGGGCGTTGTAGGTTCGGTTGTAGACGCCCGTCAGGCTCACGCCGATGGAGGGCCGAAGGCCTGCCTTCGCCTGCGGCACCTGCTCGTCCGTGGAGCGTTGCTCGGCGCGTTGCTGATTGAGGCTGGGGTTGTTGGTGTAGGCGTCGATCAAGGCCTGACGCAGGGTCTCCGCTCCGGCCGCGCCAGTGCAAAGCGCGGCCGAAAGTGCGGCCGCGCCGGCCCATGGACACCGTAATCCCAAATTTGCACGAACAACCATCCCCCCCGACGCTAGGGTCGCACTCCTTGCCGAGCCGCTAACGCGTCGCCAGGATTTCACATGGACCCCGCACGCGGGCTTTGAGACGTCGATCCCTGTCGGGCCGCCGACGCCGGACAGGATTGCCAACGGATCAGCGGTTGAACCGCCGGCTCGCCGCACCCCGGTGGGACTGGCGGATGATCCAGCGAGGAATCCGCAAGATGAGCTGGGAAAGCCGTCCTGAGCTGGGCTCCTGGGGATCGTCGAGCAGGTCGTACTTCAACTCAGAGGTGAGATAGGCGAGGTTGAAGCGGAACAGATAGTGGCTTGCGTTCTTCCATGTGGAGCCAAAGTTGCGGTCTTCCATCTCCACAGCCCCGCCGGTCGTCAGCGATGAAATGGCCACAGCTTCAAGGGCCTTCGCCCGCCAGCTGCGCGCCGTCGCTCGGTTCACCGAGGCGGGCACCGGGGAATGCAGGATGCGTCCGCAGAGGGCGAGGGAGGCCGCCACCGGGGCGCCGAGCCCCCAGGCCGCAGCCTGGCTGTGGACGGCGGCGACTTCGTCCTGGCTGAGACCCGAAAGCATGGCCCCAAGATCCGCCAGCCACTTCATTCGCGACCAGGCGTGCTGCATCCCGTGCAGGCAGAGATAGATGATGTTGTAGTCCCGCGGCAGGATGCGCAGGCTGCAACCGCCATAGCTTAACCGTTCTGGAGCGCCCTGGCCGATGGGCGGCATGAGGTTTGGATTGTCGAACAAACGCCAGTGAATCTCAACGATCGAATCGGCGCCGGCGTTGAAGTAGACCATATCCTTATGAAGCACGGTCCACTGATGGAGCACGTTGGTCGTCAGGCTGCCGGCAGGCTCAAGCCGCTTATAGCCAAGGCGGGTCAGGACCGCTTCTGAGGTCGCAAGCTCCCCGGTTTCGACGAGAAGGTCTATGTCGCGGTTGGTGCGAAGGCCGAGGCGGCGATATCCCTGCAGGGCGATCGACACGCCTTTCAAAAGGAAGGGGTCCACGCCCGCCTCGCTGAGGGCTTTCACGAGGCGAACAACCTCGCCGGCGAGGGCCAGCTCCTTTAAGGCTTCCTGACGCGAAAGGCCCTGCAAGGCCGGCTCGAACGATGGCGGAAGTAAAACCTCGCTTTTTCGGAGGGCGGCGTAAACCAGCGCCGCCACGCGGTGACGCTCCGCCAGGGCGACGAACTCGGACCAGTTCAAAGGCTCTGACGCGCCCGAGCGTATGCGCTGGCGACCCTCGTCGGTAAGGGGCCACGCAGCACAGGCGCACAACAGCTCAAATTCTGGTGAAATGTCTGCGGCCCGCCCTGACATCAAAGACCTTCTCGCGGATTCTCTTGCCCGCAGCGCCCCAACTTTAACGAGTTTCCGCCCCCGGGGAAGCCTCCACCCTCGAACCGGCCGGGGGCGTGGTCTCTCCACGGCCCAGGCCATAAAGCCGCTTATGACACAAGGGTCTTAAACAAATCGCGCCAAGCCGGAGCGGGCAAGCAGGCCATCGGGCGCCCGGCGCAGAAGCGCTTTGGCCATCTCGACCTTGCTCGGAAACAACAGGAGCACCCCGCCGTAGACAAGATAGGCCCCAGCGCCGCCGGCGGCCAGGGCCCAAAGCGGGTCGCCGGGCGTAACGGCGTGAACAAGCCAGGCCGCGCCTGCCGAGGCTAGGCTGGCGATGACGTGAGGGCCGATGCATCTGAAGAGGTCGCTCGAGCGGACCGGGCCGGTCCTACCCACTGCCCACCAGGAGGCGGGCACTCTGAGCACATAGTCGGTGATGGCGTAGGCGGCCGCGACGCCCACAGGGCCGGCAGGCAGGCCGACCAGGAAGGCGGCGACGGTCGTGACGGAGGTGAAAAGCCCGAGCGCCGCCAGTTCCCGCGCCCGGCCCTGGCTCACGAACAGCCATCCGAAGGAGCCTGTGACCAGCTGATGCACGCCGGCGAGGGCCAGCCAGCTGAAGATCGGCGGAACCCCCGACCAGTGGGGCCCGAGCAGGCGCGCGATCAGCGGAACAGAGAAGATCGCGGCGAAGATGACCCCAGGTTGCGTCGCCGCCATAAGCCCGGTGATGGCCGTAAAGTAGGTCCTGCGATAGCTGGTCCCATCGTCCTGCATGCGCGACAGCACAGGAACCAGCACCCTTGAGACGGGGTAGGTCACCTGGGTCAGGGGCAGCAACATCAGCTTATAGCTGCGGTCATAAAGGCCGAGGGAGGTCGGGCCGTAGGTCCTTGCGATGAGCAGATTGTCGGAATTGCGAGACAGGAAGGCGCAGAAGTTGGCGAAGGAGACGCCGGCGCCGAACTTGGCCATATCGAACACGTGCCGGTCCAGCGTCGGCCGGCCCGGCCGCCAGCCGCTCAGCATAGCGCCGAGAAAAAGGCCAAGGGCGGTCTGGGTGACGCCGCCCATGAAGATCGACCAATAGCTGTGAGTGAGATAGGCGCCGATCGCGCTTACGACCAGTCCGACGGTCGCCCCTACGCAATCGATGAGGGCGATAAGATCAAACCTGAGCTGCCGGTTCAGGAAGGCGAAGGCCTGGGCCGCGCCGGTTGACAACAGGATGGAGACCGCCTGGGCGATCAGGAGATTCACAAGCCTCGGCTCGTGAAAGATCCCGGCGATGACGTGGCTGGTAAGGACCAGAACGGCCGATAGCATGCCGCTCACAGCCATGGAGATCCAGAACAGGCCGTTGGCCTGGGAGGCGGTGATCTCCTTGCGCTGGACGATGGCCTGACTGAATCCGAGGTCGCGGATCAACTCGACGACGGCGATGATCGGGGCCAGGGTTGCAAGAAGGCCGAAATCGGCAGGAAGCAGCAGCCTGCCGAGGACGACCGCCGAAAGCAGGCTGATGAAGAAGCGCCAGGCCTGCCCGACGCCCGTTATGGCGAGCCAGGTTCCGGTCTTGCGCTTATGCGCCGGCTCGGATGGCTCCATGGGGGGACGCGCCCTTGCCTCAACAAAAACGGAGCCCTGAGCCGAAGCGGCGGCGCAGCAGGTCCGCACGCCCCCTAAGAGCCGTCTAACGCGGGGCCGTCAACCCTACCGATCGTGGGAGTTGCGGATGGCGAGGACATCGAAGGGCCCGCCGGGCAGGCTCGGGTCGAAGACGGCGACCGTGAGCGTTCCGGTCGCATAGGCGCCGGTGTCGAGGTTGGTCCTATGCTCGAGAAGTTCAGGCACCTCAGGATCGCGTTTGCCTTCCCATTGGGGGGTGTGGCCGTGCACGATGTGGCGTCCATCCGGGAAATCGTCGAGGGAGAGCGATCGCAAGAACCGCTCCCGCACCCAGAGGAGCTCCTCTTCGGTCTGGTCGACGTACCGCTCTCCGGGGACCAGGCCCGCATGGACGTAGATCCGGTGCTCGTCGAGGGCGACTTGGGGAAGGCTCGCCAGCCATTGGATGTGGGCGCTCGGGATCCGGTCGAGACTCTCCATGGTGGGCGCTCCGCCGTAGGACTTCAGGGTCTGATCCCCGCCATGGCTCAGCCACATCTGAAATTGCCTGGGATCTCTGCTGGCGACGACCGAGAGCAGCATCTGCTCGTGATTGCCCTTAAGACAGGTCAGCCGGCCCGCGCGGCGCGAACTCAGGAACTCGATCACCCCGCGGCTATCGGCGCCGCGGTCTATGTAGTCTCCCAGCAACACAACGAATTTTTTTTCCGTACCAGGATATTGCCGGATCACGTCCGCAGCGCTCTGCAGCAGGTCCAGCCGGCCGTGGACGTCGCCGATCGCAAAAATCAGCCCATGCTCAGCGCCTTGCCGAAGGTCCACGCTGAAGAGGGTCTCGCCCATCGATCACTCTATCCTTCCAGAGCGTTGCGCCCTGACCTCGCTCCCCCGACGACGACCCTCTTATCTAATGAGGGCAGAGCTTCAGCGCTACTCCAACCCGTGTCTGTCGTTCCCAACTGGTTTCACTTCGATGAACGCGGGCCCTCGCCGGTTCACAAGCGTTGCCGCTAGGGTTGTCGCCTCCGGGCCCGCCGTTCATCAATTCCGTAACGATTGCGGGTGTATGGGTTGGTCAGCCGTGGGGATTGCGACTAAGGTCTTGAGGCGCCGAGGGACGGTGGCAAGAGGCGAGGGGAGACAATGGAATTGGCAGCGGTCATACGCCGTTCACGCTCACGGGCGGGCGTTAACCAGGCGCGCAGCGAGGATGTGCGCCGCAACGCATTGGGCGGCGCAGCGCTGGCGCTCGTCCTTGCCTGCGCCGGCGCGGCGCAGGCCCAGACGGACCTGACCCCGTTCGACCGCGATATCGCCTCAGACGTGTTGTCCCGCCCGCACCCGGATTACGACCCCTTGGGGATCCGGTATGACGGTTTTCTGTTTATGCCCACCCTTGAGCTCAACCTGACCGGCGACGACAACATCTACGGCCTGCCGCGTAAGACCGGCGACGTTTACGGGGCGATCAAACCGCAGCTCACCGCAAGCTCGCAATGGGGCCGAAACGCCCTGTCGTTCAATCTCGGGGCGGAGTTTGACGAGTTCGTCGATCACACTCAGGAAAGCACCGACCAGTTCAACGCGAGCGCCCTTGGCCGTATTGATGTTGATCACAACTCTGCGATCAATCTTATGGCGAGCGACGCTCTGATCACCGAACCGCGGACGGCGCCCGATTCGCTCGGCGCGTCCGATCAGCCGGTTCAGTATACCGAAGGACAACTGAGCGCGACGGGGTATCGCACCTTCGACCGGTTCAGGCTTACCGCGACGGTCAACTTCGCCGACTTCCAGTATCAGAACGTTCGCCTTGCGGACGGACAGGTCTACAACGAGAGCATCCGCAACGAGGATACGATCAGCGAGACGATCCGAGCAGACTACGCGGTCGGACCCAAGATCGCGGTGTTTGCATCGATCAGCCCCAATCAGGCGATATTCGAGTCAACCAAACCGGTCGACTACAACAGCGATGGTCTGTCGGTGCTCGGCGGGGTCAACTTCCAGGTCACACATCTCATCGAGGGTGAAATCGGCATCGGGTATTATTCCCAGCGCTATGAGTCAGCTTTGTTCGGAAATGTCTCCGGGTTCGATTACAATTCGACCATCAAGTACTTCCCGACACAACTGCTGACGCTCACACTCAAGCTACAGCATGCGGTCGCGCCAAGCGGGATTCCCCAGTCGCCGTCGACTCTGACCAGCGAGGCGACGCTGACCGCGGATTACGAATTGCTGCGTAACTGTGTTATATCGGCCCATGGCGACTTCAACGAATACAATTATCCGGGCCTGTCCCGCCGCGACGATCGCTACGGAGCGGGCCTGCGGGTTCGGTACTTGGTCAACCGCGGCGTGACCTTAACGCTCGCGGTCAACCATCTTAATCAGACTTCAGTAGGTCTTGGCCGAGGCTATGACTTTGACGACAACCAGGTCACCTTAGGGGTCAGCCTGAAGCGCTGACCCCCCTAAGGTCGCCAGGACCAGGGACAAGTTTTTATTCATGAATTCGGTGACGGCGGTTCCATATCATCCAACAGGCGGCGGCCTTGCTCCGCTAGGCCAGCCGCAGTTTGATCCGCCCGATATGGCGTCGGACAAGCTCGACGTCCGCTGGCTGCTGTCTGTCTTCAATCGTCGCCGGGTCCTGTTCCTCTCGGTGTTCGCCTTCATCGTCGCCGCCGCGATCCTGTTCACCGTGACCCGCACGCCGATGTATTCGGCGATTGCGTCGGTCACGATCGATTCCCGCCAGCTGCCGGTGTCCCCGACGCAAAACGGGCTGACCACCATGCCGGGCGAAGAAACCGATAGCGGGGCGGTCAGCACCCAGGTCGAGATTGTCAGCTCCAGAAGCGTCGCCGACAGGGTGGTCCGCGAGCTCGACCTCGACCACAACCCCGAATACACGATGGATACATCGCGTAAGGTCGGGTTTCGCGGCCGGATGATGGCGAACATCCGTCACGCCCTTAAGATCAAGGATCCGGTCAAGAAGACGCTATCTGCGGAGGCGGCTCACCAGGCGGTCATCGACGAGGTGCTCGGCCGGCTCGAGGTGATGCGGGTCAACCTCAGCTATATCATCTCCATCAGCTACAGCGATCCTGACCCCGAGCTCGCCGCAAAGATCGCCAACACCTTCGCTCAGGTTTATCTGAACAACAGTGTCGAAGAGAAGCTGACCCGGGCCAAGCAGGCGAGCGGCCTTTTGAGCGGGCGGCTGCAGGAACTGGCCGACCAGGCCGCGCGCGACAATGCGGCCGTGCAGCAGTACAAGATCGCTCACGGTCTGATGAGCGTCTCAGGCGCGACCCTCACCGAGCAGGAAATCGCCAATTTCAACCAGCAGCTCGCCCAGGCGCGCGCCGCCGCAGCGGAGGACCGGGCGCGATTAAACACCGCCCAACAGCAGCTGAGAGCCGGGTCGACGGGCGACGATGTCGGCGAGGCGCTCGATTCCGGTGTGGTCAGCTCCCTGCGGACGCAGCGGGCCACCGTCAGCGGCCATCTCGCCGAGCTCAGCAGCCGCTATGGTCCCCAGCACCCTGAGATCCTCAAAGCCCAGCATCAGCTCGAGGACATCGACAACGAGATCCGCGCTCAGATCAAACGGATCATCTCAAACCTGCAGGCGAAGGTCGACGTCTCGCACCAGCGCGTCGCCTCGATGGAAGAGAGCCTCAACCAGACGACCGGCACCCTGGCGGCGAATAATCGAGCCCAGGCCGGCCTTGATGAGCTCCTTCAGCGGGCGACGGCGTCGCAGACCCTCTATGAGAACTACCTAAACCGCTTCAAAGAGGTCTCGACCGGGGTCGGCACCGAGCAGTCGGATGGGAACGTGGTTTCGGCGGCGAAGGTGCCGATTGAGCCCTCGAGCCCGCGGGTTCTTCTTAACATCGCCGCAGGCGTGATCCTCGGCCTCACGGCCGGCCTTGCGGCGATCGTCATCGCCGAAGCCTTGGATTCCAGCTTCCGGACCGGCGAGGAGCTCGAGCGGCGCGTCCATGCCCCCTATCTTGGCTCTATACCCCTGCTGAGTTCGGTGGCGCCGGAGACCAAGCTCTCGCCAGCGCGCTATGCCGTGGCCAAGCCCCTATCCATCTATGCCGAGGCCTTCCGAAATCTGAGGGTGTCCCTGCTCTACTCCTCCGGCGGCCCAAGCAAGGTCATCGGGTTGACCTCCGCCCTCACCAACGAGGGTAAGACCACTGCGGCGGTCTGCCTGGCGCAGACCAGTGCAATTCAGGGCTCGAGAACGGTGGTGGTCGATTGCGACCTGCGGCGCCGCACCATCCTGCGCTATCTCGACGAAAAGCCCGAGGTCGGGCTGCTTGAAGTCCTTGAAGGCAAGGCCACGCTCGACGAGGCCCTGATCTATCTGGAAACCGGCGCCGCCTTCCTGCCGCTGGTTCCAGATCAGGAGACCCACGACGACGTCCTTGGGAGCGCGCGCATGGACGAGGTGCTTCAAGAGCTGCGGGAAAGGTTTGACCTTGTGATCCTCGACACCGCGCCGCTTTTGATCCTGTCCGACACCCGGGCTTTGGCGGCCAAGTGCGACTCGGTCATCATGTTGGTCCGCTGGCGCAAAACCCCGGAGGCGGCCGTCAAATCAGCGCTGCGGCTGCTCCTGAGCTCTGGCGCGAATGTCGCCGGCCTTGTCCTTTCCAAGGTGGACGCCACCCGCCAGGCCCCCTACGGCTATGAGGACGCGGGCTACTACATCCGCTCATCGAAGAACTATTTCCGTTGACTTCAATCGCCAGCGAGCCGTCCCGATCAGGGACGGCTGCGCTGCATGACCCCTCCGAACCTCCCCTTCGCGTCGCGCTGATCCATTATTGGCTCGTGCGCATGCGCGGCGGCGAGCGGGTGCTGGAGCAGGTGCTTCGGATGTTCCCCCACGCTGAGCTCTACACCCACGTCTACGACCCTGAGGCGGTGTCTGAGCTGATCCGCGCTCGTCCGGTAAAAACCACTTTCATCAATCGCTTCCCAGGCAGTCGGCGCTTTTATCAAAGGTTCCTTCCCTTCATGCCCTTGGCGCTCGAAGAGATTGACCTAACAGGCTATGATCTTGTCATCAGCTTCGAGGCGGGGCCGGCCAAGGGGGTGATCACCTCGCCCAATACCCTGCACGTCTGTTACTGCCATTCCCCGATGCGCTATCTTTGGGACTCCTACGGGGAGTACAAGGCGTCTGCGGGCTGGATCACGCGCACAATCATGGCGCTGATCTTCCATTTCCTGAGGGTATGGGACGTCACCACAGCACAGCGTGTGGACGGGTTCATCGCCAACTCGACTTTCATCCAGCGCAGAATCGAAAAGGTCTACCGCAGGGCATCGGTTGTCGTGCATCCGCCCGTCCCTGTCGCTCAGTTCGCCCCGCCGCAGAGCCCCGACGCTTATTTCCTGTGGGTTGGCCATATGACATCCTATAAGCGGCCTGACATTGCCTTGGAGGCCTTCAATCAGCTCGGCCTACCCTTGTTGATGGTGGGCGAGGGGCCGCTTGAGGCCGCGTTGAAGGCCCGCGCCGGCGCGAACATTCGTTTCGCATCGAAGCTTGGTTACGCCGAGATGCGCTCGACCTATGCCCGGGCCCAGGCCCTAATCTACACCGCTGAGGAAGACTTCGGCATCATTCCGGTCGAGGCCCTCGCCGCCGGACGCCCGGTGATCGCCTATGGGTCAGGGGGGGTGCTTGATACGCTGACCGACGGCGAAACGGCGATCTTCTTCAGCGAGCAGACGGCGCTTAGCCTGGTGAACGCGGTGGGGAGGTTCCAAACCTGGCTCCCGACCTTCGACCCGTCGAAGGCCGTAGCCTCCGCCGCAAGGTTCGCGCCCGAAGCCTTCGATCACGGCTTCAGATCGGCCCTGAGGGGCTTCAACGCAGGCCGCTTTCCCCGCATTGATGCGGCGATCCGTCCATGAGGGTCAGTCAAAGCTTGCCGACGGCGCATCAAGCCCTAACCTGCTCAGTCATCGGCCGGACCCGGTTGGAGCGTGGCGGATGATCCCTACCTACATCGGCGTCATCATCGCCATCGTCGGGCTGATCCTCCAGGCCTTCCCGGCTGAGCTTTCCCTGGCCTTCTTCAGCTATTGTCTGCTGATGGGCGGCTCGTCCGCCATCGATCTCAACGCCCTCGGCGGAGCCTCCCTTCCGCCCGCCAACTTCGCCCTGGTGTTTCTGCTGCTCCGGCTCGGACGTAAGGATCTCGGCCGCTCCGAGCCTTTTTTGCATAGCCTTCAGGTGAACGGCCTCATCGTCGTCTTCGCCCTCTACTGCGCCCTGTCCTCTTTCGTTCTGCCGCGCCTGTTCGCGGGGAAGATGTGGGTGATTGCGATGGGAACCTCCTCCCTTGGCCAGACCCCTCTCAGTCCCACCGTTCAGAATATTACGACTGCGGTTTATATGCTGAGCACCGCCCTGGTCGCGGTTTCCGCCACCATGCTGACCTATACGACCAACCTGATGCGGGTCATGGCCAAGTGTTTTATTATCGTGACCTTCATTCATATCGGCACCGGCCTGCTCGGATTGGCGCTCGATATCGTCCACCTCCAAGACCTGCTCTATATCGTCCGCAACGGGCACTATGCGCAGCTCGATCAGTCATTCGGCGAGATTCACCGGATCAGCGGCATCATGCCTGAGCCGTCGGTCTACGCGACCTTCGGCGGCGCATGCTTTGTGCTGATGACCGAATTCTGGCTGAGGGGCTTTTACGCGCGATGGAGCGGTGTGGCGTCGATTTCCATGTTGGTCACCCTCGTCTTATCGACATCCAGCACCGGATACATCTTCGTCGCCGCTTATGGGGGGCTGCTCTGGTTCAGGTTCCTGTTCATGCCGGGCAGCGCGCCGCCCCAGAAACTTTTGACCTTTGTGCTGGTCCAGATCTTTGGCGGCGCGCTCATCTTTGTGGTGCTTGCAGCGACGCCGTCCCTGTTCAGCCGTATCGCAGGAATTCTCCAGACCACGCTCATCAACAAGGCCTCGACGGATTCGGGCGTGCAGCGCAGCCAATGGGCCATGCAGGGCATCACTGTATTTGTGAAGAGCTATGGTCTTGGCATCGGCGTCGGAAGCTTCCGCTCCTCAAGCATCATCACCGCCATCCTGGGCTCGGTAGGTCCGCTCGGCCTCGTCGCCTTCCTGATTTACGTGCTGCAAGCCTGGCAGCCCTTCCGAAGATCGACCTTCAAGGTCAGTAAATCCGAAGCTCTGCAGTTCGCCGCAGCGACCGGCTGGGCGGCGCTTCTGATCATTATCGCCCAGGCCGCGGTCGGGGCCTCCCCGGATCCGGGAATGATGTTCGGGCTCTTCGCCGGTCTATCGATTGGACTGAGATCGCGAGCGAGCGATCCGGCGCCGGGGCCGGTCCTTGACCGGAGACTGAATACAGCGAGCGCCCTTGCGTGAAGGCGGGCTGAGCGTCAACCTTGGCAGGCCGCCGCTCGCGCGCCCAAAAGGCCCTCGCGTCTCCGCCGCCAGGATCCTGAAAAGGCCTGGCCTTGCCGGTTCAAGCCCGCACGTCTGCGATCTCCTTCATCAGCGTCCTTGCGCTTGAGCGCCAGGTGAAACGCCCCGAATGTTCGAGCCCGAGGGCGACCAGACGTTGGCGAAGGGCCGGGTCATCTCTCAGCTCGAGGATCTTGTCGACCCAGTCGGCGGCGTCGACCGAAGAGCCGTAAACCGCCGCATCGCCGCACACCTCCGGCAGGGATCCGCATGGGGCCACCATCGCCGGACACCCCAGGGTCATCGCTTCGAGCGGGGGCAGTCCGAACCCCTCGGTGGTCGAAGGGAAGGCGAAGCAAAGGGCCGACTGGATCAGGCCGCTAAATCGGGCGTCGTCCACTGGGCCGGCAAAGACGACGTTCGACGGTGGAGTGGTCCCCGCTTTGATGAAATCATCCCCGCCGGCCTTGCCGACCAGAACGAGTTTCAGACTGCTCAGCCGCGGATCGGAGAAGGCCTCTATGACCAGGCGAACATTCTTGTGGCGCTGCACGTTGGCGAGGGCGATGACGTAATTTTTGGGCTGTAAGCCCAAGGCCGCAGCGGCGCCCGCTTCGGGCTCGCCAGCCCGAAGGTGATCGACGCCGTTGTAGACGACGGATATGCGGTCGTACTCAGCCACCCCGTATTCGGCCAGCTGCTGTCTCGAAAACTCCGAGACCGTCAAAATCCGCCGGGCCCGGCGGCCGATGACGGGCAGGGCGAAACGGTACCATTCCCGGAAGGCTGGGCCGTAGGATTCCGGTGAGCTGAACACCTGCGCGTCGTGGATCATTGTCACCGCGTCGCCGTGCGCGAGGGGAGCAAGATTGCAAAGACTGACCAAGAGGTCTCCGCGGGCGGCGATCGGCAGGTCAATCTGCTCCCAGGGCTGCCAGGTGTTGAAACCCACCGTGCGCGAGGTGATCGCCGAGAGCGCCAGGGTCTGGTAGGCGTCGCGGGGTTTGAACAAAAGCCAGGGGCCGGCCGCTTTCGCCTCAGAGGGATCCTGAAGCAGGGCGTCCACACCTCGAATGAGTTCGCGGGCCACGCGATGCACACCAGTGGGCGCGGCGGCAAGGAACTTGCCGTTGAACGCAATCGCACGCGTCGCCAAAGGGTCCGACCTCCAGATACCTGCTCATAACCTGACCGTGGGGCAATGCAAACGACAGCGCCAGCTTCGCCCCGCGATTCAAGTCTCCTTCAGGTCTTGCAGCGCCGCAGGCGTCCGAAGGATTAAACCCGGCGTGGCATGATTCTTAAAGGCAGGGGCGTAACAGATGTTTTTGCTCCCCGGATGTCGCGTGTGGCGGTAGTTTCTCAAGCTTACCCCGCCTGTCTGACGGCACGGGGCTTGCAGACCCGGATAGCTGTTCGAGTCGAAGGTAGGACGATGGACGAGACGCAAGCCAGCCGTGAAAGCCTGCAGGCGAGCACCGCCAGGGTGGGGGTGGTCGTGGCCAGCTGCGGGCGTCCGGAGGAGCTGAAGCAGCTTCTCATCGCCTTGTCGCGTCAGACCCGAAGGCCGTCTCGGATCGTGCTTTCGCTCCATACGGCCGCTGACGCGCCCGCTGACCCGGGTCCTGGGGTGGAGATTGTGTTCGGATCCAAGGGGCTCCCAGCCCAGCGCAACCGCGGCCTCGCGTGCGTGGAGCACGACGTCGACCTCGTGGCGTTTCTGGACGACGACTATCTTCCTGCGCGCACCATGATCGCAGGCGCGGCGGCGCTGTTCGAACGCTATCCGGACGTGGTCGCCTGCAACGGACGACTGCTTGCGGACGGCATCAACAGCGCGGGCATCGACTATCCCGCCGCCCTTGCCCTGATCGACCGGTTCGAGAGAGAGGGCCGTGACGAGGTCAACATCCGCTCGGAGCTAGACGGGCTCTACGGATGCAACATGGTTTATCGGGCGAGCGCGCTTCAGGGCGCAAGGTTCGATGAGAATCTTCCGCTCTATGGCTGGCAGGAAGACATCGATTTTGCGGCGCGGCTCTTGCCGCTTGGGCGGCTTATTCGGAGCGATGCGTTCGCCGGCGTGCACCGCGGGGTCAAGGGCGGACGCACGTCCGGGGTTAAACTCGGCTATTCCCAGGTGGTCAATCCGATCTACCTCGCCCGCAAGCGGACCATGAACTGGCGCTACGCGCGCAAGCTCATCCGTAACAACCTGTTTGCGAATGTCGGCCGATTTTTCTTCCCCGAGCCTTGGGTCGACCGTCGCGGCCGCCTGCACGGAAATCTGCTGGGCTTCTTCGATGTCATCCGCGGCAAGGACGACCCGCGCAACATCCTCGAGCTGAACTGATCAAGGCTCAGAGGACCAATGCCCAGGACCGTCGTCGAATTCTCCCTGGCGTTGAACAATCGCACGGGCAAATACTTCATTGGCCGGGATCTGCTTCAGGATGCAGCGGATCTGGTCGAGCCGGTGGTCCGGTACTGGCGCGTGGGCTGCCGGCGGACCCCGGACGGGCTTTGGGCGCGCATCCTCGGGAGGCTCATGACCCTCGAGGTCAACGCCAGGGCCAGAGTCTCCGCCTTCGACCGGCTCGTGCCGCGCATGCGTCCGCCCCAGCCCGTCCTCTTCACCGATCCCTTGCAATGCCTGCTCTATCGGCTGCGGGCGGAGGATGTCGTCCTTTGTCACGACATGGGCCCGATCACCCATCCGGGCTTCTACGCCAGGGGGGTCGAGGCGCTCTACCAGAAGATCTTTTCTGAGATCCTGAGCGCGCGCCCGAACCTGGTGTTCGTCACCCAAAGTTCGCGCCAAGAGTTCGAGCGGCTCTACGGGCCGGCCTACGCCAGTGTGCAGGTAATTGCGCCGGCGGTCCGCGTTGAGAGCGTCGAAGGCGACGCTGCGCCGCCAAAGGACGTGCGCGTCCCCTTCCTTCTGACCGTTGGAGCCTTTGGCGACCGTAAGAACCAGGCCGGCGTCATTCAGGCCTTCCGCCATACGGGCCTCCACCAACGCGGGTATCAATACGTGATCTGCGGCGGTCCAGAGCCTGGCGCCGAGCGGGTCGAGGCGCTGGCGGTTTCGACGCCGGGCGTTGTCATGACCGGCTATGTCAACGATGCGGAGCTGCGCTGGCTCTATGCCAATACATCGGGATTTGTGTTGCCGAGCCTTCTCGAAGGCTTTGGCATTCCGGCGGCCGAGGCCATTGCGCGTTCCCTCGTGCCGCTGGTCAGCCGCGAGGGGGCCCTCTCGGAGGTGACCGGGCCTGAGGCGGTGCTGGTCGATCCGTCAAGTCCCGAGGACATCGCCCGCGGTCTTGACGTTCTCGTCTCGATGGAGGCCGATGAGAAGACGCGGCGGCTCAGGGATCTGCGTGCGCGGGTCGCAAACTTCTCACCGGACGCCGCACGCGAGGCGTGGCGCTCGGCGATAGACGCAGTGAACAGGTCCGGTCGGCTCGTGTCTTAGAGGCCCTCTGCCTTATCTTGCCCGCTCATCTTTAGAAGTAGCGTTCCAGGACCCTTATCGTATCGCCGGCCTGAACCTCTGTGCCGCTGCGGAGCGGGACCGAATGTTCCTGGCTTTCGTTGGCGTGTTTGACCATCACTCGCCCCTGGTTGGCGCGGTAGGTGAAGCCGCCGGCGGTGGCCGCCGCGTCCATGATGGTCAATCCGCTGCTGTAAGGATACTCGCCGGGCTTGTTGACTTCGCCAAGAATGTAGAAGGGGCGATAGGTCAGCACCTCGATCGACACGCGGGGATCTTTAAGATACCCGGCCGCGAGGCGCTGGGTCACCTCGGTGATCAGGGCGCGTATACTCGTTCCGCCGGCATGGATCGTGCCGATCAAGGGAAGCGAGACGTCTCCGGAATCCCCGACAAAGAACTCCCCGGTCAGGTCCGGCTCGCCGTAAGTCGTCACCCTGAGCTTGTCGCCGGGACCGAGCTTATAGTTCTCGTCCTGGATCGCGGTTTGGACATGCTCGCCAGCCCTCACGGCGGGCGCGGGGGGCTCACGGCCGCTCGCCGCTCCAGGGACGATCGCGCCCAAGCCAAGCAGGGCGGCGAAAGTCAGGCTGGATAAGGTCCAAGGACGCTTCATCTTTTTCCCACCGTTCAAAACTGTCGGCGGGGAATTTGCCTTCGAGGGACCTCGAGCGCAAGCCGACACTCTCACCACGCGAGAGCGGTTGTTTAAGGCGGATACACAAGCGAATAACGGTTTGGTGGTATGTCTATGACGGGCTGCGCTCGGGCGCGAGAAGGGCGAAACGATGACAGCTAGGCTCGCGGATCCCTCCACCTATCGTCGATTGCTCGCATTCGCACGGGTCCTGGTCTCGCGCACGCGCTGGAGGTCGGCGGCGGCGCTGATGTTTCTACTGCTGGCCAGCGTCACAGAAGGCGCCTCGGTCCTTTTGCTGATTCCGGTGCTCTCGCTTCTGTCCGGCGACGCCCAGCACTACGTGCGCCTGCCGCGCGCCCTGCATCTTTCATTTCTTCCCCACCTTCAGATCGATCTGCACCTCGCTCTGGCCGCCTTCGTCGTCGTGGTGGTCTTCCGCGCATTGATGATGCGCTGGAAGGATATCTACATGGGCCAGGTCTTTTTCAGCTTCATCAACCAGCTCCGCAATGGCCTGTTCTCGGCCATTTGCGGCTCAAAATGGCTGTTTGTGTCCCGTAAACGCACGTCGGACCTCGACCACGCCCTGACCGCCGACATCGACAGGGTGCAGTCGCTCACGGTTCAGCTGCTTATGCTGATACAGGCTGTGGTCCTGCTTACAGTCTATGCCGTTGCGGCTCTGCTCATTTCTTGGCCCATGACCCTCGGCGCGTCGGCCCTAGGGGTTGTCACCCTAGCGATCTTGCGCCCGGTTCGCCGTAGCGCAGCGAACTACGGCAAGGTGTTTACGAGCCAACGCCAGGAACAATACCGGGTCGTTTCCGAGTTTCTCGGCGGCCTGAAGGTGGCCAAGAGCTTCAACATAGAGCAGATTTTCGTCACGCGCCTCGCCGACATATTGGCTGAAATGATGCGCGAGTTCATGCGGTTTCAGAGGACCAATTCCCTTGGGCCCTTGATCTTCCAGACCACGAGCGCCTGTGGTCTGGCTGTCTTTGTGGCTCTGGCGCTCAGGTATCTGAAGCTCACACCCTCTGAGATCATTGTCCTCGTCTTCCTGTTCGCCCGCATATCGCCGCGCTTCTCCGGAATTCAGAGCAATCTTCAGGAGGTGCTGCTCAATCTCGGTGCGTTCGAGGCGATGCAGAAGCTCCAGGAGGAGTGCGAAGCCGAACGGGAAGACCCGGTCCTTGAGCAACATGCCCTTGCGCCTCTCGGCCGCGCGATCCGCTTCGAGGGCGTCTCGTTCCACTATCCCGGTTCAAGCCCTGTGGGGGTTCTGGCCGGTGTCGATGCAACGATCCCGGCCCTGCAGGTGACAGCCCTGATTGGGGCGTCGGGGGCCGGCAAGAGCACAATGGCGGACCTGACCATGGGCTTGATCGAGCCTAGCGAGGGGCGGGTTCTGATCGACGAGGTTGAGCTCGTCGCCGCCAACCGGCGCGCTTGGCGCGACCAGATCGCCTATGTGCCGCAGGATGTTTTCCTCCTTCACGAACCGATCCGGGTCAACCTGACCATTGGGGCTAAGGGGGCGGATGACGAGGTGCTTTGGACCGCCCTTCGCGCGGCCGGCGCTGCAGACTTCGTGGCGGCGCTTCCGAACCGATTGGACACCGTGGTCGGCGATCGCGGTGTAAGGCTCTCCGGAGGCGAACGCCAGAGGATCGCCCTTGCCAGGGCCCTCCTCCGACAGCCGCGCCTTCTCATCCTTGACGAAGCGACAAGCGCGCTTGACTGGGAGAACCAGATGTTGATCGCGCGCTCAATCCAAGCGTTGAAGGGGTCGATCACCATCATCACCATCGCTCACCGCCCCTCTATGATCGCCTTCGCCGACCATGTGGTGGTCCTGGAAGCGGGGCGGGTCTTGGAGCACGGGCCTTATCGGAGCCTGATGGCCAATCCGGCGAGCTATCTTAGTCGGTTGGTTGTCGCCGAGCACGACGACCAGCATGCGCCAGAGCCGTCCGCCGCCTGGTCGCCGAGTCTGTCGAAGGCGCATTAATCCCTCTGCCCGTTTGCGGCGCTTGCCGACGCGCCCGCACCGCCCGCAATCTGGTTTCGGCCCCGCTCTTGAGGGGCCGCGATGGAGCGGCTGCCCCTTTGAAACCCTTGCGCCGTAAGAAGGCGCGCGACTTCAGATCTCGCCCTTGCGCCTCGGGGATGAGGTCTCCTCGCTGGTCTCGGCCAGCCATATCTCTTGCGCCGACGCTGGGTGAGCCGATCGACAGTGCTCGCACCAGTAGAACAAGGTGCCGTTGAAGCCGTCCAGTTGATGTCGTGTCATTGTCGCGTGCGTGCGAACGGGCAGGTCTGCAGTCGGGCAGCGGGACATGACGATGGGCACGCGATCGATCCAAATTTGCTCTGGAGCCATGATCTCAAAGGCCGGTGTAGTTCAAGGCTCTGGGCGAATTGATGACCGGCTGAGCGGCTCTGGCGCCCCTTGACCACGGCCCCAAGGGATAGGCCCCGCCGTCTTCCAGGAGCACGGCGGGGACCAACCTCGCCCTTCGATCGACGGATCGAGCGTCTCCAAGGTGAACTTTTGACCGCGAATATAAATCAAAACGCGCAGGGCGAAATCTAAAACCCTATCGCTGCTGGCCTTGCCAAGGCGGGCGCGCCTTTGATCAGTCCTGACCGCGTATCGGGGTTGGGAGAGCGGCCGAGGGCGGCGCCGCACGCTGAGCGCGCCGTCCATTAGATATTGCACAGCTTACCCGTTGACTATTATCACAGCGCCTCGCAAATATTGTCGCACGATAAGTGTCAATGAACGCGCGCGCCGGGAGGCGACATGTCCATGTTTCAAGCGGCCATGAGCCCCGCGCCCGCTGGCCATGGGCGCTCCGGCGTGCAGCCGAGGCAGCTGCGCTGGGAGTTTCTGGCGGCCTTCACCGTGAATGTCTGCGTTTGGGTCCTGGTCCTGAGGCTCATCGCTGGGATCTAGCGCCAGGCTTTGGGGGAAGTGGGCGCCCCTCTGCCTTCGTAAGAGGCAAAGAGCGGCGCAGGCGACGCATCTGACAGGCGGCGGCGCGAAATCGAGAGACGACTAACCAGGGAACGGTTTTGCCGTGAATCGGCTTTTAGGATGTGCTAGAGCGATTATGGCTTTGGCACGCGACTTGCTGAAGTTGACTGGCTCGGGTCAGTCTGGCGGAAAGTTTCACGCTTGACATGATGGCCGGAGCAGCGTACTAACAACCGGTTAATGAACCCTGAACATGGGGATGTTCTATGAACACTCAAACTGAAAAGCTGAGCTACGAAGCTCCGAAGATGACCCTGGTTGGCAGCCTCGAGCAAGTCACCCAAGGCCACGCGACGGGCGCTCGTACCGACGCCGCGTTCCCGACCGGCACGCCGTTCGGCAGCCTCACGTTCTCGTGAGTCTGAATTAGCCTATTTGATTGCGATACGGACGGCGCGGAGGGTGACCGCGCCGGACGAGTCCCGTCAATTTGAACCCCGGGCCTGCCTGGGGTCAATTTGTGTCTGACCTGTCTTATTACCGGTTGACTTTGGTTAATCGGCCCTTTAGGCTCCAAAGCTTGTCGTATTCCGCATTAAGGATACTCCATGGAACGCTCTGATGACACCGCCTTCGGCAAGGGCGTCTATGTCGCCCCGAAGCTTTCTAAGCTCGGCTCGCTTGAGCGACTGACTCAGTCTCACGGGACTGGCGCAGCCCTGGACGCGAGCTTCTCCACGTCTACACCGGCTGGTGAGCTGACCTTCTCTTAAGTCTTCGGCAAGAGAGGTCGGGTAGAACCGGAAAAGAGTTTGGGCGGGGCGATTGCTCGCCCCGCCCTTTTCTCGGTGACGGAGTTCTCTTGCAGATCGACATTACACTTGAAAGCGTGTTCAAGGCGAAGGACGACGTCGTGTCCTGTGAGCTGGACGACGGCGCCGCCCTGCTCGACCTTTCGAAGAATGTATACTACGGCCTAAATCCGGTCGCTTCAGAAGTGTGGGCCGCTATTCAGGCTCCATGCTCGGTAGCCGACATTGGTCGCGTCGTAAGCAGCAAGTTCGACACGGCTGACGCGGATGTAAGCAGCGACGTGATCGGCCTTCTCCAGCATCTTCATGAAGCGGGCCTTGTCGACCGGGTCGATGCGCCGGCTCCGTAAATTCTTTGAAATTTCCGTCCGGGACAAACTTCTTTTCCTTTGGGCGCTCTTGCTGGTCGTGGTTATCCGCCTCGGCCTGACCTTCACCTCCTACAATTTTCTGAAGCGGTGGGTCCCCGGCGTCCCCCAGCCCCGGCCCGGCGACCACGACAAAATTCGGGCCGTCGCCATCGCCGTTTCGCGCAGCGCGCGGATCGTGCCCTATGCGAGCTGTTTCACCCAGGCGCTGGCCGGACAGACCCTTCTTGCCCTCCTTGGATATCAGTCAAAGATCCGGATTGGTGTGCGACGAAATCCCGAAGGCAAGATCCTCGCGCACGCTTGGCTGCTCTCGGACGACAAAATCGTCCTTGGCGGCGGCGGCCACACCTTGGCCGACTACAACATCTTGACCGACCTTAAGCCGCAATGATCCGCTTTTCAGGCTGCCTCGACGTCGGGGCCGCCTCAGGATTCGGCCCGGTCGATGACCTTTGCGTCGTCTGGTCCGACGCAGGCGCAACCTTCCGTCTTGAGCCAGGCGCTTCAGACGGCTTCGCGCGCGACGAAGCGTCCGGAACCGCCATCGTCGGCGACATCAGGTTGTACCAGCGTCAAAGCCTGATCCGGGCGTTGGACACCCGCGACCCTGAGCTTTCGGACATTCAGCTTGCGCTCCGGGCCTATCTGCGCTGGGGCGAGCAAGCGCCCCACCGCCTCCTCGGAGATTTCGCGTTTGCGGTTTGGGATCCCAAACGGCGTTCGCTCTGGTGCGTGAGAAGCCCGTTTGGCGCCAAGCCCTTGTTCTATCGCGAGGCGGGCGCCCAATTCTGGTTCGCCGCCGACACACGCGACCTGCGCTTGGGCCGGCCCTGTACTGTGGACGCTTATCATCTGCTCCAATTCATGACGGGCTCCCCGCCGCTGGCCGAGGAGACGTTTCAGCAGGAAATCCGGCGCGTCCGTGCCGGCGCCTGCGGCTGGGTCGAGGCCGGCGCCTTGCGCCAGACCAGTTATTACACCCTTAAACCGGCTGAGATCGGCGAGGATCCCGCCCAACAGTTCAAGGCGCTTTTGACCCAGGCGGTGGAGGACCGGATGGATCGGTCCGGTTCCCTTGGGGCGATGTTGAGCGGCGGCCTCGATTCCTCCACGATGGCGGTGATCGCCGCACGACACCTGAAGGCCCAGGGCGCTCCAGCCCTTCCCACCTTCTCGCGGGTCTTCGACGAGACGCCCGAGTGGAACGAGCGTCCTTACATCGAGGCGGTGACCCAGCGTGAACCGGTCGCTCCGATCTTTCTCCCGTCCAATGGCCTCGATCCCTTCGCCGAGCTTGATCAGGTGCTCGACGAGCAGGGCGGGCCCTTCCTCGCCCCCGGATTGACGCTCTCAAGGATGGTGTTTCGCGCAGCGGCCGAGCGGGGGATCACGGCTCTGCTCGATGGCCACGGCGGCGATGAGGTGGTTTCCCATGGCTGGGGGCGCCTCAATGAACTGGCTGCGGCTGGCCGGTTTATCAGTCTTTGGCGAGAAGCTACGGGCGTAGCCGCCACCTATGGCGATCCGGCCTCGCCCCTGATCCTCGCAGCCTTGCTCCACAACCCGGCGACGCGGCCCTTTCTGCGCGCCTATCTCCGCGCCAGAAGAGCCCTCGCGTCGCCAGCGACCCTCGCCGCGCGGTCTTGGGACCGCTATCTCAATCCCGACGCCGTCCAGCGCTACGCTCTGGCCGCACGCCGCGCGGCGTCCGTCCCCCAGAACGTCCCAGCCGGGGCTGATGAGCGCGCGCTTCATTATTCGGTGTTGACCAGCGGTCTTCAGCCCTACGGTCTGGAAGTGCTCAATCGCAACGCTTCCGCCTTTGGCGTCGAGGCGCTTTTTCCCTTCTGGGATCGCCGTGTGGTGGAATTCTGCCTAGGTCTTTCATCGATCCACAAACTGCACAAGGGATGGACGCGTCGGATCGTGCGGGTCTCGATGCAAGGGGTGCTTCCCCCCGACATTCAATGGCGGCGCGATAAGTTCGACTTCACCCCCCACCTGATCCAGGGGATGCTGCGGCACAACCGCGACGGGATGGAGCGTCTCTTTAGGGTCGACCCGGCGGGTGTAGGCCGGTTTGTAAACCTGTTGGAGGTAGAACATGCGTATCGGAGACTACTCACCCTAAAGGAGGCGGCGTCCGGTTTTGACATGCAGGCCGTTTGGCGCACCGTCGTCCTCTCCCGATGGCTGGAGCGGACCTCTGACGTGATCCTTGGCTCCTGACCCTTAACCTCTGCGTCAAGACGAGTATGACCCCAAGCCCGCCCGCCGCCGATCTCGCCAGGGACACCTCCGCCCAGCGCTATTTCTATAGCGCCTATGGTCTGCGTCTGGTCTGTGATTTCGAATTGGGCGAGCTTAACGAAACCGCGCCCGGCCCCTTCGATCTCGAGGTCCGGTTCGCCCCGGTGGCCCGCAGAGGCGCCGAAGAGAGCGACGTCAGCATCGTCGATTTCTCAGGCGCCGACGTCTATTTCGGCTGGCCGAGGTTCGCCCGCTTCCTCATCCGCTCGCCCGCCCTGATCGAGGTGGAGCTCGAGCCGGAAGGGCCGGCGACTCTCCTCGCCCTGCCCCTGCTCGGACCAATTCTGGCGCTTCTGCTTTATAAGCGCGGCTATATCGTTCTGCATGGAAGCGCGGTCTCCTTGGACGGACAGGGGGTGATGTTCCTCGGCGACAAGGAGGCGGGAAAATCCACCACGGCGGCCGCTATGTTGGCGGCCGGGTGCGAGCTGGTGTCCGACGATGTGGTCGCGATCGACCTCAATCACAGTCCGCCCACCATCCTGACCGCCTATCCCTCCTTGAAGTTGACTGAAACGGCGTCGGCGCATTTCGCCCCGAAGGATGCGGCGCGCCTTGACCGCCCGTTCGAGGACTTTCCCAAGGATCGCTTCCGCCTCGGACGAGCCTTCCGCGATGAGGACACCCCGGCGCGCCTGGTTTATATCCTCGAGCGAACCCCAGGCGAGATCGCAGCGGAGCCTCTGCACGGGCGCGATGCGCTTTCCGCCCTTCTCCGTTTTTCCTATCTTGCGCGCTTCGGCGAGGATCTTTTGCACGGGGCTGAGGCGGTCCGACATTTCCAGCAGTGCGCCAAGCTTTCCCGGGCCATCGGCGTGCGCCGGCTTCTCGTCCCAAACAGCCTTGAGCGGGTCAGCCAGGTTCCGGGGGTTGTTGCTGAGGCCCTAAAGGCCGAGGCCTGACTGAGAACGCTGCGGGAAGCTCAGGTTGACCGCTCGATGCTTTGGCGAGAGCTTTACCTTTAATTTCCCTATCTCCGATAAGAAAGATCAGATGAAGGGCGATGCCGTGCGTTTGACACCAAATATACTTCTTGTTGTCGCACGCGTCTTGATTCTGGTCATCCCGATCACTTTGATCTTTGGCCTTATCGGCCTTGAGGTTTCTCAACCCAATCTCGTTCGGGCCTTGCTTGACGAGCCGCTTGTAAATTGTGGATTTGGCTTCATTTACAGCTTGATCTTCTATGTCGCCTTTCCCCGGATGCGACGTGGAGAGCTAACCGTGATGGCCCTGGCGGTGCTTGTGGCCGCCAACCTGCCGCTTGCTTATCTTGACCTTGAAACGGGCATGAGCGCGGCCTTCGCAACCATCCTGGGCGGGCTTGCCGCCCTGGCCCCCGGCATGATCGAACGCTGGCGACACCTCCTACGTTCGAGCGCCTACAAGACCTTTTCCGAGATCGCCGAGGACGATCGGCGAAAGACGAAAGGCGCCTACCGCCTGCGTCTGATGCGCCAGCGTCAATCCCTGGGCTAAAGCTGTTTTTGAGCCTGGCTGCCCAGGGTTTATTGCGAATTGGCGCGCTTAAAGGCTTAACGACCGGGGGTCCAGATTTCAAAGGCGCAACCTGCCGACGTGGGTTTCGCTGCGGCGCGAAAGCCGCTAAGAGGCGCCCATGCTGGCGAGTCCGCGGCCTCCTAGGGCGACAAAAAGTCTATGGCGCCGCAGCACGCCCCGATGTCCCTCGCGGGTCGATCAGGGGCTTTGACCGATGGACTTCGTATGGACGGCAGGGTTCTGCTGCCTGGCCTGGTTCTCCGGCGCCCTGTTCGGCGTCTGGTCGAGCGGACGCCGTAACAAGCAGACAGAGCGACGTCGGCGCAGCAGCTATTTTGAACAGGAGCGCGACCGCTGGCGCCCCGCACGGGTCCTGATCCGGCGGCTCCTGTCTATCGGCGTTGCTGTGGTGAGCCTGCTCCTCGTCTTGGCGATCGCCTATATCCTCTCGGTGCCGCGCCCAAAGCATGAAGGCGGCCTCCGCGGCCGGGTCGCCGCAGAGCTCCATCTCACGCCCTTAGGATCGGTGCGGACGAGGGCGGTGGGGCTGGCCTGACCTCGGCCCGTAAGGGTTCAGGCGTTTATCCGTGCGGCTCCGACGGCGCCGGCGGCGTCCCCTTGGGCTGGCGACGTCCTTGTCTCAGCCGCTGCGCCAGCCGATCGACGACGTGCCCGCCCAAAACGCCCAACACCGCGCCGAAACTCTTCTCATAGGCGTCGCTGAGCTCGCTGTGGCGCCCCGGAACGAAAGTCTGACCAAACTCCGATCCGAAAGCGATGAGAAGCACAGCCAGCTGAACGCCGACCAGACGCCTGGGCAGTGCGAGAATGAGGCATGCGCCAAGGAGCCCAAACGGCAGGACGCGCTCAAACGCAAGCGCGCCCGACCGAGGTCGAAGTTCAATAGGCGAGAAGGTCGAAAAAACGATTCCGACGACGAAGACCACAAACAGCCAGAACGCCAGCTTGCGCACCGCGCCCCTCCTCGTCGCTGATCAGAGCCGGGATCGTCCACGCCTGCCCCGGGCCAGCTTGACGGAGCTCGGCCCCGTACCGACCTGGCTAACGCTGTAACGCGCCTAACTTTGGCGCGCCTGCTGAGCCGCAGCCGCCTCGCGGGCCATGGCCTCACGGGCAGCCGTGCGCCGCAGCTCACGCAGAGCCAGGTGGAGCTTGAATTTCACCTGGGGATCGCGCGCCGCCTTGAGGGCGGCTGAGCAAGCCTCTTGAGCCTTCGACCCGAAGCGCTGACGCAGGTACTGTGCATGGGCGTTCGCAGTCTCGAGGTCTTCGAGCGTGGTCTTATACCATTCGGGCGAGATTCCCATACCCACCGTGCCCCGAGCTTGGATAGACCCTGGAAGGCCGCGTCCCGTGACCGTGAGCGACACGGTATTCGAATCATTTTAGCCCAAGACTGTCAACGCCCGCCGCTCTAAAGGGTCAGTTGTCGTAAAACGGTGGGCGGCGCGCTTGAGGGCCCCTTCTGACGATATCCGCAAGCCTTCGTCGATAGGTCGGCAGCAGGATCAACCCCACCGCAATCACCCCCCCAAACCCCAGGGCTAGCCTCGGACCCAGCGCCAGCCAGACAAGGCTGACGACGAGCAGGAGGCCAGCCAGGGTGGCCCCCAGCGCCATCAGCTCTTCGCCCTGTATGCGGCGGAGCGGCGCCAAGACCTTCTCCCAGTGTTTCAAAGCCTGCGCCATAAAGGATCCCGTGCAGCTTTCGGGCCATGCGAAACCCCGAAAAGCACAAGGCCGGTTCGCGCCTCTGACGATGATCAGGCTGCGGCGAACTCTACGCCGGCTGCGCCCCGAAGCCCCCCGGCGACAGGCGCACGCCGGCAGGCTATGCACGCCAGATCCGCCCGAGGGAGCCGCTCAGATGACTGTGATCCGCAAGGGTCGGTTCAGCCTGATCCTGGCCTTGATCTTGCCTTTGATGCTCAGCTGCGCGCCTCGCCCTCGCGAGGCGTCCTCAGAGCTGCGCGCGCAGGATTTCGTCGACAGCCTCGGCGTGTGTGTCCATTTTCGCAACAGCGACGCGGCCCACATCCTGAAAGCCCTGGAGGTTTTGGGCGTGCGCCGGATCCGCACGGACCCCCCTCGCTTGGCGGGTCTTGGTCCTCTTTCCCCATTTGAGACTCTGGCGCGCGCCGGGGTGCGGGCGACCTACTTCGTCAATGGGGGGCTGGAGCAGGGCACCGATCCTGGCCAGAGCGAGATTCTGGCCATAAAGGCCCTTGAGCAGCGCTACCCCGGAAGCATCGAATTCGTCGAAGGCCCCAATGAGGTCAACAACTGGCCGATCCGCTATGCGGGGCGTTTAGACCGCAAGGGACATGCCTGGCTCGGCGGCCGCGGCGCGATTGAGAAGTTCCAGACCGATCTTTACGCGCGGGTCCACGAGGATCCGGTTCTGAGCCGCGTCCCGGTGATCGACCACACCGACGTCTACCCCGCCGCCGGCAAGGCCGATCTTTCCAACGCCCACATCTACGCCGGGCGGGCCTTCATCGACCAGAAGGCCGAATGGCTGGCCTGGCTGATGCGCCGGGCGACCGGCGCACGCCCCCTTGCATCCACCGAGTGGGGATACACGACGCCGACGCCTCCGGGGCCCGGCGGTGTGACCGCAAAAGAGCAGAGCGAGCGGATCCTGACCGGATGGGCGGAACTGGCGCGCCTGAACTTCGTCCGAAGCTATCTCTATGAGCTCCATGACGATGGGTCCAATCCGGCCGACCCTGAGGACCACTATGGCCTATTCCGATATGATTGGTCGCCCAAGCCAGCCGCCCTGGCGCTTAAAGCCCTGATCAGGATTGCCGAGGATAAGGGGCCCGAGGCGCGCCGCTTTACGCCGTCGCCGTTTGCGGTGAGCGCGCACGGCGCCAAATGCCTGGTTCTGGCCAAGTCGGACGGAAGCTATCTTGCTCTTCTTTGGCGCAACGCGCCGCGCGCGCCTCATAGTCTGACGATCACCCTTCAGGCGCCGCGGGACGCGGTCCGGCTGGATCTCACCCGTGCAAACGAAATCCCCCTCGGCCGCAGCGGGCGTTTCACCCTGCCTTACCGGTCGGGCTTGCTGGTCCTGAGGCTGAGGGCCCCCTAGGCGCGCCTCGGAGGCCGAAACGGCTGAGCCTTACGTCTCTCTCTCTCTCTCTCTCTCTCTCTCTCTCTCTCTCTCTCTCTCTGTGTCCCCCGCGATCGCGGCGCGGCGCCCCAATTGCATAGGGCGGAGGCAAACGGGAGGCTTTTTTCGCCCTGT
>Ga0116231_10001706_pt1 | contig 45579 bp, 30 predicted proteins | sample S1TSphgellanicum_2_FD_89695 | JGI IMG/M metagenome (GOLD analysis project Ga0116231, IMG submission 89695) | Host-associated microbial communities from peat moss isolated from Minnesota, USA - S1T2_Fd - Sphagnum magellanicum MG | ecosystem: Host-associated > Plants > Peat moss > Unclassified... | reverse complement strand
TTTTGCCAAAGAATTAGCCAACATTAGGCTAGTAGAATTCTACACAAGAAATTAAAAAACAAATCCAAACATTTCCCAAATTTTTGCTCCAAAAATGGACAAATTTTGTTGAAAAAAAAAAAATTGCTTGATGGGTGTTGGGCTTGAGATTGTGGAAACTGTTTCTTCTTCTTCTTCTTCTTCTTCCTTTAATATGTCTATCTCTCTATACCCACCCAATTATTCACCCATTGTAAAGAGGTACCCAATATTCTATTAACAAAAATAAAACTAAAACATATTTAAATTTACAATATTGAACTTACATCCATTTGAAATTCCAAAAGTCATTTTTGGTGTATCCAATATTTAGGGTTTAATATATTGACCAAACAAGGTCATGCTTATTTGTTTTGTATAGGGGAAGGTAGTGCTCTTAATGCCTTTCCCTGCACAAAAAACAACAGCCCAAATTAGCTTACTAAAAATTTTCATGTTTCCTTAGAGGAAAACTCTTGCTCTAGGCGAGGTCATTATGTTTTTGTGAAGGCCATTTTAGTGGTCAGTCTTTCAATGTGATGGGTAGTTTCTTGAAGAGCCTTTCCTAAATGAAGTTGCACGTGAGCCCTTCAAATTGAAGGTCTGCTCCCCTCAAAGGCTTGCATGTCAAATTCTTGCTTTGACACAATTTCTTTTCCATTACGGTTTGCCTTGTTCAACATGATTTTTTCAGTACCCTTCTTGATTTTCAACCATTTCAACAAAATTCAAGCTCTAAAATTCCTCAATTTGGACTCTCCTATTGTGCACTCAAAGAAGAGTTTACAAATATTATCCATGGTCACAACAGTTGGCATGATCATGCATTTTTGGATGGAATGAGCTCAACTAAAATTCATACCACTTGTCTTGAGGAACAACCCAAGAGGCAATCGGGTAGAACTGACCTAATTAAAGCATATTCAAAAGCACAAATGGTAATGAAGATCCGAATTATTTTGGCATGTGTGATATTTAGACTAGGCAAAAAAAAATTATCAATGACATTTTGCCTTGATTATTTTTCATGAAAACTACACCAAATTTGGTATACACATAAATTCTAGCATTCTTCTATACATTTAAGACATTGACTTGTACAAATTTGAAATCTTTCTCTCCTAAGTCCTTTGAGGCAATATCCCAACAAAAGTGTGTGTCATCTACACTTGCAAATGGTATGTAAGTTACATATTACAAACCTTCTTGTTGTTAATCATGCAGTCAACTATTGTTTAAGTCGGAGTGACCTACAAGGGCTCTTGTTGGGCATGAGATACATTGCAAACTTCTTAGAAGACAAAATCTACAAAGAGCTCCACCTTTGGGAGGAAATGGAGTTGAATGAGGATTTGTTGTACCTAATGGATGAAAAGAAAATGAGGAAGTCAAGAAAAGGAAATGACAAAAGAATGGGTAGTTGATGGGCTTCTTTAATGGGGTTTTCTTTTTTTTAGTGTTTGGGTGTTGGATTGGTTATGTGTTGTAGGTTAATGGTGATCTTGAATGTGCAATGTTGTGTTTGTGTGACTTATGGCAAGGTAGTGGACAAACAAGGTTTTTGTTTTGGAGCTCTTGATTAACTTTGGCAATGGTGGGCTTGATAAGGTGTTCTAGTGGGAAGTTTCAAAGAATGAGTTAGCAATGTGTAGAATAAAAGATGGATTAACAATTAGGCATTTTTTTTTGAATTCTAGTTTTGAATATGTGTAGATGGGAAGATCATGGTGATGAAGCTGTGATTAGGTTTTTCTTTGCACATATTGTGATTGTCTAGGAAGAATGCCCACAAGTAGTGTTTTTGCATTGAGAGTCTCATGACTTCCATTCTTTTCTCCTACATATTAGAATTGTGAGAATAGTTAGGTCAAGTGCAAAAACATGAATAAAGGAGCAGATTTGGTGGAGATGAGGAAATTCAATAGGTGCCTAATGAGCTTCTATGAATAGGCATTAGTTTTTCAAAACATGGTATGTTGGGAATTTGGGGAGGAAATCCAAGGAATATGAAAATGGGAAATGAGACCCAAAAGTTGGGAACTCTAAGAAGGGCTTTGTCTCACCAATTTTGTGACTAGGGCAAAAGGAGATCACGTAGTGGTTAAGTTGACTAAATCTTTCTTGTCCAAACTTCCTACAGTTATTTGTTAGGTCATTCAAGGTTGTGAGAGAAAAATGTTGCCAAAATAATGCCAACATAAAACAAAGATATTTCAATGAAAGACAATCAAAAGGGATCTAATCCATCTAGATTTGCAAATTGCAACATTAACATGTTTCCTTGTTGGTCTAAACTTTTTTATTAAAATTAGACAACAGAACTTGTTGTGGCATTTCTATTGGGGAATGAAGGTGTATTAAGCAATGATTTGAACTTGAAGATGTTATGAGAGTAAGAACATGTGTCAGAGCTTTCTATTAGTAAAATGTTGGTGTTGTGTAAAATGAAACTCAAAATTAGAGAAAAGAATTGAGGTTTACACATCCTTTTTTTTCTTCCTACACACCCCTTTCCAAAACACACAACTAACAATACATGAAGTTGTCAAATATTGTTTCATAACAAGTATGGCATCTAGATCTATGCACATCCTTCAATTTTCAATGTAACATTAGCTTTTATATCCAGCTCTTTCTTTTGAAAGCACTATTTTCCCTTTTGCCTTGCAATAGCTTTCATGGAGGTTGACATGATTGGAAAAAATACATGAAATTGTCGATTGTTCATCACATGTATAGAAATTGACATGATTGTAACTCCATATTGACATAACATTAATATAATTTTCTTTTTAATAAATAGGAAATTGTGTATTGATAAAGTGAAAATTTAGGTGAAGTTGAAACCCTATATAAAACGTCCATGAAACATTGGAAAAAAATTATACCTATAATTTCAACAATAACAATTTGTATGACACATCAATCAATGTAATCGTGCTTCATAACCTTATGAAAGGTCATAATGTTACAAGAGCCACTCAAAAAGTGTCAAATGATTAATTGCTTCCATCATGTATAACATTGTTTAGTTCCCATGACTCCATATTGGATTAACTATTGGATCAAAACAAGATCAAAGGAGCCACAAGCATTACTTTACATTAGTCCTACATGTCTTTTTCCCCCAAAATAATTTTTTCATACAAATGATTTTTTTGCAACCTATTATGAAAAATGATTGGAATTTCCCTAATAATTCCAAAAAAAAATCATTTTTGAATAACTATGAATTTGTAAACATGTAAAAATTCCTTGTAGATTTTATGTGTTTCATCTTGAAAAATGATGATAATTTGAAATCATACCAAAAAATCTTAATTTTTAAAGTTGAATTTAATGTAATATAAACTACAACTTTGTTTAATACATCATGTACATTATACCCCATTTACATGTGATAAAACAGTCTTGAAGTTTTGAAATTTTAGAACCTGGTTAACTATGAAATTTACTAGTTGAACAAAAAACATAGAGTCAACCAAGCACATTTTGCAGATTTTCAAATGTACATATTTTGAAATCTTTTCAAAGTCTTATAACCACATTTTTGAAATTATATTCATGTTTTTCTAATGCGTTTAATAAGTTATTATCATTTCACATTTTTTACCATCAACTTATTTCTATTATATGAGTCTTTTGAAAGTTCTTTGGAAAAATGTCCTTTTTTTAAAACAATTTTTTTCATTTTCAAAAGTCTTTAATTAAACCAAAACTTAAAATTGGATCAAATGAATTTTTAATTTGAGTTTCTTGACATTCATGTGTGTTAAAAAATAATAATGTGCTATGATTACCATGGTTTCAAATGGAACCCAAAAAAAAAATAAAAATCTCTAGATTTTTATGACAAAACTTAACATCTAATGGCCTTTGTGGTTCCTTTGACTGTGTATTGACCCTACCATTTAACTAGATAATAAAGGTAAAATCTAAAACTTAATATCTTTGTTTATTTGGTTGTTAATGTGGTTGAACATAATATTTTGTATTATTCCCTCATATATTTAATACATTGCATGCCTTTTGATTGTCTACTTGGCCTTTTAGGCTTTTTATTGTAATCTTTCATTTTTTTTGTAGTGTTTTGTTAATTTGGGCTCTCATAGTTAATGACCATCTGCAAATGGTTCACAATTCTTTCCCATAATCTCAAGATCATTTTCATGTAACCATAGGCAATTGTAGGTATTCAAGTTAAAACCGAATTAAAAAACCACAATTTTTATGGGTATTACACACAATATTTTCCCTAAAAGCCATAACAACCCAATGCAAATTCTCTTATGCAACATATTGTATGATGCATCATAGATCCTAAACATTGCCTAAGTAACTAATAGTCAAGATATTAACTTTGCCCTACAATAAACTTCTTCAAAATTTTCACTACCATGTACCAAGAAGCTTAAGGAATCATTTTGGCTTAAACAATGACAATCTAACTTTATTTGCAAAAATACAAGATTAGAATGTAATCACATTAGAAATGTAATCATCAAGCATATAAGAATTTTTTTTTTTAACCAATATTTTTTTAGAAAATTAAACAATCTAAAAAATTTCAAAACTTCTAGAGTTAAAATACTAAAATTGTCAAACTCTTCACTTGCCCCATTGTTGATAAAGTCGAAATGTTGAGGAAATTATGTTTTTATATTGTATTGAAACTTCAATTTATTTTGTCTTTTTGCAATCTCTTCAATGTTTACAAGCAAAGACTATTACTTTAAACATTTTATAATTACATGCAATATTGTAAAAGTGTTTTCACTTTTATCAAAGCATTTTGCTCTTCCTTCTTTGCAAAATCTTATATAGTTGATCAACTAGAGTTAAATCACTTAGTCATTATTGTCTAAAAGTCACCCCACTTGGTCTTTTGTGCCCATTAGCAACTCATCTTCCTCAATCATTAAATCCATTGAAACTCTATTAATAATGTTGGGACCAAATGCAATTCCATCCACAATTGGCTTTAGCAGCTCATTGTAAATTGTTAAATCTAACATTTTATCAAAAAAAATTAAAATTTGATTCCATTCCCAAAAAAATGTCTTTCATTTGTAATCATAATAAATTGAGCCATGGGTACCAAGGATTCTACTATTTGTATATTAAATACCAAAATTACATTTTAAATCTGATTTTTGGGATTGGATATTAATATTGAGATTAAATACGACCCATTGTATGATAAAAAATTAGATTTCTTTTGCATTAGGACCTACATGATAATAAAATGTACAACTTTCATTTGAACCATGATCATACTGCACACATTATGGACTTTTTTAGTCATTAAATGCATTCAAAATCAAAATAAACAACATCCTTTTTAAATGATTTGATACATGTTCACCTAAAAAGATCAACACACATGAATTTTTCTACAAAGTATGTTAAAGCCCACAATAAATTTGAAAACATTTTTAAAGGTTTGGGTAACAAAAAATACATTCAAATTATTAAATCCTAAAAACCCATCCAACAAAAGTTTTGCATAAGACAAAGGATTCTAGGAATATGATGACTCCAAATTCATAAAATTCCAATTTCATGAGCAAACAAATGCAATTCGAAATGATGAACAAATAATTCATGAAATTAATTAGTGGTGATTTTTCAAAGTAATAGAAAACAATTTTCATTACTTTTCAACAATTATTTTGGCTCCTTTCACTATGAGTGCATCCTTCTATATTTTATTACCTTTAACATTAATCCTCCCTTCAAGGCCGGTTAGTAGTCTCAACTCTCACAAATTTGGAAACAACAATTATGTTATGATTGAAGTTACCTATTTGCACGAATATGTAAAAAACTCGTTCTTTTGGTGGACTACAAGTTTCAAGATTGATCTACACCAAAGCATGTCATTTCTCTTTTGGTCCTTTCCATGGTTCTTTGGTGATCTTCATTCTCATAATATTTTCTATAAGAACATTGTATTTAAGGATTTATTGTGTATGAGATTTCATTAAATGATTAATGTACTCAACAAATTGAGATCTAGGTTGAGTTTTGACCTATCCATTGCATAACACCACACTTGTGAGCACAATGTTTTCCCTTGGCTATAGTTGGGAATGATTTCATTGACCACCATTTAGTTTTTCACATACCTTTTGAGTCTATTTCCAAGACATAATTTTTTGATCATTCATGCAAATGTGTGGTTTATGCCACAAAAGATCACAATGCACCCATTGTTGTGGATTATGTTATTTGCTAACCTCATGAGATTTGTATAGCAAGTGTCATTTAGAGCTTTGTTCCACTTTATAATTAGTGTTTTTGCAAAAAATATTATCCACAAGCTAAGTAGATTTGAAACATCAACCATATCCATGCTAGTGGTACTTTGTTTTCTTGAAATGAAGATGTCCATCTTTGTCATTTTGGCAAAGAAACCAATCATGGAATTCCAACAAAATGATTTTTTGGTGTTGATGACATTGTTCATAATTTTTTTCCAATTGGAAAACATCACCTTGAGCTCCAACCCCACATGAACAATTCTAGAATGGGTAATGGAGTGAAATGGATGCATAGTTTTATCAAACAAACTTTGCATTTTGTCTTTTCCACGTTTCAAGAGATTTTCACTTCACACATAGGTAACAAAAAATTCAAATTACAATAAGCTTGTTGGTTTGTTCAATAATGACCCTTGTTAAAAAACCACCTATTTTTTTAGTGTCAAGTTCGTCTATTCATCAAAAAAAATGTTTTTTAGCACAACTTCATGTTGGGAGATAGTGCCCTGTTTTGCAACAAATTGCATCTCAATGCCTTACAAAGAACAAGTTTAAAGCAATTCCTATTCAAATTTTGATAGATATAATCATCAATGTAAGTGTGCCAACCACTTACACTTAGATGTGCCTTCAACCAATCCTCACAATGGGTGGATGTTCAAAGAGTGTCCAAAACATTTATTGACACAATTAAAATATGGGGTTCAATGAGTAAATGATCACCTATGTTTAATACAAATAGAACGTTTTTGAAATTCATACCAAATTTTTAATATATCTACATACAAGATTGTTAAAGGAGGGGAACTACAAGAAATGGAAAGCAAGGGTGACCAAATTCAACCAAGAGGTCTTCCACATACCTACATATACATCTAGCAAAAATGTATTAAACTTTGGTTGCTTTGCAAAATCTATGTTTCTAAAATGGTCATCCCTATTATCATTTTGTTTTTTGGCATTTCCTATAATAATAGGTGGTTGAAAAACTTATTTTGCATGTTTCTTAGGTACTCATTGACCTTTTGGAAGTTCATTTAGGGTTTCAATGATAACAATCCTTACCTTTCGCCGATGACATCATTCCACCCATCTTGCCTTTTACTATTGCCTCAATTTGCAACCAAAACATGCACTTTGCCATCCAAATCTCTAATGAATCAATAGTGCGAGGATCTAATAGAAACCCTTCACACTTTTTCACAAGATTATTTGAATTCCAAGTTGCCACTGACCTTAACGTTTCCTTTGGGCTAATTGTTGATTGCACTAGTTTTTATAACTTTTATAGTGTCAAATGTGGGGGAATTATTGTGTCCCAATTGAATTTCATTTCCTACACAAATTCATTCCCTTGAATCAAATCCATAATCAAGAATAATTTTGTGAATTTAGATTTCATCCTTAACTTGATGTTGTGAATGCAATTTTGAAACAATATTTCGTGAATGTTTCATTATTAAATGAATACCATGTACTATGAGTCTTCCTTTTCTTACTTTGAATTTTTTTATGTTTTCAAAAACTATTGTGGTATCCTAATGGTTAAAACAATCTTATGTGTGTAAAAGGTGTAAGGTTTATTTCTCTTGAAATTTGGCCCATTAGGTTCAAAATTTTATTTTTTCGGCTTGTGGTTTTGAAAGTTGATTACCAATGAACCTTAGTCACATATTGGTATTAACATAGCCTCATAAATTTGTGCATTTGCACAAATCAAACAAAATAAGCTAATTTGTGCACACCGCCTCAGTCAAAGTTGTGTGTCCATGGATCTTTATGATTACGATGCTCTTAGGGCAAGAAAATGTTGTTTATTGTTGTAGCACATGGATGGGTGGTGTTCAGCATTTACATGATCAGAATGTGATTCATCTGCTTACATTGGAATATTTTTCATAGTGTCAGATCAATCATGGATGAGCAATTGTTGTCCTTTTCCCATTTCAAAATGGAGAAATTTGATTCGACCAACGTCGTGTTTGAAAACGTTGTCACCAGCTCACCACAGAATTGGCGCAACTAATTGAAAGGGATGTCAATCTTGTCCCACGCTTCATTGAAAGACACCATGAGCTTGTACAAGTTGATGATTTGCTTGATGTGCTGGTCATTGTTATACCGCTTGATCAATTCGCACTGTTTGGCTTTGATCTCATTGATATTTTCTTTGGACTATAAGTAATCAAGACGGGGCTGATACACGTTTAACACATCTGAGATGAAGTGTTGCGATGTCACCTTGATGAACACAACAGATGGTGCATTGAACTCATTTGCATTGTTGTCGTTGTCTTGTTCAGCTTTGATGCGGTTGCATCCGGTGACAACAAACATGGCGAACTAGGCAATTTGGTAGCACCACGTCCTTCTGGTTGTCTTCATTGAGGCTTGCGTAACATTCTTGGTTAAACGACCCTTGATCTTTAACATGGTCGATGATGTGTTGGTGCTTAATGCACTAATCATTGTTGACGTAGAACTTGTTTTCAATGTCCTTCTTGTCGTCATCAATGTCGATGATGCCCTTGACTTTGAACATACCGATCAATAGGTCTTTGAAGAGTTCAATCTTGATTTTTTGTTGGACAATGATGATCGATCGGTTCTGTAGCTAGACAACGGTCTTGTTGATCTCGTTAATTGCTAATGTGATAACGAGCATGATCGTCCACCATTTGGTCAACGATGACTCAAAGTGTGCATGGGCGTCCATGTGTTCAATGATCGGGCGTCGGCACAAGATGTAAAACTTGAATGTGTTGTCAAGGTGCACCCATCGGTTTGTCTTTTTTGGGCACATCTCGCCGTTCATATCCATGATGAACTTCTCCTAGTAATGCAGGTGCACACACCACTTGTAGATGACCTCGATCCACTGCCAATCTTGAGGTAAGGTAGTTCCATTTTTAATGACAATGTCAATTTGATGCGGCACGCACTAGATGCGCAACATCGGAAACTTGGTGGCTTGCTTGAGGCGAGTCACGACACCACGATGGCATTTGGTCATTGTGTTCTCGCCATTGGTTGACATGGACACGAACTTGGCACACCAGATTGTTGTCGTGTCATTTAGCGCATTTAGGAAGCGGGTTATTAGGATGAAAATGTTCTTGGCAGTGTGCCGCTCAAACATTGGGATGGCGACCAAGTGTAAATTGGACAAGACGTCGCCAACGCACATGCGGATGCACATGTTGAAGATCGAGTTGCTATGATGAATGCTGCCATCCCCAGCGACCGAAAACGCCCAAATCGACAGGTGCAACATTAGATCTATGATCTTGTTCAGGTTGGTGGTGACCAAAGCACGAACATATTGGCTGACGTTATGATCGTTGATGCCACCTAGCTTCTGGGCTTTAAGGCGGTGCTTGGCGTGATGGATCATAGTAGCGGTTTGTTGGAACGACATGCCGCACTTGACGTAATCGATCGTGAGAAAGAAGTGTGTACTATTTGAAACATCAACCGTGTACATCTCGTTGTCCTCATTGAGCTTGAAGAGCTTCATCACGTTGCGCTTCAAAGCAATCTCCTTGTCTGCCTTCTTGCGGATCCATTCCATGTTCATGTGGTGGTCCTCCTCATCCTTGACGTCGACCTCATCGACGCCGGCGAGGATTTGATCGTTGTTGTGGTAGAACAACTCCTTGATGATGATGTTGATGATCGACAACGAGATAGTGAAGCGGATGGTGTCCTGGTTGGTGTTAATGTACATGTGCATCGTGTTTGCATGCTTGACCTTGTCGTTGAAGTACGCCTTCTTATCGTCAACAAAAAGCTCATTGTACTCCTCCCATGTTTAGGCATGTTGCTTCAAGTGCAACAGATAGTGTTGTTTGATGAATGGCACTTTGAAGATATGAATATTGTTGGTCAACTTGCGCTTGCAACTCATTGGCCCAACATCTCGGCCGCGATACACGTAGAACAAACAACACACACTCGTCATGACCAGTGTATTGCCTTTCTCTTCGAGCTCAACAATCTCAAGGCCAAACTTTAGCGCGTGCTTATGTTGGAATAACGTAGTGCACTTGGTCGACTTAGACATGGCGATAACACAAGTCGGTTTGCTTTTGGTTTGAGATCTCCACGTACTCACACACACTACGGTGGCCCTTTTGGTGTACTCGAAAGTACGAAAATGTTCCCGAACCTAGAGAATACATGTGATGGCATGATACGCACTTCCTGCCACCTTGCTACCGCTTGGGACACACTTTGTGTGCATGTCTTATTTTGTGCATCAACACTACCCTTATTTGGTGCACTTTGTGCGTCTAAAAATAGAATGCAAAAATTTATGAGGCCAATATTAACACATCTTGCAACCTAGAGTAATTCCTTTGGTTACAATGCAATTTAGATTTGGGATGGTTATTTGGTTGCAATCAATTTCATCAATGTTATTATTTCATGTTTAATAGTTTCATGTTTTTAATATTTCCCCTACTTCACCAAACACAAAGCTTGAGAATGGACCCAATTTTATGTACTTGAACAATAAATATTAGGCTTGGTATGGATAACCTTTGATTTACAATCCTTCTCTTCTTTTTGTGTGCTTCATTGGTGTTTTGCACAACTAAAGTTAGACTTATTGTTTTCCTTTTCCTCCTTTTTGGTTGATTCTTGTGTTATGTTGTTAATGCAATGTTGGCTTTGTGTGTAAAGTTTTCTTTTCTTGTTATATGCCATTAAGATGGTGCTCCAAAGGAGATGGGTTCATCTCCTTATAGCAAAAAGCACCCCACTTTTGATAACATTGATTATTGCTTTCAAACTTTGAGTCAAATTATTGATGGGGAAAATATAATTTTTTTTCCTTGCTTTTTTTGTTCAACTACAAAATTGGAACTATAAGTAGGGTTATTAGTGTTGGCCTTGTCATGTTTTATTAGTCATGTTTGTTTTAAGGTTGATGTAGCCCAACGTCACATCGGTCTAGGGTCAACATGGGGTCAATTGAAATCAAAACAATAACTTTTCATGTAGGGGTAAAAAATTTACCCAACGGAGATCAACAATTATGGTTGCAAAAAAATAAAAATCTAAATTGTTAGATCTGACAACCTGATTTCAATTCCCAATACAAAAAATTATTAAAAACAAAATTGGCCATCAAGAAGTGGTGATCAAATTTAGATTTCCATTTGACTAGTTAAGAGTTTTTAATCACAACTCGTCCACACCATAATCACATTTTAACAAAATGAATATAGTCCCAAAAGCAGGAAAAAAAAATCCAATTTTTTTTTCAATCGTCAAAAAATGGCAATTGACTTTTGTTCAACATCTAAATAATTGAGATTTTTACGTACAATTGGTCCACACCCTAGTCATAATTTGGTCTCAAAAACAAAATAAAAATTGAAAAAAAAAATTGACTATTAAATAATGTTAGCTGGATTTTTGTTGGCATTTGAACAATTTAGATTTTTAGTTGCAATTAATTCACACCCCTCTCACCAATGACCTGAATCTGGGCTTGAAAACAAAAAAATATCTTAACTATTGAAATGTGATAATTGGATTTCAATTGCTATTTGAACAATCAAAATTTTCAAGCACAATAGGTTCACACTTTGTTTGTAGTCCAATGATTTAAATTTGGTTGCAAAATGATTTATTGAATGGAATATGAAATCTTATTATTAATTATTAATAGTTAATAATTGAACTTACTTGCATAATGAAAAAATGATTTTTTTAAAATTGTGAAATGTTTGGTCAACATCAAGGTTGATTTGACAAATTGACGCATCAAGACTGACGTTGATGTGATAATCAATGTAAAAATGGCATGTCATGTCATTTTTGACAACTTTGCTATCAAACAAAAACACATCTTCAACATTCTTGAATTGCCTTTCCTAAAACATCTTAATGAATGTTTCAACAAACCCTCACATTATTTTAACCTAACAAATGTTCAATTCCAATCTTACCCCTTCCAACTTAGAAAGCCAAAATATTAAAAAAATAAATAAATTTAGAAGTGGATTTGAACAAGTACAAAATTAAAACATGCTGATTGGTGTCTACTTCACAACTCAAAGAAACAAAGTGTGTTCATGAATATTCATGACCAAGAAAGGTTTTAACCTTTACACAAAATTTGGTGGTGAATATAAAGCTCACCCTTTCTAATGACAATGAATCTTCCATTAAAGTTAGTGTCTTGATGTTATTGCAAGCACAACACATAAATGGATAAACATGGTGAAATATGCCAAAAAATATTTTTCAAATGGCAATCATAGTTCCATGGTATAAATAATAACCATAAATTTTTTTTTATAAACATCTTTAAGTTTGATTATGAGACCATGGAGTTGTCCATTGAGTTTACGATAAACTACAAATAAAGTTTGAAAAATTTTAATTAAAAAAAAATGAAAAATATGTTTGAAATTGGTTGGCATTTCAAGATTTCCTAAATGCTTTTACATTAAATCTTTGATAGATTATGATTATAGTATGAAAAGTTGAAATTACATTAATATGTATTAGGCCTTCATCAACTAGAAAATATAAAATTTTCAATTAAAGTTTTATTTTCTTGTACTTATAACCTTGAGACATATTTTTTTCTACTTGCATTTTTTAAAATGTTTAAATCCATAATAAAACATGTGTTTTTTCAATATTATGCAATGAAATAAGAAAACTAATTCTTGTCGATCATTGAAATAAATAAGATTCATAAGTTCAATATTATGACTCCATTTATGGATACTTTCCAAAAAAAAAAGAAAAAGTTTTCAAGTGGTATATTTTACCATGCTTGGACCCATTAACATAAAAAAAACACAAGAATGTGGGTTTGGTGTCAGTGTGCATGCAATGTTCAATGTGCTAATCAAATGATGAAGGAATTCAATACGACATTGTTTTTTGTTTTGTGATATGGTGCAAAAATGATGAAGGAATTCAATACAACATTGTTTTTTGTTTTGTGATATGGTCCAAAAATGATGAAGGAATTCAATACAACATTGTTTTTTGTTTTGTGATATGGTCCAAAAATGATGAAGGAATTCAATACGACATTGTTTTTTGTTTTGTGATATGGTGCAATATGATGAAGGAATTCAATACGACATTGTTTTTTTGTTTTGTGACATGGTGCAAAAATGATGAAGGAATTCAATTCAACATTGTTTTTTGTTTTGTGATATGGTGCAAGAATGATGAAGAAATTCAATACAACATTGTTTTTTGTTTTGTGATATGGTGCAAAAATGTTCAATTTGTTGATCAAATGACAAAGGAGTTTAACATGACATTACATTGAACCATCACCGAAACTAATGAGGTGCAAGATACATACTTGACTCTTAGCTCAACAATCAAATGACCACTATAACAACTTAATCATCAAAATGTAGACATAAACCGTGTCTTGGTTTTACCAATTGATAAGAACAACACAGTTTGAACACCTTGAAGCTAAAGAATCAAAACCTTGAAACCATTTTCACAAATATTCCTCAAGGACTAGGAATTCTAACATATTGCCACATTTTGTTATTAGTGTATGACCTCATGAACCCTACAGAAGTTAGACTCTTTATTCATGTTCCAAAGGAGAATAGACTACATGAACTTCAGGCTGAAGCTATAATCGTGGGATATGATAGTCAATCCCAATCCTAAGTAGGTTCTCAAACTTTACTCTATACAGACCTGGAGTTTGGAAGAGAATGTGTGTGATGTCTGTTATTACTCATGCTAGCAGTTTCTGAATTTTGCAGGTCTTGTGAAGAATGGGAATTTGTTGTTGTGCTCAAGCCATTGCTAGTTGATCTTGTTGATTGCCCATGTTTCCTTCTCTTGCAGGAACAAGAGCCAAAAAATTGAGAAAGAGGCTTCTCTGGGAGTGGAATGAATTTGGCAGCAAATGCAAGAGGCCACCTGTTTTGCTCACACCCCAGAATACAAGTTTGAGCTTCCTCCCATCAAGCACAGTTAAATACAGAATGTGCTTTTGAATGTGCACAAAGAAATGTGGTTTTAAAGTCTTTAGAGGCAATCCAACTGAAATACAGGACTGACATATACATTACTTCATTCAAACAAAAGAAAATTAATGAAGGGATTAGCCAGTACGTACGAGACAATGCCGATGAGAATGCAGAGAATCCACCATTTCACAGGGAGCTTGGTTGTTTGTGCAAACTTGTTGAGAAATTCCACAATTACAAACTGCACGAATCACAGCAGACAGCAAACTCCTGAACTTTCAGTACTAAAAATAAGATGTCAGCCAGTGCTGGGAAAACAACACAGCAGCAACAGAATCAAAACATGCTCACCCTTAACATGGGGAAAATGAAGGGTTGTCATAGCAAACCCACCACGCAGAAACACAAAAACTGAACCTTTGATGGTACTATGGTTACTTGAGGAATTCAGAGAAGAGCTAAGTAGTCACAACAATGAAACAAACATTTACACTGTGAGAAAGAGCTTCTTCTGCAAACCTGAAATGCCACAGTGATCACTATAATTGATATGAAGAGATAGTTCTTATGAATGCCTTCAAACACATTCAGCTTCTCTGGCCTCCTGGCATTGATCTCATTGAAAAGCTGCAGACACATGTATTATGTCAATCAGACAAATCTATCTATACTTGGAATAAACTTGTCTCTTGATCTTCCAAGGTGGCACAAAAGAAAATACATGAGGTCAAGTTGGGAAAAGTTCAGAGAATGCTGGTACGAATGGGATGTCACCAGGAAAAGTTTTCAACTGCAAAAAATAAATAAAAATGCTTACCTGACAGAAAACAAATGCATTGAAGATAATGGTATTCTTCACGAGCATCTGCTGGTCAGAAGTTCCAGATAGTTTCAGGATCTTTGTCCCTGAATAATTCAATACCAACAGAATGATGACCTGATAGATAGCCTGCACATACAATGATGGTTCAGCATTTATCGGATGTAAGAACAGAGCTTTCAAGTGCTCAACAAGTTGTCTAAAGTCAGTCTAATCACAACATCCCCATAAAAAGATATCTTGACTACAGAAGTGAAGAGATGGTGGAAGAGAGCTTTACTTGGATGAAGATATTCCTCCACATTACATTGGTGATCAAGGGCTCCCTACAAGAGGCACAGCAATGGTTTCACTATCAAAACAAAAAACATGGTTCACTCTCAAATGATACAAGTTTTGCTTTACAAGAACAGTTAACAGAAAGAGTATTGACAAGCTGAAATCATACACTCATTTTACATTATCAATCCGACTTGGTGTTCATGTTCACATGTTCAAACAGTTTAACATAGTCATGTCCCAATAAGATTGCTTTGTTTGAACACCCATACAAAAAAGAAAAAAAAATTCAAGATAAACTAGTTTGTGGAAAGTATTTGAACAAAAATGAACAGTTCTTACACTCTTCCAACTGGTTTCTTCAACATAAGATCATCAGTGGGTGGCTCTGTTGCAAGTGCAAGAGCTCCTAGAGTGTCCATGATTAAATTCACCCACAACAGCTGCAAGTGTTGAAAAAACAAAGTGAGTCAGAACACAAAAGAAAAATCTGGATATTAGACCATCAACAAAGTAAAATGTGAAAAAAAACCAAAGTTATTTCACAACTATATACAGGACATTAAGTGATAACCACTGTCATCAGGCAACTGAAAGGAGAAAATCAATGGCAGAAAACCAAATGGTGGTGGATACTATGCAGTGGTAGTGCTTAACCACTGGTAGATTGAGCAAAGCTATGTATAACAGAGAGATCAAACTGAATTGCACCACATAATGTTAAGAGAGAAAGACTTGGATGATGATTTTCACTAACCTGGACTGCAGTAAGAGGCACTTCTGCAGAAGTGCAAGCAGCCACAAAGTTGATTATGAGTGCTACAATGTTCACTGTCAATTGAAACTGGATAAATTTCTGAATGTTGGCATAGACAGCACGTCCCCAGCGTACAACCTGATATATATAGCCCATGCAATCCAAAAGACACTCCATTATCATGCCCAGTGCAACAACAAAGAAAATATCATGCAGTTGGGAGAAGGGAAATCTTAAGAGGCAGGATAGGAAAGATGGAAATGCAAAAAACTAACATACCCAGCAACCAAGCCAGAATGGATACACCAGACCCCAACCCGACCCTGCCTTAGGCTGGAAAAAGCTACTATGATGGGTAGCCAACCATGAAGCCTGCTTTGGAAACCATACCAAATAGAGGCTAAGAGGTTCACAGTCATGGTTTGCTCCAGCAAAAGTCAAAGTTCTAGTTAAAGAAACTGCGCTTGAATTTACCTTAACGACAGAGGTGAAATCATCATCCAAAATGATGATATCAGAACTCTCTTTGGCAACTTCTGTGCCTGTGATTCCCATCGACAACCCAATATCTGCCTGCCACACCACAGCTATACACTTGGTTACATCTGATAGCCACGGGAATCTCTCTCTCAAGTTCTTGTTCACTGAGCTCTGTTAGTACCAAACCCAACTGTAACATCTCATGACTGACATTGAAATGCTTCTTGACTATATAAGCAAAAGCCATAGAATAAACCTCATGCAACGCAGGTGCATCGTTTGTCCCATCGCCTGTTACTCCAACAACATTTTTTTTTGCCTTGAGTTTTTGCACCAGGCGCAGCTTGTCTGTTGGTGACGACCTTGCCATGACCTAAAAGACATTGTATCAAAAAACAATCATCACTATCTATGTAACATGGGAATGAAAGTAACACATTATCTACATGCTAAACTCTTGCAGAATGTGATACCATATCCATCATACACTCCTTAACCACAGTCTAACAGCAAGTCCGCAATATATAAATGACAATGCCAAGGAATAGACAATGGTCAAATGCATAGAGAAGAACATCATAAACTGCAACAGCTTTGGAATATAATGAAAGCTCACAGAGAGTTTTTCCAAATCCTTCTCTATCTTTTTGTCATCCCACTTGCGGAACTCCTCACCCTCAACTGCCAATCCATCTTCATCTAAAATTCCACATTCCACAGCAATAGCTCGGGCTGTGAGTAAGTTGTCACCTGTCACCATGCGCACCTGCAAAAACCAGATGCGTTACTCAAGACATGATAACCATTCTTGCTGGAGCCTTTGTCCCCTCATTGGTAAGAAATCAAATCATACTATATTCATGAACATTTTACTCTGATCACTTGCTGGAAGTAGAATTACAAAGAATGCAGAATACAGCTTCAAAACAGATTTTTAGGAAGCAAATCCTGCACCTTTATGCCTGCCTTAATACATGTTTGAACAGCCTCAAATACACCTGGTCTGCAGGGATCCTGAAAAAATACAATTGAAAGATCAAGTCACACCATTTATTGAATTATTCTCAATGAAGCAGTTTTCTGCTTTCCAACAAAAGCCACCTGCACTTCTGAATAGGATACTGTTTATGGGATAAACAAAGTATGTGATTCTGGTACAGTCCATGTGACTGGGGATAGGCCTCAGGGCATTGATGATATGTATGTTTGGCATGAAAGCTGGCATCTTTATCTGGTGTGAAAAACTTACCTTGATACCAGCAATGCCCAGAAGGATGAGATCATTTTCAGGTGTTTGCCAGTTTGCCCGAGCCTCCTCACCAATGGGAATCTCTGACTTCTTGACCATACGGTGAGCAAAAGCTATACACCGCAATTTAAGAGCTGCCATTCCCTCGATGGTTCTCCTGAGCTCATCTTTCTGCAAGGCACTAGCTAGATTCAATAGAGAAACCATAGAATGACAATTATGCAAGTTGAGCTCTGAGCTAAGAGACATGAACAGTTGATGGCCTAATTTTCAGAAAAGTTCAACAACTGATGCAAAACCCAATGCACACCTTCTCTGGGGTCATATCGACCAATTTCTCAGAGTCCATCCATTTCGAGCACAACTCTAAGATGATCTCTGCTGCTCCCTTCCAGTGTACATGCACGTCACCGTCTTTTGTCTGCAATGTGCACATATAGATGATGAACCAATGATATGTCAAGATGCAAGTACACTCTGTGTCAGGACTGAAGCTTAACGTTTACATAGCAATCATATACCACCACAGCTTTGGGAAGGTTACAGATACTACAGAGGGAAGGGGATGTTTCAAAAAAATTATTCTAACCTCAAAGACCACTGCGGCACGTTTCTTTGTGGAGTTGAAAGTCTCGACATGAAGGATAGTTGCTTCGTGCTTGATTTGATTGTAGTTCATGCCAAGCTGAACCGACCAAAAAGCAATAAAAAAGTCACTAAAAAAGGTTTGAACCTAGTGTCAAACAAGGAGACAGGTCCCACCAGCAATTCCATCCTGCCAGGCTACACAAAGACATAGTATATAGCTCTCTCTGGTCGAGGAAATTTCAACTACAGACAATATGATGGGCCATCATCACAGGCCATTGTCACAAGGTCACAATCTCTCCTGCAAATGATGAGGTTGTTGCCTACCTGTAGACCCCAGGTAAGAACTGCAGATTCTGTGGGGCTGCCACTCACCACAGGTTCTTTTCCATCCTACAAAACATTGCACCAGGTTGACGCCAATACATTAGTATTACACACACACCCACGCAGAAGTTTGGTATGTGTTCCTTAAGTCATGCAACAAACTCCCATTTTCAGTAGTCATCTGAATCCTATGGAACAGAAAACCCCACCTACACATTTTCTTTTGTTTCCTATATTCCATCGATCACTCAACAACAATGAGACAACCCAAAGGACCACATGCTGCTTACCTTTGGGTAAGAAACAGAGCCTGTGCTGTTGAGACATATTCCTTGCAGAAATTTCTTGCATACTTCAGGATACAATTTGGTTGTCTCAAATGCTTCTATCGTCCGGCCTGCCAGCCAGGCATTTGTCACGGTCATCTGCTTGGCATCCAACCCACATTTGAGAAATTCTCCTCATCTTAGAAATAAGAAATGGGTACTGAATTTTAAGACTCTTTTCCAGTCAATCTGCCACTCCAGTATGACAAAAGCATAGGCTCAGCCCTGAAAATTTTCCATCATTAAAAGAAAGAGTTCATTGCGACCAACAGAACTGATATCACCTTGTTTGTAGTGAGGGTACCAGTCTTGTCACTGCAGATTGTTGTTGCAGATCCCATTGTCTCACATGCTGCTAGATGACGAACCTGCCCAAGTGACAAGATTTCCTTATTTCACTTCATATGCCCCTATAAAATAGTATCAGTCAACAGCCAGACTAATGAGAACCATGCTAGACGTTTTGAAGAACTTTATTCCAAAATGGGAGCATGAGGAGCAGGGCATGATGGGAAATTTTGCATACCAAGGCCTTGTCTGCCATCATTTTCCGCATGGAGTATGCCAGCCTGAAACACAGTCCAGTCACATCACTATTATCAGAGCCATGACACTGTTGAAATACATAAGGATCACCACCTCATGAATATTTGCCCAACTGTCATAAAGCACTATGGCAGTCACCATGACTTGGCTTCCATGTCATCGATCTGTTAGTTTTATGAGATGGACAGAGCTAAATTAAGGTAAGCATCCAACTGGAAAACATGAGGCACATACGTGAGAGTTACAGCTAATGGAAGTCCCTCTGGCACCGCAACCACAACAATTGCCACCTGCCATCCAGTTTGCTTAAGTTTAGAATCATTGTACATGCCTTTGCATTCTAAGAAGCCTGCTTTACTACAAACAATCCTGAGCATGTCCTTGGCAAGCCTTGAGTCACTCAAGTCTTGAGCAGACAAGAGAAATTGACAAAAGAAAATACTGAATTGCATACCAAAGAGTAGTGATTCTGAACAAAATCAAGTCAAATATCAGGAGAGCAACAAATCACTACCGCAATGGTAAATATGTTGAGCACACTTGAAACAACTTTTCCAGCATCGCCCTTTTCATTCTTGAATTCCAGAACAAAATACCTGAGAGCACCACAGAGTATGAGCATAACTTGGGTTGAACACTACCAAGTATCAAAGTATAGGAGCTCACATGTTCTTGTTAATACAATGACCAACCAACCAAAAAAACTGCCTGCACATGCTATTGCATGACAATGAGGTCCTCAGCATGATCACAACTGAAAATAAGGAAAAAATACAGAAAGGAAACCCACACCCATCCTTGGACCCCCAATGTGGCCAGACCAACAGGACCCAAAGATGGCTGGCTGCATTTGCTCAACTTGGCTTTTGCTCAGCACATCACAAACAGAGTGACAGAGTGACACACACCTAATGAATTGAATGATAAAGACAAGAATTGCAACAGACAATCCAACTTTGCCAATGAAAGTAGCAACTCCATTCAATCGAACCTGCAGCAAAAAACACATAACATGAATCAAAGCTGCCACATTCATTCAACAAGAGTGCTTGCAAGCAATTGGGGTAAGAACACACAGATGGAAACCAAATCTGAAGTGCAGTTCAGTCACAAAATTGAAGTTTACTTGGAGAGGTGTCTCTTCTCCATTGTCATCACTGATTGCTGCCATGACTTGGCCCCATTCAGTGTGTGTGCCAACGCCAGTAACCTGTTCCAAAAACCAAATGTGAAGGTGAGTGATAAATGTTTTGTTGAAATAGTTTAGGTTCACAAACTGAAGCAAAAGAGTTTGAAGTGCTCAAACATCTCACCAGCATAGTTCCCTGACCATCCTCCACCTTACATCCTGACAATAGGAATGGTTGGTTACTATCCTTCTTAACCTGCAGAGTACCAAAAGAAAGCATGTTCTCAGTACACAGAGTTACACAAGGTCAACTTCACAAGTCATATGGGTTCCAGCTTTTACAACATGATGAACAAAGCTCCAGCTGAAACATTTGCCCAAATCCTCAAACTTCCCAACTCTACTGGATGGTTATTATAGCCTACTATCCATATACACAAGGTGTGTGTGCCACAAGATGCATGTCTAAAGTTGCTGAATCACTTACTAGATCACTTTCGCCAGTCATAGCGGACTCATTGATTGAGAGTGAATAACCTTGCACGAGTAAGCCATCAGCCGGTACCTGAATTGAGCTTGCTCACATAAGTACTGGACTGCAATGTTTTTATTGCAAGGAACTAAAAACAAGCTGTGCTCAGAACAAAACTTCCTTGGACCATCAAACGGACCAATTTGTCAGTAGTAGATGTATGCACAATCATATCATTGACACAAACAGGAGTGCATTTTGCAAAAATGCCAGACTAATCCAATTTCATCCATTCCTGTCTGTGCACATGCTCTTCTCACTCCCAATCGAGTTCATTTCAAATGCTGTCATCAAACCTGACAAATGACATACCGTTAGAAATGTTGTAGGAAAATCAGCAGGACATACCTGGCCACCAATGGACAAGGGGACAATGTCGCCAACCACCAAATCAAAGATGGATACAGTTTTTTGTTCCCCGCCTCTCACCACCTATATGTTACCATCTATTATGTTAAAACCCAATGTATGGCTGGCTGCCAAAATAATCAAAAGTTCAATGACTCTAGCTCACTCCATCTGAGAGCACAGCGGCAAGGAAAGAGTTTGTGCCAGGAGATTCAGAACTAGTCAAGGACACTTGTGCAACACAAACTTTCACATACAGGTAGTACCCAACAGCAACTAGTATACTCACCCACAGCTGAATATTCTCCTTTTCATCATTCAGGCCTCGAAATTGCAATGACTGCCTGTAGTCACTAATAGCTGGTACCATGTGCTCACATGTTAGTATGTAAAGAAATTCCTTTTGGAGCCTAGTCAAATCCTTTTGAAAGACTCACTCTCTCACAGGATACACTCTCAATTACAAGGCTTAGCCAAATAAGGTCTGAACAAAATGCAAAATAGATCAGCAGCAAACACTTCCAAGTTCAAGTTGAAAGGACCCAATTGGATCATTGAATGAAAAGACCAAAACTTTACCTGTAACACATATAACAAGTGCCACTGCAAAACTGATGGCAGTCCCATCATACCAGCCATTTTTGGGGCCCTGCAGACAAGTCATTATTACTAGAGATTAACATTAAGCCATAAATACTAACTTGATATGAACAATCTGAGCAGTCTGAAATCAAGCACTCCGATATGAATTCATAAACAATGTTCAACTAAACCTCGAAATAACAACAGGCTAGAAAAGAAACTGTCAAACAGCAAGTGTATAGTGGACCTACGTCAGTTGGCATTGACACAGCCAATGAGACTACTGCTGCCACCATAAGAATAATGAGAGTGGTGTCCTGGCATGCCTCCCAAAGAAACGTCTGCACCCAAAGCACAATGAAATTATGGTTTCTGTTTTACTAAAACCCATGATGTCAGTGGAGCTATTCTTTGCAAAATGTGACATCTGCATTCCACAAGCATGATTCAACAAACATACCAAAAAACCTTTTGGTCGTTTTCTGGGATAAGTATTGTCCCCATAGGCATCCTTTCTCTTCTGTAATTCCTCAGGTGAATCTTCAACTCCTTCCTCCAGGTTAGTATTCAGTGCTTTTGCAACACCTTTAACCTGTCATGTGACACTCTATCAGTTAAACTATATGCCAGGCTCCACATAGCATAGAATGTGGCAGGACAAACCAAGGAAAGATTAAGGCCCCATAACTGGCCTTGACTCTTCTTGCATTTTAGGGGTCTAAGAGTTCAGTCTTGCACAACTGCACAGACCTTTGTAATCTGACCAGCTCAGAAATTACATACTACAGAGAAGCACTAGTCTTACCCCACCAAGCTTATGCAAATCTTCATATTTACGTGCTTGAAGAAGATTCACAAGGGTATTAGGGCCCACTCCAAATCCCTCAGGTCGATCTGCATGATCACAATCACAATTTGATGTAAGGAAAAGTAACAAGTTTCACACATTTTGCAGTACAAACTGCAAGTACTTCCAATGAGCAAAATTGGGGGTATCACCTCAGAAAAACTTGCAAGTGGATCATCATCAGATCAAGTGCATTGTCTGAAGGCGTTTGTCAAAAGTTATACCTGATACAGCATTCTTGAAAATCTGAACTGCCTGTTGTCAGAAAATGCCACTGTTCTTGTTAGGGATCGGACAAAATCACAAACAAATTTTTCTAAATCCACTTGAAGCTGACACAGATAGTTATCTGTAAAACATCACAACCATGGGTTTTTGGGTATTGCATAACCTCGGTGAGTCAGTGGTAGTTCCAGTTCACATGCTTCCAAACAGCTTTGAACTACCAGTCCTGGTAGCTTTAAAAACCTTCCTGGATGTCAAGTTACAAGTGAAGACTATTAAGTTCCATGTAATAATTTACTTACACAAAGGACACATGTACTGGCTCTCAACCGAGCTTTTGGACTTGAAGGAAACTTGTTTCTCTCTTCAAGTTTTTTCAGGTCCCTGGTGTGCCGGAATCGCCTAGTGGCATTCACAGTCAATGTTGCTTGCTGCACATGAGAAAGTTGAATCAGTAACTACTAACTACCACCTTGTGTTGATTATCAGTTATCATCTACCCTATGAATGCTCAAGATGTTTGTTCTTCCAGAGCACAGGCATTTTAAATAAACTGAATCCTTGTCATGGTTTAAAGGAAATTAATTCCATTTTGTAAATGACATGCAAAAAAGTATAGGGTTCTACTTATTGACAAAAGAAAAATTCATAATTTACTTAAATGTAAACAGGATGTCTCCTTCTAAATAGCCCTAGGTAGGTAAGGAGGTAAGTCATAGGTAGGTAGGTAGGTAGGTGGGTAGATAACTCATGAGTAGGTACGTTATAGTCCATAAGTAGATAACCCAATGGATAGGTAGGTGGGTAGATACTCATGGGTAGGTGGGTAGATAGCTGATAAGTAGGTAACCCATAGGTAGGTAGGTAGATAACCCATAAATAGGTAACCCATGGGTAGGTAGGTAGATAGACCATAAGTAAGTAACCCATGGGTAGGTAAGTAGCTCTTGGGTGGGTAGGTAGGTAGGTGGGCTATAACCTAGTTAACCTCTACTAAGTAGTGCCTTAGTCTATGTGACCAATAATGTAGGTAGACCATAGTGTGGTTAGAAAAGTGATTATAGTAGTTGCTTTTGACGACTTTATGGATAAGCTCAAAAAAGGAGTATGAGTGGTATACTTGGGATCAAAGTGAGGTTCAAACTAAGGATTACTTTACAGATAACTTTAATAACCACTGGTTCCAACAAGACCAAAATGAAAATCACAAGAATGAGTTTGCACCTTGAGTTCCTGTTGCATTTCTGCAGACCAAAATTGGAGACTCAACCCTAATGTCATGTAGCACTCAAGACTAGAGGGACCCATGGCATATTGATGCCTGGTGGAGAGAAAGGGCACAAAGAAGATCATCAAACATATCAACAGTCATTGAAACACTAGTCCATAGTTTTTCAGTAGCTAGATGATTCGCTAGACTCCAGTTATTTAATGAACTCTGAACTAAACTGTTAATTTTGAATTCTTTCTAACCCGGTGGCAGGAATCAAGTTATCTATCGAATTTGAGGCAAGTTTTTGTTAACATCAATATCAAAGTATTTTATTGTTGCATCATTTGGTGATCAAGTCAAAGTTTCTGTCTAATTTTCAACTTCCAAATGGTCAATTTTAATTCTGAACTTTCAAGAGTCCAAAATTAACTAAAATACACGAGAGTCACAATCTGCCGGAGATTGGTCCACACAGACCTTCTACATCTTCTGTCATTCCATGCTTCTAGAAATACCACATTCCACAGTAGCAGGTGCTTAAGGGTCAGTTTCCATGTGTAGTTCCACTATTTTTTGGAAAATAGTGGATGAGTGGGGTCTTCATGTCAATAGTGTCACCCACTCAGTCACTATTTTCTGAAGGGTTGGTCATCCCCTCACCCACCAAACTTCAATGGTGATCACTATTTCTTATATTGAAAGGGCTTACAATTGATGGCACATTCTCATGTTGAAAGGTGTTCAAAGTAAATTAGAAATCAAAGGGTAGGTGATAGTCACATGCAAACACTTTATCACCACATTTCACCAATTCCTTAGTGGGTGGATGGGCCACATGGAAACTAACCCTAAGCATAATCTACTATCCATATCAGTAAGGGCATCATCATTCCATTGAGTAGTTGCACCTTCAACTTTGGAAGGTCTAGTTGCTTTCCATTGGCATGGAATTCCAAAGCTGAAGGTGCAGCCAGGGGATGCAGCATGCCGGTCTTGCAAAACTGAAATGCAAATCTGGAACATCTGAAGTGAACAGGTGGACCAGGTCAAACTTCCAAAGTTGAAGGTGCAGCAGCGACCCTTTCAATGCAAAGATACCCTAAGACTGGCATTGAGTTGGAAGAGGTTTCGGCAACTAATTGGATTTAGACGTTAGACAGGAGTGCACTGCTCAATTTCAACCATGCGGCTGAAGTCTTGCCTGCTAAGAATACCTAATTAGTATAAGGTACAAATCACGACCCATCTACGACCCACACACAAGAATTATGCAATTACGAGAACAGTTCTTCTTACCCGCCATTTCCGCAAGCGCTCAACACTAGGATTCTTGCCATCGATAATCCACGTACTATCATGATGCGCTTCATCAAGCTGGTCCATCCTCTGCAGAATCACTCGTCGATCACGTCGGTCGTCCTCGCTATATAAATTTTCTCCAACAGACAATTCCTCACGATTGAATGTATAACGTGCAGTGAATAATCCTCCAATTCCGTCAGCTATGGTCGTAAAACGATTGCAGCAACTCTCAACATTCAAACATGCTGAGATCTAAGCTCTCACACAAAGCATAAATAAAGAATAATCCCAGTCAAGACTTCCCCCAGGGATCGATCAGTCATATAGAGTTGGGGCGAGTTGGGGCGTGCGGTTTTGTCAAACCGACTTCAACGTAGCTCTCGACAATTCATACCCAATTGTATGTAAGTCCCCGACCCCGACTTGTAAGTAAATTACTACGCAACAAGAACAACACCGGATGTTCCCGACAAGACCCAACCACGATCCTGCTGCCCACAGATCCAAAAGCTGGAGGAATTGAGAAAACAAACACCAAAGTTCGAAGATGGCGTCGGAAAGCTCTATTATACAAGATTGCACTGCTGAAAGGAGAAGGAGAAGATCCCGGAGACCGTGCCGGCAGAAAGCCGTGTGCGCCGTTTTCTGGCTCTTCGCCGGCAGAAGTGCTACCAAGCGGTGGCCGTGTGAAAACCACGAAACTACCACGCAACGAAACCTTAGCTTCTTCAACCTTTCATTAACCTCAGCTTAACCTTAGTTTTACCTTTCCCTTAACCTTAGCTTTAACCTTTTCTTCACCTTAGGGTTTTTAGGGTTTAACCTCAGCATTTATGTTCTCTTTACTTATATACCTCCTTAGCATATTAGCCTTGATAGTCCTGCTAGAATTTAGTGGTTGTGTTGTTTTTGCCATATTTGGGGGTGGTGTTTGGGGGTACATGGTCTTCTTCATGGCTTTCTTTGGTTCTTGATGTCTTTTTTTGTTGCTTTCTTTTGGGTTCGCACTTGGTGTACATTTGGAGTGTACCTAATTGGCATTCCATTTGACAAACCTCCAACTCTCCTTCTTGCTCATCCCTCTCCCCCTAATCGCCCCTCCTTTTGCCCCTTTGTCCCTAAATTTTTGGTTTAGCTTGATTTGGGTAGGATTTTTTTTTAGTCACTCATCTATTTTGCGTATGTGGGGATTTCATTAGCCGCACCGATTGAGTGTGTCGGGGCTAACACATGGAATACACCATGTCAATGTTAGCCATAGTCGGTCTGTCGGTTTGTCCACCTTCTAAGCAAAAAACTGTGAATTTCATGGTTCGTTCACTGAAACAACAAGGAGAGCTTGTTCACCGTGTAACAGTTCTGGTTCCAAAAAAATCATGGGAGTTAATTAAACACATACCTAACTTGGTTAGGGAATTTGAATGCAAAATAAATTTGATTAAAGGAAAAACCCTAAAGACTAAGGTTAGGTCTCCACCCTTCTTCCTTAACAAAGGTGCCCATTAAGGGTTCCCCCCTCTCAAAAGACGCGCCACATGGATGATTCCATCCGATGGATGGATTCAAACTTCCCCCACTCAAATGGCTAATGGGCATCCTCGTTTCACCTTTAGTAAGCTCTTTACATCCTTTACATATTGGAGTCTCATGGGAGTCTTGGAATTCACCTTCTCTTGGGTTGTCCGGTGCTCATTGCTAGCTCTCTCCCTCTGGGATTGATCCTTTGGCCATTTTGTATCCTGGTTTTTCTTTAACCATGGTTAGAATTGTCAAGGTCTACACTTGTCATCCACAGATTGGTTCTGACTTTGAGCCAAAACATGTGGACTAAACCTTCCTTCACAAATGTCGGTTCATAGCTTCCCTTATCATTCAGTTTTGGATGAAACCGTGGTGGAGAAAGAAGAGGTAAGGATGATAACAGCCAAGCACAAGTGCACCATCCACTAGATGCCCGATACTACTCGGTTGTGGATGAACCACAACTGGAGTTTATATTTGGTTTCACCTTGATAATAAATTCTATAAGAAATAGGTCTCATATATAGGTAGATAGGTAGGAAAATAGGTCTCATATATAGGTAGATAGGTAGAAAAATAGGTCTCATATATAGGTAGATAGGTAAAAAATAGGTCTCATATATAGGTAGATAGGTAGGAAAATAGGTAACTACTAGGTAAAGTAGATGGTTTATACATAGATAAGGGATGTTTTTACTACCTACCTACTAACAACCCACTTGCGGGTAGGTAGGAAAAAAAAAAGCAACTGAGCCAACCACCATGGTTAGATGGGGGAACTGAAACCCAACAGAAAATTATTTCCTGACTACTTATCATTCATCCTTCATGGTGTGTTGGTGGGTGCTGGTTCACTTTGGCTGGGAACATTGAGGAAGTTATTTTCACTTGGCCTGGTGTGGGGAAGGGAGTTTCGTGTCGTTTGGCTACTTATCATGCATTCCTTCTTTTGTCACGTATTTTGGGAAATGGGGCATAGGGGCAGGTGGAAGGGTTTAACAAATGCCATTTAAATGCTCGTAGGCATTATTGTGTCATGACCACAAACACCCCTTGAAAATGTTTTTTTTGTTAAAAACATGTGTGGGTTTAAAAAAGGATTAGAACTTTAGGTAAAGTCCCATAATATTATTTAGGGGTCCTAACCCTAAATATTATGGATACATACATGTTGAGAGACTCTACATATGATGACCTACCGAGTTTTGTTCAATCCAACCCTACAATTGAACCATGCCATTCCTTGTAGGACATCACCTTAACTAACACTTATTTGCAAAACATTAAGCAATTTATTACAATACATAACAATTGATACACAATTACTTGAAATTTATCATGTTTTCTCTATCATGTTATTATTTTAACAAATCTTCTCCTTATGGATCTAAAGGGTTTTTAATTAATTTAACAATTGGTTGATGAATAGAACTTGTTCAAGTGTTTTGAGAAGAGGTGAACATCAAGAACATTGTAACAATATTGAATTGCTAAACTTCTCTCGCTAAACTTCTTTCCTACATTGTGGAACACTAGATTGAAATAAAGATGATATTTATAAATAATACATATATAAAAAATAAAGATAATAATTGAAATTTTTTACTCATAAACCCACTAACTACACACATACAACTTCACACTTGAAATCCCATTTCCAATGTTTTATTAATAGGGTTATACAAATATGATTATCATAATATCTTGGAGGCTTTGACATTAATGTGTTAGATGATTAATATAATTTGATTCGGCACTTTAGTTTTTTATTTAAATTTTTTTTGACATATAAGAACTAAAGATAATAAATCACTTAACTTCTCACAAATTTCAAACATAAATTTTTTTTTTCCCTAAAAATTTCAACAAAACAAAAAAAATATAATTTGTGCATAAGGCGATCAAGGTATTAGTGTTTTCCTCCTTCCTTGTTTGTGTTACCAATAGTCAAAGTCTCATAGTTATGATAATATGTATTATGTACCTTGTAACTATTGTGTCTCACTATTTTTATTTTTATTTTTTAATGTTTTTACTATGTGTCTTAGCTTTTGTACACCTCTATTTATGTGCATCCATTGACTCCTAAGCTTCAGCTATCGTGTTGCTTGAGGTTGGTGTAGCCAAAATGTGAAGCTTAAGAGCTTGGTGGTAGCTTAACATCATTTAAAATAGATTGTGTGCAAGCATGATGCCAAATCAACTTTCAAGGTACAATATTATATTCATTAATATAATTATTGTCATTGAAGAATGATACAAATTAATTTCAACTTTCAGATTAGTTATAATTTTTCTATTCTATCCTTGTTCAACATATGTAAACTCTAAGCTATCAATTTTGAGACACGTTTCATTTTGTCATGGGTCATTTTGGCCTTGGAAACATGGGACATTTTTTAAAAAAAAACTTTGTGTAAAAACAATGCAAGAGAGAGGGGTAGGCACATACACATTTCACAAATCGTACACCATGATTGCACGGCAAGAGTAAGATTTTTTTGTTTGTAACCAAAGTGGCTATCATCTATAGGAAGACATAAACTACATTTATTTGTTGTATTTATTTACTTCCTTAAGTGGGGGAGGGGAGGGGAGGGGAGGGGAGGAGAGGGAGAGGAGAGCTAGACACATGTTATAACTTATGTTACAAGGCCCTATTTATGTTATATTAACATCCAAATTCTATCATTTTGGTGTCAAAATCTTTTAGGGTTTAGGTGTGAGAGGTGTCATATGCTGGTCATTTGCAGCCCTAGTGGATGAATCTATTACCATCTAATTGGAGGAGTGGCCTTATTGGGTTTTGCCACATTTCTAAGTGGCCCTGGCCCATTCCGTAGTACAAAACTTGTACTAACTTGAGGCAAAGAAACACATAGCAACTGCATAGAAGCAATCCTCTTGAGGACAGATGTTGAAAAAGAAAAATTATACCTTCTTTGTGTATTTAGTGTGACTTATATTAACTAGTTGTGGGGGGCAGGGTGGGACCAGCAGTTCCATAATAAATATATTAGAGTTATCCGTAAAGTCACCCTGTCTTCACCCTGTATTTGGGCCTCCTTTCACCCCCTAAACCCCTCTTTTAGTGATATCGGCAAAGTAAGGAAATTTTATTAAATCTCAGTATGAAATGCTGAAACTTAACTCAGTGCGAAATGGTGAATCTCAGCATTTAACGCACAAGGTTCGAGAGGAACTATAAGTAGCTGTACATGTAGGAGGAGTGATAATCTATGTAGCAGCAGTCGAGGCGCTCAGGAAAAAAGAAAGACAGGGTGAAACTCAGGAGAGTTTCCACCCCCTCCCCCTTGAATGCTAGTGTACATTTTTTGCAGGTTTTTTTTAAAAATTCACCCTGTGTATGACCAAACTCGGGGTACTGACCCTGTCTTTTCCTGGCTTGATTTTATTTTAGTTTAATTTAATTTAATTTAATTAATTTAATTAATTTTTTGTGATGCGCCAATTACTGATGCCCACCACAAAAGAGAAAGAAATTGAACTTTTTGGGGTTGCTCCCTTCTTAGAAATGTTGTAATGAAGAAGCCAAGCCAGAATCTGGGCACCATGCATGCATGCATGCCAACACATGGTACAATAGTGGCCAGAGTAAATCAGCGCCCACCAATGCACCGGCTCACCATTCTGTCCATAATAAGATGATGGGCTGCGTTTTTTCATCCGGCTTCTGACCCTGTGTTAAACCAATGTTGTACCACAGTCAACCTTTTTTGGCTGCTGCCGTTAACCTTTCTTGTTTTGGCTTTTTCTTTTCTCAACCTTGATCTCCATTTTATCCTCTCACCTAGCTACCCTACTGACCTAGTTATTTTATTGACTTACATCTTGACCTTACCTACCAACTTTCAACCAATCCTCCAACAATTTAAGGTTTTGTGTGTGTGTGTGTGTTTTTTTTTGTGTAACTTAGGGTCACTTTAAACAAGGGTCCAAGGAGTAAGGTCCAATGAAATCAAGCATTCCTATTGATCAAGAGCTTTAAATTGGTCTCAAGGCCTTTAAATGATGATTCAAGATCAATATAAATTAAATTGTGATTTAGCTTATATGACATCATTTGGAGGGAAACCAATTGGTTCAAACCTAAAAAGGAAGCTTAAAGGAGAGTTCATGGTTTGGAGAACCAAAGTGTAAACTAGGATCCAAGGTCGCTCATTTCTTGGGGTTTTTTTTTTTACCTCTGTTGCTCAAATTATGTGAGAATGGAAGACATGCTATGGATTGAAGATGTTGTTGCAGCTTTCTCATTTGTCACCAATTTAGATTTGACATGGTTGGTTTTATGGATTTTTACATGGTGGTTGTTAGAAGGAATGCATTTTCAGCCTTTTCCAAGTGCACGAAACGAAGGTGAATCAAAAGGTGGGGTAGAAAGTGAAGGGTTGAAGCATCAATTTTCACAAGTGGAAAACAATTTGAATTTACTAGAGATGCTTAAATTAATTCCCATTTCAAAAAAAACACTTAGGAAAAAAAGACAAGTGTGGTAGGTTGTTCATGTGTTTAGACATTGTGTGTAGTAAGAGTAAAAAAGACCATGAAAAAAAGGAAAAAGGAAAAAATAAAATCAAAGGTTAATCTTTTCACATGCCAATTGCATTTTTTTAATATTGGACCCTAGGCTTTTGGTCCTTGGACCTTTGTTTAAAGTGGCCTTTAAAAAGTATTTTAGTAGCTCTCCCATGAATCAAGGGAAGGAACATAAAAAAATACATGGAATCAAAAGAATTTTGTATCATCCTTACTATTGCATAATCAACTTAGGGTTTACATTTTAGGGTTGGGGCTAAGTGAGATGAAGGCTTTAGGATTTCAGCCAAGTGGAGTGATTTGGACATTGTTCACAATGTTAAACCTCACATTTTTGTTGACCCCAAAGCAACAACAAATATCATAACTGAAATTTGATGCCGATATGGCCCCCATGGATTTAATTTTATTTCATCATTTTATCATTTTCATCCCCTTTACTTTGCATCAACTAGTTTTTTCACCTTCACATTGTAAGTCACCACACCTTATTTTTCATTTGCTCCATTAGCCATCAATTACTCCTCATCCAATAGTGTTCATAGTGACCCCCCTTTCATGTTTATGTGTTCCATGTCCCACATGTTCTCATAGGGTTACAATGGTTCAAGCACTATTGAATTACCCTTTTTTTTGCTCGGGCATGGATATTATTTGTAAATAGCATTGATGTTCTCCATCTAAATTTATCATGCCCCTATTCATACCACCATACTCCTTTTTTTTTTATTGATGTTCAACATGCTTTGTGTATTCATTTAGCTTTTGTGGCCATTGACCCATCCAACATTGGAATTTGGCACGCATTTTTATTTTTCTCTCCTTGATGTTTCTTTTTTCTTCCATGAGGTGGTGAAAATGGTCACCAAGAGACTTGAACCCACCTCTGTTGATACATAACAAGCAATTGGGAGACATTATAAAAGGAACACACAATTAGAGCCAAGCTTTAACTTCATGGGGATTGTTTTGGATCATTTTCCACCTCCATGGGCACAACTATCTCACTCAAATGCATTTGCACATGTATGGACATACACTTGAGCAATGTATGCATTGGCTTTGAACATTCGATGAAACCACGACATCGTTTCGCCTTTTTCACCCATTTTTAGAGGTTGACCTCCCCCTTTTGTTGATGATTTCCATCTAGAAATAGAGGTTATTTTAAACCATGAAATATTTGTTTACATTTTGGCATGTTCACCATGTCTTTCATCTAGCAATCCTTCATGTATCGTTTTTTTCAATTCTTGTGCTCCTTATTTCTTATTATCAACAACGTGTGTCCATAGCCTTTAGCGTGTGTTGGCCATTGTGATTCTTTAATGTGGTATTGTGATTGGGAAGCATTCCTCATCTTTTCCACACATCACAACATGTGCACTTTTGTTGTTAGCTAATTTGTGGCAAAAAATATTTAAAATATTTATGGTCTTTTATTTTATTATTGAATTAATGGTGTCTCAATTGTTATGTTTTTTCATGACGTGTGTTTTGGTGCATTTATTCACCTTGTACCTCTTGTGGATGGGTTCCCTTCCTTGCCTTTTTCGTATACATATTTTTTTGTATTTATTCATTTATTTATTAAATCTCTACATGTCAACAAAACCTCTATCTTTTCTTGGTTGAACTTTTATTTCTTGGCTAAATATCTATGTGTTCTTAATTAAACTTTTATTTTTGGTAAGATTTCATTTCTTGATTAAACCTTTACATCTTGGTAAAACCTTTATATTTTTTAGCAAAACCTTTTTATTTCTTAGCTAAACCTTTATCTTTCAAAATAATAGACTTTCTAATTTCTTGGTTACACCTTTATCTTTCATTAAAAAAAAATTGTTTTTTGGTTAAGCTTTTACATTTTGATAAAATCTTTATTTATTCTTGGATAAACCTTTACATCTTCGCAAAACCTTTCTATTTCCTAGTTAAACTTCTACTTTTTGACAAAATCTCTATGTTTCCTTTTTTTTTTTTGGATAAAACTTTACATCTTGGCAATTTTTTTTAATTTCCCAATTAAATTTTTACCTTTCAATAAAACTTGTATGCTTTCTAGATAAACTTTTACCTTTCAACAAAACCTTTTTACTTTTAAACTAAACTTATACCTTTCAACAAAACAAATTTCTTCTTGGTTAAGCTTTTACTTTTGGGCAAACGTTTATATTTCTTGATTAAATTTTAACTTCTAAACCAAACTTCTTTATTTTTTGCCAAAACTTTTTGGCAAACCTTTTTATTCATTATTAAACCTTTTCCTTTTAGCAAAACTTCTATACTAACTCCTTACTTAACTACCCCTCGCCCACCTACTATAAAACTATTTTGTTTTATGTTTAGATATTGTTGTATGATTGTTCAGGTTTATGGTATTTACCATTATGATTGTTTAAGGTTTATGTATTTATTTATTTGGGTTGATTGACTTTAAATTCTAAGGTTAAAGTCTTCCATTCATTATTTTTTTCATTTGAATAATTTAAAAATTCAAGGCATAATTAGTTTTTATAAAAAAAAAATTGTTTTCTATTTTGTAGTCTACCATGGGATGGGGGTATTGCATTCTTAAAATGGTTTTATATGATGCAATAACCACACATGGGGACTTATGAAAATCATTTGGTTTTAGTTAAAAGTAATTGGGTGACAATCTAATTTGAAAATACAATACATACATAAACCCTAAGGCTAATACCACCATGTTTAAAATGTTTTGGGGTTCTCAAAACTGACACCTAATTTCATGACCCAAATGTAGGTATTGTGTTAAAATATTGGTTTTGTCCTTTGCAATACATGCATATATGAGTTTGATGAAAATGACTCAATTTTGGGTTCATGATTAGTAGTTGAAAACATAATCCCAAAGTGCAATGTTCACATTATGCTTTTCAAAGACAATAAACCTTAATAAACCAACATTTATTTTGTGACTTGTATGTCGGTATTGCAAATTTTCCCTTACATCATGGGGATTTTACAAAATATTATGCAAGTATTGCTCAAAAAAATTGAATTTTAACAATACAAATGTGAAATTATATTGCAATAATAAAAGATGAAGGGGTCCAAACAAGATATAATGAGCCAATGTGTTCACTTTGCTACAAGGACTATGGTCCTTTTCAAGGTCCTTTTGGGGGTCCTTTTGCCAAAAAATCATTTTTTCATGAAGAAAAATTTTCAAATGAAATATTACAACTTGTTATTTATTATATTTATAGTGGCCCTAGTATGTCACATATGTTCTAAAAATCAAATTTGAGTAAATATGAATTTAAAAAAATGTACTGATTTTACCATATTTTGTGTTTCATTTTGAAAAATGATGATAATTTCAAATTATACCATAACATGTTGAAATTTTCAAGTGTTATTTTCTATATTATAAACTATAACTTTTTTTAAAACAATATATACATTGTATCACATTTACATGTTGTAAAGGACTCATGAACTTTAAACAAACCCTAATTTTTTACAAACACAAAGTTAGAAAAATATGAAAATTTTAGTGTTTTTTATATGTGTCTAATAGTAACCTATTACTTTTTAAAAATTGAGCATCAAAGAAATTGTATTATGAAAACTAAGGGGCCTTTTGTGAAGTAGTATCATTGAATGAAGTTGTTAAGCATTCTTTGTTCCAACCAAACCTTGATATTGGAAGATTTTTTGACACATTTTAGATTTTTCAATATCTATATTAGTGAGTAAGCATAACTTTCCATGATGAACATGCCATTAAAGTGGCACCACATAGAAATATGTAACAAAAATTATAGAAAAGTTGACACATTAACAAGGATTTTGGGTCATTTGTATTCATTCGCACTTAAAGGTTGGGGTTGATTTTTTCCTATAAATTTGATCATAATTTTAAGGAGTGACATGAAAATAAGGTTGAAAGATTCAACCCAAATATTCACATTCTATTTTAAATCTTTTTTCATAAAGGTGAAATTTTTTTAAGACAAATGATGTTTCACAAAAAGATCTATTAAATGTATAAGTTAAAACGAAAACCACATTACAAATTTTTTTCATACACCCCAACCATCATTGTTTCAATTGAGTGGAATTCAACAATTCAATGTGAAAACATATTCAAATTCACAACAAAAATAGATATTGTTACCTAAGCCACATTGTTGGACTTGGCAATCATTTGTGTGTTGCATATAATGAAATGACATTTATTCATCAACCACTAATTCTAACGAAGCAACATGATACTCATCAAGCACTAATTTTAATGAAACATGTTGCTAAGTTATAGCCAAAGTTCCTTTGATAACTGTTTCTTGGCGGAAGGCTTTCTAGAAGCCTTTTCCATTGGGGTGGTCCACGCGCTCTTTAAAGGGGGCAATGTGTCAGAATTTGACAACTATAGGGGGATAATGGTTGGGCCTATTCTAGTAAAGTTGTTCGCTATGATCTTTGACAAAAGGTTGAACAAGTGGGTTGAATAACATGGGCTCCGTGCTAAGGGTCAAGTTAGGTTTCGCAAAGATTTTTGCACTACTGACCAACTCTTCATATTACGAGTTTTGATAGAATAGAGCAAGACAAAAAAGAAGCCACTCTATTGCTGCTTTTTGGATTTTAAAAAAACGTTCGATACTATGCCGCGTGAAGTGATGTGGCAGGTGTTAGCTGGCCTCGAGGTGGAGGGACATTTATTGCGATGCCTGCAAGTGATGTATGCCAAGGATACCGTATACATCAACTACCGAAATGAGGGTGTCACTTCTAGTTTCAAGTGCTAACAAGGTGTGAAGTAAGGTTGTCTTCTTAGCCCCTTATTGTTTGGGCTATATCTAGATGCCCTAGAGGGACGCTTGGACGGTAGAGAATGCAATGCACCAACCTTAGTAGACATGCACATATGGCTGTTACTTTTTGCAGATGACCTCGTTTTGATGTCGGAGTTAGAGGTGGGACTACAGTAACAATTAGATGCACTCTAACAGTTCTGTGCTGAACATGGATTTATAGTGAACGTGAAAAAAGAAGAAGTCATGGTGTTCAATTTTGTTGACCCATGCCAAGAGTTTGTGTTTGAAGGTGATGTTATTGAACATGTGCAGACCTTCCAAATACTTGGGGATCCTGCTTGAGACCACCCTGAACTTGGATAGTGCAATGGAACATCTAGGAGCTGCTAGTAGGCACTCATTATTCACACTGAACTATTGTGGTGCAGAATTATGTATTATGGACGTTAAACTACGTTGTAACCTTTTTAACACGTTGGTGTGTTCCACAACAAACTATGCTTGTGAGGTTTGGGTGGACTCTAAGAAAATAGAGGCTATTGAAGTAGTGTACCGAGGGTTCCTCAAGTCCCTACTCAAGGTGCGAAAAATAACCAATACGTCCATTGTGTTAGTAGAATTTGGCAAATTCCCCTTTGAACACTTTGCATGGGGATAGGCGTTGCTATACTATAACCGTGTAAACATAGTTAGTAACGATCACATCTTGGGAAAGGCATGGGAAACCTAGCTTACTATGCTTGTTGCGAGAAAAAATGTTAGGCTAGATTCGTGAAAAATGGCTATTCCAGAATCAGCCCCAAAAGGTGGCAGGTTTTCTGCCTCCGGTTCAATCATTGTTGGAAATGACGCCTTAGCTTATAGTGATTTGTGCGTTCTAGGCGTGGATTACTCAATTGCCATTGGAACAATTCTTAGGACAATGCACATACATTTGCTCGTTTAGCAAGGGTAAGAGGTTGGGTAGAAAGCCAAGTACTTTGGTGCATTGCGCATAACGTATGGGTGGGAATTCAAATGGCGGAGCTAGCCACGTTATAGCTAGTGCAACCGATTGGTGCTAAGTTTATGACGGGAGGCCCGATCAACTAGGAGGCTAAGGCCCCACCCCCTCTAGGTTTTTCCCACACAATGTTGAGTGTAAAAAGGGTGAAGGATAATATGTGGCTGGCTTTCATTGAAAAGCTCTTTACCAACTGCGGGATCAGGGCCAACATGCAAACAAGATACTTGCATTTCAAGGGTATGTCGTATAAGAGCGAAAGTTACTTGTGTGACATCAACTATGTTTAGTTGCGGAAAGCTTTGGCCTGGTTTTAGTGTGGTAACGCGTAGCTTGAGGTAGTGCTAGGTGCGTGGAAAGGCATGCCATACGTAGAGAGGCTTTGTCGAGGTTATGACTTGGGGAAGGTTGAGGATGAAGAACATTTGCTCCTTGTTTGTCCAAATACATAGAAAGTTAGGGAACACTTTTGTTCAACCTTGCCCCTCACCCACACGAGCACTTTTGTTGAACTCATGCAGTTCATGCAGACTATGAACACGATCACCTTGGCCAAGTTTGTGGCATGCTACCAGTACTAGAGGACAATCTGTCTTCCATGATCTACCTTTCGTCTAATGGACTCTTTGGTCCCAAACGGATGTAAAATTGTAAACAAACAATAGCCAAAAGTGAGAAAAAGAAGGAAAAATCCTTGGATTTCTGTACATGGTTTTCATTGTGTCGCCAAAAATATTGAAGGACGATTAAAGATTCTCTTTCTTCACATTTCATTTATAGCCAGATCTGGTTAAATCTTCCTAGGGATGCTCACCACTTTTTCGACATCTTCCTATGGAGGGTAGCTAGTTTGGTCTCATTTTGAGTGAACAGTTCACACTATGCAACAAGAAGTAGTGAGGCAGAGATTATATAAGAGCATGTCCACCGGTGCTCAGTATGTCACTCTGAATAGTAAAATTAAATGTCTAAGTTTAGCTGTGTTTTTTTGGCAACCCCACCAACCCCACTGGAACTTGAATTGCATATATGTGGGGACTACTAATAGCAAACCACCTGGACCAATCATTATGATTGACCAATAAGAAATACTGAGCTGCAGTTAGGTCCAATTTATTACACTCGTTTTTGGAGGTGCACAACATTGTTGGCAATCTGCATGAATTTGGTGCAGAAAAACCAATTTCCTAAGCTAAACCTGCAGATTTTGACTTTTTTGCAATAAATTTTACTGTGTGGAGTCACATACTGAGCACTGTTGGAGATGCTCTAAGGAAGCATGCAGGTGTCAAAGAGGTGATCATCAGCTGCTTCCTTCTTCTGCATGTAAGTATAAGATCAAGCTTGCAGGCCATAGCTGCAAACTTCAAGAGCGAGCTAGCTATCGCCCTCCTGCCGTCTAGCTTGGCAGGCGCCCTAGACATGCCCTTGCCATCTAGCTAGACAGCAGACGTGCTAGATATGCACTTGCCATCTAGCTAGAAGGCAGGCTCGCACTAGACATTTGCCCGCCTTGCAAGACAGCTAGGAAAGGTCGTCTAGCTGTCTAGCCTAGACAAACTTGTACAAGAATCTATGTACAAGTGGAGCTACAAAAAATTTCATATGGGTTTGCAGGACTAGCATAAGTTGCCAGTGATCAGCTGGAGTTTGTTGTCAACTGAACATTGATCAGAAGACATTGCAGTTCTTCGACGAAGCTGCTACTAGCTGCTTGTGGATCACACTTGCATCCATCTGCAACCCACTGCAGGCAGGTTCCTCCGGCTCTTGATGTGATGTCGGACGACGACAACGTCCCGTGTGCATTGCCGACGTGATCATAATCTGCGCCTGCAGCTCCCCTGCGCCGTGTTTTGCTTTCTTCCTTCTACTTCCAGATTTAGCAAAATATCAGCTACTTTTCGCTGTCCCATGACGGTGATCAAGCCCATGAAGCTCGCTGGAAATTGTGACTCATGATCACTGCAGCAGCAATCCATGAATTTCGCCCCAAGTCTAATTGTGTCGGTGGTGTCATGCGTTACCTAGCTAGTTTCTTCTCTAGTGGACACGATCCTCTATTCCCGCCGTAGCTGCTGCTTCTGATGAATTCTAAGCTTCGACAGCATTTGCAGCTGCAGTTTCTAAGTTTTGGGTTGTTTTCAGAATTTTCTTTTTAACTGGGATCAATCCAAGTCTGTATACCGATTAATAATTGACGATGGCAGACACCGACCAACTATACTGTAAATGTTAGAATTATTTCTCCTCGTCTAGTTATCAAAGCTTCCTGCATAACTCCTAGAAGCTTAATATTCCGCTAACTACTAGTGCTAAAATTGTCTAGCTAGCTAGCTAGGTAATATTAGATCATCATGCAGCAGCCGGCCGTGGAAAGTTCAGAATCTTTTCAAGGATGTTTACAGATCTCAAAACGCGTATGAGTAGTCAACTTTATTCTAGCTCATATTGCCTGAAAGAATTCTTGCGCAATTTGCAGATCTACATGAGCAAATTGCGAGAAAAAAATGCAGATATCAACACTGGTGGCAAGGACCCTACTAGCAGTCTTTTTCACTCCTTTTTCCTCAGTGAAAAATCGTCAAAAGGTGACACTGATTCAAAATTTCGGCAAAAATTCCCTTTTTTGCCCCCTAAAACCTTCTACAGAAACCTTCAACACCTCCCCTCGAACCTGGAACTAGATTGACGAATTCCGACAGAGTATTTCCCTTAGATGACGAACCCACACAAGGAAGTGATGAGGGTCCAAGGAGCTGTACTAGAGAGGTTATCGATCTGGTAAACTGCACTATGATTTGCCTTATGGATGATTTGTCTGCTAGCGAGAAAAGTGTGAGATCTAGAACAGTTGCTTCTAGCTTGGGTGGAACAGGGGCTACCCAGTTCATCAATTGCTAAATAAAAAAGGCAACATAGTGGTAAATCACATGAGAGTGCACTTTGGTTATCATTTGCAACATCTGGGTCAGTTTCTTCACATCTTTTATTTGAAGCTCTCCAAGCAAACTCCTCAACTAGACCAGCTTCTTTTGCTCCACTTGTTAATGCCATGTACTCCGCTTCTATTGATGAAAGGGCAGTACAAGGTTGCTTCCTGTTGCCCCATGTTAGTTATAGGACTTGATCCAAGATGAAATAAATTTAACTAGTACTTGACTTCTGATCTTCCTAGTCTCTTCCCTAATCAATCAATGTTTGAGTACCCTTCAAGAGTGCTCGCCTCCCCTTGTTGATAACAAATTCCAAGATTTACAATGCCATTCATGTATGTAAACAACATGTTGCACCATGTCCAAGTGAGGAGTTTGAGTGAGGCTTGTTCAAAAACCTTCTCATGACGCATCTTCACAGCAAACTAGATGTTAAGGTATATTTGCGTTAAGACATGTTTGCTTTAGGAATTTCAGCTTATCTACCATCTTCAGGTGGTCTTGTGCATTGGCATCAAAAGCTCCCATGTCTTGCATTAGTTTAAGTCTAGTTACCATAGGAATAGTTGCAACATTACATTGAGAATACCCAAATTCTTTCAACAAGTTTAAGTAAGTTACCATGTAGGAATAGTTGCAACATTACATTGAGAATACCCAAATTCTTTCAACAAGTTGAAGTCTAGTCTTACCATAGGAATAGTTGCAACATTACATTGAGAATACCCAAATTCTTTCAACAAGTTGAAGTCTTAGTTACCATAGGAATAGTTGCAACATTACATTGAGCATACCCAAATTCTTTCAACAAGTTGAAGTCTTAGTTACCATAGGAATAGTTGCAACATTACATTGAGCATACCCAAATTCTTTCAACAAGCTTAAACTTCTACTTACCATAGGAATAGTTGCAACATTACATTGAGCATACCCAAATTCTTTCAACAAGCTTAAACTTCTAGTTACTAGAGCAATAGTTGTAACATTACATTGAACATATAGGTAAATTCTTTCAACATTTGTGTAGTATAGCCTTTATTGTGTGACTATGATACTTTTGAGATGGAAAAAATATTCCAAACTTAATGAATGGCTTATTAGATCCATGTCTATCGTCTCAAACTTCTTTTTAATCTCATCCCTTATTTATTGCACTTTAGCACTATTGTTACCCATGAAATAAACATCATCTACATATAGAATCAGCATGAAGACTTGATCTCCTTAATGAAAATAATATAGGTTGCCATATCAAGTCAATTTTTCTAATCCAAGTTCCCTATACAAGTAATCATCTATCTTAATGTACCAAGCTCATGATGCTTGGCATGAGCCATGTAGTGCTTTCAACAATCTACACATCTTGTTTTTCTCAACTTTTTCTTCAAACCCCTTAGGTTGTTGGATGTAGGTCCTTCTTTTGATAGGTCTCTCTTCAAGAAGGTTGTTTACGTGTCTAGGTGGTAAATAGGTTAATCATCATGTTTTGTTAATGTTGTGGTGGTTTGGAAGGTCTTATACTTGTGTGCATCTACCTTAACAAGAGTCACATGATGTGTATCCAATATTTAGTTTTTTATGTTTTAATGTCAAAATTTATACTAATGTTATAACTCTTTAATTTGTTTAAATGATTTTTAAAAAAATGCATATTAGAAAAATATGTGATATATTTTGAAATGAATTTAATTAGGATAAAATATTTAAAAACATTCATTGAATAATGTAATCAATGTTTATTAATCATTGTAAGGACACTTATTTTTTAAGATTTTTTTTTAACATGATATATTTTGGAGTTTGAGGTTTTTAAAATAAATATTTAAATAATAAATATCTAAAAAATTATACCATGTTTAAATATTTGTTTAAAGAACCTTGAACTCCAACATATATCATGTTTAATCTTATTAGTACCTTATCGCATGATCCTAATTATATCCTAATAAGATCCTAATCCATTCGCTAAATTAGGAAGTTTGAGAGAATAAATCAAAGTTATTTGCAAGCAATTCATAACTCTTTAGAAGTGAATTAAATATTTGTTCAACAACATCATGATCTTGTTTTAGTTCTCCAATGTTTGTTAGTTGGTTGATGGTGTCTTTCAACTCCTTGAAGAAATCTACCATAGAAACATTTTCTTCCAACCTAACATGAGTCTTGTTTTTTAAAATAGTTGTTGAACATTAATTTTTTGTTCAAACAAATTTTTTTTGTGTTCACCACATCCTTGCTAGGTTAATGATCTTGATAATGTGTGGAATGATTTCATCTTTCAAAACCAAGTAATGATAACTAATTTTTTTTTACCTTAAATTTTAAATTAATGTTAACTTTTTTTTACTTTATTACATTAATTCCTTAGGGTGAAAGCATGAATAGGGGGACTGTTTGGATTATCACACTTTTAATTATTTTAGATTACATACAAATGTAAAATTTAAAGTCATATTCAAAATTAACATGATCAAAATTTTAATTATTCATGTTGTCATAAACTTTAATGAGAATCATCATAAAAAATTTGCATGAATTCTAAGAAGATTATGAATTCATAATGTACTTTTGAAATGACAACACTACACCTATCACACAAAGAAAATGAAAAATGTGAATTCAAAAAATACATCAAGTTAGTGTCAAAATAAAAATTAAAAAAATAAAGCATCATCAAATGAAGAATTATTAGTGAAATGCAATGAAATTTTTCATATATATAAATATATATATATATATAATAAATTTAAATGACATGATTGTTATAAATTTTATCTTTAGGAGTCCATTTCACATTTTATTTTTATTTTTTTTGCATGAATTTTTTTATCAATCACGTGTTTAGGGATATTCATAAATTGGCTTATTAATATTTATGATTAAAAACATAGGGGACAATTATAGGATTTGTTGTTCATGTTGATACAATAAGCTCCAACCCAATGGTTGCAAAATGGGCAATTCCTCTAGATTTGAGTGATGGACAAAATTTCCTCCTTGCTTCATGTTCTTGGGACAAAGGATGTCTAGCTGCATTACAGTTTTGGTATTACTTCTCTTGCCTTCTTTTCCACTCCAATGGTAAAAACACCTGGGGACCAATAGCTTTGTCTTAATTTCAAAGCCATTTCCAAACCTAGAACTTTTTGTGGTTCCAAAAGTTTGAGTACTAAAATTTCCCTAGCCATTTTTTCTTTTGAAAAACACCTATCTCATAAATTTCCGGAAATTCCTTCATTCCCCAAACAATTTTTGCCCAAGAGTTGTTTTTTGCACATGCCATACAATTTGGCAATCCTGCTTGGAGAATGTCATATCTATGGTGGGGAAATAGTTTCCTATACAATTAGTAGGAAACCCTATTCACAATGTTCACATACCTATTCTTGTCAAATGGCAAGCTTAACATGGTCTTGTAACCTAAAAACAATGTTAGATGTTTTATGTGGATGAAGGTTGCAAACCTTAATTCAACTTAGTGGCTGAGTTGCTTTGGCGCCATGATTCAAAGGCGCCGAAGAATTTTTTCTAATTTGTTTCTATTTTTGGTTTGTTTTGTTACTTTGTAGGTTATTGCGAAGGGATCTTGGTGAGTTGGTTTCAGTGATGGAACGCAATCCCAACTACTCAATAGAAACTCTACATGAGCTATGTGAATAACGGTTCTGCGAGGGGATTGGCAAGAAGATTTTTGGAGAGCGAAGGGATGAGGATTGGAAGAGTATATATGATGCTGTTTGAAGAGAACAAAGGGGTGAATTTTGGTGAAGAAAGGAAGTTAAGTTCCTGGACTTTCAGAATAACTAGCAAATGTGTAGTTGATTTGGATATTGGTGATGGTAATTAGCTAAGGATAGAACTTGATTAAACTTGTTGACTCACAAGAACCTTGACTCTTGAACTTTTGCTGTGCCAAGAGAGTTAGGAAGAGGTCTAGAGGTCTTGCATGTTTTTAGGGACCAACACAAGGGAGATCATGAGAGTGTCAAGGATTTCTGGAGTGGTTGTTGTGATAGTTCATGTTTGATGACTTTGGGGATTTTCAATTGAATGTACAATGTGTTTCATCCTGAGAAGAGTACCTGCTGCATCGTGGGAGCTTCGGGAGTTTTGGGTACAAGGGGATACTGGAGAGTAGAATTGATTACACTCATTGATCTTTCCCTAAATCTTTGTCCAGTCTCTAAGAGGAACCATGTGTAGTCAAGTTAGTATCTATGGGATTCCTGCTGTTTGGGGTATGAGCTACCACTCTCATGAAGCAACTTGTTGCCTCATAGAGAGGAAATTGAGAGAGAAACTGATCCCTTGTGGTCCATAGAAATAAGACAATAGCATTTAGGTGTCTGTAAGGATCTTGTTGAAGGATTAATACTTGAAGCACCTCTTTCAGTCTCAGTAATACCTCAGTAATATACATTAAGTCTGTTGCACTAGTATTGAGGGTTCACACATGGGGAAAGTATCTCCCCTTTCTTTTGGGTGACAGTCCCTTGTATGATCAAAGTTGCTGGCAGATGCATTTTTGCTCACAGTATGCAGGAAGGAAGGAATTTTGGTTTAGGGCATAAACAAAAACCACCAAGGGTTTTTGTAAAAGAAATCAGGTTTTCCTACACTAAAAGTGACAAAAAACTGTATAGGTAACACAGAAAGAGATCAGCCTTGGCAAATACCCTACCTCAACCATGAAGAATGCAGAAGATTTTCACAAGTGCACCTGACTCAGCACCTGTAGACAAACAAAGATCCCCACCACAATACCATATTTGAAATACCCTGAGTGCAGTTGTTGCCTCACACCTCGTCCAAACAAAGATAGGCATCACAATACCGGACAGTGCAATGAGTAGGCAATCTATAGTGCTCCTTCAAAGAAAGTGCAATGCAACTCTTGCAAACTGATAGAAAAAGTTCACCATGTTAATCACACATTTTCTATTAATGCCTGAGCCACATTTAAAA
>Ga0116231_10001705_pt1 | contig 45582 bp, 26 predicted proteins | sample S1TSphgellanicum_2_FD_89695 | JGI IMG/M metagenome (GOLD analysis project Ga0116231, IMG submission 89695) | Host-associated microbial communities from peat moss isolated from Minnesota, USA - S1T2_Fd - Sphagnum magellanicum MG | ecosystem: Host-associated > Plants > Peat moss > Unclassified... | reverse complement strand
AAAAAAAAAAGAAAAAAAAAACCCCCGTGAAAAAAAAAAAAAAAAACAAAAAGGCAAAACCATCGACAAAAACCCAAAAAAAAAACACAAAAAAAGAAAAAAAAAAAAAAAACAAACAAACCCCCCCCCCCCAAAAAAAAAAAAAAAAAAGAGGGAAAAAAGATACACCCTAAACCTTTTCCTAAAATTTGGCATCATGTGAAAATAGGGTGGTCCATTTTTTTGGGGGCAAAAAATTGGGCTGAAAAGGGATACATTTTCAGGCATTGGCCAGCATGTCAAATTCCAATTTTTGGGCAGATTGAAGAGCATTTCGGGCAGTCCAGTGGATTTGGTGAGTTGGCAATGTAGCAATGGCAACTTGGCAATGTGGGATTAACAATTTGGTGATGTGGACTTGACAACTGAGCAAACTTGTACTTGGCCGCCTATTGAAGTGGATGTGAACTTGGCAATTTGGCAAAGTGGACTTGGCAAAACTTGCAACTCAGCTTGGCAATTTTGCTGAGCAAACTTTGGTTACAGACATGGCTAGTTTCATATTACATTGGGTACCCATTGTTCTTGAGCATCAGACAAAATGTAGTATGCAATGGGAAACCAAAGGTACAATGGGGGTTAAGTTTTTCAAGGCATGGGAATGAGGGTTACATATACTGTTGGGAAAGAACATGACACATAGAGCACTTTGCTGTGCTTGGTCATGAGAGTGTTGGGTGGGATTCATCACTATGGTTCTCATTTAAATTAATTTATACCAAAAAAAAAAGCTGGTTATGATATATGATATAACCATGATAATCATATATCATGGTTATGATATATGATATAACCATGATAATAATATATCATGGTTATCATATGTAACCATGATTCTAAAAATTTGAAATGCCAAATTCCAAATAATCACCTACAAAATTGCCAGTTCTTTGCCAGTTCTTTCATAAAAACTGCTAGTTCTTTGAGGTTTTCAAATAACCAGGACGAGCTTTTATTTGATTCTAATTTTCTTTCCACGTCTATTCTTGGACTTGGAAAGTTGGAGACCACCTTTAATCTATATACTATAAACCAATTTTTTTTTAATAAGGTTTAGGAGTAACCCAACTTTTTTGGTGGATATTAACCATGGTTTGAGTGTAAGTTAGGACTACACTCAACAACAATGAAAGTCGACAATCATCAAGCACGGAACTGGCAGAGTTCAATTGCAACAACGTGAAGGTCCTTTATATTTGGCAACCTGAATATCCTTTACATGTGGAATATGTGACCCAACACCCACTAGCACACCTGCATCCATTGGAAACCTTGTATGACTTAGTTGTGGATGAATCACAACTCCAATGGTAACCTATCTAGGAAACCTTCCTAATTAACCCTTCCCTACCTAGGTGACTAAGTATATGTGGAATTGAGTAAGCATTCATTGGTCCACGGGTAGAAAACATAAGTGGTTATTATGTAAGTAGGTAATGCACTTTGGTGACTACAAGGTAGGTATATTCATGTGAATGGTTAGTATGTAGCTAACCACTGTGGTTAGTTGTAGGACAAGGATACAATGAAAAAGTGTTTCCTGTCCGCATATCATCCATCCTGCATGGTGCATTGGTGAGTGCTATTTCACATATGTTTGTCCACTTGGGAAGTATTTAACACTTTTGTTTTGTACTTCACCCTCCATCATCCATGCCATATGCTTTTTAGTTGAGCTTCACTACTCATTTCCTCTCTGGTAGGTTCTTAACAAGGCCAGGCAATTGCTTTATATACTCTCATAATTCATGGCTATATTCTCATGGCTTATCTAAAGCTAATTCAAGCTTTTCCTTCCTTTATCGGCCTTGTCTACCAAGGCAAAGATATCTTGCTTAGATTCATTATAGAGTATAGTAGCTTAAGGAATTTTGGCCCCTACATAGTAGTAGATCCATTTTTATATGAGGATTTTTGAAAGATGATATTTTGGCTTGTGTTGAAACTTGAGATTAGTTATAGAGTTATAATAATATCTTGAAGGATTTTGGTTTCTTTATTTAGAGGATTTTTTTGAAGATGATATTTCTGCATGGTCAAATATTTGAATTTCCATGCTTCTTCTTTTGCCTTAAGATATTTTTTAATGTAAAGGGCAAGGCCGCGGTGCGACACACCCCATGTTTCAGATGAATGAACAAGAAGCCCTTTACTTGACACATATTTGAAGCACATATGCTCTCCTTTTAGCACTCTTTTTGGGTCTGAACCAATTGATTTTCCCTCCAAAACATGCGCCATGTAGGTTTAGCCTCAATTTCCCACTTTTTGGTTTTGGACATTCTTCATCTAAAAGGCCTTGGGATCAATTTAAAGCTTTCAACCAATAAGATTGCTTGAATTCATTGATCCCTAGACCTTGGACCCTCATCTAAAGTCACCCTAAATTTGCTAGAGAATAACCCTCTCATTAGGACTAAAGGGTTGCACAATAAAGGACTATGAATTGTTCTAAAGAATGTCCTTGCAGACCCAAAGGCTATATGGTGCTAGTTTGATTTGGATTAAAAGCAAATCAACAAAGGAAGAATGCCATTTGTAAAAGGAGAAGACCAAAAGTGATTTGAGATGGATTCCAAGGAACTTCACAAACTTGACGACCAACAAGTAACCCTTGATTCTAGTCTTTTTTTTCTTTTTTTTTTCAAAAATATTGGTTCATTCTTTTTTTTTTGGTTACACACCTAAATAGAACCTTGAACTCAGTTTGGGGTGTGATTCTTTAAGAAAATGAAATAAAATTCTTTGTTCTGGTTCCAAAAATTAGACCCATTTCCAATTGGGTTCTTACTAAGAGGAACTACGATTCAAGATTCTTACCCACCAAAGTAGGTAGCCATCCCCTTATATGCCTTGTGATTTACATATGTTTAGATTCATGATAACTTTGACATTGTGTTTTAGGATGTGTAAAGCCTATGAGTAAGGGATGTTCTTGAGGCTAGCCTTGGCTATTGCTTGATGTTAGGCCCATTATTTTGGCAAAACCCCACCTTGGGGCTTCACCTTACATATAAAGCTCATTGGGAAAGAAACAAAAATGAGTTAATTGTGAGCATGCTTGCTAGCTATATTTTCCTTAGGGAAAGTAACTTAAAGCTATACTTACGTTTAATGTAAGTGAAGATTAAGACCTAGTCCAATGAGGCATGTTACTTGAATCATCATAAAGTTTAAATATACACATACAAACAAAGTTGGTACCTTAATGAAATTGTTGTTTTAAGGTTAATGGATGGTTATGTGGTTTGCTTTTGACATTTTGAAAAGTTCACATCTTACACTAGTTAAATTTTTTGTAATTATGATAATTATCAAACTATAAAAAATATAATTATTTTTTAGTTTTATTGATTTTAAATATTGGCAATCCATTCTATAAATATCATTAAACATATGATTGGATCCAAATGAGACAAATGAATCAACATGATTATTTATTTTAAAGATCATGGCCATTTTATAAAAGAAATAGCTTTCTTATAAAAAGTACTTTTGCAACTTGTTATTTAAGATATTATAGTTCCTCTAATATATCACATTTTTGTGTTAATTATTTTTGAATAAACATGAATTTTAAAAGTGCAAATTTTATTAGAGTCTATGAAATGATCAAAATCCCAAGTCATAGCAAAATATGTTAACCATTTTAAGGTTTAGGGTTTTTGCATCATGCATTAAATATATATAAAATGTGATGATTGTCATTATGATTTGACATGGTTTTTAGCTTGTTTTGAACTTGTTTGGATCCAATTGGTCAAAAACATTTGTGAAAACTTGGAGATTTCAATATGAAATGGACTATAAACTATCAAAAAAAATTTAAATCATGAAAAAAAAAAAATCTTGTCTTCAAAAAGTTTCAATGTATTTTATTTGTAAATTTCTCATTTGATGGTGGCCTACTTTAAAATTTTTATTTTGACACTATTGTAGTATTCATCACTTGGGTACCAAATAATTATTTCATTTTTCAAAATCCACTTTGGTAGTTTGTTTTATATAAGTTATTAAAATTTGAAAATAAATATAAATAGCTTCTTTGGTAGGTTCCCTAGGTCTAAACCTATAACATAATGAGACAAAAATTTGAATTTTCCCCTTCTTTGTAATTTGCTTAGATTTTGACATTTCAAGTAGATTTTTTAATATAAAATTGGCATTTCCAAAAATAATTTTATTATCATCGAACATGAAAAGGTATTATGTTATTAAGACATACTTTTTGAGTCCATATTTTTATACTATATGTGTAACATATATATTGTCATCATTTCACATGTTCATTTTGAGTCCACTTTTAAGAAAAACTCATTTGTATTTTTCAATATGGTTTTCTTAATTCTATTACAAGATGGACCATTAGAAAATTGACAACATTAATGTTGAATGTAAGTTTACATTTTACGTTCATCTATTATCCAAAAGAAAAATGATTGTGACAATCCAAATAATACCCCTAAATGTGATTTCACTTGTTATTGCCGAGTAATTAATCTATTTACCAAAATTCATTTTGGCATATAGTATAATATTTTCCAGGAATTTTGCCAAACTAATCATGGATTCCAATCCCATCCAAATTTGCTTCATCCTCATTGATTTTGATTGTGATCTTGTTTTATTTGTTTTATTCACATTCTAATCTAATTTTGCTTAGTTCACATTTAGTTTTGCTTCATCTTCATCCATTCTTGGTTGAGTGTAAGAAAAAATATATATACTAGTCCTATCCTGAGAATTTTTTTGTTTTAAGTCCAAGTAATATGAAAGGCTTCAATCAAGCAATATGAGGGTGAAAATGTAAATGATATAAAAAAAATTATCCGTTCAACAATCTTGGGCCCCAAGAGTCCATCCAAGTACCATAAAGAGTGGAATTTAATGTGAAATTTTAAAAACATATTATGTGTCATGGAGGCCTTATAGAACTTGACCTTTACATTTGTTTTTTTCTTTGGGAAAATTGGCCTTGGGAAGGGAGGGGAGGAAGGGGTGAAACACTTTTTAGGAATACAAAAGGTGCCAAATTTGTATGTCACCTCTATACATCACAAAGAATTTTTTGATGGAGAAGGTTTCAAATGTCAAACCAATGCTAGGATTCATATTCACCACTTTGTGGTTGTGGGCTTCAATTCACCATTAGGTTAGTTAATTTGTATAACTTGAATTAAACCCAACTTCAATATAGCCACGATGTAAACTAATCATTCAAAGTTTTGAGAACTTTAAGCCTTGTCAAATCCTTTGTCCAAGATGGAAATGAAGCTTGTAAATCAATAATCCAATTTTGAGATCTCTAAGTTTTTTCAATTCCTTGAAAGGTGGAAAAACAACCATATTATCTTGGTTGAAAGTCAATGTGTGTCCATTTCTGAAGAAAAATAAATAGTTTTTGCCTTAAGGGTGAATACACATTTGGTCATGGTTTGTTTGCAAAATTAACATAAATTTTGCCTAAGGTTTCATTTATCATTTGTGAAAATAAAGGAAAACAAAATCCTACCACATAGGATATTAACCCATAAAAGAAATAGGCTATTAGAAATCATGGAAATTTTTTGCATCTTAGTGACAAATGTTTTTTCAATGTGATAGATATTGTACCCATGGGTCAAATTGGCAATCAAGTGTTAAAATAGGGTGCATTCACAATTGGGATACACAATAGGAATGGTCAATTGCAATTAAATCACATCATCTCAACTTGAATTGATTATTACGACTAGTGTGATCTATAAATAATTTCATTAAATAAAAATATACATTAAGATCAATAAGGTTTAAAAGTCATATTTTTTTAAATTCGAATTTTTATTTAAATGTCTAAAAACACAACTCAACAACTATGTTTGACTATGCGTCTTACCAAAAAAAAATCCAACAAAAATAACAATATTTGTTCAAATTGTTTCACATTTTAATCATACATAAAATAAAATATGAAAATTTTCATTAAAATGGATACATTAATAAAGATAGGGGCAATCCTGTCCTTGGGGGGTACCATTAGGAACATCACAACTTGATTTTCCTGGACCCATCGAACTTTGAAAAATCATAAGAAACATTTAAATGAACATTTTCATAAATTTTTTTAATACATTTATTATGTTTCATAGATTTTAAAATCTCAATAATATTAAAAATGTTGTGTGTTTTGATGTTTTTAATCATTTATAATTATAAAAATACTTAATGAAAAATGCTCAAAAAAATGTTTTGATTGTTTTTGGTTCTTTAACCATTACGGAGTTAGTTCTTAGTGGTACCACCCAAGGATGGGTTCATCCATAGTCATATATATAAACCCAAAGGTTTGGAAGAAAATATAAAAGATGTCTATAAATTTATTTATTTTGATATTTTTAATAATATTTTGGCACTCCAAATGAGGAATTGGTATTTGAAAATGTCTTGGAGTCTTACATTCCTTATAGGTTTATATTATCACATGACATTCAAAATTTTGTTAAATTAAAATTTATCACCAATTATACAATATATATTAGTTGAAGGCATATTCACCTTTCATTTTTTAGCATCTTAGAACATTCATTTTCTCACAAAATACAAAATAAAACATGCTTATGGTTCCTATTGAGATAGATCAATTGTTTAATGTCTTTAATAATTATTTTTAAAGGTGAAATTGATTTCAACATCCCATTTTTGATTTCCAAATGTTTTGGTAGATAGCCTCTTTGATTTTTTAACACTAAGTTTTTGGTTTGGTCAAGCTTTGCCCACACATTATGCTTTACCCACATGTCAATGTGTATGCTACTCACATTGTTACTTGTTCAATCAAAATTTTCTCCGATTTTCCATATCTAAATCTACTCACACATCAAACTTTGTGCTACCGGTCTTGGTTCCCACCTATTCGATCTTTTCTCCAACTTTTCATATTTAGGTGAAATTTTTGAACAATGGAACTCGCTTGGAACTCTCTTGCATGTTTTTTTATTCAATCTCTTTTTAAACATATATAATCTTTTTTTTACTTGTTTATGGAAGTGAAGAGTATTTGTTGCACTTGTATACCATGTGTTATGAAGTCCAATCCTGTAGACAAATTTAACTTTACAAATTTATTAACTATTTAGCCAAAGTAGTTTTTTTTAATCTTCAAAAATTCAGCATTTGTTTAAAAAATTTCAGGATTTTAGGCATATTCAATTTTAATTAGTGTATGCCAAATCTAACTTGTGAGTAACATATAAAGTCATTGGGAGGGGGGAGAGGGGGGAGGCGAATGGCCCAAAAGTCGTCACGTTATGAGGGGAAGTTTTTGAAATTGAAAGATTTACAAGGTAGGCTCTAGTATGTTGCCAAAATATAGCATGATTCCTAAACTTTTCTACTTTTCCTCTCTAACATGTAGCCAAATTTGGTTAAGTCCTCACACACATGGATGATTGCCAACTCGCTTGCCTCACACATTTTTTTTAAAAAACCACTGAAAATAAGGTTCTTTAACATAATTTGCATGTTGGAATTGTCAATCAATTAGCATTTATTTGAAAATTCTAGCTACTTTCAAATATTAACAATTTAACTTTCACAAAGAGGCCAATATCTCTAACACAAACTTGACCTATAATTATCCATGCATTTAAACCTTATACATATACCCACATCCATGTACATGGGTCTCTTATTTCTAAATTTAGTGTACCCACTCCCAAAACAAGATCCTAACATGATCAAAAGATGAAACCGAACTGACCCTAATTGAAGAGTTTAACAACAAAATACAAGCACACAAATCAACCATGCAAGAGGAAGAGAAATTAATTTAACCACATAAAACTCAAGGGATCATTGCAAAAATGATTGATTTTTTAATAAAAAAGTGTAAGTTGTACATACAAGTAGCATTGCAACAAGGGGAAGTGTAAGTCAAAAAGGAACTCAATAAGTCACCCAAAACATGCACCTCGTGGTATTTAACCATGGTACAAAAGTAGGTTCTATGGATTGCTTGAAATCTTGCCCACCACATAGCCTACATGTTTACCACAGGTTGAGTGTCCACATTCAAGCCCCAGTGAAAGCAAAAGTAACAATAAAGTATTATCATTTTTTGGATACAGGGACCACTACTACCTAGTGTGTGAAGCCAGGGTGAACAAGCAACTACACTCATAGCTTCACCTTGAGTGAAGCCTCTCTTAGAGCATCTTCACCAGGACAATGCACAACATGTGTTTTTTTATGAAGGGGTGTGTCACACCGTGGCCTTGCCATTTGCCTTATAAAAAGTATCTTAAGGCAAAAGAAGAATTATGGAAACTCAAGTATTTCACCATGCAAAAATATAGTCTTCAAAAAAATCCTCTAAAAGAAACCAAAATCCTTCAAGATATCATAACTCTATAACTAATCTCAAGTTTCAACACAAGCCAAAATATCATCTTTCAAAAATCCTCATTTAAAAATAGACCTATTATTATTACCTAGGGGCCAAAATCCCTTAAGCTATTGTACTCTATAATGAATCTAAAAACAATATCCTTGCCTTGGTAGGTGAGGCCAAAAAATTGATCTTCACAAGCTCCGTAAAATGATTGTGGCTAAACATGTTTGTGCAAAATGCTGAGGCTGACAAAAGTCATTGCAAAGTTTAATAGCTTGCTCTTGATGGGTCAGAGACCTAAATTGATTGTTGCTGCCGGTGGTTTACTATTGGTAGGTACTAACTTTCATAGTCTCAGTTTCATGTTTATGGGTGAGGCTTGAGAAACAAGAAATAAATAAATAAGTAAATACATAAATAATCTTGAGTGTAAGAAACACTTTTCTCTGTTTCATGTTTATTGTTTGGTGGGGCTTGAGAAAGAATAAACAAATAATCTTTAAGTGTAAGAAATACTCTTGTAAGACCAAATGTTGAGTATGGGTGGAGCTCTTCTTGAAAAACATTATTTAACTGGAGAAATGTTAAATTTGGACTCAAAGAGCCAGATTTAGTCAAGGATGGGAGATTTATATTATTTAAAAGCAACCCTTTTCTCTCTCTTTTTTTTTTTTTTTTGATTTTTTTTAGATTTAACAATGGTACCATTATGGTGCCAGTTTGCCCAAGGTCCATAGTACATACTTGAGACCTTGTGCTTCAGACAATTTGCCAAGTACCACATACTATTGTTCCTTGTCCTCACACTCCAAAAAACCCTATTGTTGCTGCACATTCATGTGTGTTGTATTTTGTGCAACAGCCCTCGGGTCTTTCTAAATGAAATTGTAAACATGGGTATAAGGTGTGCAATAGTATTACGGTAGGCCCTTGGTGTCCATGATGTGGTATGGTGACAATGTTTTTCTATTCAATGAAGTGTGCAATCATGGGTGAATGGAAAAATTGATGAACTCAAATTATGTCAACTAATTGTGTAGGCCACAAATTTTCACATACCTATCACATTTGCACATTCTGAAATTTGGGTTTCGTGATTGACATTGGATAAGTGTTGTGTACCAAACTTGAACAATGCGATTTTTATTTGGAGAAACGATTAAAATATGTTCTTAAACAACATATTAGGGTCAGCTATCCTAATAGAATTGTTATGGCGCCATTGCAGAGTAGAAGATCCCCATGATGTACAACATTTTTTAAACATGAATTGGGACCACTAATGACACTTGAGTGGATGAAGATTATGGGTGAAAATTATGCTTCAACATAGTTTATAAATAGTTATTAGTATACATTGAATGGTTAGGTCACTTAAAATAAGTAAGAAGAAAAATTCAGACCACCAAATCCAACAAACCCATTGGCTTGACAAAAAATCGTCAGGTCTCCATAAAACCCCAATTTTATTTTTTTGTTGAACATTGAGAATAATGGTCCTTTTTTATCATTTCCATTGGTCTTTTTAAAAAATTCACAAACCTACCAAACCCTAATCCTATTGCACATTTAATTGGTAGTTAGCTCAAGATAACTAATTTATAATAAAAAAAAATCAAATCATCAAATTCAGAAATTCCACTGACCCTAACATATTTTCAACACATATACACACAGGCCTATTCAACACCCTCTGTATATTAGCACACTAATATTATAACCCTCACCTGTATACAGACGGGGTTTAAAAACCGACCTCAAGTAAGCTCCTCTGATGAGGAGGCATCATGTTCCAAGCATACCCTTTTTCCTCCTTAACCTGGAGACCTTCACTTGGCACACCTAGGAAATGTGATAAGTGGAACAATGAGGTTAGGAACCTATATGGTTATAGTGTCAAACACAAGCCGCTCTCTCTCTCACACATCCCTCCCCTTCTCACTCCCCAAGAGACATAAGATCTAAGCAAATGGAGAAAAACTTCACACATATTTTCTTAAAGTGACAGCATTCCCAAGTGTGGGGTTTACTCCATGCAATCCATGCCAGCCCTTTTTGCCTAACATAGAGATAAACTTTATAAGAGAAAGTCTTAAGAGAAAGTCTTCTGATGTGTACATCCTTTTTTTCCTAATATAGAGAGACAAACTTTAGAAGGGAAAGTCTTTGATGTGTTCTTGTATAGGGAACCCAATGCTTGGGAATGCTGTCACTTTAGGAAATTTTGTGTGAAGTTTTTCTATGTTTGTTATATCTTGTTTTTTGGAGAGGTGTGAAAGAGGGTTTTGTGTGTTTCTGGCAGGGTGGGTTTGGTGGGCTTGCTGCATAGTTGTCCACTTTCCTTCAGTTGAATTTGGTTTATGATATGATGCGTATTTTGGTTTTGCGAGAGCACCGAATCAATAATACCATATTCTTGACCCCAATATGAATTCCATCATTCCCCAAGCAAGTATCGCAAAATTCCATAACAAAACTGGAATGTTAAAATCAGGGGTTTTTTTTTTTTCTCCAATTTTTCTCTTCAAAAATTTTGTGAATTATTTCCCCAAAAGTGAGCAAACTAGTCAAATTTACACTAGGAAAAAAAAATCTAAGAATCCTAACTCTTTCTTGGTCTATAAAAAAAAAAAAGACAGAATTTGTCCCAAAAAACTGGTTAAGTGTGAAGACCCTTGCCCTATTTAACATTTTCCTTAAAGGCATGACATTGGGGGAGATCAATTTTAGTTTTCTTTAATGCAGTTTAATACAAATTCCCCTTTAATGCAGTTGCCGTATATAGTGTGAAATGGGTACACACTAGTGTTTAACTCACAATGCATTGCCTCATGGTGGACTTCTACCACCTCCACGGAGAGAGTTCACACCTCTCCACAGAACTGTACATCCAGTTTAACACTTGTGCGAGTAATTCACAGCCAAAGCGATCAACGGATTGTGGACAGGGAAACACTTTTTCATTGGGTTGTAGTTCTCTCGCTAACCATGCCAGTTACTCAGGTTGCTGGTTTTTAGGGGCAGCTTCCAATAGAAGGTGGATTGGTCGGTGTTGGGTTCATTTGTTAGGTGGGAAAATAATTATATTATAGTCAAAACTAACATAGAATCTCGGTGTTAAACTATGATTGTGTTTGTAACAAAATTAAGTTGTTTCATCATTTCATACCTTGATTGGTTTTAAGCGAAACCCTTAAACTAATCAGGGTATGAAATGGATGAAACAACGTAATTTCGTAACAACAGATTCAGACCATCGCAATGAATCCTAGTGAATAGTGGCCACAATCAAGTTGGATTATTATGATCAAAATTATTATGATTACTATTAAATATAATAAAATTATTGAGTTAGACCTGGGCACAATCAGGATTGTGTTATGTAGCATTGAGTTAAAGAATCAGTTTCTTTTTTAAAAATTATTTTTTGCATTACATTGAGTTAAGACCTCAAAACTTAGGCTTTTCGTTAGGCTTGGATGTTAACTATCGCAAATGCTAAAAAGCAAATTAACACCACCTGCCAAAAAGGATGCCGCATCATCAACAGTGCTACCTAACACCACATATGTGAATGCAACCCTTACACGTCCAATGCAGCAACCCAAGGACAAAAATAGTGACGATTAATGCTTGGACCCCATGGCTGCAAATGGGTTCACATTATAAAACTCTGTTCCTCCCCCTAAGAAGGGGTCCAGCTTTTACTTTGATGACCAGAGTTTCTGGCTTTCCACGAATATAAAACACCAGCCAAAACAACATGCCAAAAATATGCATAGAAACCCACATGAAGTGGGTGACCTCCCAAGAGAACGAAGAACAAGCCAAAAAGATGCTCAGGCAAAATGCATAAAATTTACCTGAAACTGTTGACTTCCCATTAAGATGCATATAGCACCGAAGAAACTCACCTCCAAAAAGGAAGCACTACCCAATGCTCTCTCCATCTACACCAAGGTTCTCACATTGCTCCACATTTCTAAATTTCTTCAGATTTGGTTTTTTTCAATACAACGTCTACATAGCTAACATATAATTATCATTTCAATTTTAAATATATTAAAAAGTATGTAAGTGGTATTTTAGCAACCTAACCAGGTGTTGGGGGGAAGTTCCAAATACTAACATGGGTTGGTGGGGTTGAGCAATGGGAGCAAAGAGAAATCATGTAAAAGCAAACAGGATCAAGTGTAAACCTTTCGAAGAATTTAAAACAAAGTCCTTATTTTGAAGTTTTTTTGGAGACAGATCACAAACCATCAACCCATTGTGCAAAACTTGGACATCAAATGAAATAACCAGCACAACACTGGTCTTTAGGGTTGTGTCACACTTATGGTGCATTCACACTTGATGTTAAGTCAGTGTTAAATGAAAATCTAGGTGACATCCTAGGTGGCACCCAATGATAAATGGGCAATAGCTTAACATTAAGTGAATGTTAATTTAACATAAGATTTTCATGGTAACTAGGTTTAAGTAGGTTTAACATTTAACTAGGTTTAAATGGCTAGCATGGTGTTAGGGGACTCAACTCTAAAGTCCATAACACCAAGTGTGAATGCACCCTAAAAAGATTATTACATCTTAAAACAAGCAAAAGGGCAAGCACAGAACAAGGAGAAGAAAAAAAAACCATGTGGCACTTACTTACTTTCTGTACTTGCTTGCATTAAAGACCCTTAGCATATTTAACATTTTCCAATTTGGTTCCCACAGTCTTTACAGGCAGTCCCTTAGGGCGACTTTAGATGAGGGTCCGAGGTCTAGGGACCAATGAATTCAAGCAATCTTATTGGTCGAAAGCTTTAAATTGGTCCCAAGACCTTTAGACAAAGGTCGAAAACGAAAAGTTGGCAAATTGAGGCTAAACCTACATGGCACATGTTTTGGAGGGAAAATCGATTGGTCCGGGACAAAAAAAGAGTGCTAAAAAGGAGAGCTCCAGATTTGGAGAACCAAGAATCAGGCTAGGGACTAAGGTACACTCCAACTCAAGGATTCAATTTGCTTCAAATCAGTCCAAATTGGTTCTTAGGAAATTGGATTCTGGACCCTCGTCTAAAGTGGGATAGTAAGGGGGCCCGGAGAAAAAAAACAAACAAGAAGAAAGTAGGTACCTAGTGCAAGTACCGACTGGTCACGACTCACAACCACTCGTTTTGGACTGCATCCCTGTTGCTTCTGATGCTGCTACTGTTGTTGCAGAGAGCACGCATTGATCCCACACTAGACACAACAGAACAGAACAGAACAGAACAGAACTCACTCTCTCTCTCACTCAGTTCTCTTCTCCTTACAAAGTGCGTTGAAAGGAGATTGATTTTCTCTTGAAAACACTAGTGTCACCAGAGCGAGAGAGAGAGGGAGAGAGAGAGAGAGAGAGAGAGAGAGAGAGAGAGTAGACGCAGAGGGAAAAAAAAACCATACATACACACACACACACATAGTACACACACACACACATCTGTACTTGAGACAGTACTGCACACGCAGGAGAAGTTCACTAGAGAGGAGGCTCTGGGATGACTAGGCTGGACAAGGTTTAGTACTAGATGTAGTATGTAGCTGGGTGTCACGAAACCTGGCTTTGGAACGGAGGAGAATCCATATAGTCCGGAAGCTTATTACAAGTTGTGGATTCTAGGAGAGATATATATCGACCATGATGAAAGACAAGGTGTAAAACCAGGAAACCAACCATACAATAGGACAGATATTATGTGTGCCATTATTAGCTAGTGTCAAATTGCAATTTTTGTATACTATATGTCACAATAAACTTCACATATTGTACATTGTAATGGAGGAAATCACACACAGTTTATGATCTCACACAAGTGTAATATGAGGGTCCAGATCAGCTCATTTTTGTTTGATCAAAGCCGCTTTCTCTTGTAGTTTTATAGTGTGTTTGAGAACCGTGTACAAGCTTTGCAGGGACCTCCTGAGTTCTGACAACAGGTGGGGGAGGAGGACTAGCTCTAAGGGGGGGGGGGAAGTGGGGGGGAAGAGGCAGTTTGCAGAAGGTTTACACGGACACAGTGGAGGGGAGTTTGGGGGGAAGAGGATTTGATGGCGACCACTAGTGCAAGCTCGCTGTCTGTGAGTCAAGGACGTGGCGACACCCATCTTTGCAAAGCGGCATCGGAGGCCGCTGCCGGCATAGCTGAGATGGTAGAGAATTATAACCACGCTAGTCAATGGGTAGCTGCAGTCATGCCTGAAGATCATGATCAGGAGAAGTGTCTAGTCTACGAAACTTGTGAATGTTGCGGACTTTCGGAAGAGTGTACACCCGCTTACGCGGAGCGCATGAGAGGAATCTCATGTGGTCGCTTCGTGTGCGGTTTGTGCGCCGAGGCTGTGAAAGAGGAGATGAACCGAATGGGAGAAGGTACCTCAATGGAGGACGCCCTCCGTGCTCACATGACCATGTGCGTGCAGTTCAAGAGTGCCCCGCGACTCGATCCGGTTGTTCATCTGGCCTCAGCTTTACGCCAAATTCTGAAGCGCAGTGTCCAGGAGTCTAGGTCCCCAAAGACTACCAGAACCTCCAAGCAGTGGCAGCGAACGGGCCTCTCCCGAAGCGAAAGCTGTATGGATCTACGAGCTGCTCATGCTGGCCCCTCCTCTAGCAAGTCCGGCTCTAACTGATAAACAAGCAAAAGCTTCAGGTACAACGCACAAACTCCTCTCGCTCTCTCTCGCGAGCTTCACATCAGCTTCACTGGAATGTACGAAGATCGAAATCAATGCTTGAAGTAAAAGTGTAGAAGTTGTATAGAACTGTTGATGCAGCAGCTCTTGGTTCTTCTAGTCAAGCTTGCACCTAGCTAGCTGCAAGAAAGCAAACTGTAACTGGACTAGATGTACTCGATGATGCAGTGCAGCTCTCAGGTGGTTCTTCTCTACCTAGTGAAGAAGCATTCTGCCCAAGGCTTATTTGTAGAATGATTAACTTGACACTGGTACAGTTTGTGATGCAATAACATCAATACTTATAACAAACTCATGCTGCACATGAAGTTCTTTTGGCAACAATATGAAAATGCAAAATGCAAGACCCATGTCCACAATTTTGGAAGTAAAATTAAGAGTTATTTGAATCCACAAAATGACAGGGCCATATATAGTTGAATTGTTGCATGTTTTTCACAAGTTATATATAAGAGATCATTGAAGCAGCTGTATATTTTTCTTGTTACCCAGTGTAGGGAATAAATGTTAAAGCTGCTGCAGCAGCTGATGTGCACACTTTTGAACCCAGGACTTTGTGATAAGTAAGTGAAGATGTTGTAGTTTCAGTCATTGAAGTGTTCACAGACTGGATGGCATTCTGCTACAAGCATATCTATATATATATATCCAATGGAAGAATGAAGTACGAGAACTGGATGATGATTTTATTTGCTCCAGAGTTTGAATTCCGCAAGCTCACAATGTGTGTTGCCTAACAGTAAGGGTACGTTTCATGTGTCTCTAGAAGGTGTGCAAAAAAGGCTCTTGAATTTGGAACTTCCCACCACCCCTTGTGTTTCATTTGTCATGATAACTAGCAAAATCAGTGTAATCTCCAGACCCTTGGGTTGCATCAGAGCTTCATCTGGGGCAGGAAAAACTCTTCCCAGTGTAGGAGCAAGTTGTGACAGCTTCTTTGTTGAGCTTTGGTGTATCTCTTTATCAGCTCTTTGATTGTCCATGGTCTATACACATCAGTCAGGCAGTGTCCAACTGGGTACAAGGTAGTTGTGAGATTGCAGCTCAGGCCGGATGATGAGGAAGAATTGGAAGAAGATGTCGATTTTGCTTCAACCCATGGTCCACCATCACCCTCTGTAACACATTCAACTTGATTTTTGCATCACTTAAATTGCATGTGTCAACAATCCTGAGTGACAAATCTCAAAAAGACTACAGTAAGTTCAGATGAACACTCATTGTGGGTGGAAGTATACAGAAATAGTTCAAGTGAACATAAAAACTTGACCTAATCTTTCTTTTGTTTACATGCAAGTACCTTATAAAATATAATCTTCCTCTTATCCCATGAGGCAATGGGCATCTATTAGGTGGCCCCGAAGTAGCAGAAATTCAGAGTATGTCAGATTTCTACATTGAGGAAGGGTATGTCACATGGGCGGGCACTAAATGATAGCAAGAATGCAGCTCAATATGTGATGCCTATGACCATAAGGTTTGTTCATTTTGAGGCCTTGACCCAACAACAATCCAGCCTCATTAATCAGCCCCCTCCATAATTGCAGCTCAATCTGCAACAACCATGACCATGTGGGGTTTGCTCATTTTGAAGCCTTTTGACCAAGTAACAATTCGACCTGATTAACCAGCCCCACTCTTGTTGACCAAACCTGCTTCTTCCCCAAACACCCTCATCATAACCCCATCCTCACAATCAGATGGTGCACATGGACACATGATTAAAATTGAAATATAATTGTAAAATGCCTTAGTCATGGATGCTCAGTTTTGGCATACTAATAATGATGTCTTTAACTATAAGCAAAAAGAAATAAAAATAGTTAGTTCAATCTTCACACCATACATATCAAACACAAAACCCAAAGGACCCTCAAAAACATGTATTGCATTAAAGGTGAAAAGAAACAACATTCAAATGCAAAGCTTTGTAGCAAAATGAAAACGGAACACTTTGTTTATCACAAAATTACTTCCTTCTAAAATGTTGTCAAAAGGATCATGATTTAAATAATTTCATGCATGCATATTGAACTATCTATTACAAACAAAATTTGATCACATCGGTATGCAATGATATAGCAATGTTATTAGCTTGTGTAACTTTCTCCATGAAGATGTTACATTTTCAAAATCCTTTATGATGTTAACATCATAGGCCTCAATAAAGAATTGATAAACAAGCTCTCTTGCCCACTAATCAATTTGAGACAATTCTAATCCTCACTCCACTGCAACTAGGTTGATATCAATCTAAAAAGACCACTAAAGGTCCCCACACCTTTTTTCAACACCAACAATCAAACCATCCTATGCATTATCAACATCCCCTATTTTGAATGCCATCACAAACCTCCACATCATGTGAAAAACACGAACACAAAAGCGACACACATATTCAAATATCAAAGGATCACAAAATTGATGTTAACATTCAAAAGCAACCAGCTTTTGTGACCACCATGACCTAACAATTAATAAATCATTTAATTACCAATCACAAGTCCACAACTAAAGCCAATATCTTCTTCTTTTTTAACTTCAAAACTATGGGCTAATGACCTCCTCCTACTAACAAAAGTTAATAATTGAAATCAAAGTAGTACTACCGACATTAGTTACAAAACCCAATAAATGCAAATAAATCAATTTGTGAAAAAGCTTTGACTCACCTACTTGTATCAAGGACATGAATTATGATAAAACTAGCAAGATAAATAAATTTTGAGAACATCAAATGTATATGAAGATAATTATTAAGCAAAACAAGAAGTTCAAATCCTCAACATATGTGTAAACAAAAATGAATAAAAGAAGCTTGAAAATTTTGTAATATATTATGTCATAAGAAGGTGCATTAGGGTCTTCCTATGAGCTCACATGGGTCTCATATGAAGCCCTTGAAATTTATGATTTTCTCAAAATGAGATAATGAGGCTAAAGGTGCCTTTATGAACCATGGATTACTATAATACCTAGGTTGGTTAATCACTAATTAATTACTTGTTGACTGAAATTGTCAAAGTTTGAAAAAATATGTGCTTGCCATGGCAAAATTTTGAATGAAGCTTTCAAGCACAATAGCTTCATTATTTAGTATAATGTTAAATTACAAATTACTATTATTATTACCCCTGAATATAACTGGCCAAAATAATATGAATATTAGGCACCTTGCTATTGACCCAAATACTATATTATGTCAGGATATCAAAAACAAAATACGCATCCCCTGTGACCTTTAGGTTTTTACTAGAAATCACATATGTATATGCAACTTTTTTCGAAGTTATAGAAAATTTCCAAAACGCATTCTATCCAAATATGAAATATATAATTATGAAACTAAATAATGGATTATGCTTTTGTATGTCCTTAACACCCTATTTCAAATCCCCAAGGTAATTAGATGGAGGGTAAAACATTGGGGTGGGGGCATTCCCAAACTAAAGGTCCTATTATGAGGTGATAAACGAATCCAGCTTTGTGTTTTAAAAAGTTCCCCACCTTGGACTTTATCCATTGTAAAGCATGAGGTGAGGGTAAACAACATATATAAACTATAGGGCAAAGGTGGGGGAAGTTGTTACATCTATTATTATAGGTGTTAGATGGTAGATGCCTCCCATTACTAATGAGTAGATGTAATATGATTCATATATTGTAGTACAGGTTGCTAGCTTCAACACTAATAGTATTGTTTTCATAAATGTAAAAATATTCAAAGAAAGTTTGAAGAAAATGTTTTTTTTGTGAAGGATAATAAAGAATCTAATAGAATTTTTTAAATATTTGATTTTTTAATGTGGAATCTTGAAATAAACTACCTATTCAAGATTGAAATGTTGAATGGTGGTAGTTCTTGGACAGTAATAAGTTCCTTTCCCATATCAAATCTACTTTTGTGTTTGTAAAGCAAATTGTTTGCTCCTCTTCAAAAATAACATACAATTGGAACTGCAGTTGTTGTTATCCTTTCTATCATGCAGAATTCTCTAGTTTCAAAGCTGAATTTCCAAGTTATGGCCTACAACATGCACACTCTAGTATGGTGGTCTCTTAACACAATCCTTTTCCATCTCCGAATTACTTCATTTCCTGTTTTTTTTTTGGGTTGGGTTTCTGTGAGTTTTGGGAAGAGGAAGAAAAGCTGAGGTTGAAGAGTCCACATGTGTCATATGTGTCGCGATGGACAAGAATGAACACGAGCACAAAAAGGAGGGGGATAAGCCAAGGAAGAAGCTGAAGCCTAGGCTCAGGAAAGGGCGAGAGGCAAAAAAAGGAGTGGAAAAAATCTTACTTGTGAGGCCTTTTGTGATGTCATGGTGACAATGGCAGTTGACACCACACTGGGGAGGCTAACAACCATGTAAAAAGTAGCACTGGCACTGCGCTCATACCCTTCATCACCACTATTGGGCGCATTCTCGCATTCCAATTTCGAGCATGGATCAACAACTGCGAACAGGATTGGTGTGGTGAACAGGGTAGGAAATGGCAGGTGCTATGGCAGAGTGGGGGGGGCAACCGTTGTGCATGAGCATTATCAGCTGGGGATGGTGGAGAAGCAACAAGCAACTCATTGTTGTCCAATTACAAACCCTCAATTGCATTCTGGTTTCCGGGTCAGGTAAACAAACTACAGTGGCAAACCTTGGTTTGTGTTGGTCTATGAGTCATCAACAGGTACAATGTGAGGCATAATTTCTTTGCAATTGGGCATGGGATCCCAGAACCAAGCCAGAGAGAACAAAATGGCTGCATCTTTAGGGTGCATTCAATCATGAGCATTTCCATCTCAGAAGCATCCCCACATTGTCCAAGAATGATGATGGCAAAAGAACAACAAATTCATTTTGAATCCAGAGTAAGATTACTCACTGTATTGCATGAAGCTTACCAGAAAAAGAAACCTACACAAATGGACCACAAGGAACACAATAGCAATTGGAGGTGCTAACAATGGTGTTAGATTGTGTTACTACTGCAGGGTGTGCAAGCTACCAGTATGGGGAAGGATGCTCATGCAGCACCTGCTGCAGCTACTCTCTTTGCCAAAGCTAATGAAATTCTAGGGTGGGATAGTACCTGCTGTAGCTATTCTCTCTGCCAAAGCTAATGAAATTCTAGGGTGAGACTTTGAGGACTTGTATGCTGCATCAAGCTTATGTTCCTTCAGCTTGTGTGCACCCTTCTGGAAAATAAAGAACAGATGCTAACTTCATTCAAAGAAGCTCGAAGGTTTGTTCTCCTATAATTTCTCCAACCCTTATCTTGAATTCTGTTTTAATAAGGCTCATAATTTTAGTGGTGAAAAGTGTGACCCTCATCTTCCGTATCTTTCTGTTGTTTAGAAGTTTCATAAAAATCCAATTAAACCTAGATTTATTTGTGCAACTGGCTCTACTTCTCTTACTGAAGTTTCTAAGTGGCTGAGTTATTTTTACAAAGCTACTTTTGCTATGGTCAATGACCTTTGGGTGTCAAAACTCAGAAAGGTAGATGTTCCTTGTGTTAGTAGTTGCATTCTCAATGACTTTACAGGAGTAATGAATGTAAGAAAAGAACTTAATCCTCCAAGATCAAAAGTTGATAAAACTTCTCCACTCCTGTTGCTGTCTTTTGATTTCTCAACTCTAGACACTAAAATTGACCTAATGGATCTAAAAGCTTGTATGAAAATTCAGATCGATAAATTGTTTCATCGGATACTGAAATTATTAAATATACTTCTCTGCATCCACCATCAGGAACTGATGAAGTTAGCAGGTAGTCATGGCAGCTCATCACTGCTATTCATGGTGAAGATGATGGTCTGACACTTTGCTAGCAAGTCTCATAAGGTTACACCTTGTCATGTTACATTCAAATAGTTGTTGTTGAGATTTGTCTGCAATTTCAATATAGATATAGATGTACCCAGTTTGGCTGGTGAGAAATCTTGTTGCCGTCATGGAAGGCACATAGTTGTTCTCTATGGACAAGGAGGTGAAATTGTTTCCATTTTATGGGACTATTTCCTGTTTATCCCTTTTGCAAGTAACTGCATATGTACAAAGAGAATCAAGAGTCCTTTTTGCTAAGATGTGTAACATGATGCAATTTGCAGTTTTGAGGATGGGCTGAAGCTAGTGAAGGTCCAGGGTGAAGCCATGCAGGTCTGAACACACACATTTAGGAAGCCATTCTTGCTCATTTTGTACTAAGTGCAATGAAACTTAAATGACCACACCCTTGAAAGGATCATTGTTTGATAGTTTTATGTTGAAAAGGTCATGTCAGGAGGATGTTTCAGGATGGGGAAGGGCACTGACTTAGTAGAATTTGTGTCATCACTCCCCATGCAAATTGATTAATTCTTTTCAGAACATGTCTAAACAATTGAGTGTCAAATCCTGCGAGTAAAGGACATCAATTCATGTTTTAAATAAAAGCTCTTAATTCTCTCAAGAACCTCTGAGGCACTTCAACCTTATAAGTGGAACCTGGAACAAACATCAGGGAGTGGGCCGATGATTATTATGCAAGCAGCAACAGAAGCAGCTCCAAGTTCAATGGTTAGTGTGATAGGGTTGAACTCTGACAAAATAACTGCTATTCGCAATGCTGCCAATGACGAAGTCAGTGAAGATGAGAAAGTTCAGATTGCTAACTTCCTCTACCCAGTGAGTTGGCCCATCTATGTGTTTTGTTGTTTCTCTTTTACCTCTGGTGTTGTTCTAGGTATCATCAACATATATGTCAAGACCTATGCCTATGTACCTTCAAAGAGCACTGCTTTTAGCAGCCTTTATGAACCTTGTCAGGAAATTTTCTGTTCTAATCATCCAGCTACTAAAATGGAACAAAAAGGTGATGTTGATCATGTTACTATCACAATTTGATAGGGGAACTATGCAGTGTTAGGTGGTGTGAAAGGTGTTGAGGCTGTTGAAGCTAATGCAAAACGTTTCAAGGCTTGCCTGACTATAAACATACTTATCTTTCGATGTCTTTTTGCAATCCCCTCCCTTCCTTGGCAACGTTGCGTGCTTCCCAATCTGTTTCTCAGATTTGGAAACCCATCTTGACGCTGTGAACGCTAAACAAAGTTATACGCAAGAAAGAGAATTTAAGTATTCTCGATCGAGAGCACGGAGGAGCGAAAGGTTCTTGTTTTTGGAAGGACGGGATCCGGTAAGTCCACAATTGCACAATTGCTGACGCATGCCGAACTTCTTGTTGACGATGATCACTCCACCAGCTTCCAGGCAAGCTCTAGTGCAAGAGGGAAGACTAGTGACATCGTAATACACCAAGGTGGAGGATGGCATGCTACCGACACTCCTGGCTTTGGAGAAGTAGCACAAGGAGCTACTCTTCCTACCAAAGAAGCAGCAAACACAATAGTGAAGGAATGTGTGAGAAAGGTGAGCTATTCTCATCTCTTATACGTTGTCAGAATGGACAGGATGATCGTCTATGATGAAAGACTGTGGAAGATTTTCAATCAAGTCTTCGCAGGAGCTGTTGAGAAGAACAATTTCACAGTCGTTGTTACCAATTGCGACGAGGAGGCGCATATTCCACAACAGGACCACGACGCAACGGCATTGCGACAAACTTTCAGCGGATGTGAAAGATTAGTTTATGTCAGCTTTCCTCCTATCGTCCGGGAAGATGATGAGCTAGAGAATGAGAACAGGGAGATCAGGAGAGAATCTCTCGACAGGCTCGAACGCAAGCTTAAAGATGCTGAACTTGCTGATTGGGATGTGTCTAATCATCCTGTTGCTGCATCCTTGAATGAGGAATCCATGGGAATCTGTTGCAACTGGTTGAAATCTCCATTCGACCCTGTTCAAAAGCTTCGCTGGAATTCATGCTTTGAGAATTTTGTGTTGCTTCCACAGTAGGATTTTGTAGAGCAGTGTGTGTGTGGGGGAGTTTCTAGCTTTCAACCACCTTACTATTATTGCATATTCCTTCAGTCTATTCTTCTCTCGCTGCATTTCATAAATGGAACACTGCAAGAGGCCTTTTTAGGGTTTTTCAGTCATGGTCTCCATACTCTCCCATCTCTCCAATGTTCTGACATCTGGTTTTAGCAGGCCTCACATTTGTGTCTATTGGCTCACTTGCCTCTGAATCCTCACAAGTAATTTGAGTGACAATAAATTCTGTGATTCAGTGGGATGATTGATTACATGCATCTATTTCTTTTTAACTGAGTCTGATCCAAGAGCTGAGTTCCTGTAAGGTTCATTAGGTTTTGGAGAAGATGCACAGCATTCTCTTTCATGTAGATCACCAGAATTGAGATGAATAGAGTTAGTCCTATATAGTAGGTTGTTGCAGCAGCAATGTGTTCCAAACAAGATTGATTGAGGAGTAACACAAGGTGTGACTAGATATGACGTCAGGAAATCTGATCAGGAGGATTGCTGGACTTGCAATATACTCAATAGGTTGATGGGGGACTCAAAATGTTTACCAGAATGGTGGGTCTTTCATTCAGAATGGTCTCTTATGTTGGAAAGACACAAACTATTGTTTTGATTTTTGCTTTCTGCAGAAACAAGCTTATGGTGTGCATCCCCTATTACACATTTTTGTGGCATTCAAACAAACTCTCTGGATGTCAATGGTGCCAGCATCATGGCAAAGATTTTACTCTCCAAGTTGTGTAGTTTTCTTATGACAGAAGCATGTCCTGCAATACTAGCTTGAACAAAAGATCAGCTCTCAGACCACAGAACTGCAAACAGGTGTTGTCCCCTATCCTGAGCCTGCATTGCATTGTTTCTTCTCTATGAAGAAAGGAATCAAAGTTTCAAGCAGATATTGAGTCTCTAGTAGATTGCAGTATGTACTCAACATTGTTTTAGTGACAATTTGGAAATTTCGTACTTGGATTATTTGAAAGGGTTTTTTAACAAGTATATGAGCTTTTTCTGCCTGTAGGTCAATGTGCTTCTATGTAGCATTTGAGGATGAGATTCACAAGACAAACTGTGAACAATTCACCATTCAAACCTGCAGAGCACGTGATGATAGCAGCTGCTGGGTGCTTTTCTTGATCTTCATTCCTGCTTCTTTCAGGAAATATGTTAAAGGTCTTTTCTACTCATCGGGAATCTGGTAGCGAAATTTTTCTTATATTTTACTATTCTTACAGAGAGCATTTTGTGTTATATTTTTATTGTTGTACTGTGTTCAACATTGTGGGAGGTTGAAGACTGCTTTAGATGGGGCCACGTTTCATATTCCAGAGTGTTAACTCTTGTTTCAACAGAGCTTAACAGAAGGCACAACTATGCTTTTGATTGATTCTTAGAATCCATTGATGATATTGGATTATTGGTCATAAAGATGGACCTCTGGGGACTGGAAGGCAATCAAATCCAGGTACATGGTTTATGAGCCCAGATGATCAGTCACTGAGAATGCCTCAACAATGGACCATCTTTACCGTAGAGCTCCATAATATGACTTTGACGATGGCCAAGAATTCCAAAGGATTTGAATGCAAAAATGAACAGAGATGCAACTCTTTTAGATTCCTTGGCCTGGAATGAACTGCAACAATCTACCATCTGCAGTTGTTGCTGCTCTCATGTTTTAAGATCTGATGTCTCATGGTGTAGAGTGAGTCTGAAAGCTACAAGGTTGCTTGTTGATTGATAAAAAGAACAAGCTGTAGGTCATTTACACAATTGCATGAGGTTTTTGTCAGCTCTGTTCAACCACTGTTCAGTACTAGGCAGAATGTATACATAGATCTTGGACCACCACAAAATTGTATATTTTCACTTAATGAGACATTTTCTTAGCACAGTTGGCTTTGTGGGTCACATTCTTGTTGTCTAGGGTCACTAGATCCCTTGGGTTTCTGTTGCATTTGGTGATTACATTCTCTCTTGATGCTCAGCATTTGCTCTTATGCAGTTATGGATTTTGAGAGAGTTTCATGACAAGGTTCCCAAAGACGGAGTAGTACCGTGTATGCTTTTGTCTCTGTTTCCTTGTTCTTCTGTGCTGTTCTGGATTCTGATACAAATCCTCTGAATCAGTTGTATGCATTAGTCCCAGACTCCCAACATCTGTGCTCAGTTTCAATGAATCCCATTGTAGCTGGCTTGATCCAGGCCTTTGTGCACTCTGTTGTCCGATCTGTGCATCCCTCTTTTGTGCTAACTGATTGTTGTGGACTATGCCAAAGGGAAAACTATCGGAAAACTTTACTTGTCACCAAAGTTTCCAAGCAAATAAATTTTGACTTCTCAATTAACCAGCTTACTTATAAAATGCAATTAGTGAAAACCTTCATAGTTGCAGTTGCAGTCTACAGGGACTTGGCACACAACGATTGAGATATAGTGACAACATGACCACACTTAGGTGCCCAGTATTGCAATTTATTTCTGGGGAGCAAACCTTGTGTTTTGTGTCAGGTGTTGGAGATTCACATATTGAAACTTCTTTAGTCAACAATGCCATATAAGCACTAATGCTTTGGAAACTAAACATCACTGGGGACAAAATTCACAGGACATGCATCAACTTGCACAAAGAAATCCATAAGACAGTATGAGAACATGGAAAGACAGTCTATGCAAGCACCCATGACTCCCAAAGGTGTCTCCTTAATTGAGGAAGAAACTTTACTGATAGTAAGGCACCCTTCACATGCACTGCAAAAATTCTACTGACTCTTTATGTTATTTAGAAGTAGCTTAAAAGGTTCAAACTTAAAGCTCTAGAAGTAAGTATGAGGAGGCAAATGATTATATATATATATATATATATATATAGAGAGAGAGAGAGAGAGAGAGAGAGAGAGAGAATAATTCAATCTGAATTTTAATTATAATACTAAATAAATAAATAAGTCTAATGCAAATATCATGGCATGGCCCTTGTGTACATTACACTTTTATTTGGCCAAGGGACTACACAGCGATGTAGTTTTCATTTGGTAGCACATTTTGAGGATTCACTAGGTGTTATTAAGAACTTCATTGAAGATTTCCTATTTCAAGTGTCGCTGGTTTGAAGTTTGAACTTGATATTATGCAATGAGCAGCTTCTTAAGACCCAGCAAAATATTTCTATTAGTATAAATGAAAGATACCTTATTTAGTGTAATAATCCCTCTTATGTTCGGAGAAATCTCATTGTCATCAATTCTACACTTAAAAACAGATTCGCCCAATTCAAAAGCCATCGACAATACCAACAGTTCAAACCTTAAATACAAACTATACATATGATACAATTTTACTTGAAAAACACAAGCAAAACTCAGATAGCTAATGGAGTTTCATCCTTGGCTATCTTTACACCAACAATTCCCATCAAGCCTGTATGTGGGCCACCAACTTTGCTATACTTGACTTGATAATGCAACTCCTCACCTTGTGTAATCCATCCTTGAGGACTCCCTGCTGGAGGATAGCATGAGACAACACCTACCACATATCCATTCTCATCACCAGCTTCAGTTCCATGACCATAAATGGGTAAAGTGCGGCAAATAACGCGACCATCTTCTCCCCATAGAGTGGCATCCAAGACTGTTGCATGTAGATGAGAGACCACATACACAACTCGTCCTCCAATTGGAGCACTTATGGTAGTATCTTGTGTATCAACACATGCTTCTGAATTGGGATCAGCATCTCCACAACCCTCCACAGTGAACTCAATCAAATTCCCTCCAAAACCATGCAGCTTATTTGTAATATCAATGCCAAAAAAATCCAGTGGTACCACACATTCATCCCAGTCCACATACTCCCAAGAGGACTGCAAAATCCCCAAAAAAATCACATGATAATTCAGTTCTTGAACAAATTTCCTCAACAAACTTCACCCAGGTATATTTTTTTTGAACCTATCACTATAGTGCCCCATCTCCTGATTTTTTCACACCACTTCAACTTATTAAATCCAATTACATTTTCAAGAATGCCATTACATGAGATCATACTTTGCGTTTCTGTCAGAAATGGAAACCACATACAACCAAAGCCTTATGAGCAAAAGCTTATTTATGTGCGTGTGCATGTGTGTGTGTGTGTAAGAATTTGCAGAATTGATGTGCAGGAACCATCATCCTCAGACATGTTGATCTGTGATAGTTGCCAACATTTGAAAACATGTTGAAAGATGGGTGCTTTTCAACTTGGGGGCATATGGTAGTATTATGAGAGAACCAAAAAACAGCAATCTCGGGCCTACAAAAAGAATGCAAGGAAGGGTGGCTCCAGATCACCTTCAAATAGAGAGCCCTCTCTGGCCCATTAAAACCTTCTTTGACTGCACATTTTCTTCCATCTGTGCAGCAATGGAGGCCTCCCAGATATCCCTCTGGCAAAGGGTCTCCTTCCTCATCTGTTGTTGCATTGTACAAGTCACATCTGCAGTGCATCAAACATCAGAATAGGTATAAACTCCAACTATCTTTCTCATGAGTTCAAGCAAAAGTTACAAATTACAAAATCTGGAGCTCAAGGAACCTTTCAAGCAGATGGAGGTGCACACAACTAAGTCTACATTTCAGCAAGGTCATTTTAGGTCAGGATTAAGGTTTATTGGCATGCACCATTGCCAGAAGTATATACAACAAGACATGACCACTGCTCACAGAAATTTGGAGAATCTTTCAAGCAGATGGAGGTACACACACTTAGGTCTACATTTCAGTAAGTTCATTTTAGGTGAGAATTAGGGTTCTCAGCATGCACCATTGCCAGAAGCATATACAACAACACATGGCCACTGCACAATCTGTGGTGCCTGAGCTAGAAATCTAGTACCAAGTATATCTCAGATTTGACAATTTGAGCTTGAGGAAGAATCACCTGTGATACTTCTGCCAATTTTTCTGCACAATCTAATGTCTATGGTTCAAGATTTCACAGACAGGGGTCTGCAGGTGTGCAGGTATAGAGGAGTTCTGCAAGAGGAGTTCTTTCTCAACGTCACATCTGTCTAGCCCTGGTAGAGAACAATGAAGAGAGACTGACCTGCATTCGGTGCATCCCATTCTATCCACGGCTCCTCTTGTGTCAAGTCCATGCACATTCAGAATCCAGACGGATTTATAACCCATGGGTATCTGGGACGGAGGTGCAAGCTCCAAAGCAAAAGGCGCCGGCAACCTAGTTTCAGTGCGCCGAGTCTCAGCTCCCTTTCCAAAAGTATTCAAGAGCTTGAATCTCTGGTCATCACCTATGTCAGCGAGCTCGTGGGTCTTCCTCCTCTTCATCAATCCATGTCCGATCAAATGCGACCCCACGTTGTTCTTCTTCCCTTCTTTAGCAGTCAAGCTTCTCAACAAGGTTTGGGTATGTTCCACTGACTGGTTCTTGGGTACAGCGTATTCAAACAGGAACCAGTGATGAAGGTAAACCTCATGGAGCGGCACTGAAACCCCATGACTGTCGACGATTTCCGCCACGAAATTCCTAAGTCCCAAGTGACCTTTGGGAGCTTGGATGTGAAAATACTTGTTCTTTGCATCCCCGGGTTTGAACACAATCGCAGGTGATCTGTAAGTCTCCACCTTCACTGGATTCCTGCTGGGGTTTAGAAGAGAATTGCACTCATATGGCTCAAGCTTATGACTAAGCCATGACTCTCCAACTCCTTCTTTGTGAATCTTCTGGATCATCCGAGTTCTTCCCAAAGCTGCTGATGATGATGACCCGCACAACACTAGACACAGCACCAGCAGTAGCTGGTTCCCGGCAGCTCGCCAGCTTGAGCTTTCCATAATCGCTGCAACAAGTTTTACCTTAGCGCTGCTCTAGAGGTGATGATTTGGAACTACGAAAACGAAGATCCTCGATGTATTCCAAGAGCAAATTTTGCAGCTCAACAACGGCAACACATTATAATTTTTTGTCATGAAAACGAAGGACAAAACTTGTGAAATTGATTGTCTATTTTGAAGAATAGAGTTCCTTCCCTTTGGCCCACCTATGTAGGTGAAAGAAGCACAACATTTGCCAAAGCATATGACATAAAAGTGAGGAGCTATGGAGAACATGTTGAGGAACACATTGAGAACTTGAGGAACATATTGAGAACCTGATGAGAACTCATTGAAAACTTAAAGAGAACATAGTGGGAACACATTGGGAACCAGGGAGAAATTTCTCTTGTCAAAGAGTTCATCATCATTTTTGGCATGGGCTAATACCCCTTGCAAAGAACACCTGTTGTGATCATCTTAATTGATTCATGGGTGCATTTTATTTTATTTTTTGAAAAAGCCATATTCATTCACCCATCATCATTTTTTTTGGAACATTGAGCACTCCTGAATGGAAGCACCTCTTTGGACCCCAGTTGCAAAATAGAAACAAATGTATTCCCCTTATAGCTCACCTTTTCAGTTTATATAAATGGGAGTTGAACTTTGGGCAAACCATATGGATAAAGCGGAGCTACTATTGAGAACATCTTGGGGAATGTATTTGGAAACAATTTGGGAACTGAATGGAACCTCGTGGGAAGATAATAAAACCCCATGGGAACACATTGAGAACAAGGGAAAAAAATCCCTCTCCCCCCTGCCGCCTTTCAAAAAGAAAAAAACTAGACTGTTCATGAGTGTATGCTGAGCCTTCCTGTTGGCTGCATGATATTTCTCTTTCCAAAACTGTTCGTCACCATTTTTCGCCTGGGCTAATACTTCCGAAGAGCTGAGGTACCTTTTAGGGCAGCGGTGCTCTGCATGCCACGCTCCAGAAATATTTCTCACATCCAAGTTTAGTTATTTACTTTTTCCAACCCCACCCATTGAACTGAAACCGAGACTTAGGGTTTTGAATAGGAGCAGCAGATTAGGGTTTGATTGGACGTGTCGAAGGAGTTGGGTGGGGAGTTCGGAATCGATGAGCAGGTAGGTTCAATCCTTCCTTCTGTGAAGTAAAAGGGTGGTGATGATACGTTGATGTCTCTTTTGGGTTTATATGTCCATTACCATCATCTCAACATCTTCTCTGTTGATGGAACTAGAAAATGGAATTTAGGGTAGATGATGAAATTTGAAGAGGAGAAAATGGAGATGGAGGCAGCGTCGCAATCATCTAGTAGCCAAGTTACGGCGCAACATGCACCACCGTCTCTAGGAGTAGCAGTAGTAGGAAGGGCACCGCCGGATGCTGCTGCTGCTGCTCCTCCTCCTCCTCCTGTAGCTGACGCTTGGCAGCGAGCTTGGAGAGCACTTGTACCCCAGTGGAATCAAGTTCGGGGCTCTTTGAAGGTATATCTGCTCGACTCTGCTCCTCGTTCTCGTTCTTGGTTCTCCTCCTAGGTTTTTTCTGGCTTAGACTGCGAGTCTATAGAAAAAACGGTTTTGTTAGGGTTTAGGGTTTCTCTCAAATTAACCGGAGAAACAGCAGTTTATAGAAGCATCCTGTAATCTAAGAATATATGGGATTATCTGTGAGTGATCAGATTAGATTCTTATTTTTCAGCTCCTTTAATTTTATTTTATTTTTCTCCTGTAAATGGATTTTTCAGACCTGTTTGTAGCTTTTGCCAGGGTTTAGGGTTTCTGGGTGTGTGCTTCAGGTGAGTTTGTTGGAGAAAAACTTAGGAGTGTGTAAAAACTGGATTAGGAGACTTGTGGATATGACTGCAATGGATAGGCATGTTTGAAAGGTGATGTGTACGAGAATGTGAAATACAATTTGGATTTGGAAATGAGGGAAAGGGCTATCTAGGGATGTAAGGAGAGGTTGAACATAGAAGTATATATAGTGCATCCATGCTTTTAGATTTTGGTTTTTTTGAAGCCATGCTGGAAATGTATGGACTGACTTGTGTGTATGGTGGCTTGGTTCTTCTACTGAAACAGAGACTTCCTGATGTGCCTATTTTGCGGGTCAACCAAATAGATGCTGCAAGACTTGATGTTGAGATGACAGCAATGCTGAGAGAGCAACTCAATAAAGTTTTCTCGTTGGCACAGGTACCATTCTGTGAATCTCTAAATGAGTGTTACTGCAGCTGACTATCGGGTTTTGTTTCATCTCTATATCTCTTCAGAGCAGATAAGCAGACTTTTTTAAGGACAAACTGGCATAACTTCCACTATTGAGGCTCCTCACATGCAATGAAGTTCTATTGTTCCTCTTGAAAAATTGCCTCATGCTAGTTGACCTGATTCAAAGAGTTTGGTGCAGCCAGGTCTGTTGTTGCGCTATGAGCTGGAGCTGAATGCACTCTTGGAGTTTCTTGTTTGGCAGTTCTCAGTGTGGGTTGATCGCCCAACACCAGGGAATGCTTTGATGAACCTGCGATATAGGGATGAGCGGGCCTTTGCTTCTCTTCTTGCTGTTGGCAATGGTCTCTTTTTGAACTCTGCAGGCTACATTCTTGGTGACTTTTCATGATGATCATGATTGATTGAAACACTGCATGTTCATCTGCTCAAGAAAGGAAAACTCAGAAGCCGTGTTTAGAGACTGAGGCTTTCAGGAGGTTGAAGATTTGGCTTTAACATTGAAGGTAGCTTTGTGTTTAGACAGCAGAGAAACTTTATAGATGCCTTCTTGCTTCAATAGGTGGCAGAGAAATCCCAATTGAATCTGGTAGATTGTGTGGTTTGAAGTGTTGCTGATTGGACTCTTTGCTGATGGTTGCTTGATAGTGAGGACTGGACTGGAGGGACCTGGGTTAACAAAATCTCAGAAACTATGGTATTGCTTGGCTATGGTGGGGGGCCGCTATAGCTGGGGGCGACTGCAGCTGATTTCTGCATTTCACCGCTGGGGTGACCAAGAACGGGTAAGAACCCTTCATTCAATCAGTTTTGCTGTGAACCCCTCCCTCCCCTTTAAAAATCCCCATCATCAAGTCACAGAGTCAGGTTCCAGTAATACTTTTCTCACTTTATTATGAACTTCTATTCAGGTTATTCAGAAGTTCTCAATACTTGAAAAGATATTCCTAATCTTCATGGGAGTATTGTTTCTGCCAGAGTTCATGGGCATGTCGTGCGTGGCAACTATTACAAAGAGCAGAGAGTGTATACAAGATTGCTTGTTTTGTCAACCTCCTTTTCTTCCTCCGCTCTGGCAGGTATGTGTTTCTCAATTGTTGTAATCCTGTTTGTTTCTGGTTCCCACATGCATTTTTTTTCCACTGGTTTTCTTTCACGCTCCAAACTGATTTTCTGATTATCAATTTCCCAGATATCCCAGCATAGTGGAACGACTGCTGCGAGCACGATTAGTGTACCAAAGACCCCAAATGGACCGAGCTGTGAGTTTTGAGTATATGAATCGGCAACTTGTCTGGCATGAGTTCTCAGTAAGTCAATTTATTTTTTGAATGGTCTGTCATTTTATTTCAGGATATTTCAATTGGGTTGACCTAGTCTGGGCCACAATATGACCAAATCTGAAATGTTTGGTATTTGAACAATTTGAGCTTAGCAAACAGTTGTGGAAGTTGGGGATAGATTTCAGTCTTCCAAAAAAGTAACCCATGATACAGTTTCTTTGGCATGTAAATTGTGGGAAACAGACACTTCGATTGTCAGTCTAGTGTTCCAGTACACATTGTTGAATCATTGTCAAGTCTATTGAATTTTGGCCTCTTAAAGTGGGTGCTATTTTGATGGCTTCTACAAGATAATATCTGAGTGTACAATGTTCAGGATCTAGATTTGAGAGATGATTTTGACTTGTCTTTTGGACATTTTATTCTGGTAGAGTGCTGAACATAAACACTTTTCTGTAGAGCTTGTTGTGTCTGCCATGAACAAATATGAGGTAGCAGCTCAATTTTCATTAAAATTTACTTTTCCCACCTCATCTGGGAAGAACTTTAGGTTATTAAAAGGCATGATGATATTGGAGCTAGATGCCTAAATATTGCAATGTGATCCTATTTCTGTGCAGGAACTACTGTTGTTGGTTCTTCCCCTTCTTAACATGATGTCAATAAGGAGCATTTTGATGTTCCCATTTTCTAATGACCAATCTTCAGCAGCCAGCTTGCCAGAAGGCACTTGCCCTGTGTGTGAAGCATATCCTATTACAACTCCTTTCATGGCAATTCCATGTGGTCACCTCTATTGCTACTTCTGTCTCCGGACCCGGACCCTTGCTGATGCCAACTTTCGATGCAGAAGATGCAGTACTAATGTGGTAGCATTGAAGCGCTTTCAAGAACAGGTTGGTGCACAATGCCACTGCACAATGGCCTCAGAGATCAGTGTATTTATTGCGTTTACTTCTGCTTCGGTCCTAAAGCTTTCCTTTCCTGGTTTGAGTATTGGGTTGGTTGCTAATTATATTTTATGAGACAAAGTCATGAACTCAAATCTTGCAATGCACTGCAGTATGTCTTGTCTCATTCAATTCTGGTACAAGGGATGATCTTTAATCACATAGTCAGATTTGTGTACTTCCATATGTTGACTATGTAACTAGCTTGGTAGTCCTGTTTCATGAACTCAAACTTCAGGAACAAGATGGTTCATATGCTGCAGTTTCTGTTGTAATACTGGGCTTTGTATAATTAGTTATGCTATAACCTGAAAGAATTTCAAAATTTCAGGTCTCCCTGGAGAACTCTCAAAAAGGGGAAGGCTTATGAGGACAAGTGCAAGCTGCCAAGGTCTCTGATGCACAGCAACTGTTCCAGGTATGACGAGCATCTGAAATGGCCTTGGCTGGGGACACCTGCATGACATGTCAAGTCTAGGTGGCAGGAAGCTAGGGCTATAAGTACCACCAGTTCATACACCAAGACTAGGGACTCCATTTTTTGGTGCCAACAATGTGTTTGCAATGTGTTTCAATGTGTTGCAATGTGTCAGAATAATTTGTGAGTTTATAAAGCATGGGTGCAGGAAATTGCTATTAGGGTGCACCTGAAATGGTGTGGTAGGTAACACAGGGACTCTTACCTTTCTGAGCTTGTGAATTCTGCAGGCAATTTGATGTGAAATGGATGGTCGATAGAGGCAAAGTGGAGATGCTATTGGGGTTCTGGAGTTGGAGACCAACATTTGAAAAATAGGGGTCAAGAGGTTGCTTACATACCCACCAACAAAAACTGGGTGACAGGAAGGACAACTGTTTTGCCTATCACATCCTTTGGGATGGGCTGCGTCAAGTTGGATATCTTCAAATTCTTAATTGATTGGGCAGATTGTATAAAAACTTATATAAGGGTAGTGACAGCTTTGAGAAGTAATTTGAAGAAAGCCATCTGAACCTATCAACAACTTTCTTGATGGGTTAATCAGTGACATTTCCATTGAATGCAGATGGTTTACTTCTGACTGGCCTGTACCTATTTGTACTTGTTCCAGATGTGAACAATGGCCATCATTGAAGCTTGTGTTTTGAATCTGTGGTGGAATGTTTATCTACTTTGGTTGCTATTTGAATTACTGATTACCATCTTTTGCTCCAATTGAGCAAATCAGCAATGTGTACTTGGTTCTCCAATTTTCTCCAAAGGATTTGGAAGTCACTATCTTCCTACATTTAGCCATTTTCAGTCCTTATATTGTGTCACCCATTGTAGCTGGTTTGGCTATTGTGAGCAGTAGCATTGAGGACCCACTTGTGAACCACCAAATGACCAAGATGGTTCAGTCAACAATGATTTCTCAACAATGTTGATTCCACTGAAACAGGTAGACACATGTTGGAGATAGAAGTTGAATATGAAATATGAATGAGTCCCTTGGAAAGGAGAAACACTGAAGTTGGGACCAAAGCTTCAAATTTCAGCTTTTTCTCTCTTCCTTGAAGCCCATAGAAGCTGGAAAAAAATTTCACCTTGCTTCTCATTAACTAAATGCAAGGGACTGCCAGATGCCACTATGTGGAAACTTTTTGGAGATTGCCGGCCTCTGCAATCTGAATACAACCAACCTCCTGTGTTCCCCACTAACAAAAAGGACTTGATCTACTAAAACTTGTGTACAAATTGTGTCACAAATGCTAAAGAAGATATTAGCTCAACACCATCCATTATGTTTTTGACCTTAGAATTTTGCTGAGTTCAATAGAATATGCTGTTCCCCTAGACCTCCCATGCATATGGTGTTGAGATAATTGCCATGAGCTCTGAATGTCAAAAGCATGCAAGTGTTACATCCCCTGGTAACTGAAAAAAATGAGTTTCCTTCAGCTTGTTTCAAGATGGAAAAACTAAAAGTCAATCTGGAAAGTGTATCCATAGGACCTGAAAACTGCAAAGTCCTGGCATCCTCCACAAATTCCAGCCTAAGAACTGGTGAACCCCTAAAGACCACAAAAGACCAACTGTCAGTAAATGTCCAGTTGCAAACATTTTCATTCATACATTGACCTTGGACAAGATATGATTTAACACCAAAGGGGTTTAATGCAGCCACACCTGCCAAATAGAGCAAATAACTACAGAAGAATGCAGAGTTGAAAATCTCAAGTTCAATAGAATTAGTTTGAAAGTCATAATATGTTAAAGACAAAGAGCAAATAGAAATAATATTCACAGGAATAATATGTATTCCTTTCAGGATAATACTGAAAAACCATAAGATAAAAGTACTCTTTTACAATAGAAAAAATTATATTAGTGGGATTTCACCTGTAGAAGACACCAGAGGGTAATGTAGTCTCCAGCAAATTTTAGGACATGTACTCAAGAGGAGACTTTTATTTGCCCTAGAATTCATGGATTCATTTTAAGTAGCAAAGTTTAGGTCACTTGATATCCACTGGTTTCACCACAAATGCAAGTGAGCTGTGCAGTCACAAACAGCCCCAAGATGTTGGAGGTGCAATTATTACAACTCTAAATAAGTTTGCTGTATTCAGACAAACAACACTCACATATTAATACATCTCACATGAAATCAGTCAGAAGTTTCAATAACAACTATCCTGTGAACTGAGCACCAAAAGCAGCAAAATCAAGCATCTTGTTACACATCAAACCTTCAGAATTTGTTCATCTGCTCAGTGAAATACATCTGATCTTTCATGTGGCAGAAGCTGACCTTGTATTTCTAGTCACCTCCCCAACTCTGTTCTGCATTACAGCTATATTAGATAATCGAACAGAGGCCATGCTCACAATAACTCTGAAAAGGTACCAGCCATAACTAGTTATTCCTGATCTGCATCTCAAATCATGATCACCAGTGATGATTTATTCATGATTTAGTGATCATGAATAAAACATCACTATTGACCATGAACAATATGATCTAGCAGTGAAGAATAACACTATGGAATAAGGGAGACTAGCAATTGGTAAAACACTGTATGAACCTTCATCTTTTTGCGAAGGCCAAACAGGTGTACATTTCAGCTCATTTCCAGAGTGTGAAATGGTAGAAAAGCATTAGCCTTTTGATGTTTTACACCATTTAGTTGATAATGCTGCAGCTTACTCAGAAGGGAATGGCAGCTCACTGAAGTTTTTCTTCCTACTATGTTGACCAGTTTTGGCTCCAGTTGAAACCTTTGCTCTTCGCTGTTTCATCAAAGCTGAACAATCACTGCAATACCACTTGCCTTTGGGTCGCTCCTTGATCCCAACGCAATCAAAGTGAAACCACTCAATCATACACTGCCACACATAATGCATCAATCACTCCGGGTTGTAATTTGCCTAGCCCTTACATTGTGTCAGTTTATTCCCAAAAAATGCTTCCAAAGTTAGGTTCAGGACTTGAAGTTAATGCCATATCTTACCTCAGGATTATCACATGCAATCATCTCGCCATAAGAAACTTGACCACAGTAGCAATATGTGGGCTCATTGGGATCAACCGGAAGATCCAAGTCCATGTTGACACTAGCCAATGTCTCGAGTCCTCTGAAGCAGCAGTATGTCAACAGTAAATTTAGTATTACAGCTTACACAAAAGACAATGATTTTAATAGCTCCTTTAGGCTTCAATGTTGGCACCCTCTGAGAGTCTGGTATTGTAGAAGAGACCCTATGGACCCCTTGAACCCTCAATCACAGTAGGAATCACTGGTGAATCACCAATTTGAGATATGATGAAAGCCACTAAGCAAGAGCCACAACAGTAGGATATAATAACCAGTTTGCAGAATGCAACCCCACTCATAAGTATCAGACCATCAACTTCATCATGAATGGCAGTGACTGGCTGCCTATACTCCCCACTGAATTCATCAGATTGGGAAGTAGATGCAGATAACTATGAAAAATCTGCTCCATACTTAGGCCAAACAATTATACAAAAAGACATGTTTCAAGTCTGTCAAATTTTCTGCCATAAACAAGTAGATTGAAATGGAGCTTGAATGAGGATGCCGATAGCTTATCAAAAAATTGATTAGTATCCTCATTCAAGCTGCATCAAGTTTGTAAGGGTAAGCTTCAGTTAGTCTTAGCTGCCCCTGTACAAGCACGTATCTAAGCCAAAAGCATAGGGAGGCCTACACAGCAGAAAGTGGTCAGTGTCTCCTGAACCCTGAATATATTGTAATCAGACCACTGGCACCTACTTGAGATGCAGTATTTCTGCTTTTGCAATGAAGGAAAAAATATCAATGTGATTGCAGAGAGATCCTCCACAATATCATGTACATAAGGAAAACATGTTGTCTGTTCCAGCCAAATTGAAACAAACATCACAAAAAATGAGTGCAGTAGTAACCTTATGATTGTCACTCACAAAGCAGCAGAGCATCACCCAAGCATCAAGGGCAGTGACTAGCTCATAACAAGATGCAATTCACTGAGCTGTAATATTGGTCTTTAAGAAGCTCTCCTTAACTGGCCAAATTAACTAAGACTAGCCTATTCAGGAACAGTATATGCAGGAAGGAATTTCAGCATCAGTACACTACTAGCCTTTGACCAACTGGGACCCTGGAGCAGACTACTAGGCAGACAACTGCCCAGCACATGTATCTAAAAAAATTCCCTGCAACAGCTCCAAATCTATCAATTCAAGGAAAACGTTATGCAGCAAATGCAGGACTTGCTCATGAGTTTACTAAGTGCCTGCAAACAAAGGAATGAAGATTCTGAACTTGAACTTGTCAGAGACACAATACATCCAAGAAAAGTTGTTGGACATACTTTTTGCGACCTGACTTTGTTCCATCTCCACCTTCTTGGAAAGCTACTCCTGCAAGTCCCTCAGTACTTGGATCTGATGCCAGCAAGCCTCCTCGGCCTGCATCTCCTGCATTCAACACAGAAAGACAAATCACAAACATGAACTTCCCAATGCATTCAAGAGTGCAGAGCACCTGGAGCAAAATGAAGAGCTACAAAACCAGCTGTGTTACCTAGGCTGCTGGATGACTCACTCATAGGAAAAAGAGCAAGAGTGACTTGCCTCTCCTAAGCTCCTCTTCAAACTTCTTCAGGTCCTTGTCCAGCCGTTGGATATGATTGTCCACCTGCATGTCCATCCTTCATAAGCATTGTACTACAGCCTCAAAACGGGATTGCAGTTACAAAGCAGTACACCATTGCTACAAGAAATCATAGCCACACAAAACCAAGTTCTTGAATCATAAAAGTAGTTTCAAATCCCACCAGGCAGATTATCTGTCTACAAAAATATTCCAAAACAACAGAACTGCAAGAATACAATATGCTGGAACATGTGGTCAAGATACCCATCAATAAAACCTGACATGAACTATTTGAAATCAAACTACTTTTGCTATTCTGAAGGCTGCTCTATCTCCACCATACCAAATCATAGGTTTTCAGAGCCAGGGACACTTTTTCATCTGCTATGGAGAGGCAAGCCTTGTGGGCATTTATAATTTCATTGGAGTGGTGAAGTGCTATTGAATCTGGTGCATTGGTGCCTGACTCCACTGCCTTCATAACGTCATCAACTCCTTTTGCACATTGCTGTTGCATATGCTTTTGGAGCGCTGCATATCCAGACAATTAGATAGTTTAGCAAGCAGTACATGGAGATAATCTCAGCATTTGGTTGCTTTCCAAATACAATCACTCATCAGACATAAATGGGAAGACTTACTTTGAAATTGCCGGTCTAGCTCCCGTAAATGTACATAATTTCTATGAAGGTCTGTTGGAAGTGAGGCCACACCTACCCATCCCACACACATTCATCAACATGATCAATACACAGTCACAAGCAACAAACAGCTTCAAGCTCCAAATAGTTGTGGCAGCTAGTTCCCACTATTCATGTTGAAGGTGAAGGTGATTATTTTATACATTGTGAGTGACACTCATAGTGGCATGACATACTGCTCCAAATAGTGGGTGTACATACAAATGTGCCTATAGTAATCTTCCCAAGATTTTCGGGCAAAATTACACAAATCCAAATCCTGAGCTGTTTCACTTTTCTGGAAGCAAAAGGAAACAAATTCATGCCATTAAATCACAGTGCACACATTCAAGAGAAATAGCTAATAAAAACATGTCCAAAACCATGCCAGTATCACATCCCTGCACCTATAAATGTGTAGTAGCCAATGACATGTTTTACAGTTTGGACTAAATGGAAGGTGCTGTATAGGGTTACTGGCTGCTTATACAGTAACCCCTTCTGGGGTTAGTGTGTCAGTCTGAAACCCTAATTGTGCTGTTGATGAAAATTTCAAGTCCACGTTAAGGGAGGCATTCTGGACAGCAGTCTGAAAGATGTGTTTGAAACCCTAATAGTGCTGCTGAGGGAAACCAGTTTTGACAACTTTTAGGGACTTCCTATCACATGATTCAGAGCCTCACTTCCAGAGCATCAGAATACATGTACTGAAGAGCTGGGGAATACTGTGTTCCACCGTTTGAGAAGAAACTGAAACCCTAATCGTGCTGCTGCTGAAAAATTCCAACTCCACATTGAGGGAGGCACTCTGGACAGCAGTCTGAAGGATATGACAGAGTTTGAAAACCTAATAGTGCTGCTGAGGGAAATCAGTTTTGACGATTTTTAGGGCTTGGTATCACACGATTCAGAGCCTCACTTCTAGAGCATCAGAATACATGTACTGAATGAAGAGACAGGGAATACCGCGTTCTGCAATTAGAGAAGAAACTGAAACCCTAATTGTGCTGCTGATGAAAATTTCCAAATCCACATTAAGGGAGGCACTCTGGACAGCAGTCTGAAGGATGTGACAGAGTTTGAAACCCTAATAGTGCTGCTGAGAGAATCAGTTTCGACGAATTTTAGGGGCTTGGTATCACATGATTCAGAGCCTCACTTCTAGAGCATCAGAATACATGTACTGAAGAGACGGAGGATATCGTCGTCCGAAACAAAAGCAGAAACGTCGCACATCAAGAAGTGAGGAAAAGGAGAGTTAGAGAGTGCAAAAGAGTAAAGAGAGAAATCACCGCAACCAGAAAACAAAGGAGAAGAGTAGGTCTTAAGAAAGGGAAATGCGCAAAGGGCAACGAGACACGTACTGGCGATGTATTCTTCCAAGTACGGCATGGTTACAGTCACTTGCTTAGCTTCTACTGTCCTCCTCCCCCGCAATTCTCAAACTTCCGGCAGGCGCACCAAGGAAGCAAGGGAAAGACTGGAAGCAAACGGAAACAGGACACGAAACCAACGCTGCTGAAGGAAAGCAGTTAACGTACTACTAGTGTACGCCAGAAGGAGCGAAAAGATTTTCTAGGTCTTGAAAGATGGGGAGTTTTTCTTTTCTGTTTTTTAGGTCAATTTTTGTGAAGTACCCAAAGTGGCGATCATCCATAGCAAGTTGTAGAAGAAATGGCTATCATCCTCAGGGAGATTTAGCCAAATCTGGCTATGAACCAGATATCAAGTACAAATCTTTCTTTTAAATATCCTTCTTCTATATCTTTGGCTACACACTCAAAACCCAATATAGAAATTTGGTGATTTTTATTAATTTTTTCCCCTCAATTTCTGGCTATTGAAAACCTCCAAAATCACGTCATTTTTGAAATTTGAATTTCGCTTTTTGGCAAAATTTCGCAAATATATACAGGCTGGGACCTGGCCAAAAAAAAATTTTGATCCAATTTTGGGTTTAGGGTTTAGGGTTCTGTTTTTCTGGTGTAATTTTGTGGAGTACCCAAAGTGGTGATCATCCATAGGAAGATTTAGTCAGTTTTGACTAAATATAAATATGAAAGGCAAAATTTTAAATACATCCTTCTGTATTTTTGGCTACCTACTTGATCAACCATATTTTAGAAATCTGATGATTTTTCTTAAATTTTGGTCAAATTCTGGCCATTGAAAATCTCAAAAAACACATGGTGAAACCACCATTTGTTTCCAATTTTGTATGTTGAATATTTATCATCCTTATAGATGTTAATTAAAGGGTAGGGCCAGCTTGTTTAGGATTTTTTTTGGGGGTACTTAAACCTTAGTGCTAGAAAAATCTAGGTGGCTATCTAGCAAGCTCATAGGGTTTGGTAGTCAATAAAGACTTATATTTTCTTTTGGGAGAATAAGGGCTTATATTTTTCCTTGGGGAGAATACTTTCAAAATATTATCAAAATAATATTGCTAAAATAATTTCATTGTGAGACATGGTAGTCAATAAGGGCTTATATTTTTCTTTGGGGAGAATATTTTAGAAATATTATCAAAATAATATTGCCAAAAGAATTTCATGTGAGACATGGTAGCCAATAAAAGCACCCCTTCAATTACAGGGTTGCTGCAAGAAACCATCACTTGTTACTAGTTGGCTACCATGTGGTGTTGGGCCCAAGTATAACTTGATAACTTTTGCTCATTGGTCCAAATTTTGTGCAAATGACAAAAATGGGAGGAATTAAAAAAAAGTATTCTGGCATTCAAAGCTGTTGTGAAAGTTCAAAAGCTTATAACATATACAAAGAATTGAGTGGTTCTTGGGGCTGCAAGTGGAGAAGTTGGTAAGGGGGATTACAATTAAAAAGCGAATGTCAAAGGGGTTTGAGCAGGGTTTTTATTTTTAGTTTTTATGGTTTCAAAAATTTCCAAATTTTTAGGATTTTTTTTCAAACTTACACCCCAAAATTTTTTTTTTAAATCCAATTTATTATTTTTATTTTTTTTGCCACAATATAAAACATTTGGACCAAAAAAAATGTTGGATTAGAGATGGATAGCAAGAGGTAGGCCGCTATTTAACTGATTTTGTGGGCAACAATTGGTTGCACTTTCTTTTGCTAGACAAGAGTTGTGGGACACAGCCAAGATGGAAATCCTCATGCCATATGGTTTTTAGGTCTTATTCTCCCTTTTTAATCATATCATATTCTCATACAGAATTGGTTGTTCAGCATGGGTGCCAATTCTGTAGACCTCATCCATCAGCAAGCATTGTCGATTTTATAATGTATATTTCATCATAGATTTGTATATGGTTTACCATATATCATATAAGACCTAACAAGTAACTAATCCAGTAACTATGATTTCCTTCGCCTGGGATGTGGCATATGAGTTTCTACTTGCCCAAGATTGTGAGTAGTTTGTGGAAGATGGATATAAGAATAGGCTTTTAGTGCCTTTCAATAGGAGCACTTGTCGAATCTGGCTATTGACATGTCAGAGATTTCCCAGTGTATTGAGACTGCTGCTTAAATCTATAAGGTTTCTCCTAGCATGGGGAGGTCATCTTACGTTTCTGGGCAGGCTCTTACACATTTTGTAAGGGCCCTTTGTTTTGTTTGTTTGACATGATGCAAGGATGGTGGCAGTCAGATCTTGGCGTAACAGGTTATTACACACGGTAAGGCCCTTAGACAGGGGCATTACCAGATTTCAGTGCGGCCTGAGGTGGAGCCTTGGATACCCATTTGAATTCATTGAGTACTAGCTCAAGATAGTATATTGAGAGATTCATTAGTCAACCTTTAGTCTCCTAGTTCCATACAAATTTCTTTTATCAAAAGGAAAAATAATTGATAAAACTCTCTCAAATCATAAATAAATCAAAGCACCCAAAAAAAGAGAGAGTACAAAGAACAAAATCCAAGGACCCACATCCAAGAAGACAAAACAACCACCTAAGAAGGTGAACCACAAAGGGAACATCAAGTTTCCAAACCCCCTCCTGCCACGAGAAGTATATCAAATAAGGAAAGGGGAGAAAAATAATTTGATGAGCTCAAAATGCCATTTGACCATGGAGATCAAGGATTCAATGGAATACTTAGTTGAGGACCTTTCCAAGCAGTAAACAGGAAATACAAACTTTTGCAACATAACATAAAAGTTGAAAACCGCTCACTAATGTGTTATGTTGGATGACAGTTGGTGAGGTAGAGAGCTGCATTATTTTTCACATTCTAAAGCCCTATTCAATTTTCTGACAACATCTTCAACACCATAAACCAAAGCAAACAAGAAGCAAGATGTCAAAAAAGCTCAAGAAATCCAGGAACCTTGCATGATCATTCTTCATAGGGAAATTGAAGCACACTTTAGGCATGCGATCCTCAATTGCACATGCAATCAGGATGTGATTAAATCAAAAGAATTGACAAGAGAACCACAAGATCTTTACTAGTATTTTCATGAACATGTGAACCGCTTGTTAAAGAATCAGAACTAGCGATTTTCTGATTCAGAAATATTTGAAGAACTGGAACTGGTGGTTCTTCAAATTTTCAAACAGCCACAGCCACACAAGACTGAACATTTCAACTTAACAATCAATAATTCCAAACACTTCAATAAGAAATAATGTGAAAGATCAGAACATTCAAAGGACGGATAAATAGTGATATTCATTTTTCCCAATTTCTCAGTTCCATCGTAATTTCACATTCGCTTTTCTTGAACAAATTTTATCATGTTTACTTTTAAGTTTTGGTGTCCACATGTGTAAAGCTTGAAAGCATGGTAGGATCATGAGACATTATATGCACATGTCAACAGGGGCCAATGCATCCACACCCATGCCATGGTCGCATGTCAAAATAGTGGAGTATTTGCAACATTAAAACATTAAAGAATTTAGTTATGCTAGGGATTTTATTGGTATTTTTATTTTTATTTTTAGTTTTGGGGAAACTAGTGTTTCCAATTTTTCATTCTCATATTGGCTTTCTTGTGCTTGAAAGAAGTACACTAGTCGAGGCTATGATAGATAGATGACATCTAAAACACGACTATGATATTACATTTGGGCATATATGGTGCCCATTACCTTGTCACAACCATAACTTGGGTTCATGATTAACTCTTGAGCATGACAAGTAAATAATCTTTTGCAAATGAAATATTGAACTCGTGACTAAAAATCAACAATGTTTTATCAAATATTTATTTCAAAAAGAAGAGGTGTACGAATCTCAAAATTGAATATTTCATTAATTTGAATAGTTGAGAACAAGTACACAGATTGCACCTTGTGTTTTGCATGTATAATAATAATGTAGTGGCTGGGACAATGGATGAAGTACCATAGGTTGGGAGTCAGAAAAAGTTCACTCCAATATCCTAGAGCATAAAGGGTTGGTCTTCTAATGGCCTTGATGTCTTCACAATTGAATACACTTGTATATTTAGTTAATGTGTATCCCTCCAAATAAGGTGTGTATTTTCAGATTTGGGGGACTTGGAAAAGAAAAATAGATAATCTAATATTTTTCCAAACCAAAAGTAGTAATAAATTAGTGAAATTTTGAACTTAGTTACAACGTTTTAACTATTTGGCTAAACGTCAATAAGGAAAATGCATTAAGAGGCTAAGATATACACTTCAATAGGCAAAGGATATATAGATGCTGTTAATTGGAAATGGTTACAAATTTGTTATTAGGCTGAAGATTAACCCAACGCCATAAGAAGTGCACTATCGTATAAGATCATGAATTGATTAGTTAGAAAAGTGGTTGCTCATTATTTTGTCAATTATAACCATGGTTAAACGGGGGTCTTTAATAACACTTGAAACTAGCCCATACAAACCTTATGTAGTGGATCTACATACAAACCTTCCTCAAAACCACGTAAAATATCAGAATTTGAAATTTTCAATTAGAATAGAGTTGTAGATGGCTTCAAGCTGGATTTTCAGTGAGGGAAAAAGGAAGATTTGGTCAGGATATTAAAAGTCCCCACCGTTGAAAGTGAAATATTTTTGGTTTGGATAGCCAAGAAAAATACAAAATTTTGGGATATTTTGACCTAACTAACATTTTTCAACGAGCGAAATATTTCATGAATAGATAAAAGACAAAGACTTTTATGTACTTGTGAAATTTTCCTATCATTGAACATGTTCGCTCTTTTGAATACCCTACATTTTAATGGATGGCCCTGTTTTGAATCAAGAAGTGGGAAGGTTGTATGGGCCATCATCCACAAGAGGACTTTGCCAAGTTTGGCTATTAGGTTACACTAGTGGGTGCCCGTGACCTTCGGCCATTGTGAAGTCCCCCGGTTTCTTTAAACTTGGTTCGCGTTTTAGTTTTTTTTAGAAACTTTTAACTTTTTTTTTTTTTTTTTTTTTTTTTTTTTTTTTTTTTTTTTTTT
>Ga0116231_10001704_pt1 | contig 45613 bp, 42 predicted proteins | sample S1TSphgellanicum_2_FD_89695 | JGI IMG/M metagenome (GOLD analysis project Ga0116231, IMG submission 89695) | Host-associated microbial communities from peat moss isolated from Minnesota, USA - S1T2_Fd - Sphagnum magellanicum MG | ecosystem: Host-associated > Plants > Peat moss > Unclassified... | reverse complement strand
GGGGGGGGGGGGGAACCTATAAATCAGAGGAGAAGAAGAAGAAAAAGCGTGATGATTTTCACGAGAGATTTTCTTGACAAAAAGAATGCGCAAGAAGATCACATCTGCCTACCGCGGTGACACTAGACAGAGGCGGTGGCTGCTGTGGTCAATCCACGAATTCGCAAACGGCACATGGTGCTTGATGCCGTGGGTGATGTTTGGCCGCCTATCACCAGACGGCAGCCGAGAAGCAGTCACAACGACACGTGTTAGCCAACGCACTCCCCCTTTGACTGTGCTAGCTAGCTAACAATTGTCACCTCCTCTTCCTTCCTTCCCATCACCACCACCTTCCTCGTCACTCACAGTCACAAAAGATCCAATCCAATTCAAGTCTTCATCATCGTCTTCATCGTCCTCTTCCTCTTCTTCTTGCACAAAAGAAAAAGGACTTGTAAACTGCGCGCAAGCAATTCAAGGATCTAGATGTGAACTTGGTTCCTGGGAATCGCCTATGCTGTGCTAGAACTGGACCTTGAAGGGTCTAGAGTTCACAAGACTGTTTAAGCTTTGCTTAGGTGGGTGGAGAAAATGGAAGGCGTGGGAAGAAAATGGCCTGGAGGAGGAGGAGGAGGAGGAGAAGGAGCAATGGGTTTCAAGATTTTAGCAGCTATGGCAATGGCAGCAGTCGTGGTTGGTGGGTTAGTAGCATCTCAGTACTCCTCGGAGCTTCTTCTTGGGTTTCAGAGGAGACTGGGGGGAGCCGCCAGGGAGAACGAGGACAAGAGGAAGAAGGCTAAGAACAAAAAGAGACCGGTGAGAGTGTATATGGATGGGTGCTTCGACATGATGCACTATGGACATGCCAATGCATTGCGGCAAGCTCGTGCACTTGGTGATGAGCTCGTTGTTGGAGTGGTGAGCGACGAAGAAATCCAAACCAACAAAGGACCCACTGTGATGTCCATGCAAGAAAGGTAAACGAATAAGAAGAAAGAAGGGTAGAATTAAGGTTCCAGGAATTCTTGTTTGAGAACTTGGACAATTCGGTTCTGAGAATTGGGGTTACAGGAATTCCTGATTGAGAATTTGGAGAATTGGGTTTGGTTCTTGCTGATTTTGCTCTCTGGTGCGCGGACACTTTGCTGATGAAATCTGGGGGAGAAGCTTTTGCTTCTTCTTCTTCTTCTGCTTCACAGGGTAGCAATGGTGAGTGCGGTGAAATGGGTGGATGAAATCATTGAAGCGGTGCCATATGCCATCAATGAGGAGTTCATGAACAAGCTCTTCACAGACTACGGCATTGATTACATCATCCATGGTGATGATCCTTGCTTGCTGCCCGATGGCAGTGATGCATATGCTCATGCCAAGAAGGCAGGTCGCTACAAGCAGATCAAGCGCACAGAAGGTGTCTCAAGCACAGACATTGTCGGTAGTTTTCTTTCTTCCTTTCTCTCTTGTCACTTTTGTTTTTGCTTCTGCTGATTTTTTAGCATCCAAAATTTCTCTTTAGAAGCTTTTGAGATCAGTGAAGCTCGGCCAGTATGGGGGGTATAATCTATGATTGCTTGCTTTCTTCAAACCAAATTCAATTCTGAGCCGAGCCGATCTGAGCCAAGCAAGGCAAAAGATGTGGTGGTGGGGAGTTTTCCACTGAGAAGAATGAATGGGTTGTTCATGGGTCAGGGCGGATGCTTCTCTGTGTGCGGGATCGAGGTGTGACTGAATCACCTGTACACACATCATTGCAGCGGCAATTCAGTAATGGGTTCAGCAGCCTTAGCCATGATAGTAATAAGGGGAGCCTCAGTGCTGGTGTTGGCACTCGATACTCACATTTCTTGCCCACATCTCGAAGGATTGTCCAGTTCTCAAATCAGAAGGTAGCAATACAATCTGGCCACAGTGCTATTTCTTTTCACAAAATGTGGAGAACCATTGACCAACAGACACACAAGAAGAAGATAATGATGACAAGTTGCATTTGAAGAAATGTTTTTGCGAACAAAGCTGGTAGGAATTTGGAACATATTCTGATGCACCAGTTTGGCAAATTGCAGGGACCGGGACCAGAAGCACGGATTGTCTACATAGATGGTGCTTTCGACTTGTTCCATGCTGGTCATGTGGAGGTAGGTACACAATTGCTTTGTTTGGATTGTAGCATTCAACAAAATGTTACACAATTCTTTGAGGCACAAGACTTTCACACCACTCAAATAATCAGTCTGCTTTGTGTCAGGCTTGCACCCATTTCTCTTTACAAAAGATTGCTGGCAATCCTCGACATTTGAGTGACAATATTTATCACTTATATGTTTGCTTTGTATCAAGCTTGTGCCTCATTTCTTTACAAAAGGAAAGATTGCAGGCTTAAATTGCTGAAACTGAAATCTGCTGCCTTCTAGAAGATGGCTAAGGGAAACCTTGATTGTTCCAGTGCAAGACACTTTCCAGCTGTCAATCACAGATGATGATAGATAGTCCTTATACAGATTGTCAGCTTCCATTTTTTCTTAAGCATACAATTATTGTTCCCTGCAATATTGTTGAACACAGTTGAATCAAACTATCCATGACAATGGTGGTAATGATACAGTAGTGTAAAGCTGCAGTTTTAAGACGTGGTGCTGCAAGTAATCATGTGAGAAACTGTCTTGGTGTTTGAGTTGCCACAGACACTGAAGGCAGCAAGACAGTTGGGTGATTTTTTGCTGGTGGGGATCCACACTGATCTAACCATCAGGTGTGTGTCTTCTCTTTTCTTTTCTCCCAAAAACTTCTGTCCCTTCTGTTTTGGAAAGCCTGAGGAATTTCTGTTGTACCAACTTTGACCTCTCAAGGAAAGAGGTTTTAGGAGGTTAGGGAAAGAAAGTAGTCACAGATGCTGCTTTCTACAAGTATAGTTGTCAGTGCGAGTGTGGAAAAGTGGGTTTGCTTACACAATGAGGCGGGAAATGGGTGGGGGATGGGATGGGATGGGATGGGTGTTGCATACACAGTGGACATAGAGGAGCAAACCATCCAATTATGCATCTACATGAGCGTAGTCTGAGTGTGTTGGCATGTCGGTATGTTGATGAAGTTATCATTGGTGCACCTTGGGAAGTGAGTAAAGACATGGTACTGACTAGACTTCTTCTCTCTCATATAGTCCTTGCTGCTAACTCTCTGTCATGAATGTGCACTCTTTGATGAGATATATGGGTTCACATTGTTGGCTGTGGTTTCCACCGAAGTTATAGCAGTATCCAACCTAACTGTGCAAATTGGATTGTTTGGGTTCATGATCACAGATAACCACATTCAACATATCTGTTGTTGTGCACGGAACATGTGCAGAGCCAAATGATGTGAAGAATGTGAGTAACCCACTAAAATCAAATTCATGTTGATTTCTGTTTTCTCCTCACCCCAAATTCTTGTGGGTGGGCAATAATGCACACGTGCACACATATTGGCTGTTGTGAGCAGCTATCAGTTGGCTTTGTTTTGCAGTGCAGTAGTAGCATCATTCATTCTTTCTCTATGTTTTGACTTCTTTTGAGCAAATTCTGGGTCAAGTGTGGAGGCATTTAGCAGTGAATGACTCATAGAAACTCTCATGATCATTTTTTGGCTTCAGGGAGAGAATGATCCGTATGCAGCAGCAAAGGAGCTGGGGATCTTCAAACTCTTGGAGAGTCCTCTAAACATGACAACGTCCACAATTATTCAGCGTATCCTAACGAATCATGAAGCTTATAAGGTAAACAACAACATATATCCATGCACACTCATTTGTCCTACTGTTGTTGTTTGACTGTTTTCCCCTCTTCAAATGCTATTTTGATGTGTTTGTTGAAATTGTATCTGTGTGTGTGTCCACTGATTTTTTTTATCACAGTTCAATTTTTTTGCTGTTTGCTAATACATATTTTGTACCACAGTCAATGTCAGATGTGGCTAAATTCAGGTGGGTACATTTTTTTGACTGGTGATGATGATGATGATGATGTGTAGAAACGGAATGAGAAGAAGGCAGAGAGTGAGAACAAGTACTATGAATCAAAGACATATGTGAATGGTGATTGATCGACCAATGATTATCAAAATACAAACATAGCAAGATGAGGATGACATGACCATATCATGTGGTCACGAGAGTTATTGTAAGAAAGGATAAAGGTGGATGTGTTGGTAGGAATGTGATGTAGTTTTAGTGCATCTTAGTCAAAACCAACACAACTGTAAAATAACAGAAACTGATCATGGACAAAGATTATCATTAGTCATGAATTCCTTGGGTGTTACCAGTATGGCACATCTTGCTCGGTGTATTGCCCCAAGAAGCTGTGATCTACAGGAATCTTTGGATTTGGTTCTGCTCAGCATATTGCCCCCCCAAAGAAGCTAGTGATCTTCAGCAATTTTTGGATTTGGTTTTGATAATCTCTGTGTGACTCTTTGGATCATTACTTTGATAAATTGAGTATTGATATAGGATCTACATTTTGGCATTACTATTCTCGTACTGTTCACAATAGACTGTTTACTCCAATGATTAGTGAACCCTTTTGTCCCAACTGAATATTAAGCTTCATCTTGTACTTAAGATTCACCAGCTTCTTCAGTGATAACTAGTGGCTGCTGTAACACTCATTCAGTTTCTGCAGTTTTGGCAGTGAGTTTCTGCAGTTTGGGATAAGCTCAAATTTTAAGCACCAGAGGTTCACAGTTAGTGATTTTTGTAGTTGGAAAAATAATGCTCTTTGGAGTAGTAGGGTTTTCATTCATCATATGTGGTGTGTTTCATGGCAAATGATTCTCCTGTTGTCATCTTGAAACTATGATTGCACACTATCACATACACTGTGTGCTGCACATTGGAAGTTCAAAAACTTGAAATATTGCGATGAAAATTTGTTACCTTGAAATATTGCAGTATCGGCAGTTCAGCTCAGGCACAACAGAGTTGCATAGTTGAATGGAGAGATAACCATGGCATTTGGTAATATTCCAATTGCAAAACAGCAATACTATAATACTACAGATGAGGAGCAGGAAAATCCATAGAAAAAATTTGAAGCTGTAAAACCCATGAAAAAGATTGGATGTGGAAAGGATTTGGTAGGCAGTAAAATGCTCTTTTTCAACAGTGAACAAGTGGGAAAAACTCTTGATGAAAGAAAACAGGAAAGGAAACAGCTTTTTCAGAGACAAAATTTTATTTTGCTGATTGGACTTCTTCATGAATTGTTGGTTCTCAAAGCTTCTTACCATGGTGACAAACAGAAATAAAATTCTACAGAAAAGAAACTTGCTTGGTAATTGTGGAAAAGGGATGACAGGGGAAATGGGAAGAGAAGAAACATGACCTCTGTTATCCCAAGTAGAAGAAAAATAATAAAAGAGCAAGCTTCAAGCCCAGATACAATGCAGTGACATTGTTACCTCTCTATATCAAAACTCAAATGCTTTCAAACGGATTGCCGTTACAGAAGTACATGTCCCACACACCTCTCTCTCTGCCCTAAGGTTTTGGAATCCACAGAACAAACGGTTTAGGAAAATTTTGCCACTTTGCTCCTTGCAGCATCATAAGGTTGCACACTGAGAGAACCCAATACATCAGAAATTACTGAGAGACAAAGATCAGGTCCTGTATCACCCATAGATGCCACCTGGAATTCGGCCCACAAGATTATAGAAAAAAAGACAAGGTATTGCTGCATCCATTATTGAAAGTTCTGGATCTAAGCTTCGGGCAAAGCCGACCAATACACACACTGCTACCACCAATGACGCATATGAACTGTCAATTGTCACTTCATGCTTCCGACAAAGTTGGAGCACCTGCATCAGCATAAAAAAACCACTTTGTTCAAATAATATCCTTCACAAAGCTGCTGTGCTCGAGAAGATAAATGAGAGAACAAATCCAAGCAATTTAAGACCACTATCTGAGCTCTTCAACTCACTGGGGTAGATCTTTGAATTCCAAAAGGATTTTTTTCTTCTATGCAGCAGCTGCTCTGACCTGCTTCAGGACAGTATTGAGGTCAATGGGGTGAATCTTGAGGTCACATTCTTTCTTGAACAATTCATTCATGTCACTGATGAGTAGATCTGGTCTCCTACACCGTTGCTCATGTGGCCAGGAGAACTGAAGGAGATGGTGTGCCTGCATTTTTGAACCAGAAAAAGTTATGAGATTGAACTTTCCTTGCCTAGTGGAGAATAGGTGGCTTGCAATACTGGGTCTTCCCACACAATCAATGCAATATGGGTTGCCAAAACTTTCACTTTCTGACGTCAAATGCCAACATACCGCACACTTGCCATTTGCAGCTCCAATGTTGATTATGAAGGAGATGAAATGATATCGAACTTGTGGTGGTAGCTCCTCTGCTAATCCAAAATCCAGAAGGACCAACTGCAGTCTCTCAGAGCTTTCTCTGTTCTCATTTCCTGATCCATAGCAGTCACTGAGCTCAGTGGGCATCTGTCTCACCCAGAATGCTTCGAGAATCAGAAACGCATCAAACCTGTAGGCTGAATCTGAATTGGCAAACTTCACACAGAATATTTGCAGTTTCATTGCAAAATCCTAAATTGCTGTACCTGCCATTCGAGCAAGAATGTTGCCAGGGTGTAAATCCGTGTGAACAAAGTTATCTGTCAGCAGCATCTTGAGGTATGTGTCTACTCCTACTGCAGCAATCTGCAACCCCGCATACACAATCCAACTTTTTATTCAGAAATGAACCCATGCTCCTCCTCTGAGTGAATCAGGAATGCCTGCTTGCCCCTGCTGAAGGTGATTGAATTCAGGTGTACAAATACATTGAAGCACATTGGGAAAAGCTGAAGAGTCATCATCACAACCTGCGATGAAAATTCTGCCATTCCAGATTGGATACATAAGTATGTGCCAAGATCGTGGTGAACATTGTAGAACAGCTCAGGAATACAATACCTGAGTATTCAAAGCAGAGCGGTTTCTGAGGAACTCATATAGGGGAGCGCCTCTTTCAAAACTCTCCACAATTACACCTTCAGAAACCTGTATATTACCAGCTCATCCATGTTGAGATGATGAAAACCCTGGCAGCCAGGCAGTGGTAAACAGAAACATACCAAAGTTGCTGCTCATGAAGTTAACGAAGAGAGAAGCAAATTGATGATGGACATAACTTACCAGATCAGGGATCAACTTTGGCCAGATAACCTTTTCATGCAACCCTTCGAAATTCTTGTAGAACTTGAGCAGGTTCTTAGCTTCAACACGGAGATCTGCCTGCATCATTGAATCATTTTGTGGGTTTTATTGGGCAATGGGGTTTGCTTAGATTTTAACATCCGTTCTTGCAGAAATGAGCCACCTGGTGAAGTGCCTGTGAGCTTCTCAAGGGCTTACTAACTTTTTTCTTCAATAATGAATGACAAGAATCTCAACCCATGTCTTTTCTACCAATAAGACAGCAGCAGGTTCAAAATTTGAACTGATGCACCATGATGACTACCTATATACTAGGTCCCCCACTTCCCATTCATGAGAGATGAAAAGGAAGGAGTTTGCAGCAAGTCACCTGGGCAGTCATTGTGTGAGAAAATTGGTCAATGCTTTGTCGCAAGTTAAGCCATTGGAGGGCAGGCAACCTCTGTGCAAAGTCTGCCAGCACTGACATGATTTGAAAATCCTGATATATCCTGATTGCCACAGATGGATGTCTCACCTGATTTGGCAGAGTCAAAGCTGATCAGCCAAAGAAAGTAACTCAGTGGGCTCTAAAAGTCTACTACACCCAAGTAAAGCAGATCCAAGCTGAGGCTGCTCCAATCATCAACAAAAAGCCTTACTTACTGCAAGTGTTGTGGCTTTTTTTGCCAGACTACATATGCAGGTGGAAGCACTTACTTTTACTGCAACATCCAAAGGGGTGCCATCACCATGATCCTTCAATTTAGCTCTGTACACCTGTCCAAAAAAATAATCAAGACACCTGCAAAATCAATACCAAGACTTACTCTTTTGATCAATGTAACAGAACACTCCAATAATCTGTCTTTTGCTTATTTGTTCCCACATACCAATACTCTCATCGACCTGAAAAGATGAACTTCACCAACGACAATTCACCTGGGCAATGCTCCCTGATGCAGAGGGTGTTGTTGGAAATTCATCAAATATGTCTTCAATTGGACGATTGAACTGTTCCAAAATAATCTTGCGAGTCTGCTTGTAACTGTGCTGTGGAGCTCTGTCATGAAGCCGCCCCAAGCACTCACACAAGCTCTGAGGAAACAAATCTTCCCTTGTCGATGACCACTGCAAGGCACCAAACAAATCCTGATTCCTTTGTAAACCACCCAACGGTATACAGCAATTTTCAAACTACTTGGCTCTCCTCGTCACTTGGAAAAGGTATCACTTGATGCCAGCATTAGTTAACTAAGAGTCCTGATGTTGCAATTATGTACCTGCCCCCATTTAATAAAGGCAGCTCCCCCTCGCTCCAAGCAGACCCGAAGCAGCACCCACACAAAACTACGAAGATGCTCGCCCAACACTAGTGGCAAAATTGTTGAGATGAAGTACACCACTGGGCCAAGGAGAATGATGGGTACAAAAACTACCACAAGCCAGCAAGCTCTCAAGAAAAGAGAAGCATGTTGCTCAAAAGCCCTCCAGCCAATGTGTACTACCCCTAGATTCATCAGAATTCCATGGTATGCACTGACTGCTACAATAGCCCAGTCTTCTAGTCTAGGTATGCTAGCCAGTTCATCAGGCCTGTGAGAAGAATTGAATCCCTCAGCCAGAGTTTCAGCTGCCAAATCTGTGTGAGCTGGTTCTGGAAAAACTGACACAATTATCTCATCCTTGACTTCCTTGCACTTCTTTGAGCTCCCTCTTGATGGAAACTGAATGGGCAGAGGAATGGATCCTTTAAACAGGTCCTGGCTGTTACCACCAAGTACAGAACTTGATGGTTGGAGGCCCTTAGTTCCTGAGATCACTGTCACTTTCTCAACAATATCAAGCAACCATCCCAGCGCTGATGGCCTGCATTTAAACCATTGAGATCAAAATTGAGGTAAACTTTACACATCAGAAACTTCTTCCATAAGCTCCATAATCTTGATGAAAAGCCTTGCAACTGAGATGTGTCCAAAATCCAGGCAAGGTTCATCATCAGTCAGGCAGAAGAGATGAAGAAACCTACTCTTGAAATTCAGACATAAGAGAACAAAGGTGCCGGGCAGCCCAGCGGTGACGAAGTCGCCACATTGCCTCAGCCTGTCTAAACCCTCCCTTTGGCAGCTTCTGCACCTCTCCTGTTGTAAGGGCATAGCCCAAAGCCACAGGTATGGCTGCACCCACATGCTGTAATGTCTTCTGCTCACATCCCCAAGCCCAAAAAAAATACCATGTCAGGATATTCTCCCACAGTGAAACGATCTCCCTGAAATCAACAAGTGGTGCTTGATACCTGAATGATGGGAGTAGACACAGAAAACATACATGGAGGGGTGGATTTTGCCATTTGAGGAGAGGCATCCCTATAGACAGAAGAAGTGAGGCAGCTGAAAACTCTTCCAATCTTGTAGGTAGCTTCTGTCCCAATATTGTTTTCTGAGCCACAGGTTGCATGCTGGGGAAGCTCAAGATTTGAGATCCGACAATTTGAACAATGCCTATCACTGCCGCACAAGCCATGGCAACAGTTGCCACTGGGCCACAGAAAGTCTACAAATGCATGCACAACTTTCAGAACTCCGCTCCACATGGGGAAACCTCACACAACAACATTCTCACTTGCAAACTGACACCAGGTGCTAGCTCAATAAAGAAGGCTAAAAGGAAGAGGAAGAAACCCCAGAAACTCTACTGATGACTGCATGCAAAATACCCAATAGAAATAGAAACAAAACAAAAGCCAAACAGAAACCTGCAGCAGATTTGGTTATAAATGTTTTGGGTACTGACTCGTGAAAGAAGCAAGAGACTGGCTGCATCAACAACATTGGCTACAGAACCCCACTTCTTTCCATGCTTGATTCCATGCCTTGCAAAGCTGCAACCATATCAAAAAATATATATAATCCAATTAGGTATGCAATTCTGCCATTGTTTGGACACTGCATCAGCATTCAGATACACGCTAATTAAGGGATTTCCATCTGCATAAAAGGAGCTCAAGATTGTGGATCATTTCCTTTCCCTACAGAGATTTTCAGACCTAAGTGGCAACCTGGGATGTCAGCAAGCACGTTCCACCAATAAGGGAAAGCATTACCAACATTTGAAATTGAAAGTTTGAATAAGATACAACCAACCCATATAGGAAAAGAAAAAAACTGCTGAAAAAACTACATAGTTAGACTAGACTACTACAGTGGTTTTTTCATATGAGAGGGTATTGGGTTCCCTCTAAACCTGAAACCATGTTGCTGGTGATGGTCTTCTTGTTCTCCTCTGTCTTCTTCTTCCCTGTCAGCAATGCTTGCTCCAACTTGTATCCGAGTAATGCAAAGCACAAGCCCACCAGAGTCCACTCCTCCATTTCCTAACCCAATCCCAGTCTTAATGGGAAATGAAACCCGCATACTTCCATGTCTCTGCTGATGCTGCTCGTCCCTGTTCTTCTTCCTCCTCAACCACAGTTTGAACTCCGATAATTCTGTGTGTCCTCCTGCTGCTCCTCCAGCAGCCCAGAGTGGTTGTTTGATTTGAAGCGGCCATCCATCCAATGGAGCAAGCTTTGAAACCCAATTCCGATATCTTTCTGTTGGACCCATTGAGCAAAAGAACTATTTCCCAGTTTGAATACAAGCATATTTATTGTCTTCACCAAATGTTGAGCTCCCATAAATCTGATGCCCAAATACATAAACCATCCACAACAGATTCCTACAACTGCTGCACAATTCTGAGGAACTCCTCCTCTTCTTCTTCTGAGCTTCCCACACACGAATGGTTGCACAATCACACTTGGAAATTCACCATTGCAGCAGACAAGTGTTTATGGAGGCCCAAATCTTGCCTGAAAAAAATACAGTCAAGCAGCTTCTTTTGCAGCCAGCAGATTAGCTCCTATGACCCATAGCTTCTATTATTGCTCCTACCCATTTGCAAACACAAGAGCTTTCACTCCAAGCTTCTTGTCCACAATTCTGTCCTGCATCAGAAGATCCTGAACAGAGTCTTAAGACATGACTCAAAATCCTCAAAAGAGCTCACATGGGTCTGTCTTTCTCTCTATATATCTTGAGAGACCATAATAAAAATGCTCACAACTCACCCAACAAAGAAAATAATGCTCAAGAAAGAACGAAGAGAAGTTTGTGAACACCACCAAGAACAAGAACAACAACTACAACAACAAGAAGGGGATGGGATCGATGTGTAGAGAGATTGGTGGTGGGTGCAGCAGCAGCAGCGACAGCCGCATGTTTGTTTGTGCGTCAGCAGGTGTGTTTACGTGGTAATTGCTACCTACTACTGTGGTCCGAGATTGTGGCGAGAGAAGAGATTTCCGCCCACCATTGACGTCTGGTGGATGAAAGGAAAAAGATATCAAGGGTGGGCCTGGGTCCAGCCTAACAGTATCGTCAGCTGTGCTCAGTATGTGACCATGCAATAATATTTCTCACATCCAAGTTTTAGTTATTTACTTTTTCTTCTGCAACCCCACCCAAAAAACTGAAACTGGGGGACTGCAAATAAGTAGGAGACTACTAATAGCAAACCACCTGGACCAATCATTATGATTTTCATCATGTTTTTATTATACTCTTCTCTTGCATGTGCACAGATTTTATTCTCTTGTTTAGCAGGTGTACAGCAGCTTTGCTGCACATTTTACCAGCCTCAGCAATCAAACTTTTATGCAAAAGTGCAGAGCCAAACCATCTTCCCAAGTCAAACCAGCATGTTCTGATTTTTCTTCACCCAATTTGAATGTGGAGAGTCACATACTGATCACTGCTAGAGATGCTATAATAATAAGATAAAGAACTACGATTTCCCATATGGATTTGGGTGCTCAAGTGGTTGAACATCTGTGCACCACACTCTGTTCGAACAGAAGCAACCTCGAAGAAAGCAATTGATGAAAAAAGTAATCCATCATCAACAATATTGCAAACATCTAGAAAGCACACACATTCTTTTAATAGTCACTGGCAAACAAACAAACAAACAAACACAGACAATTAAGGGATGATGAATTCAACATCATCTTTGCATGTGTCACATTTTGCATCCAAATTTTTCAAACTTGATTCCAAAACATCAAAACAATACCATACTTTGTTGATTGATGGTGTCAATCAAACTACCAAAAATGTGCCAACCTTTCCATTCTTCATCTGCAAACTGAGGAGCCATTCTTAAATTCCTTAAATCATTTGCTCTCAAAACAGTTCTTTTGAAACTGAATTCAAAATGACAACCAAATGAAAGTGAGCATTGCTTGCAAAGTATCAGATCATCAGCTTCATCATGAATGCACAGGTACCTCCTAATCCAACCAAAGTATGAGGTCATCAGCTACATTGTGAATGCACAGGCACTTCCTAAGCCAAGTATGGAAAGTCCAAGCACAGGTACTCCCTAACCCAAGTATGAAAATTCCAAGTATCAGATCATCAGCTGCATCCTGAATATGCCGGTACTTCCTAACCCAAGTATGGAACTTCCATAACTAACTGTTAGATGTAGTGAGAAAAACACCGAGGAAGCAATTTCTTTCTGATTACACCAAGAATGCCTACCAACGCCACTAATCACCAATTTCCATGTGTAAAAGATGAGACCACTGATTGTCAACATGAAGCACAGTGTTCTCTTCCATCACATGATTTGCTGAACTCAAACCACAGTGAGACAATCACACCACTTTTACTTTTTGCTTCAAGAAACTTACAACTGTCTAAAACCCTGTGAATGCAACCTGGAAGAGGCTGCTCCTGGATCAATAATCAAGAACCCACAACCAAAAAAACCATTTGTCATTCTGAGAGTTAATCATCCTCGTCTTCAATAACCTTTGTGCCAAGGTTGACAAAACCTTCAGGCGGCACCTCAGCAACAGTAACATACGAGTACAACTCCTCTTTTGCATCCTCATCATCATTCCGTTTCCTCGCAATGCGGACACGCACCCTGGTGGGTACATTCCGAACACCTCTGCTCCAAATGTGTTTATTGAGCTTCACATCCAACCTCACATCACTAGTTCCCATGGCCTTCTGGGCAAACTTGCGAATCTCCTTGATGGCCTTTGGGGCTTTCTTCTTGAATGTGCTGTCATTATCAATTAATGCACATAAAAAAGAACTTAGTCCCAGAAAACTCATTTCTCCAGACTATAAAAGGATCAGTATGAAACAATTACACAGTTTTCAATACATGGCTGAGAGAATATGTGGGCTTCAGAGTTCCAGTGTATACAATACAAGCACACAAGCGTAAACTGAATAGTTAACACTTAGTGAAGTAATCATGATCCTGCCAAAGATAGATTCAAAGCTATCCTAGTTGAACCAAAGGCAACTTTTGCATAACGATCATGTTTCATACAGCAGCTTGTTGCAGCAGTAAGAGCAAAAAAAATCTCAAGAAGATTCACCAGGTCGGAATTAAGTCTGCTGAGCTCATAAGGCTCAATACTGACAAAAAAAGCTGTAAGCTTTCAGGGAGTAGGAAACCTCACATCACCACTAGTCATTGTATTGCCATCTACTAAAAAGGCCTTCAGTGACTAATCCAACATGTAGAGCTTTCAAGAAAAGCAGAAGATACAAGTGGCCATTCATTATCCAAAACAAGATCTCATAGACCTTGCATCCAGCTTTGTTAGTCGTTGAGAGACTTCATAAAGATTGTGATGAGAAGGAGGAGGAGGACTCAGGAGGAGCAGTGTAAACATCATAGTTAATAATGGAGTGTGATCAAAATACTGCCATACAAGTTCAAGTCTATTACAGCTAAGTAGGAGGCGATGAAAGAAGGGCGAAAGGAGAAACCCCAACCAAAAGAATGAAATCAAAGCCAGGAACTTACCAGCCATGCAGTCGCTTGTGCAGATGGATAGTGTACTCACGAGTAACAACCTCATCCTTCCGACTCTTGCCCTTCTCCACCATCGTGACTGCTGTCGCAGCTTTGCTGTCCGGGAGGGGCACGACGCTGCGCTCGCCTTCTTCGTTGCGGCAAAGGGGGTTAGGGTTTCCCAAGCGTCTTATTTGTTGCAACAAAAGGGATTAGGGTTTCGCATGGACGCTCAGTTTCCATAGGAGAGAGACGACTGCACAGCCGTTAGATTAGAAAACAAATGTTACATCGGAGCCGTTCGGTTTTATCTTGGCTCTGGATGGCATCCAAAACGCCAATTCTACATCCATCACGAAAGCATAATTTCCCGACCGCCGGTCGCCCGTTTTTGGAACCAACATTTTCGGCTGATTAAAGCACCGGTAGGTGCAGTTGTTCGTGGGTCGGCAACCATCAGTCATTGAGAGATCTGCTGAAAGAGTGTCGTTGTACGCGTAAAATACGGTTGAACTGTACTAGTATTAGTATGATCGTATCTTCATTGTCCTTATACGTACGTATATGATTTTCCTTTAATTAATTTTTAAAAAAGTAATAAATGTTACACAGTAAAAGTTTGTCATCTATTGTTGATTTTTTTTTCTTTTTTTTAAAATTTTAAAATAATAATTTTACATGCTCAAAGTTTATCATCTATTATTGTATATTTTTCAAAAAAATGACTCATACATTGTGCCTTTTTCAGGAAATGTTTTTTTTATAATGGTGATCGCTCTTAGACCAACTTATAGAGTAGAAGGTCCAGACCCAGATAGCAAGGTTGTAACAAAATTTGCGGTATCCTTTGACAACAAAATCAAGGTGCAAGGAGACGATGACCGAATCCAGGCTTGTAATGTGATAGAAAAAGCCCAAGAATAACTTGCATACATAAGGCCATGAAACAACAGAAAATCATCAATTGCAACCAGATACAAAAATCAAAATCATGTTTGCTACCTCATGATCATGGTACTAGTGGTCAACCATGTGCAATCATGAGTCACAAAACTGCCTCAAATAGAAACACATTTGCCTACTACTGGGTTTCATGTTCAAACTTGAGAGTATTAGCTATGCTTCTTGGGTATCACTAAACTGTCACTTAGCAAAACAACTGAAGTTAGAAGAGATAGCTTGTACTGAGAATTGGATCGAAATCTTACTCTCCGAGGCAACTGAGGAGAACCAGAAACTTCTTGATATCCAGTTGTTCTGACGCCACCTGCTGCTCTGTGAGAGCCATTGCCAAACATACGGCTCCTCATCCCTGACCTTGGGAAACCCAAGTGTCTGAATCCTTGTCCCTATCCTTGAGTCTCTTCCAGTTGCTCTCCTGCTGGGTATAGCTACAACTGACCACAGCTTGACATCAATTGTATTTGCCTCCTGTCTCAATACCAGTTCTCATTGGCAGTGCTCCTACAACAAGATTGAGCAGCCAATTGAACCAGGTCTATTTGAACTCCTGAGATGCGTGGGGTCAGAAGACTTCCTCCAAATGGAGAGAGCAAGGTTATAGTCCAATAACTGTTTTGATGAGACGTCCTTCCCCAAGGCAATCATACATTCATACTGAGGTTATACATAGATCGAAAATTCAACTTGAAGATCATGTCATGAGTAAAGATTGGGCATTTTCTAAGTACTCAACAAAGCAAGTTCTGAATGCCACACAACTGAGAGGTGCCTTTGAAAGTGTAAGCATCAAGCAAAGGAGCAGAGAGTGAAAAGATCACCCCCCCCAAGCCATGCTTTATTATGCTCTTATCAACATGGAAGCTCAACAATTTCAATCTCCAGGAGAATCAGCTCCTGGAGTCTACACAAATGTGTCTGAAAGAATCAATAAGCTACAACCCTAATGCAATGTGTAAGCAGTTGCTGCTCCATCCATCAGTCTTTAATTCCGCTTATCAATACATATCATGCCTCTTCTGCATGAAATATGAGCTGCATTGGCCCATACTGACAAGTGCAACCCATAAAATCTGGAGCATACAGTACATAAGGAATCGGAAAGGTCATCACTGACTAAAAAAATTGCTCAATATGAGCAGCTCAAACTTGACTATGGATGTGCAAATGCAATGATGTCTCCAGATCTTTTATCTAGTGACAATTCACAGTACAATCCCAGGAAGTTCGGCAATGGTATAAGAATATGGCAGGGATCATGAGCTACAAAAGCTTGTAAAAAGTTAAAAAGGAGGTCCAAGTGATGAACCCCAAGTGCACAATTTTCAAGTAGATGGAGGCTGATGTGTGGCAATGAGGAGTGTATTGATCAATACATGCAAAACAGCCCGATACGTTGCATTGCTATAGTGAATGCCATCAAGGGAACACTCAGGACTGCATCCCCCACTCAACTTCCGAATATCCAGCAACAGGAATGGGCCTTCTGGGTGGAGAATCTTGCTTCCATGAAGCTGTGCATCATACAAATCATTCTGGTGTCTTGTCATCTTTTGGCGTTTCATGTCAGTTTGCATTAGAGAGGGAATCAACATGGGCAGATTCAGCCAGAACATCTGTGGTGGCATGAGGAGATTTTTCTCCATCACAAAACCTTCCTCCTCCTCTGCTGCTGGCTCTGAAGGTCCAGAATCCACATTCGAAGCAGATGGAGAAAACAAACCTACAGCTCTCTTCAGATTCACAAGGGAGGATCCATAATCTGCAGCATCTGTGATATACAGCATATGCCATAGTCCTGCTCCCATGACCAGAACATCAGGGTAGGATTGATTTTGGTGAAAATCCAAGCTCAACTCTGTAAGATTGGTGACAAAAGGAGCCCACACATAATCCAAGCGCACCTGCTCCTCTTCAAGCACATACTGGAAGTTGCTGTGACTCTTAAAGATCTGAGCTCTAAGATGCTCATCTATGGATGGCAGCAACAATTCAAGCATGGCAACAAGCAAGAAACGAGCCTGTGAATCTCCGGCTACCACAATCCATGATCCGTGCAGCAATTGCAACGCTTGCTGTCTTCCCAGTTCCCGAAACCCGCAATCCTCCAAGGGCTTGGGCTTCCATTGCCAGTCCCTTCCTGACACGATCCGTTCCACTGTTTTGTTTGCGGCTGCTTCACCTAACCTCACCACCGAGATCTGCGTCGGGCCCGTTTGCCGCCATTCAATATCATGAAGACACGACAAACAATAATCGTGGGAAGAAGAAGAAGAAGAAGAAGCGAAAGTCTTTAGGGATCGAAACCCTAAAGATGAGAACGGCGAGAAATAGGGAAGCAAATGGACATACACTAGAAGCAAAATGAAAACAGCAACACTGAGTACCACAACCCTATTACATGCTACACCATGCCTTGTAGCCATTACCGCAGGCGGGAAACACAGACACACAGACACACAGGGAGAGAGAAGAAGCAGCCGTGAAACCCTAGAGCTGCAAAGCTTGTGATTCTCACTTCATACTCATGACAGAGAGTCCACAGTTCTTCATCATGAGATGCTATTGTTTCTTCTCTGACAAACTGATAACTGGGGCCATTTGTGGGACACCTCTGTTGGAGTACAACAGTCATTGATGCCCACCACTGCTGTATCTCTGAATCTCTGAATCTCTCTCTCTCTCTCTCTCTCTCTCTCTCTCTCTCTCATTCACAGACTTATTATTTGGGGGAAATTGCATGCTTTTGCATGGTATAGAGACTAGAGACTCTGCTTGTTCCTCTTTCATATGCTTTTGCTTTGTTGGATGGATTCAGAACCTGGCTGTCTGTTATGGTGTTCAGCATTATATTTCTTCTTGAGTGTGTGTGTGTGTGTGTACAGGTAGTACTAAGAGCATCCCCACCAGTGTTCTTAGCATATGACCTTGCAAAAATATTTCTCACATCCAAGTTTAGTTATTTACTTTTTTGCAACCCCACCCATAAAACTGAAACTGGGATTTCAAATAGGTGGGAACTACTAACAGCAAACAACCTGGACCAATCATTATGCTTAGCCAATCAAACACAGGGAGCAGCAGTCAGATCATATTTATCACACTCTTCTCTAGCAGGTGTAGAGTTTTGCTGCGCCTTTAACTAGCCTAAGCAAACTGACCACATATGCAGGAGCAAAACCATTTATTTACTTGACCCAAACAGGCATGTTTTGACTTCTCTTCATCTCGTTTTAATTTGCAGGGTCAAGTACGGAGGAGCACCGATGGGCACTAGGGATGCTCTAATAAGGTAATGTTATCACCCTTTTGTGTTGTTTTTTTTGTCTCCTGACGAAACGTTGTAGGGTAGAACTGCCCATCACCGATCGCTTTAGATCTTCATCTGTGCCTCATTTTGAGTGATCTAAAATATTGTGGGAGCGCTACTACCTCAAGCTCTAGAAATCATCTTAGAAGTGCAAATGAAAATGAGTAATGAAAAAGTAGCAAGGGAAAAAAAAAAGCTTTTCAACTCACAAAACACGTATCTTTTCTTCTCTTTGGACCCCTCCTCCTTTCAAAGCTTCTAACTTTCTCATTTCTTGTTCATTTTGAACAATTTAAAGTGTTATAGGAGTGCCACCTTCAGTTCTACAAATCATCTTTGAACTCTAAAGCAACAGGTATGTGGGTTGGCCACCATCCAAAAGAGGGCTTAAGCCAAATTTGATTACAAGCTTGACAAGAAGATAGAAATGATGAAACCCTACCAATCATAAAACAAATCAAAGCACCCAAAAAAGGGGGAATACAAGGAACAAAATGGAAGGACCCACATCCAAGAAGACAAAAAGAACTATCTAAGAGGGCGAACCACAAAATAAAAAAGTTTAAGAATCCCACTACACTTTGACATGAAATGCTAGAAACTATTTGTCTAAATGTGTACATTCACCCATTCTTTTCCCCAAAAATTTGCCAAGATGCCAAATTTCACCCAAAAAAAATCATTCCAATAATTTTGAAATTTTCACTTTGACTAATAAAATATTCTTGAACATTCAATACTCTCCTTCACAAATGTTATTTATTAATACATATTTTTAAAATTTTCAATACTCTTAAAAATCGTTTTTAATGATGAGAAATTTTGAGGACCTAGTTAGTATATGGGAGATTTTACATAATCCTTCTTTGTCATCATTCAAAAAACAATTCCAAAAACAATTCATACCTACCTCATTCCAAGCCTAACTATCTCACTCATTTTTCTTACCCACCAACATGGATACCAAAAGCCAAAGTTTAAACATGTGCCTTTTCATGTCCCATAATATTTATATTAATTCAAATTAATTTTGATATCAACATAAATAATGATGAACTATTGAAAACCATATGGAAACATAAGAAAAGAAGAAGAAAAAAATAAATTTTCAATCAATAGCAATGTGCAACAACATAGAGCCCAAGTATAATTATTAGTGTCCAAACTGTCAAGGTAAATAGGGTATTTGTTGTTGACCTGTGTTGTGATGTCTGTACAGTTTGATACATGATCAGGAGCATTCCTCAAATTGTGGGATGAAAATGAAATCTGCATGCATCATCATGCAGTCTCCCCCTAATGGGCAGAGCCATTACTTTGGGGCAAAGGGTTTGAAGTTGTCGCCTTCTTTGTGATGGAATTGTGCAGCATAGCAATACTTATCTCCTTTACTGGAGCCATGAACAATCTCCTGAGACATTTGCCAGAGGTGTTAACATTGGTTTGACAAGCTCATAGTTGCAAAGAGTTATTGGTCAAGTACAAAACTTATTTTGTAAGAAACATTGAGCATGCAAAGAACCACTTATCATTGACATAAACAAAGAAATGCACCACGAGAATGTTCAAATTATAAGATCTCCAGATGTATTGATATTATTACACCAAACAGAGAACACACGAAAACATGGGCAAGACTTCCTCTGTGGACCCTCGTCCACACATATGTGACATTTTGTACTGATCTGATACCATCCGAGAGACAATGCTGATCCTTGAGGTAGCAACTCCAAAAGCCCAGATTGAATAGCTTTGATTGAACCTGGCTGGGCCATGAGCCTTTTGTTTGGAGAATTGCCCAGCTGATCCTAAACACAGGATGCCACACAAACAGACCACGAAAGGAGCTGGTAGATATCTACTGTCAGTGAGACCAAATGTAATGCAAATTTTACTGACTTACATAGCACGACAAACTGTTCACAACTATTTATTTCACTCTTCATACTGTGCACAAAACCTGGAGCACATTTTCTGCTGTACACCTGAATTTGTGTAACTTGCAAGAGAACACCAAAGGGAACAGTCCAGAGGATAGTTCAAACACACAGAGGACTGAAGAGCCATGCTCAGCATCTAGTTCTTAATAACTTCACCACTGGGATTGATGCGTCTTGTGAGTGTGCGCATGGTCACCAATTCTTCAGCTGCTGTGGGATGAATGCCCACCTGCATTTAAAGCTCAGACACATATACAGTTGCATGAGCCTCTGAGCATGCAACAGCAGAACTCATGTCAACAGGAATGCAAACAGGCTGGTAAACATGCTGACCAAAATAGTAGGCTATCAAGACACCAAGAACCCATTCATATGTCTGGAAAAAGGCCGCAACTATCCCACAATTGATTCAGAATGCACAGAGCTGAAGCCAGCATTAAAAAAAAAACTGAGGTAGACACTCCTGGGTGGATAGAGAACTTAGCATACTTACAGTAGCATCAAATTGTGCTTTTGTAGCACCACACTTAAGCGCTATGGCAACCCCCTGTCATAACATACATTCCCAGACAATGAGCACATATACTCTCAAAGAAGAAATGCCGCATCAGCACCCCAGTCCCTTCTCTTCCTGGTCTACAATCAGTTAGCTCCATATTTTCCCCCATTCAAGTCAATGCAGACAGGGGAACATTAAGCAACAAGGACAGAAAAGAGATAGGTTACCTGCATAATCTCAGCAGCATCAGGACCAACCATAGAGACTCCAAGGACTTTATCCGTAGCAGAATCAACAATTATCTTCATCGCTGTTTTCTCCTGCCGCCTGCCAGAATCCACATGCCAACCCAGCCTCTGATATAAACAAACATCACTTTGATGATGTATTTGACAGACTGCCAACACTCTAAACCAGAGCACAATTGAACAAAAAGGCTTACCCTGAGATGGTATTCTTCATGGGGTTGAATGAAGATGTGTAAACAAGAATATCATTTTTAGCTTGCACCACAGCTTTCTGTTCGGTCAGTCCTACAACTGACAGTGGTGGTTGGCTGTAGCAAATAAAACACCAGTCAGCCCCTCCAAACCCAGATACAGCAAGATAGCACAGTTCAAACGCTTCATCATGAAGAGATGGTCAACATACCAGAATACAGCGCTGGCAACAAATTCATAGTCTGGTTTTGTTGGTTGGCCACCAAAAACGGTTTTCTGCACAAGCAACCTCCCTTCTTCAAATCTTTCAATCTTGAAAGAAAATCTCAGGTATAATATGCACACCTAGTTTGGAACAAAGATTTTATTTCCTCAAATAAGGAGGTTATATTGTATCTGTCTGTCCCTTCAGCGCAATCTTGATCTTGCAAGACAAGACTGTTTTTGGGTGGAAACCTGGAGGCTGCTTGGGCCTACATTTATGTAACAAGGTGAAGAGTACATGTAGAGAACAATGGTACTGAAATCAGTGCATACAGAAGATACAAGAAAGGGCTTACAGAAAAGCAAGTAGCCTCATGAAGAGCTACAGGTGTGAGATTCAGGCGGTTGGTCACATCTCCTACAGCCCAAATGCTGGGCACACTGCTTTGGGAGTACTCATTCACCTGCAGTTAACACCCAACCAGTGACTGCACTTATTGTCTCCAGCTTCTTAGACAATCTACAGTAGCTATACCCGGCAAATTAACAATTCCAAAAGAAATTTGAAGACACCTAATTTTGCATCAAAATCCTACTAAACAGGCCTTACTCCTGCGCCATGGCATTCCACTGACAGGCTGGCTGCAAAAGAATATATGTAAACAGGAGAACCCAAGGTGGCAGAAATTCTCACTTTGATTGCACCATGACTATCAAGCTCGACACCAACTTTCTCTAGCCCAAGCCTCTTTGTAGTGGGTTTCCTACCTGAGTACAGAACCAATGCATAGTGTCAGTGCTTCTAAGACCCAAAACTGCAACAAGGTTTCCACTAGTGGGACTCTCTGAATAAACCATTATGAAGGTATACATGGAATACTGGACAAAACATATCATGCTAATGCGTGCCAAAACATTGCTGACAAAGTAAATATAACATGTCCTACTGATTTGCATCCCCAGAACACATCTTGCAACTTTCCCAACTGCATCTCACCAGTTGCAAACATAACAGCATCTGCAATAATTTCATTGCCTTTATCAGTGGTAACCTTTATGCCACCTTCCACTTTCTCAAGCTGCACTTTTCAAAGCCAACCCCACCAGAAGACAATCTCAACTAAAAACCACAACAAGTGTCATTCTTCACAAGGAATCAACATTAAAAATAAGGTATGAAAGGTGCATGAATTTGCAGGAAGAGACAGAAAACATGAAAAATAGTAGCCAATCTTTGCCCTTTCCAAGGGCACCACCACAGAATACTGGAGCCAACAAAAAGCTGGACATTAACCTTTGTAATGTTTGTGTTTGGGTGGCAATTGATACCCCTGCCCTTCAAATTGCTAGCTACAACAGCCCTCATTTCTTCATCAAAGCCTCTGCACAAACGATTGGAATGGATCACCATCCATTGCCCCGAACCTAATCAGCTCTAGAAAAAGGGCTTCTTGTCTTGCAATTCACAAGAACACATCCAACTGAGTAGGTTACCACAAAAGAAGAAATTGTTGCAGCACTACTGAAGATTTCAGGACCTGTTGCAACTAATTGCAGTGTGTCTTCCCCAGCAAAACCTTCTTGCAAATCATCTGTAAAGGAAGATCTTGCACTATACTTACGTTAGAGGTGTTGGCTTTCTGTAGATCAAGTCTACCTTTGACCCCATGCCATTGTAGATGCCAGCAAACTCTACTGCAATGTAACTGCCAACACACATGATTGCACACCATGAATTGCTGCCTGCCCCATCATCATGAACAATGGCCTTCCTATGCTTTTGTGTAACCATATATACCTTTAGAAGTATTGAGAAACTTCTCCATACTTGCAATTTAAGTCATCTAGAATTGAGAGATGACAGAAGCTAAGGGTATGGAGTTTCCAAATCTGACAATATATCAGCTTATAAACTACAGCAACCAATTTTCTTGTGGGCAAATATCCAGCCAACACTCACCAACATGTCTGCACTTCCAACAGACACAGGGAAGATTCTTGAATAACTGCACCCCAAATTACATACCTTGCTACTCCTGACAAGGTAAATTAACTGCAAATGAGATGATAAAAAAAGTGGAGGGGATGTAAAACAAAAGAGATACATACCCTGCACCAGCAATGACAACTCTTCTTGGAAGATCTTCCAAACTTAGGCCCTCATCTGATGTAATGGCCAATTCCTGCAACCAGTTGCACCCAAGTTCATCATTCATCTGCTCCTGCTCATATGCACATTTCTGCTGTTACTTTGCATTGCAAGATCAAGGAGAAGAACTGTTGTTACTTGACCATTCATAGCTAGTGTATCATAAATTCATAGTTCATATATTGCTGCAAAGATACAGAAAGGAGAACAGGCACAAATTATTGAAGGTGGTGAAGGCAGACCATCAGCCTTAGCCATAGGAATTTTGCACAGGGAACACACATAACATAGAAACAGGTTTCTGTTTCTTTGCTATCTCCTACCTTTCCAGGAATATCTAGCAAAACAGCCCGTCCACCAGTAGCAATGAGAATATGCTTGGCAGTGAAATGCTTCACTTCGCCATCAGGAGTTGTAAGTGCCACCGTATGAGCATCAAGAACTTTGCCCTCACCCTCATACATCTCAACCTTGGCGCTTGCAAGAATTTTCTTATAAACTCCATTGAGACGAAGAATTTCCCGTGTCTGAAAGTACCAGCAAGCAAAAGAGAACCGTCAAGCCATAATGCCAGCAATTGAATGATGACAAACAACATTAACAAATTGCAGAAGAAGACCCCTTACAATTATAAAAGAAATTGTCAGCATAATTTTCAAAGCCACAAAGGACTTTAGCAACATGCACAAGAATGCCCCTGTTGATATCACTGGATACAAATAGATGCAAGCACACTTCTTAGAAGAAAAAATCTCCTCTAATTTGGAGTCTTAAAGCAACTTGCATACCTTGTTAGCAAGGAGTCTCTTCCAGTTGAAAGTGATGTCGCCATTGATATCCCACCCAAATTCCTTTGAATCCTATTCTTGCAACCACAACAAAACCAAAGTAAAGAATTCACACCCTTTTCATCTGCCTGTGACAGAAGACAGAACCACTTTATTTTATTTTTTCATTTCTTGGTAAAAACCCTAAATAGGGTTAGTGCAATAACCATGGGATCTTCACATTAAGTAGAAGCACACCTAACATTGGATTAAACTCAAGGCAATAGAAGCTCAATTTCCTGGTCAAAGTTAGTGGTCTGACTTACTTCAAATTCTGCACTGAATGCAGAAGCATACACTAAAATCTTCTTTGGAACACAGCCCCGCAGAACACATCTGGGCAGTTTACACAGGAACAGATTTCAGCAACTTGAGGTGGATAGATCAGAAGATAGTCGAGTGTCAGCAGAGTCTGCTTACCCTTAAGAAATGTGCGAAACATGTAGTGCGCATCAACAAAAGTTTCCCTCCCTAATTCTAACAACAACGATTCTATAGAATGTACCATGTCCCCTGGCGTTGAAAGGTCACTGCATGAAGTGAATAGATCTCAAAGGCCAATCCATACTTACGTTCCACCATAGCCTCCCCTGGTGTCGGAGCTGATTGGATCATATGGCAATTCGCAGATAGCAACCTGTCCATCAAGTTCCAGCACGAAATCAGAAAAATCCGATCCGATTACTCGTCAGCTTCATTTTGCGATCACAACAAAGGACCATGCGGACATACTCTCTCTCTCTCTCTCCGGTAAGAAACCCTTGCAAATGTTGTCTGCTGAATGCGAAGCGTCGAGAGCGTCTAAAAGACAGTCACAAAAAGAAAACTGCACTAGAAGATAAAAGCAGCGAAGGAACCAAGCTTTTTTTTAAAACCTAGAAAAAGAAAAAAAATTGCAACTCCTGCACAGATGCGCAGAAGAAGACGAAGCGTATCCGTTTGATTCTCGACCTCCACAAAGTCACACGAAGACGGACGTACCTTAGCTCCCGTCTGAGCAGCAGTCCGCGAACCTCGAACCCCACCGCTACCACCACCGATTACAAACAGATCGTAATCATATTGTGGCTCCTCCTCCTCCTTAGGATTCTCCCGGATGATCTCCGACTCTTGTGACGACGACTGCGGCATATTGCGAGGCATCTCTCTCTCTCTCTCTCTCTCTCTCTCTCACACACACACACACACACACACACAACACAAAACCAAAAAATAAATAAAATCAGCAGCAGTCCAACACAAAACCTTCAGGAAAAGCTGCAGATTGCGCAAACGAAATTTGCAGAAACCAAAAAGAAATCCGCGTTTCTCTCTCTCTCTCTCTGCAGCGCCCAAGTGCAAGCACTCCTTTAGAAGGCAGAAAGTTCCAGGTGACCTTCGGGCTGTATGAAGATATCAGCAGTCCGTCACATGGACTGCTGGAAATTCAATACCCTTTTTTTTTCTTTTTTTTTTTTTGGGTCTTCGTGTCATTTTCTTTGTGTTCAAGACTAGGTACATGAAACGTCCGCCGGGGTGGCAGATTATGCCATTTTCTTTTACCACATTCTATGACATAATCTTCTGTTGGTGGTGATCCGGGGTGGGGGCAGATTATGCCATTTTCTTCTACCACATTCTATGACATAATCTTCTGTTGGTGGGTGATCGTCATAATACTCGTGACAAGTGACCAAAACTACCAGCAGGCCATCAAACGTAAGGCTACAAGTTTTGAGGAAGTGAAATTTAACCTTTTTTTTATACTTGAGTTTAAAAGTTACCCTCGTTAGTAGTACCTTTATTGGCCAAGTTCGACACTAATTATATTATTTTCAGAAATTTTCAAAAAATTATTTCTTCCAAATCAAAAAATATTGTGAAGGAAAATAGTGAATATTTAGGAATATATTCCATTTGTTGAAATGAATGTTTCAAAATTTAATTAATTAATTAGTCGTTTGACCAACATGTGTTGAAATGGCCAAGGTGCTATGGTATTTGGTTCCACGCTTTGTGATCGATGGTGATCAAATTGTAGTCCTCAATTGCCAATTGCCATCGAGGAATTCCAAATGAGAAGGTAGTTCCACACATGGTGAGAGTGTTTTGCAACTCTTTCCATGCGGTGGTTATGTATAAGGGTAAAGCCTTAGGGTGGGGGCATTTTCAAAATAAGGGGCCTAGGACAAGGAGATAACCCCACCCATGGGCTTTACCTATTGTAAAGCACAAGGCAAAATTGATCTTGAACCAAACCTACATAGATCATGAGGCGTAGGGGTGAGAGAGGGATATTATGCCTATTCCTCAATAGTGTGGGAGAGAAATTATGGCCTACTTATAGGTGTAAGAACCCTCCCACTATTGAGGAGTCGGCATAATATCCCTCGCATTTTCTAGGGGGGAAATTGATGGATATAACGTGCCCTATAGATTTTCTTTCAATGCTTTTATGTCAAAAGATCAAAGTGCAAGAAGTTTAGCCTAATGATTATGTTTGGTTGGAGTTTAGCCTTACAATTACACTTGGTTGGAGTTTTGCTTCTAGCTTATCATCATCTCAAATTGTTTTATTATTCAAAAATTAATTAATTATAATTTTTTAATCTAGTCCTTTGCAAATTTGTCCTTTTTGACATGATTTTTGTTCAAGTTTTAAAACTTGTGAATTTTTTTTTTAAACTTAAATTTTCATAGAATCTAATTTTTATTTTGATTCTTTAACACTCATATTAAACATTTAACACAATTTCCTATGATTAACATGATTTCACACAACAACAATATATATTTATTTATATTTATATATTTGAAATATATCACATGGACTTGACATGGAGTTTGGCTTGTTTGAATTCATTTTCATTCATAAACCTCTTATACATGGGCATGTTTCCTTATGCTCAACCAACATAATCCCTCATTCCCGTACCCTTGAACAACAGTGATGTTGTAAATTAATCCCTTTGAAGTCTACCAATTTGCAAACATCATTATTATGGAATCGCATTATGTTTGTTGGCTTTGTCCTACGTAAGCATTATGGGAACACCTTTTGAATGAATATAGGGCTCAGAGAATCAAAAGTTGAATGAATTAATAAGGTTATAAGTTTGCATGTAAATTTGTTTTAAAAGTTGGGTGTGAGCACATTGGGGTTTATAGGTAAAAATTTAGGGAAAGCGAAGGGATTTAATTTAATTTAATTTTTTTCTTAGAGGTTTGGTTTTTATTGTGGGGTTTCAATGGGTATAAGGAAGGGATAATTTAATTAGATTGAAAGAATTACAAGTTGTAAATGAAGCTTTAACAAAAGGGGATGAAGGGTTAATTTTTTTCTTTTTCTTTTTCAAAAGGTTTTTTTTAAGGTGTTAGAGGAGGGGAGGATGGGGTAATTCCATCCCTTTTCAAAGGAGTTTTTTTTTAATGGGATTGGAATAGGTGAATTTTTTTTTGATTGGGGATTAACCCAAGGGGTTGTTTTTTGGGTGGCATGGGAAGGAGAAGTTTAGTTGTTTATCAAGGTAAGAAGGAGGGGTTTTTTTAGTTTTCAAGGAATTATTTTTTTGGTGGTGTGAGATGGGTGATTGGAGAAAAAGGTGGGTATATCTTTTTTTCTTTTTTTTTATTATATGGTGATGGAATGAAGATTTTTTTGTGTGTCTAAATTTTTATATGTACATGATTAAAAAGTTGATGTTTAACGATATATATATAATATATATGAGAATGAAAATGAAAATAATGGCTAAATAATGGAGAAAAATTTAAGGTTTATGTGTTAATATCTTTCAAATCTAGGTTGAGGTATTTAAGGTTCATGTGTAAACATGAGGTGTATAATTAAAATTCATAAGATGTCAAGGGCATTGATGCCTTGTTCATTTTTATACCATAGTTTAACCATCGAACCATGGATGTGATTTTTTATTGTCAAGTCGCATTTTACCATAGTCATAATTACTTAAAGTCAATACAAAGTTGAAAAAGGTTTAGGGTTAGGTTTAGAATTAGGTGTAGGGTTGAAGTTAGGTTTTTTCTCCCATATAAATATAACACTATATGTATGTTATTTTATTTTTTTCATTGTAAGAATAATGTGTTTGGTTTAGTTTCACCATTTGTTGATTTTATTTTTTTCCTTTGCAAGTGTGTGATTTAACAAGTGTATGTTTTGCAAAATGTGTGCTTCTACACCTATTAGTTTTACCAAGTGATACTTCATTTGTTTGTTGTCAAATTCATTTAGGTAAGTTCATATTTCCTTTTTTTTGTACAATGGATTCTATTTTAAAATAGTTGTTGCGGTGGATGATTTGGATTTTGGAATTAGAGACATTGCATTTGAAACAAAGGTGTTCAATAGGTATGACACATTTGATTGAATTACAAATAGGAATATGGAAGATCCAAGCTATGCATATTTACATTGTGATTTGTTGGACAGGGTAGCTTTGCGACAATCATTTTGAGGGTGAAATTGCCTCATATAGATATGCATGAACAACATTTGTAGAAAGGCACGTTTATGAAGGTGGAAATTTTTTGCATTGAATCAAAGTCCAAAAGGGGTTTTGAAAAAGGGGACATGCATATTATCATTACAATCGAGTCAATAACCATTGTGTCATCAATTCCTGCATTTCAACCTGAATTAGTTCCCACGTTTTTCCACATGGATTCCATTAGAGAATTCAAAAGTTATATTCAAAATAGAAGTTTATTATCATTATTGTCATTGTCATTAGTATAGAGGGAATAGGGGATAGCAAAAGAAAAACACAATTGTTGATTACGAATGGAGAAGGTGAATTTGACTAAGACATTTTTGTTCTTGGTAACAATTTCATAACATAAAATATGATTTTTGAAACGTACAATGGAGGCCAATGTGTTATGGTATTAATTGAGAATGTGAAAACAACATCAAAAGGAGATAAATATTTAAAGGCACAACATTACAAAATTTTAACAAAGGTTGTTGATGAAATTATTTGAATTCGCCTTTTTTGGTTACACAACAAATTATCAACTTGCAAATGTTCAACATGCATTGAAAGAGGTAAATCTATTTCCTATTTTTTGCATAATTCAATGATATTTTCAAATTTACACAAAAAACATCAAACAGAACCAAATGTTCATTTCATGACCAACTATACTAAAAAAGACAATGAAAAATGCAATAATGATGTAATGAAAAATAAATTTTCAAAGTTTGTTTTTTGAGCATCGAGGAAAATCGAATGCTTGCTTAATTTCCATTTTCCTAAAGAGAATCAAGTGGTCACCCCATTCTCTTCTCCTTAAAGGAACATGAAAATTGAGCAGTTGTTCAATTCTTTTCTCCTTAAAAGAATGTGATAATGAAATGATTGCCCAATTCTCCTCTTCCTAAAGGATTGTGAAAATCAAGCGACCACCTAATTTTCCTTTTCCTTAAAAAATGTGAAAATTAAGGGCCACCCAATTCTCTTCTACAAAAAAAAATCAAGTTTTTTTTTGTTTGGGCACTCAGGAAATTCAAATGGCCACCCAATTCTCCTCTACAAAAAAAATTCAAGTTTTTTTTATGGGTCCAAACACTAACGATAATTGGGTGGCTATTCGATTATCCTCTTTTTAAATGAACATGAGAATCGAACAGCCGCATGATTTTCATGTTCATTTAAGAAGAGGCTTGATTCTCATGTTCATTTAAAAAGAGGCCACCCAATTTTCTTCTTCCTAAATGAACATGAAAATCCTAAGCGGCCACTTGATTTTCCTTTTCCAAAGGAACATGGGAACCGAATGGCTACCCGAATCTCCTCTTCCAAAAGAAACATGATAATAAAATGGCCACCTAATTAACCTCTTCCCAAAGAGGAAATTCACTTATTTCAAAAAAAGGACAATTGGGTCACCACCCGCTGTTAATGAAAAAAAAAACCATTTGATTATTCTTTCCTCAAAGAGTCCTCAAAGATAGAAAAGTCAGGCGGCCACATAATGTTTTCTATTAAAATGGTCTATAAAAAATAAAACTACATTGAGATGATTTTTCTTCATTAAAGTTTTATAAAGAACATAAATCCATGTTACATTACATATTAGATATAGAATAAAATGTTGTTATTATAAGTGGAAAATTTGTCTTTATATAGTTCATTAGAATTCATCTTTGGGCAAAAAATATGGGATGTTTGAAGTGTGTTTGTTCAAAGAAAAACATATTGTAATTTTAATACGTAAAGTGGACAAGTATGTGAAAAAGCTTTGTAATTAAAGTCTTATAATTTTCTCCACATTGGTCCATGGCCTTTGAACATTGAAAAGATTTTGTAGCCCCTTTTTTAACGCATATAATGTAACAAAAATCAATATATAATTGATTTTTAAATGAGCAAGATATGGTTTATGGGTGTAAACAGGATAACACAAGCCACACTCACTTGCTTTTGGAGGAATATTTTTTAGAATATTATTTTAAAATCCTTCAAAAAATTGTTCCAAAATTTTTATAAATTTTTTATATTATTATGTCAAGGTTTATGTAAAATATTTCAAAACATATGTAATTTTCAAAAAAATTGAAGTATATTTATAAGTCTTTTTAATGTTAAAAAACACACGTTATAATGTTTAATGAGTTTTTTTGAAAGCTTATTATTCATTGAATATTTTTCAAATTAATTCACATGTTCCAATGATATATTATGAACCTTGTTATACAAAAAAATCTTATACTTTCAACACCAAATTAAATTACTGCTTCTAAACATGAAAAAATTAAACATTGGTTAGATTTATTGTGGCTTGTGTCAATATGATTACACCTTTATGGAATTAAAAATTAATTAGTGAATGTAAAGTTTAAGCACAAAAAAAAATTATGTTTTAAATTTTTAAATGTTTATACATTGGTTTAATGTTTTTGCACTTCCAAAATTATTTTTGAAACTTCCAATTTCACACCCATAGCTTTTTAAATCACTTAAAATGAATAAAAAATGAAAGAGATATATGGTTCTAAAGAAAAGGGAATAATGTAAAAAAAAATTCATGTTTGAATGACATTTTTTTCTTGTTTGTTTTTTTTTACTATTTTTTTCTTTTTTTTAGGTATTAATTCTTTAAATTATTACATTTCCACAACATCTTTTATTATGCACTTGTTATGCATTTCATTCGTTTTGTTTACATATTATATGTATGTGTGTGCATGATTTTATTTATTTCTTGATTGATGCATTTTTTTTCCACATTTAACCTTTGTAAATGTTCATGTTCATGTTCATTTGTAGTCGAACAACGGGTGGCAGGACAGTGACTCCATGAGTGTGCAGTTGGTGTGAACACAAACCCTTTGATCTGGGTAATCTGGCCGCCTCCATTGATGAATGGCGACGAATTTCATCTTCATTAGTTTGAAAGGGAAACTGGATATGCATGGAGTGCATGGGAGAAGGTGGTCTGTCTGTGTGAGGTGTGAGGACAAGAAGATGGTGGCGCATTTGATGAAGAGGAGCGGCGCCACATTGATTAGGGATGGAGGAAAGCCGTTGGTGAGGAAAGCGAGGAGGAGGAAGCTTGTAAAGGAAGCTGGATCGAAGGATGAAGAGGAGGAGGAGGATCAGTGGAAAGAGGACTGGGGGGTTTTGGGTAGAAGAATCAAGGAGCTTAGAGAACGCTAGTCTGGTTGCTTTTTTTTCCGCTACAATTAGTGACCTGAGAAATTTCCGGCTCCTTGATCTAGATGAGCTTAACGAGAGTTTAGAGGCAGGCAATTGAGATAGCAATCGTGAGGAGGCAGAAGAGTGAGTTTTGTACGAGACATTGTGTGTAATGAGAATCATGGAATTTTGCCTCTGAGATCCATTTCGTGTGAATTGTATGTTGCATTGTGGAATTGCATTGTGCGCGCTCTGTCAGAGCGCGGTAGAGTTGAAAGAGGTTTGGTTAGTGTTGTGTCCTCTCCGTTTTTCTAGATCCCTCATTTTTGGTTACACATTTACTTTTTTGTTTTAACATATGGTTTTTTTTCAAGGTGACCAGGGTGTTGTCCATAATTAGCCTGGTTGTGCCTCCATTTCAAAAAAAATGTGAAAATTGTCATGTAGCACATGTCATCATTTTTCAAATGGGTGGTGTTCATTGTAATGTTTGTTGTTCAAAATCAACGGTTCAGAAATCAAGCTTTTTTCATGGTTCCATTACAACCAATGATGAACATGTGTTTTTTACTATTGAGGGCAAATGGTTTGAAACAATTATGCATATAATAAAATTTGAATTCTTGGATTTGCCCTATCCAAAATAAGTTCAACCCTTCATTTCAATTTGCAATCATGATAAATTTTAATTATCACCCACATCTGCCCTTGTTGGTTTTCAAAAAGATGTCCAATAATTTATCCCATAAACATAGACTAGTTTGAGGGGCAAGGGTTTAATTGCTCTTTTGGCAATTATTCCTAGTGATAATGTTTAATGTAGTGTGAAACACAAGTTTGATTTTGATAAATCAAAGTCAATTTTTAGATAAAACCCTTTTTAGACATTAAGCTTGTTGATAGTTTTTATGTGACCTTTCTATAGTTACATTTAGTATATGAATATTCTATATATGTGAAAAATTCCATATATTAAAATTTTGGTTTAAATAGGCTTTATTATATAATCATTTTCAAAAAAAAATCCTAGAGAAAAAGGAAAGTTTTCATCCATCAATTTTACATCAAGTGCCCAAGTAATTTTAAATGCAACATTTTCATATGTGAAACAATTTTTTCAATGCAAATGATTTTTTTATATAAATAATTTTTCAATGCAAGAAAATTTTCAATGAAAATAAATTTAGTGGAGGAAAATTTGTAATATAATTTTTTTAATCTAATATTTTTCAATGCAAGCAATTTTTCAATTCAAGCAATTTTTCCATGTAAATAATTTTCCCAAAAAACTTAAAATATAAATAGTCTTGAGTGAACCATTGATTTTATATTTTTTGAATGTGTTTAGGTGGGAACCATGCATTGGTTTATATATATTTCCATTAAATTGAAATTCATAATAATGGAAGCACATTTATTAAATCTTCTTGATTCATCATTTGAAAATGTATTGGATTCATATGGCCTTCATCTAGTTTCAACATACAAATATGAAATAAGTAAAAAAAAATTTGATTCTATATCTTATTTATTGGATAATCATTTATCATCAAACTTCAATTAAGGCAAAATAACATGACATATTTAAATCAATGTTTATTATTGAATACAAAAAAAACCTAAACAATGTTGTATTTGAAAATTAAAATTCAAGTTTTTTGTTTGATTTGCATCAAGGCATGGTGACAAATGAACATCAATATGTGACAAAAATGACATTAAATGCTAGTATGGGAAGTTTGTGGGGAGATTTTCTTGTAATATTTTGGATAATTGAATATTTACAAAGGTCAATTTACATTTGGAATAAAGTATCAAATTGCATTATGTTTCAATGTGGCATGGATTTTTAATCTATCCCCTTACATATAACGTATAGTTCTCAACATTTTAAACCAATTCAAAATGTTAATAGTCTTTAGCTATTTTCAAATTAATGATCCCAAAGTTACCATAAATTTAGATGATTTTCCATCTATTTCGAATCTATGGTGCAACAACCTCCTATTTAATTATCACAACTAATTACACATTTTTATTGGAATGAAAATTTTGATTTTGCATCAATGGACATTTTGAAAGATAATTGGGATTCACCATTGGAATTTGTTGTTTTATTGTTCAACATTTTTTATAATATAAATATTTTTTTAAATTCAAATTTGTATTCAATTTTTAAATTCATATGTTCATTGCAATTTAAAAGAAATTAAAAAATTAATTCCCACATGACAACTCCTTCCAAAATATGATGTTCAACCAAATAAAATAGAACATATTGTTAATATAAAGGAAAATACACATAATTCAATATACATTCACATTTATAATAAAAATCCAAATTGTTCCCATAATTCCATGTTTTAGTTCTGAAAGGTCATGTTTTTAAAAACAATTTAAATGTTTCTTAAATCAATTATCAAAACAACTTTTTACATACTTTCAAATTCAAATAGAACCTAGTTTAACATCATACATATGTATAAGTTGTTTACATAATATTAGTGAAAATAAACTACCCTTATATTAAGTACCAAATAAAATTTGTAAAAACAAAATTATTCCATTAATCCAAAAATGAACACAATTAGAAATACATCTTATTTTGCCACATCTGATTTTTGCTCAAATTTATAAATTCCAAAGGTATGGGCAATATAAAATGCATGGTAGTGATATTAATGTCCTTGCAAATGTGGATCAAATTCAATCAATATTACCACATTTACCACATCATGGTGTAACAATAGGTATTTCTTAAATGATGTTTCGAATACAAATTACTTTATATGTGAAAAAATGTTTGTTCAAATATAGTGATTATCAAATTAACAAAATTTAATTGAAACACCATTATACAAATATTTAAATGTTACCATTCATCATTAATGGGCAAGTTATTTGTTTTGCATATGAATTCAAAATATCAAATTCCTATTTATGATAATGCATCATCTGATAATTATAATTTTGATAATTAAAAAATACATTATACACCAACAAATTCAATGATACATAATTTTTTAGATGTTCCAAAAATAATGAATTATGAAAATACTATATATTTTGTTGCCGCAAGTCAAAACTTTCACCCTTTAAGTTTATTTAAATATAAAAATTCAAAGAAACAAAAAAATTCAATATTGTTTTATGAATAACTTCAATAATTTTCTGAAGGTTTTTCATATCAACAAATAGTTCAGTGGGAATTATTTCATAAATCTAGGGATTTTTTACAAATATTTCTAACCTTTTTTTAAAAGCCGTTAAAGTTTCCATTTTAAAAGTCATAGGTTTTAGTTGGGTGCAAATAGGAAAAGGAAAATTATGTGGTAGAACTATAAAAGTTTATGAAATACGAAATAAACCAAATTTAAATAATATTTTCAAATCATACTTAGGTTATTGCGATTTGAAAGGTTTGCGTAATTCATTTAATTATTTTGAAAGGTTATGAAAAAAAACATTTATAATGATTCGACAATTTGGTCTTCTAACATTTTTTGTCACTTTGACATTTGTTAAAAGATTGTGAGATCTTTTCATTACAGTTTTAGACACATTATATGCTTTAAGATTAAATCTCCCAAATAAAATAAAAGACCTTTAATATGTTCATATATTAGAATTGATGTGAATTGACCTTGTCACATGTTCAAAATATTATGATCATTAAAATATTCGTTTTTGCAAACTTATCGAAAAAAATCATTAATTTTTTGGATATATTTTTTATTTTTTTATCACTAAATTCCAAAATTATGGGAATAAACATGACCACAATTTTTTATGGATAAAAATGCACCTATGTATGGAGTGCACACAAATTAAGAAATTGAACAATTTAAAGACATGTAGATTTCTTATGATGTATCATTGTTACCAAACCCATTATAAAATGCACAACAACATAAACACACACATAAATGTAAAAAAAATCATGTTGATTATAAATTTCATTATCCATTGTTTCCTATGTGTGTAACAAAAAATTTAAAACGTCTTCAAATAAATGGGAATTATCCATTTTCACAACAATACTTCCATATGCAATCTAACAAAATATTTCAATCTTCAAAAGAGTTTTTTTTAAAAATGATGATATATCAATTTTTGAATATTAAAAATTTTTAAACCTTGATGAAATTACATATATATTACATTTGAAAAGTAAATTAACAAAGTCGTACATTTTTTAAAAACAAACTTTTAAAAATATAAAAACTAATGTAATTAGTATATGTGTTATTCATTTGTGGTTTACAAATACATATCTTCAATTTATCTTAAACCCATATGCAACCACAACATATTACTGTCACAAATGTTAATGCCATGGAGTTCATTCATTTGAATGTTCATCCATGTACCTAATTTTTAGTTTAGTTTCAATTCACTTTTGGTTAAATTTTAGTTCACTTCCACTTAATTCATAGTTCAATTCCAATTGACTCTTTATTCACTATAGTTAAGTTTTATTTCACCTATAGCTAACTTTTTGTTAAATTCTAGTTAAGTTCAAGTTAATTCTTAATTAAGTCAGTTAATTTTTAATTAAATTTTAGTTAAATTTTAATTAACTTTAAAATGACTTCTTGTTAAGTTATAATTAACTTTCAATTAAGTTTTAATTAATTCATGGTTTATTCTCAATAAAAAAGGTTTTCAAGAAGTTTTTTTATTTGATACACACATAGAAGCCTTTTTGGAAAGTTCCTTCAATTAAGTCTCCAAAGGGGTATAAATAGAAGGAAATTTTCTCATTTTCTTCAATCTATTCAACATTAATTTTAGGTGCGATCTTATGTCATAGCCTCATCATGTTTTTTTCATGTTCATGTTTGCATATGTTAACATAATAATGATTTTTTTTCACATTGGTCTTACACATCTTGTGTTTTTGTTGTTAGTTGTAATGTTTTTATTTTTGAATCACATAATTTTGTTTTGTTCCTTGTCTGAAAGTTATATTTAAACCTTTCCCTAGCCTTTGTTCTTGTGGTTATTTGTGTCTTTGACAATTACACATCATATATGACAAAAATAAATAATTAGTAACATTATAACTACATTTTATCATTAAAAAATGCATTGTAAATAATATAAATGCAAATACAAGAATTTAAAAGTTAAGTAATGTTTTTTTTAATGTTCAACAAATGGTTTTTCTACTTGCTACTTACCTTGTGTTTTCTTTACCATTATATCATTCATCTCAAACATTTCAATTCATAAATTATTTTCCTTTTGAAGAACAAATTTTTATGTTAAAATCACAAGTTGCATTAAATGAATTAAAACCAAATTCAACTAATATAATGTGTTCACCAATCATATACAAATATATTAACCATCTTAGTTAATATGAATTGTTGTCATTAACAAAATTTAGTTTTTTATAATATTAAAAAAACATTATAAACCCAAAATTATTAAGTTTTTGCATTATAATAATAATAAAGATACTAAAAATTGGTCAGGATAGCAAGTTTTATTATATTCACCATTTTGAAATTTAAAAAACTTGCAATTTGGAATTAATGCAATGTTGCGTGATGTATATTATCAATAACATGATGAAACTTTTAAAATTAAATTACTACCAATATCATATAAAATGTCATATCCAAATACAAAACAAATGGATGATTCAATAGATTCACCAGGATTGCATAGTTGGAAGTTCTGAAAATGTATGAAAAAATCAAAACCATTACATTCAACTAACATTTGGACTAACAATATAAATAATGATATAAATGATCCACGTCTTACAACTATTGTAATAAACACAATCAATATCGAACATTATATGATTTTCAATCTAACTATCATTCATTCACATAATGGATCAAACTAAAAATCACAATTCTTAAAAGATAAAATTTTCACAAAATATCATATTCCATGATGATGGAAGAATTCGAATATCATGGTTTATTAAAATAATTAAATGAATAACAAATATTAAGATTTTATGATGTTATGCAGAGAAAATAATTTTACCCTAATACACCAATATGTTTATTTTTTACAAGAGGTGTTGGACTTGGTAAAACTTGTACATTAAAATTGATGATTCAAATATTATTACAATTATACAATAAAAACATGTATTTTGACTTAACAAAAACCAAGGCTTTATTTATGGCATCAACAAGTAAAATTGCCTTCAATAGTTTAATAAGACATTCAACACTAAACATAAATGTTCAACAATCCTTGTTTAGTTTATCAAACTTATCATCAAATTCATTAAAAAGGTTTACATGTTGATATGAACAATTACAACTTGTTGTGATAGATGAAATATCACTTGTTGGTACTAGAATGTTCAATGTTATAGTTAATATGTTAAGGTCCATAAAACACGTTATTGGTGGTGTTGATGTTATCATAACAAATGATTTCTATTAAGCGCCCCTTATGAAAGATAATTGGATATTTCAAAATATCAAATATAATGTTAATGCACTGGCACTAAATTTTTGGCAAACATATGTCCAATTTATGAATTAAATAAAGTTATGTGACAATATAATATGGTTTTTATACAATTTTAACCAAATTTTGTATTACAACAAAAAATATAGAGGATATTCAATTTATAAATTCAAATTATAATTGATATCCACTCAATAATTTTACTATTTCTTATTTATTTTATACAAGTAAACTTGTGAAAAAACATACTGAAAATGTGTTCACTAATACATTAAGTTTCACGTTTATTTTCAAAGCAATGGACATTAACCATCAATCATGCCCACCATCTTATAAACTTTCAAATGATTCGAGTAAAACTATGGGTTTACATAAACTATAATTCATATAAAAAAGATATGTTGGTTGAATTATGTGCTAATAATTATGTAACATCTAATGGTCTTGTGAATGGAGCTAATGGCATTTTTAAAGCATCAATAACAAATTGTGAAAAAACCATTATATGGATAATGTTTCATAATTTTAAGATTGGAACACTAAATTTTTTTAAATAATAATAATAATATATATAGTCATTATTATGACAATAACATTGAATGAAAATGGACACTAATTGAACCTATCATTAAAGATATAAAAGTTGGTAAATCCCAATCATTTATCATAACAAATATTCAATTTTCAATTCAATTTACAACAACAAAAATTATCCATCATTCTCAAAAATTATCATTAAATGAATTAGTTTTTGATCTCACTAATGTTAAAAAACATGGGTTAACATATATAACATTATCCCACATTCGAACAAAGAATTTTTTTTTGTTAACTCCCCTCCAACATGAAAATTTCTATGTGGATCCAAAAGTACATATGGAAATGAATAGATTGAAAACAATTGCAACTTGGATATTGTTTATTTTTCAATTTAAAAACTTTCATAATTCTCATGTAATTATACAAGTCTTGAATACAACTTCTTTATGCCAACAATTTGAAAACATCAATCATGATCATGACCTTCAAATGTTTAATATTTTATGTCTTATAAAAACAAGAATACACCATGCATCAACAAATTTGCACAAATTTATAAATTCATCAATGTATTCATATATTTCAATCCTTCGTGGTCATGGGTTAATGATGATGTATGACATACTTATGCCTTTAGATTCTTTCAATACATTAATTAATAATGGTTCAAAATATATAGTAGCAACTTTTAATATTAATACAGGAAAAAAATACATATTGTATGTGTGTATAAAGTTCATTCATGTTTAGTTTCTACATTTTTAAACAATCTTCAAATTATAATTCAATATTATCCCGAACATTGTTTTATTGAATCGTTGTGGGAGATTTTGATGTTGACATTCTCAAAAACAATAACTAAGCAAAAAATAAACAAGAACTATTAAATGTTGTGGATAAATTCCAATTAAAATCACAATTCAATGGAAACACTACAAGGTTAAATCTCAATTAGACCATACATAGGCAAATGTCCCTAGAAATGAATGCAAATTTGGTGTAACAAAAGCATATTGGTCAAATTTTCACAAACTAATTTATATTGCATTCAAATTACCAAACACACTTCCAATGTATAACAATAGACCATTAATGTTTCCATTTAATTTAAAGTGTAATATTTGTGATTATATGCATGTAAATGTTTTGTTTTCCACCTAATTAATTACTCCCAAAATGTTGGCACCTTGTGGCTTGAATTTGTGTTTTTATATTGTTTTTCATGGACCATGTGTAAAAAAAATCATAAATATCAATAACAAGACAAACAAAAATTTTGACAATTTTTTTATCCACACATACACCCATCAAACACCATAACAAAACACCTTTCATGAAGTACCTAAACCCAGAATGTGACAAAAAATAAATAAATAAATAAGTTGTCAAATTCTTAAACTTTAAAAATGAAAATGAGACTAAAAATTAAACTTCTTTCCATCTAAATTATGCCCATTCAATATTGATGTTTGTTTCAAACATCCAAATACATCGTGCACATTGCTAAAAATTGTTTACATTATTCAATTTTGGAAAACTTGGATTTTTTTAAACAATATGATTATTTACAACTTTATATTCATTTGTAAGTTAAAGGAAAAACAATGGAACTATGGTTTCAATTTCTATGTATTCACAATGAATTCTAAAAAGGTTAGAAATTTTTATTTCTTATTACAAATGTGAAAATGTAAATTTCATAAAACCAACAAACTTTCATCCAATATACCTTGAATTCATAATAGAAAATCAAATGTAATATCTTATTTTCAGGACAAAGTTTTTCGTGGTAGAGCCATTTGTTTGCTCATATGTAAATTCATGGATATGCACACATATGTAGTTCATAGGTTTGATTACATGGTGATTATAAATTTTAATGAATAATTTTAGTTAGGACAAGGATTGAAAGAAGTTTGAACAAGGGGAGGAACTTGTGTTGCATTTTTGTAATGTTTAGTGTATTTTCAAATTCAATAACAAACAAGCAAAAATATTTGTCCTCACTCTATTTTGGAAAAGTCATTAATAATGATTTACTACTAGTTTCCAAAGGGGTTTATCCCAACTTTTTATTTTGTTATCTTCATTTTCATCAATGAAACTATCAAGGTATGAAAAGTTATTTTATCTTTTCATGGGACCATATTCATGTGCTTAGGTTTTCAAATCATGGGTTGAAGGTTATTCTATCATTGTTTGCATTTGACATTTGTTCAATCTGTTTATATGATTTTCGGGATTACAAATGTACATAAATTACCTTAGTGGGAATACATATTGAAGTATGGTGATTTTTGATGTTATGGCTTAAGTGTTGTGTCTTTTTTTGTTTTACAAAATGTCAAAATATGTTATAATTTTTTTCAAATATACCCATAGGAAGTGGGTGCATATGTAATTAGGGTATTAACTTTAAAATTATATTTAATAACATTAAATGATGTCATTATGGGTTGTTTATTATAAGTCAAGACAATAACAAACATATTGTGTTTTGGCACAATTGCTGATCAAGGTGCATTGCTACTAATAGGGGGAAAGGATGTAAGGTTGTCCCACATACATGATTATCACAATTGACTAAACAAATGTATAATTAGTAGCCCATACTAAAAATGTTTATAAAGTTAATAATAAATTTCATTATTATAATCTTTGTATTGACAATTCTAGCTTTTTTTAATGAAATGAATGGATGACATTAAACAAAACATGGATGTTCATTAGCACTCTATCAACCAAATAATACAATTCCAAAAAAAACATTAAAAAATAAAAACTTGTAGAAAATAAAAACATGTGAAAATAAAGAAAAAATAATTCAACTGTAAACCACCTTCACATGTGAAAATGTTCATCCACAAACAACATCAAGTTCTTCATCAAGATTGACAAAAATATTCTAATTACATTTTATATTGTATAAGATCATCAAAATTGTAGCAACATGTATGTTGTTGAATGTTTTTATTATCCAATTTTGTATAAAAAAGGTCAATGCTTTGATGTTAAAGGATTTGGTATAATTCAAAACTCAACCCAATGATATATTTTTCATACTAAAAACTAATTTTAATAATACTTGTAAGGAATTTTCAAAAAAGATGTCGAAATCATTTAAAATATGCATTTGAGGGTGCACTAGGGCTTGAAGACGAAGGTTTATGCACAAAGTGCATATTCTCCAAATAAAATGACAAAGAAAGGACAAAGGTTTATGCACAAAGTACCTATTTTTCTGATAAAATGACAAGGAAAAAACCTAGTACTTACTAAGTTTCAAGTGGCTAGGGGTGAAAGGCCCACCAAACTCAGAGATAGCTAGTTTTCCACGAAATCTATTGAGATAGAGTGTATAATGTTTTTGGCTTAAGGTAGAGTATTCAATGGGCTAGGGTGGCCCATTAATTGTAAAAAAATTGCTGACAAGTTTTAAAAGTGATCTTGTTGTTTCAATAATTATAATCAATCAATAATCAACTTTACCTACTGATAAGTTGGAGCATATAATAGTTAATACTATTATGAGAACATCATTTATGTCATAACAAGTGCAATAACATATTTTTATTATTACGATGCAAAAAATTGGCATCAAAAATTTTTCTTAGGCACAAAATAACATTCACCACTTATAAGTTATCCATGTAACAAGCTATGTAAATTCATAAATATTAAATTTTTTTCAATATTTGCTATATGTTCGATCTAACAAAAAGCTAACAATATACAACAGGCTAAAATAACTGTTAAAGCTAGTGTTTTCTTGCTAACAAATTTGATATAATTAGAAACTCAAACTAGTAACCAGTTTATTAAAAAAGGTTTTTTTATACCAAAAAAACTTTTTAATAAGCAATCCTAAAAAAAAAAGATATCAAAATTATTTAAAACATGCATCGATATGAAAATTTTAAATATTTTTTATAAATTCTAAGAACAACACTTATTAACAATTGTAAGTTAAAATTTAAAAATATTGGTTAGCAACCCATCTTTTGGGTAGTCCATTATTGATCATTAAACCTTCATAGTATTTTAAAGTTGTAGCCATCGTCATAGTCTTTTTGCTTGAATTTACATAACATTTAAATCACTTGGCATTTTACAATGAAGTTCCTATAATTTACCAACAAATTGGATGCACAAAACAACTATGACACGTTTTCCCAAAGATAAAAAATCTTTTTAAAAGTACCTTTTAATAGACCTACATGCTTGTAAGATCCACATTTGATTGCAAAGACAAAACAACAATTATGTAGTTGAAAAATTATATATCGACCCCTTATAGGGGACAATTTTCTTATTGTAACAATGAGAATATCATAATTTCTTATTTATTTGCATTGTCTATCAATAAACACATGATTGCAAGTAAATCCAATTCAGTAACACGCGTATGACCCAACACATAGTTATTGATGAAATATTGATGGTAGGTTATAATATGCTTGCCACAATTATTTATAGTTATAAAGATTTGGAGGCCTCGACATGATGTTTATGGGATGTATTTTACAATTTATACCAATCATTAACACATTGTTGTCTTCAAATTAACATCCAACCAATTTTTACATTCACAAAATTTATTTTAAAAAGAAAGTTTATGAATAGAAACTTTTGCAAGAATTAAACTCAATCAAATAGTGTGATTGTAATAAAACAATTGTGGTAGAGTGAAAACATGAACAATTTATATGTCTTTTTGAAAAAAAACCTCAAACTAGTAGTGGATTTGAACTTTAATTACAAAAAAACGTGTTTCCTTTATCATCTGAATACCAACATGTTTGATGATCCATAGAAGATAAGATCATCCATAGTTCATGATAGATATAATTTTTTAAAAAATCACAACAAAATTGTTACACTATTATTGTAATCATGAAGTCTTACAAAAACAATCCATGTGTAATGACATCAAATACATTACAAGGTAAACGTTTCACTAGTGAAACTCAAGAGCCAAAATTTAACACCTCTTTTCAAAATTTGTAAAAGAATGTATATTGTAATGGTTGGGTGTCTATGGCTACTTTGCACCAAATTTAATTGATTTCAATTCAAATTCAATCAAGTTAATTAGATTCAATTGAATTGAATTAAAATTGATTAGAATTGAATTTGCAATTAATTGAGTTGAATTCAAATTCAACTGAAGATAAATGACATCTAAAATTATTTTAAAAATATTGAAAATTTGCTCATCATTTCCATTATTTATGACTACAATGTTGACAAAAGGTAGCAAGTGAAAGCACACTATGAGGAGGCCAAGATTGTTGTCACATTGTATTGCTTTTCATAGGTCTCATGTTTGAATTTCAATCATGTCCTTATTATGAAGGATTTTCACAACGTTCTTACAAATTATGGTAGATCAAAACCCAAAAAAATCAAATGCAAAAAAACTATAGTTAAATTTTTTTCATATGATGTGATGTTAAAATATATTTGTGCCAAAAAAAATACATTACAATGTATTAAAAAGTGCAAATATATTCAAAAAAGGATTAAAATGATTTTGAGTCTTTATAAAATTTATAGTATTTAATAAATTTTTTGATTATATTTGATTGGAATAAGTTTTTGAACCATATGAAAGTTTGATAATTATCATATCACAAATTGCTGTTTTTCAAGGTGATGATCATAAATATGTGGTAAATCAACATTTTGACAAACAATCACTTTTAAATGGAAGATGATAAGATATGTGAAGTGGGCTATTTAAAAAAAATTCCTTGAATTTAATTATTTAATTATAAATTTTAAAATAATAATATTAGATATCATTAATTTATGAAAATAAAAATATCAAGCTCAAACACTAAAAATGAAACCCAAAATTAAATGTAACACATTTTGTAGGTGTATACTTTTTGCACATGTTATGAAACTATCCAAGTTGGCCCCCCCTTAGTGTGTTTTCACCCTAGTTTTGAAAATACACAAATTCAAAAAGACAAGTTTCCATTTCATTCATGGTAAGTTTTAAACCAAATTTTATTTTGGTAAGGTGAACAACTATAGAATCTTATGTTATAACTATTCCAATGTAACCATTTCACTAGTATGAATGTTTGAGTTAATTTTAACATATTTGTTTTAAAAAATCACATTACAAAATATAACACATGGCACTTTAAATTTTTTCATAATAATACCCATATAAAACATCTTCCAATATCATCACCCCATATTAGAATCAAACACATTCAAGACATTCACCATCAATATATATCATCTACCACTTGCCTTAGCTTCTTGTTTCACATGTTCTAAAATTTAAGGACAAACATTTGACCATTTGATCATAGAACTTTTGTCATGGATGATATATCATAACATATATACCCCAATTATCTTCAAACATAGATTATGATTTTTATAACCAATGATCAAAATAAGATACTTAATCTACTATATAAATTCACTTGTTCTGTCTGTCCCACGACAATTCCGGCCTCTGCATTTTCTATGGCAGAACCGGTGGCGGTGATTACGAGGCGGGGAGCTGCATTTTCTATGGCAGAACCGGTGGCGGCATCAACACTTACATCAACACTTACATTTATTGGTACACCCAAAACCGGGCACAAACCTATTTGAACATTAATTTCTGGGC
>Ga0116231_10001703_pt1 | contig 45622 bp, 36 predicted proteins | sample S1TSphgellanicum_2_FD_89695 | JGI IMG/M metagenome (GOLD analysis project Ga0116231, IMG submission 89695) | Host-associated microbial communities from peat moss isolated from Minnesota, USA - S1T2_Fd - Sphagnum magellanicum MG | ecosystem: Host-associated > Plants > Peat moss > Unclassified... | reverse complement strand
CGGCCGCATCTTTGGGGAGGGCGAGGCTGCCATTTCGTGGCGCCTGCTCCCCCCCTTGTACTTTCTCAATTTTTCTAATGATTGATGGGGCTGTTGCCTCCCTCCCCGTAAGGGGTTCACCTCAACTCAACTCCCACCTTTTGGCTTGTGCTGGGAAGTTGTAGATCAATGATTTCTGTAAAAACTAAAAATGAGGCTTGCGCAGCTACTCTAGAGCTCAGTGTCGTTTCAGGGTTCCTAGTCCACACTTGTACTCTTGGTCTCTGCAGATAAGCTGGTTGAACATGCTTGTCTTTTTCTTTTGAAATTGCAAGAGTCTTTTTCTAAACTGTTCAGGGATCATGAATATGGGAGTTCACACCATGATTCTGTCTCTCTTTATTTTGTGCAGCTAGCTCTAGAGGATTAGACTATGGTGTCAGGACAATTTGAAGGTCCTAGAGCTACTTACCATGTGAACCCGTCTTTTGCACTTAGCTCTCACATCAAGCTGATCACAAAGAGTTGGCTATTAGCTTGAGTGTTCTTACTAGACTTGAGTTCTCCATCATGAGAATTGAGTGGTTGTGTGGTGGTGGTTCTCAATGTCTGTCACCTGATTGGCATAGCATTTGCATTGCATTGAACTGTTGATTTGTACTTCATGGCCTCACTGTGAATGCCAAAATCAGATGTTCTCCAGAAAAATAAATCCAGGGTCCATCACTGAGTCCTGGCTCTGCTAGCAGCTTGCAACATTTCAGTCCAAAAGACAACCAGACGCCTGGCTTTTGCAGTCAGATGGTCTGGCAGAATCAATCTTTTTCCATCTCCTCCCAACATTACAGAGAGTTTCCAAACCCCAATAAATTTGCCATCAGGATTGATCCCATTAACACCCTCTGAAATGAAGAATTTGGGGCTCAAGAAATTGAGAGGATGGCAAAACATGTCTAGTGGATATGCACCACCAAATCAGAAGTTGAATTTTTTCTGATTGTCTAGAATATTGCTGGGTCTTCCGGTCTGTGCCAATTAGTCAAAAGGTACCTTGCACCCAACTTCTCGAGATTCGCGAGGGTGCACACTCCATCCCTCAATGTATTATGTTGAATTGCATCCAAGCAAATGATGAGATCTGGGATTATTGTGATGTGCATGTTTATGAAGTCATGCTGGGCAAATCTCATATTTGGTCAGCCTTTGAAGTTTTGGATGTTGCACCTACTGTGGATGTCATATCCCATATATGAAGTGGAATTGAATCTTTCTATCAGCGTTTGCCCAATTCACATCTGCTCCACTAAAACCCCTGCAATATTCTTAGACTTTGAAAGAGCACACAATCTGCTAGGCTAACAATGCTATTTTGCACATCTTTTCCTTGGCTTTGTGAGTAGGAGAAATTGAAGTTTCCCCGTTTGAAAACCAGTGGGCATCTGGCATTGAAGTTCCCCCATTTGAAAGCCAGTGGGCATCTGGCATTGAAAGCAAAGATTTGCCGCCTCCCATTACCTCCCCACCCCACTTGTACTATGGAGTGAAGCTGGTAGCACCTGTTCCACTTGCAGTAAGCTATTCTCCATTTCATCAAGTGGTAATGGGTTCTACCAGGGCCAATTTCACAATGGAGTGTAACCCCTGCTCCTAATTGTTGTTTCGCATCACAGGTGGAACTGCGAAAGCCAAAGTTGGAACCAACACATGACCACCTAAGCGGAACTAGCAAAAACAAGGGGTGTGTCACACTGTGGCCTTGCCATTTGCATTAAAAAAGTATCTTAAGGCAAAGAAGAATTATGGAAACTCAAATATTTCACCATGCAAAAAATATAGTCTTCAAAAAATCCTCTAAAAAGAAACTAAAATCCTTTAAGATATTATAACTCTATAACTAATCTCAAGTTTCAACGCAAGTCAAAATATTCATCTTTCAAAATTCCTCATATTATTACCTAGGGGCCAAAATCCCTTAAGCTACTATACTCTATAATGAATCTAAACACAATATCCTTGCCTATCAAGGCGAGGCCAACAAAATGGGGAACCAAAAGATGCCCCATCTGTCCCACCTAAGATAAACCCTTCCAAGTACATGAATAAGACACCAAAACCAGTTATGTTTTAGGAATAAGTGGTGCAATCCAGTTTTTGGGTACTAGGTTATGTACAAGGTGCTGTGACCTGATTGGCTTGTGAACACAACGATAAATTCCTATAATGGGATGTCTACATACAAGGCCGCAACATGTGGCTTAGCTTTTTTGTGCAGCAGAATGTGCATAAAAACCTGCGCAGTCTTTTCCAGTCTGTCAAGAGGACACCTTACAAAACGTAAAAGACCACTTCTTATTTGTGAATATGAAATGCTCACCTCCACAAGCATTACATTTTTTGAAATGCCCACTCATGTTTTTTACTTTTTTTTCCCATCATACTTTCATCATGTAAAGCTCTGGGGGCAGGCTTTGCAGGAATCAAGCCCTACTTGGATCCGCCTCATGGGACCCTTATTAGTATGAAGCCTGATCCCCAAGGGTTTTACCCTACACTGAATTGTATGGACGGTTTAAAGCATGTGTTGTGTATGTTGTGGTGTAGAAATATAGATGTGGTATAGACTATAGACATTTTTCTGAAGCCATGTTACCCCACAGGAAAAGTGACAAAGATTTTTGTGGGTTGGATCAACAAGTTCCCAACAAAAATAACCTCAAAGAATCCAGAACATCCCCAACTTAGAATAGAGTTATCCCTAAAGTAAGGAAAACACAACACCAGAACCCTAAGTTTGGTCATACACAGGATGACATTTATTTATTTTTAAACCTGCAAAAAAGTACATTAGCATCCAACAGGGGGTGAAACTCAGAAAAACATCAATTTTTGTGGTAAACTGAGTTTCATCCTCTCTTTCGTTTTTCCTGAGCACCTTCACTATACTTTCACTCCTCCTACCTGTACAACTAGAATAATTAGTATCCAACCATGTGCATTAAATGCTGAGTTTCAGGATTTCATACTGAAATTTAGTAAGATTTCCTTACTTTGCGGATACCACTGAAAGAGGGGATAGGAGGTGAAAGGAGGCCCAAAGACAAGGTGAAGACGTGTCCGTGGGTTGTGTTAAAATCAGAACATTATTTTCATCTCACATTCTCTGCCAAATTGTTCTATTTGCTGTAGCCTACACAACTAGGAAAGTGGAAAGCTTAGATAAGTGATGTCTTTTCTTAGGGAGTTTCCAAAGGTCCATGGTTATGTACACTGATGGATCAATAGAATCTGCCCATCACAACCAGTTGGATGGAACTTTGGGTGCACCCTCCAATCCAAAATGACAGTGAATAGCCAATCAACATCAATACCATCAACTACTTAAAATCAACTACCACATAAGACAGAGTCAAGCCATCAAAACGAACAAAGCATGAAAGTTGTATGAGCTTTCTCCTAGCCATTTAGTTAAAGTTTTGCAGATTCACATCATTTGTGTTGTGCTAATGATCAAAAGTTTGGCAGATTCACGTCATTTGTGTTGTGCTAATGATCAAAAGTTTGACTGATTCACGTCATTTGTGTTGTGCTAAGGATCAAAACTGGGGAATTGTTCAAAGAGAGGGAGTGAGGATCATAACCAGTCTCGGACAGGTAAACGGTGGAACCCTGGGATAGACTGATACGGGCCTTAGAATCAAACAATCAACCAGACTAGTATGACCTGAGACAATACTAGCCCCATCACACCCTTACCTGCCTGGTAAGGACTTAAGGTAATACCAGTTTAATACCAGGGCTATATGAGTCTCAATACATGGTATATACCTGTCACATACTAGCCAAAAATAAGCCCTAATAGAGAGGACCAGGCTGGTATGAAAGTATGAAAGTTTCTACAAAATCCAATACTGGTATACTGGTACAAATTATTTTTTTAAGGATTTGATATCCGTATGAGCTATGTTCAAAAATTGATACCTGCCCAACAGTGATCATAACCAAAGGTTCGAAGCACTCCACTTGGTTGACTGGATGCACATGGGACACACAACTCCATTACTAAAATGCATCATCAAAACCCTAATGACAATGATTCAATCAATCAAACCAACCTTCTAGGATTAGATCTTTCATAAACTTTTAATTAAAAAGAATTATCCAAAGAAAAAGCTAGACTAAAGTCCATAATGTCATGGAGTGGTGTCAACCTTGCCCATTATGTTGGGTGTGTCGCTGAGCTCGGCTTAACAGGCTTGGCTAGCACCTTACCCAACATAATTGGTAGGGGCTTGACCATTCCAACATAAATTTCCTGTTGTAACCGTTGCTGGTTTGAACTTGGGCAGAGCAATTACGCCATGGAATGCTTGTTTTCTACTCTGAGAGAGAGAGAGAGAGAGAGAGAGAGATGGAGGGAAAGGGAGGGAAAGGGAGAGAGAGCAAGCACCCGCGAGAGAGAGACGATGATGAAAAATCCAATCAGCAACGGCGAAGTTAGAGTTGCTGTCAAAATCAGAATCACAACTGAGCGGAGAGTGAAGCGGGACGACGGAGAGGAAATCATGTTTGCCATATCTGATCCACTACTGTTCTTCTTTCTGCTGCTACTGCTCTTCTCGTGTACCTACTATGGACAAGGTGTTTTGCTGCTTATCTAAGACGACGACGACGAAGAAGAAGAAGAAGAAGAAGAAGAAGAACACTTATCATTTGCCAATCTCAGGAACTTTTGTATTGACTGAAATTGTTTGCGAGTTTTTTTTCTGCATAAAAAACTGCATGTTGTTCGAAATTTAGTGCAGAGCTGCTACTACCACTACTGTGCATCATTACACAGTGAGAACGACACAGAATCAGGCTCCGTCAGCAAGAGATAATGGTTGATAAGAGGGGTATCAGTTACTGCTGATGATTGCCATGGCTGTTATCACAATACTCATATGAGTGGAAGGGACGCCACGTGGAGCTAGCGGCTGTTGTTGCTCCCACCCCCAGGCGCAGAGACACACAGGATCAGGAATTAGGGCTTGGAGTCTCTTGTTGCCAGCATCTGTTTGTGCACTTCATGGATGTGATGGGATACAGGACTAAAACAGATTGCAGTGGTAGATTGCGATTACTGAAGGGAGTTGCAGTTGCTGCAGTCGAGTCTTGAATATCGGAAACATGAAGAGAAGGAGATGAGGAGGTTGGGGTCGTAGGAGGAGAGTAGGAGAGCTTGAGATAGGAACAAAGGAGAGGGAGCCCCCAGAGGCAGCTGTGAGTTGCTTGGCAAGGTGGTGACATTAAGAGAAGCAATGGTGGTGTGGAATCTTGCCTCTTGTGTGTCCTCCTTTCTCATCACCTCTCATGTGCCTTACCAGACAATGTCACTTGTGTGCGAGTGGACCTTCATCACCCAGCATCACAGCTCCATACGCCTTCTGATACATCACCAGGGGCTGCCATCTTTTTCTGAGTTATATGCACAAGGTCAGCCACGGTAGCCTAAACCCTAAATTATGCAAATATGTCAAATAATTCATCTAATCATGCCATAAGTCAGGCCTTCTTCTCTCACAAACAGAATGCAGTAGATTGTGTGACTTGTGGTATTCAAAGCTGGTTGAGTTTTGTTAGAGATAGGTTCTCCTTCAACCTCTGAAACAATCAGTTTGCTATCTTGCTAACTGAGCAAGTGGCTACATCATGGAGGTTTTCTTTTCCCAGCAAATGTGCAGCCATTGATTTGAGGTGGATTGCCAAGGTGATGTATTCCTTTACAGGGTTTGCCCATACATGGCCTTTCTGATGGCATGTTGTTCAGTAGTTTAGACGTCTGCATTTGGTTCAATAGCTGTCTAATTTTCTTCAAACATTCAGAGCCTGAAGAGCTTGGTGATCAAGTAGCCACTCTATCCTTGACAGTGGCAAAGTTCTATGTTAATACTATGTTCTGCAAGGTGGCAACTGGGCAGCTGCTAAGAGTAGTGGTCTTCACACAACAAGGCACTGAGCTGTGTAGTGTTCCAGAGGATGACTAATTACAAGGATGGGGTGTCCCTAGTCCATGCTTAGAGGATTGCACAGTATGACTCTGGGATGCTGCATACTGTCAAGTCCTTCACACCTTTACACATTGCAAAGCTCTCCCTTGCTTTTTGTCAAATGCACAATTGCACTCTCTCATAATTTCCATCTGAAACAACTTCCACTTGGAGCCAAGGGTAAGGGCTGCATTATGTATTCAGCTTCCCATTGAGCTATCATGTGGGAATGCTTAATGGATCCCTTCAATTGAGGTACTATGTCAGAGACATAACTGTGTCTATGGTTAAAGCACAGGAAATTAGTCTCAAGTATGCTTGAGGATGTTCATGAGACTTAAGAGTTCATTATGGGGAAAATGGATCTCACAGTAAATTTCAAGGACAGGCAGAGGACAAGACTTGAATGAGTTCAAGTCAAATTCCTACTCATATTCTGTGTTGACATTTTGTAGGCAAAACTCTTCCAAGATATACATAGGACTCATGAACCTTATGCTTGTGCTTCTGGGCCCCTTGTGTGTTCATATCTTATAGCTTATTTCCATTGAGCATTTGATGGATGCCTAAAGATTGACTTTCTATGGACATAATTCTTCTACAGGCTAGTTAAGGGTGGAAGTAATCTTGGATTAGCAGTGCCTAATAGTTCAAATTTCATGTGTGCTGTCTGGCAGGTTTTGATTATGCAGGATCAATTGACAGCTTGCTCATGGTGCCATTATCACCAGCACTATCAAATGGGTCAATAACAGATCAGGAGGATTCCTCCAACAATTTACAAGACCCCTTGTTCCCAGTGACCCCTCAGTAAGTACATTACATCAGATAATGTCCTCCAGAACTCAAATCCCTGGGAGTCTGCTTGGCCTGCTTGCCTTCTTGTAATATGATGAAGACCTTGATGGTCACTTATACAGCACAGCAGCAATGGAATGCTAGATTCAGGAGCTTTTTGCCAATTTTTATGTCCTCCACCTCCCTCCAGATGGTAGCAATGTTGGTCTTTGAACCTAGTTGTGAGAACTTTGCTGGGAATCCCCAGTACACCATGATATGCAGCAGATTTACATTGCACACTGATATGGAACCTTGCAGATGTTCTGTCTGCCAGAGACTGCTTGAATTCTGAGACTTTGTTGAATCACCATCTTCCTCTCTATATTGCTGTCCTTCCATCAATGAACTTTCTGAACCTGTGCTTGGTGTGGTTGCTGTTTTCCTGTCTGTATTGCATGAACAGTATTGTCACCTTGTTCATGGGCCATTCTTCTGGCTTGGAGATGGTTCTTCAAATTGAAGAATGAGAAGGCAACAAAACCTAACCTATGTGATTGGACACAGGAGATTTTGGGCTTCAGGGGCAAGAGGAGAGATTGTGCAGTAGTTTCTGACCTGATTCTTTGTTTCTTCAACATATTTTCTGTTAGTACATTTGGTTCTGTTGACCTATGTCTCTCTACCTTGTCTTCAACAAATGTTGTTGTTTTGTCTCTGACTTTTGACTATTATGTTACATGTTTCAGGGCAGAGGCCATAAAGCTGATTGATGCAAAGTGGGGAGATTCAGAAGTTGCCATGGCATTGGCCTTTTCAACTGTCTGTGTCTGAGGATTTTCCTTTGCAGATGTTGAACGGAGAAAAGGTTTTGATTCGAGGCATGGACCTTAAGCATTATATTAGAGGTATGCTGAAAGACAGTAACCTTTTTTTAATGAGTTTCAGGACTCAATCACATGTAGGTTTTTACAATGCATTCTGCTTTGTTTTAGATGCAGAACTAGGAAGAGTTATGCATCGAGTTATGCCTTGATTGACCAGGTATTTGGTCAAGCTCACCTATGCTCACATGCTATAGAACTATAGAAATGGAGTATATCAGCTTCCAGGCTAGAGTTTTCTGCCATGGGAATTATTAGTACCCCAAATATTCTTTGTGACTCGCAATTGACCATATGTTCAATGCTTTTGTTGGATGAGGATCTATGGATTTGACAACAAGCCCTTGCAATGGTCTGTACAAGGGTTGTACATATTAGCTCCACCAATAATCAGCTTGTACTTGAGCATTCCTAGATCACTGTTCACAGCAGCATTGGGGTCCAGGTCTTCCAGTATAAGACAAGTGAGATAGCAGTTTGATATTTGGCTTACAAGATGTCCATTCCTCAAACTTTCATGTACTTTCACTGAAGTGTACAGAGTCATATTTAACCTAGAATTCACCCCTTCTACGAAAGATCTTGGGGCACAGGTGGGTTTTTGTTATCTGGAAAGATTGAATCCCTGCATTTTGCTGCTGTCCTTAGACTTGTATCACAGAGTATTTTAATACGGAAGTATTTTGTGAATAATGTCTGTTGTCAGTTTTGGAGTTCAAAGAGATGTTGCAATTTCCTCACTCATGATTGTGGGAAGTGTGTTGCAAGATTTTTAAAGGTTTTAGAGATAAGGTTTGTGGAAGCTTCAACAAAGCGAAGTAGGAGATTGTGGGCTGGTGGTGGGGGTTGTTGGGCACTCTTGTCCCAGTATTAGCCTCTTGAGGAAGACAACCTGTGGAGCCATGATAACAATGAGTCAACATGTCAATTTGTCTGCAAGCGAGTCTGCACCTCAAAGAAAATGCTGACCAGAGTTTGAGCTTTTTCTAAGGATCCCACTCCTGATACTTGTATCACAGTGTGGGGTAAGTGAGGTGAATGAATGTGGAGAAGCTTGTCTTTGTGTGCCAACACTCACCATGTCCCCAACTGCAATGATGTTTGCATACACTGTTGCCAGACACAATATTTGAAGGCAATATTCTTGATTGTCTCTTTCCTTCGGAATTTACCTCGTTTTGTTGTTACCTTTCATGGTCCACTTTCCCTTCCACTTGATTTGAGTTTTGAGTACAAGTTTGGTTATTCATTGTCCATGAATCAAAATTGTTTTCTTTTGTCAATGCAAAGTCTACCAGTTATATTAATTTAGGTGGACATGGTCTTGTATGGTTTGAGCTGATGGGAAGTATTGTTAGGATGCAGGATAGTGATTGGTGAATGGTGGTTGCAAGGAGAGGGGCACAAGAGTCAATCATTGCACAGATTTGAGTACAATGATTGTAAGAAAAATTGACTCACAACACTGTACAGTCAGGACTTCAGAAACAGACTGTTATCTCTTTTGTGTGGTGTCACATGTCAGTGACACATATGACACAGATGTCCTTTCCATTATTCTCTTTGTAGGCACTGGCAGAGACCTTTCACCCATATAAGCAAGACTTGACATTACTGGGGAAAACAGATGGTTTGTCACAAATTTTGGTTCCTGTGAGCCATCCATACACCTTGAATTCAGAGGACTCAGATAATTGACTGCAGAGGCTACCTTGTTTCAAAGCTACAGTTGAAGTCAGGTATTGTGCTGACAGGGTGCTTGGTCATGACTCCTTTGAGGATTTCATGTACCTAAACCAAGACTCTTTTGGCAGTGGCATATGCCCCAAAACATCTTGTGAGTTGGACTGTACTTCTAAAGGCTTCTCTTGTAATTTCTTGGATCTAGCTGTGAGAGAAAGTCCTCAAGGTTTATCCTGTGACATTTTTGACAAATGCTCTCAACCAAAGTATGCAGGTATTGAAATGATTAGGATGCTTCATGTTCATGCCAATATCTCAATTACTGCAAATCTTGGGGGTTATCAATAGTCAATATTACAAGTTCTTGAGGGCTTGTAGTTATATGAAGTTTTTTTTGTCTTTCAGATGGTCAATCTTATTGTTTGTCTGAAAATTTAAGGCGAGCTATTAAAGATTCTTCTAAAGAGAACTAGAGGGCTGCTTGATGAAGAAAATTTTGTTTTTGGAGTTTCAGCTTTTGGAGTTCTCAGAATGATTTTGTTTAGAGTCTTTTAAGCGGAGAGCTTCTTGTAAGCTCACTTGTTCATTCTTTTTCCCTCCTCACCTTTCATTTAGGCAAAATTGGGGCGACTCAATAAACGAATGAACAAGTCATAGTTACATTCGTTTAGAAGCTTTTTACATAAATGATGAGAACCAATGGCTCAAATTTGGAGGAAATCCAAGCCTCAGCTAAATATATACATATGTCTGCTCATAAAGCATAGAGAGTAATTAATCAAATTTGTGGTCATTCATATGAACAAGCACTTATGCTATTGGAATTTATTCCTTATTGAGCATGCCATCCCATATTACGATTGCTTTCTTCCGCAGCAGCAAATGCAAGTTGCAATTCAAATTTGAATAAAAACAATTTGATTGTAAGTGAAGCTAGAGTAGATGGAGGTACTACCTTGAAGAGATTTCAACCCAAAGCTCAAGGATGTGCTTATCCCATACATAAGCCTACTTGTCATATAACTATTACGGTTAAAAATGCATAATAACGGAAAATGGATGATCCGATAAAAAAAAGAATATGGAAGCTTTTATGCTAATATCATTGAAAAAAGGAAGAATTGCATGGGACAAAAAATGAACCCACTTGGTTTTCGATTCGGTGGGACCCAAAATCATCATTCTTATTGATTTGCACAACCGAAAATTTATTTTAAACTTCCTTGAGATGATCGGGAAATGCGTAATTGCATCGAAATTTGTGTACGTAAACATATTCTTTCCACTTCTCAAGGAATTGTAACAGATCGAGAGGCACGCCAAAAACAAATAGGAGGAGAAATTATATGTTATGTATGGTAATTCATTTACATTTTGTTTAAACCATTTTGGGTGGGGGAATCCTCATAAATAAAAAAGGCTAGCTAATGCTATATTTACCAATCTTAGTCAATCAAAAAAAAAAAGGAGATTTCCCCTCTAATGAAGAAACAAAATCTAATTGATATGGAAGGTATAGTTACTCAATCACTCCCCAATGCCATGTTTCGGGTTTCTCTAGATAATGGGTGTGAAGTTCTAACCCATATTTCGGGAAAAATAAGACACAATTATATAAGAATACTACCTGGGGATAGGGTAAAAGTAGAATTGAGTCTCTATGATCTAACTAAAAGACATATAATCCATCGACTCCGTACCAAATCTCCAAATGGTAAAGTAACTCTCCAAAATGGAAATGGGAGATAGGGAAAAAAAAAAGGGAGTTAATTAAATAAAAAACTCTACATTTCTTTATATTATTGATTGTATCCAAGTGAGGAATATAAACATGAAATTCGTACTTCTGTTCATAAAATTTGTGAGAATTGTCGATTGATTCGTAGATGAAGACCTATAAACTAAAAATTGAGAACATGTAAGGGAGTGTTAGAACACCCAATACAATAAGCAAGACACCAAACCCAACAAATGGGCATGCTTTCACAGTGAGCTCTAGTGTTGGGTGGTTATCTAATTTCTTTAATAACTTCCAATTCCAGTTTTTTATAAAATTCGAAATTCAAAGAACATCCAATTTTGGTTTCTTAAATAATTTCACAGTCAATCCAGATTTTTTGAAAGTTTTAAGGAAAAAAATATTTAGCTTCAATTCTTACAAAAAGCCTCAAAGAACCAATTGTTTCCACTAAATAGGTAGCAAAGAACCAGTAGATTTATTGAAGGCTATTTGATCTGTTCTCAATTTTTTTTGAAACCTATGATTACGATATATATATCAAAATTGTTTCTTGCATTTTTGAGAATTGTGGTTATATATTGGAAGTTGTTACTTAATTTTTTTAAAAATCATGGTTATATTTGTTTGAGAGCAGATAGTTGTCTATTTTGATAAAAACCCAACACCAATGACCTCCTTGATTTGAATATTGGCAAACAAGAAGGTAGGTTGAATGCAATTCTAGTTTTTCTTATTTTGAAATTTTCTTTGAGACCTGCACATTATCAATTTGCATGTTTAAGCTATAATACCCTCGGATAACCCTTTCCTTGATTTTTAGAAAAAATAATACCCATATGTTATGGGTAAGGATCGGTTTTGAAATACCTAACCAACATGATACTTGACAGGATGACCACCTTATACATGTAAAGGTAAATTTTTTTGTTAAAAAAACTTATTCCAAAAACGTATCATCATTTCTCATGCACTTTTCATGATTGCCAATCCATGTTAGTCAAATTCAAGTTGCCAAAACAGCTCAAAGTGGAGCTAAACATGAAGACACACTCAAACAAAAAATGACAACTTAACAGCTATAATTCTAGTGATAGTGATTTGTCGAAATTAATCTAGGTAGGACAACTTAAGGTTTTATAAGTGATAATTGTCACTTGAACAATTCCAAATTGAAATATGTTTAGCCTATTCCCAAGTAAAGTAACATGGAAAATTGTCTTTTCGAATTTGGGCTTTTTAAAAAAAATTCTTCCTAACATTACATAATTCATATCATGCATGTTGGTTTAGTTAGTCAATTAAGTCTTGATTAGGTTAACCTTAAACTAAATTGATGTAATTAATTGTGTTTTAACTCAAAATTAGTTCAAATGTGAATTGAATTTATAATATTTTGTGTTTGAGATATAATTCCAAGTTGTGTGTTCTAAAATCGTTTTTGGTGATTTGAGGTTCCAAAACACAAGTTGGTTGTTGCAAGTTTTTTGTGTTTTTATGCAAATTTCATTGTGGCACATGGTTTTGTGTGTATTCCATTTCATGTTTTGAGCTTAAATTCTCTATGTTTACAAGTGGATAGATTTTTTGAATCACCAAAAAATTGATCTAATTGTATTGTGTTGCAATTAAATTGAGTTTATTTAAGCACTAGTTTTTGTTCTGGTTGTGTTTTGCTCAAAGGTGTGTTAGTGCCAAATATCATGTTGTTATGTTTTGTGAAATGTGTATTCTGGTTTGTTTTCAAGTTTACAACTATATGAGTTATAATAGATGGTGTTTCTTGGTTTGCTAAAGAAATTCACTTAATGAAGTTGGTGCGTTCAACATCAAATTTGGTTCAAAAAATCTTTTGGAATTGAACTCAAATAGGGCCTAGGTACCTCAAAGTTGGAATACAAAAAGAAATCAACAAGGTAAAAAATAATGAAAACTTACCATAAAAGGCCCACCAATCTCTTTTTCATTCTTTCTCTCCCTCTTTCTCCCTCTTTTTTCTTTCTCCCTTTCTCCCCCTCTTTATTCATCATCAACAATCGACACAGAAGGAAAAGCAACATTGGCAACAACAAAATCAATGCCAAACCGCCATCGCCATCGCCAATCAACAAGAATTTAGCTAGCCAGTTTCCAACAATAGCAAGGAGCGTGTGGGAAGGATTTGCCCTTCATGGTTGCTTTCATCATATCATCACAACAATAGTAGTAACTATTGCCAACATCTTCGTTGTAAAAATAGCACAAGGAAAAAAAACAAATTTAAAAACCAAGGGGAGTTCCCCCTTTCCCTTCTTTTGTTATTGGGGTTTAGTTGCACACACATGAAGATGAACAATAACTACAGGTGTGACTACAATGTACAAGTCAAGAAAGGGCATTGATGAAGCATTGAGCTTGAATTCAAGCTTGCTATCACTTTAAGCTTAAAGTTTTTTTGAACCTTGTAGGCTCAAGCACAAGAGGAATTACACAAGGTTTAGGAAAGGCTTGGGATAAAAAGGGAAAGGGGGTCCAATCCACACCTCCCCTTTTTATCTCATGTTTTATGTGATTTTCCAAACATCATGTTCAAACCCCATTTGAACCTAGCCCATGTCAAGTTTTTTTTTTTAATAATTTATCATCCAAGTGGGCCACTTTTCATCCATAATTTGGATGTAGTCTTTTTCATTTATTTCATTTTCATTTCAATTAGTTGGCAAATAAGGTCTGATGATTGAACAAGGAATTTTTATAACTCAAAAATTTCAAACCCTAAGACTGGACACATCATTACATCAAGTCATTACATTTTGAAACTTGTGACTAGACACATCACTATTTGAAGTGTTGTAAGTGGAAAAGAAATTATGTGGAAATTCATATCTTTCACATATGAAGTCAAAATTGGACATTATTTAGGTCATTAGGTTTCTAGAGAAGAGGCTTATGCATGTGGGAAAAGTCAATCAATTTGGAGACAAAAATTTCTAAAAGGTTTTTACAAGGAATAAATGGTCCCTTGCACATCATTAATTTTCACTTGATTTTCAACAATTCAATGCTTGTGTTGGTAAGCAGCCATTTTTTTTAACACACATGTGGTGGAATGTTATACTACTAGAATATATGTCCTAAACCACTAAAGCATCTCATCCAACTTGTCATTGGGTGGATTTACCCATCACCCATGCCTTGTCCAAGGTTGTACATGATTGTACAAGGTTGTATGGGGTTGTATAGCCATTGTGGACCACTACATTTTCACTACAATGTTTTGTGAATGATTTCATTATATAATCATTTTTCAAATTAATTTTTGTTTTGCATTATGTATAATGGACCATGATTTTTTCATGCATGGAACTTTAAATTATATGGTGTATGCTTATTGTGCAATACCATCACCTAACATTTTAGTCAAGTCCAACACATGAATAACTTAAAATGGCCTGGGACTAGCCTAAAATTCTAGCCTATGGTAGCCTAGGAATAACCTAAGGTATCCTAAACTAACTTAAGAATAGTTTAAAGTAATTTACACTAACATAAGAATAACATAAGAACCTAGCCTATGGTAGCCTACACATAGGTTTTTTAAAAATGTGCATAATAATGCATGGTGAAAATCATTTTACTTATTGAAATAATGGTCCAATGGTTAAAGATTTTTTCTTTAAACATGGAAGTGAAGGGAGGTGAAAAGTTCAAACCTTCACATTTGCACCCTAAGTTGATGGGCTAGGTAAGCTAGGTTCACATAATCAAACCTTCACATTTACACCTTAAATTGACAAGTTAAATGGGTTAAGTTTTTTAATGCTTAACCTAGTTTAGGTTTTTCAACCTAGCCTAAGTGACTAGGTGTTTAACTTAGTTATGAACTAGGAGGTTAATGTAGTGAATTAATTATTAGTGAATTCAATTAGCTATTAGTGAATTAATTATTAATAAATTTTGTTATTTATTAGTGAATACACTTGTCCATAATAACTAGTTCTTATTCACTAGGGGATTGGTCACTTTCATCATGGTAAATTTGTTAAAGTTCTTCAAAATCTAATGAAATATAAAATGCATTACAACAGGTATTAATGTAATGAAACCTTTTCCACTTCATTAATCTTATAAGGTTATAAACTAAAAGTTGGATTATCATCTTCAATTATGATGTGGACCTCTTGTCCTTTAAATTAGCCTAGTTATTACAAAATGAAAGCAAAATATTTAGGATAAACATACATGTTGGTGATTGAACACTTTATGTATCAATCACCTTCCTTTCACCCATGTGGTTTATGGGATTTAAAGTTCAATATTTTACTAGCAGGCACACCCACAACCTTTTAATAATTCAAAATAGGTGGAAAATGAAAAATACAAGTGCCTTTAAAATTTGGGTAATCAAAAATGAGAAAATTAAATAAATTTTAAGTTTTTTTTTTTACATTATTTTTGGTTAATCCACCTTTGACTATTTAGGCTATTATAACTTAAGTTATTTTATGGTATTCTACCTCACTTTATTTTTGGCTATTTTAAACTATTCCACCTTAAGTTATTTTAGGTTATTTTATCTTATATTATTTTAAGCTATTTAAAATTATTCCACCTTAAACTATTTAAACTTACTTTACCTTAGGCTAATATCAACTATTATAAATTATTCCACCCTTGGCTATTTTAGCTTATTTTAAATCATTCAACCCTAGATTATTAAAATTATTTTACCTTAAAATTTTGTAATTATTTTAGGTTATTCCACCCTAAATTATTTTCAATTATTCTAAATTACTTCACCTTAAGTTATTTTAAGTTATTTGTAATCTAATTTACCATGCTTGGACCTTATGGTGAAACAATTTGAAATAACCAACAACAACATTTATAATAACCTATGGTGGAATAACCTAAAATATTTGAAAATAATTTTGACCAGTATAATATCCTAACATATCTTAAGGTGAAATATATTAAATAATTCATTATAACACATCATGGTTTATTTGATTGGAAAACTAAACAAAAAACCAATCATTTTGACATTTGGTCAATTTGACCACTTAGTCATACTAAACAAATCAATTTGAACATGTCCAACTTCACTAGTGGTTTTTTTTATTAACCATAAGATGGTCTTTTTGATAAATGAAATTGCACAAAAAATTGGGCAACCAAAAAACATTAATTAAAAAATAACTCAATTTATAAATATAATAAATAAATAAATAATAAGTACCTACCCACACACCCACCATAGCTTCCTACCTACCTATCCACAATTCACCTAAATATTATACATTTACACAGATGTACAAAATACATATACGAACATACATATTCCACATAATATATGTTTGTAAAGGGGATTGAACCTTGGTCTTTTTAACTACACACTAATGTTTTAGCCCTCAAACCACCACACCACTTTAAAAAACAATATGATACCAAATGCATTTAACATATTTCTTTGAATTTCAATGAAATTTTTTGTCAATGTGTATGACAACATTTGAACTTTAATTTTGTTTCATAATTAGATAAGTAGGTCCCTAATTAGGTAGATAGGTGGGTACACATACCTACTTATGTAAAATATAAGTAAGTAGGTAGGTACATATTAGTATGTAATTAGATAAATAGGTAATGTTGGTAAATAATAAATAAATTGTAAGTAGGTAAGACATAAGTAAGTAGATGGTAGGTAGGTAGATAATAGGTAGGTGTCAAGGACACAAATATTCACCAAAAAAATATTTAAAGGAAAGGTCTAAATTTAATTTTCAAACAAGGAACAAAATAAAATTATACGATTAAAAAATAAGAACACAAAAACTAAGAACAAAAACACGAAATGTGTATTACTAACTTGAAAATGGATCTTTATTATGTTAACATATGCGAACATGAACATGAAAAGAACATGACAAGATTATGGTGTAAAATCATGCCTACGACTGGTGTTGAATAAATTGAAAAAAATGAAAGGTCCTATTTCTATTTATACTCCTTTGGGGACATGGTTCAATGAAGCTTCTAAAGAGGGTTCTATGTATGCATTAAGTCAAAAGGCTTCTTGAAAACCTTCTTAACTAAAAGTCAACTATGAATTAATTGAAACTTAATTAAAAATTAACTGGAACTTAACTAAAGTCAATTGGGAGTTAACTAGAGTTAATTAAAATTTAATTATGACTTAACTATGATTTAACTCAAAACTAATTAGGAATTAACTAAGACATAATTAGAATTTAACTAAGATTTAATTAGAGTGAACTAATAATCAACTAGAAATGAATTATGAGTTAACTGAAAGTGAAGTAAAACTTAACTAAAAGTTAATGAAAAATGAATTGAAATTAAACAAAAATTTATGAACATGGATGAACATTCAAATGAATAGGTTCCATGGCATTGACATCTATGACAATAGATAGGTGGATAGGTAGGTAGATAATAGGTAGGTAGGTAGATTGATAGATAAATAAGTAGATAAATAATAAGTAGGTAGGTAGATAAATTGATAGATAATTGGGCAGATAATAAGTAAATAGGTAGATAAATAAGTAAGTAGATAAATAAATAGTTTTGGTAAATATTACGTAGGTAGGACCTAGGTAGGTAATGATAGGTAAGTAGGTAGGTTGGACATATTTTGGTAAATAGGTAGCAAAAACATAAATAGTAATATGTTAGGTAAATAAGTAGGTAGGTAGTTTAGTAGGCATAACAAATAGGTTATGTAACAAAATTAATATGACCAATTTGACTAAGCATGGCCATTTGATATGGCTAATTTGATTAAACCATGAGCATTTTAATGAACCATTTAAAAAATTTGTCCCTTTTGACTAAATGTACATTTTAACATTCAATCAAAATGGTCATTTTAATAATAAAAAAAACCAACCAAAAGAACCATGTGTTTTTCATACCCAATGCTTTTAATCAAAACACACATCATTTTGGTCAATTTGAACATTTTAATCAGTTGACCTTTTGAAAAACCATGATTTGTTATAGTGATTGATAATAATTTAAGGTAGAATAATTTAATAACTTAGAATAACCTAAGGTGAAACAACTTAAAACAATAAAAAATAATGAAAGACAAAATGATCTAAAATAACCTAACGTAACCAAGAATAACCTTAAATAATTAAAGGTGGAATAATTTATAATAATAAAAAGGTAGATAACTTAAAATAATTTAAAATGGATTAATTTATAATAATTTATAATTTAACCTAAAATAATTGAAAATAACCTATAAAAACTTAAGGTGGAAGAACTTAAGATAACCAAAAATAGCTTAGGTTGGAATAGCCAAAATTAACATAAAATATTATAACTTTGGGTGGAATAATTTGAAATAATTCAAAATACAATAGCTTAAGGTGAAATAATAAAAAATAACATTGGGTATAATAGTTTAATTAGGGTAAGGTATGATAACTTAAAATAACCTAGGGTAAAATAACATAAAATAGTTTAAGATATGATAGCCTAAAATATTTAAAACAATAACATCAAAAGAAACCCATTTACTATATTGAATTACAACAATTAGTAATGAACTATGTCAAGTAGTAATGAAACATGATGGTTAGTTAATGACTTCATGGTGACATAACTTTGAACAAGGTGAAACGATTAGGGTATGGTGAACCTATTTTAGTTTTAAAGTCCCATATTGATTTAAGGTAATGAATTGCACCTCATTTTTGGATAAATGTTTTGGTTTAAACTCAAACATACATGAAAATGCATTTATTATTACATATTTATAAGTAGGTGAAATACTAATTGGATTGACATTCAAAGAAGATGACCAAGTTGCGCATAAGCCCAAATGGTTCAAATGGGAAAATAATTCTTTCATATAAGTGTGGGGAGACAAATGAATGTGGGGAATGCCTCAACCATAACAATGGTAGGGCCTTGTATGACATGTTCATGAAGAGTTGAACCAACTTAAAGTCAAATGAACTTATAATGTGCTTTAAGCATAACACTAATGATGAGGGATGCAACTACAGGTTCAACAATTTGTTTTTCAATGTGTGTTGTGTGATCAAATGTGACCATCATTCAATGCACTTACACTTCATTTACAAACACATTTCAAAGTGCCTAAAATTGGTGCCATTATCATATTACAACAATAAAGGTGTTATCTATGCATTTCAAGATAAGGTGTTCAATTAATTTGGTGCTCCAGTTGAAATATTCATTGACCAAGGTATAAAATTCCATGGGAAGTTCTAAAAAGTTTGTGAGAAAACATCATTCAATCGTCATATGACTTCATAAGACCATCTTGAAACAAATGGAATAATTGAACAAATGGTGTAGATGTTGAAACAAGGTTTGCAAAAGTATGGGTTTCAAAAAGGCATACTAGAAATTGGGATCTATAACCACCATGGTTAATTATGGGATATAAGTTCAATTGACAAGTTTTTTTTGTTGTTTTCATTGTATTTTATATTATTTTGTGATGAATTTAAACTACCATTTGCTTCAATTTGATGAGATGCAATGACAATAATCAATTTGGATGATCCAAATGTGAAATTTTAAGCATGTGAATAACAATAATTTTGCTTCAAAAAGTAATACCAATGGCTATGGAAAATTTGGTAATTTCCCAACATTAGAATATGTTGTGTTATGCCATTATTTAAAGACTTGGTTATTGGCCCTAACAAATTACATGTACCTATATAAACAACACCAACTACATTGAATGTGATTCCATGATGCATTATGTTGTGTGTGTGGAAGGTGTCACCTTTTTAAATGTTATTATTGGATAATTAGGATGATTAAACATGGAAAAATCATGTGTGTACTTGTGTGTCATGTCATCTTCCTATAGTGGATGGCCAAATTGTCACATCTTTGGTTGTCCAAGCTAACTTAGGTGCATTTTTATTACAAACTAAATTTCACATAACAATTTTTTTTTTTGAATCATAAAATAAATTGGTTTTGAATTTTGTGAATGAACATGAACCTTCACAATGTTCTTATTAATGTATTATGAAATTTTTGTTGGAAAAGTTTGAAATGAATCTTAGTGAATAACCTTAAGTTGGATTAATGTAGTTAAATGTGTTTTAACTCAAAATTAATTCAAATGTGGATTGGGTTTTGGAAAGTTTGTGTTGGGGATATATTCCCAAATTGTGTGTCTTCAAATCACTTTTTGATGATTTGTGATTATATAACACACAAGTTTGTTGTTATAGGTTTTTAATGTTTTTATGCAAGGTCCATTGCAACACATAATTTTTTTGTGTATTTCATTTCATGTTTTGGGCTTAGATTCCTACTATTTGTATGTGAATAAGTAGGTGTTTTGGTTTGGAGGCAATTCTTAAGATAATTTTATGTTTTTTGGTTTATGTGTGTGTGAACAACGATCGTTGTAAGTGCCGATATGGTAGCACATGACATTCACAAGCAAATTTTTAATGCCTTCTCCACCAATTTGCACCCCATTTTTCTTAAATTGAATTTGAAATCAATTGTTAAATTAAATTTAGTTGAAATTTGCAATTCCAACAATTTGAATTGAATTGAATTAAAATTGAATTGAAACTACATATAATGTCATTCAATATTTTTATTTGAATGGAACTTAATTTCCACAAAATCCATTCATTATTTTCATCAATTGATCATTTGATTGTCACTAATAATATGAAGCAACATGGAGCCCAAATGTTTAAATATTTAAATATGAATCTTCTTCTTCTTGGTAAAAAGTTGCCAAAAGGTGACACTAATTCCATTTTTTGGCCAAAATTCCCTTTTCTAATTGAAAAAATTGCCAAATTTTTTTTAGTGGGAATGTTACTTGGTGTTTTTTTTTCAATTTTGCGATGCTACTCAAGTGGTGATCATTCATAAATATATTTAGCCACATTTCGGCAATATTCAAAATATGAAAGTAAAAAATCTTAAGCACAATATATCGTTCACAATTGTCACAATTTTTGATTATTTTAAAATTAAAAAATCGTTTTCTGACGATTTTTTTTTCAGAAACAGAGAATTTGCAGCAGAATATTCATATTTGAAAATCTGTTTCTCAAAATGGCGAAAATTCGCCACAAAACAAATCACTGTCGCCACAGTTCCCTCTACTGGCTACTGTTTTAATGATCCTCTACAAAATTGTCGCCAATTAAGGCGAAATCTGTCTGGGGGTGCTCACCACTGACGCTGCGTTATAAAAAAGATGCAAAAAAAGGGACTTATATTTACCCTATTTGTTAACTCAGCCGTACTATCCGTATCCGTCCGATCGCAGAAAGCCACCACTTCTCACCGTCAGATGATGTCATTTTGCTTTCGATCCCAGTAACTCAGATTCAAGTTTTCTATTGGCTCTCTTTTCTCTGGCGAATCAGTTGCTCACAATCTCCTCATCCGGATCGCCACTCTGCAGTACCTGAGCTTCGGTTTCCGAGCCTCAAGGTTTGCTCCGAACTTGAGATCTACTTAGTTCCTTCATGACTCCTGCAATATTCCATTGGTCACTTGTGTCTGTGTACTCACCTTCCCGCTTCCTCTTGCGCTACTGATCGCCCCCGTTTTCGATTAGTTTGCGTATGCAATTTCATTTCTCAATCTTCCTACATTTCATTCCTGTTTGTGTTCTCTTGTCATTTGATTTATTATCTTTCCAAGTTTGCGATGGCGAGGACCAAGCAAACAGCACGGAAGTCCACCGGAGGGAAGGCTCCCCGTAAGCAGCTTGCGACCAAGGCGGCTCGGAAGTCGGCTCCCGCTACCGGAGGTGTGAAGAAGCCGCATCGTTACAGGCCGGGAACCGTTGCTCTTCGTGAGATTCGTAAGTACCAGAAGTCGACGGAGTTGTTGATCAGGAAGCTGCCTTTTCAGAGGCTTGTGAGGGAGATCGCTCAGGATTTCAAGACCGATCTTAGGTTTCAGAGCTCTGCCGTCTTGGCTTTGCAGGAGGCCTCTGAGGCGTACCTGGTGGGGCTGTTTGAGGACACTAACTTGTGTGCAATCCATGCTAAGCGTGTGACTATAATGCCGAAGGACATACAACTGGCCCGTCGTATACGGGGGGAGCGAGCGTAGCCCGTATTGGCATTTTCGATTCCTTGGTGTATTTCTACACCACCATCATTCTGAAAATGTCTTCCCTCGCTCTCGTATGAGATCGCTGGGGCAAAGCGGGTGGTTTTTATCACTTTTACAGCTTAGTGGTATTTCCTGGTAACCAGTTTTGCTTTTGCTGCCAGCTTTGGGATTGTCTATATTTGAGTTGTATCCTTCTATATTGGGTGTAACGTCGGTTGCTCGAATCTTTCAGGCGAATGAACTCTGCCTCCGGCAGACTTGCGCGCTCTTCTGGAAGGTTCTTCGGTTTGAAGTATGTTCATTTCGCGGTGCAATTGTGCTGTAGCGCGTCTGGCATTTGCCTCAGCTGGGCTATGATGCAGATCCTTCGTATGCAGTCATCTCGGAATACATGTGAACGATCTGCATCATAGGCTAGCTGGAGAAAATGTGAACAAAAAATAGAGTTTAGTAGCCAGCAAATTGCCAGGCCTACCTTCTTTTCGCTGGCCACTAACCTCGACAATTTTGGCACAAGGTATCCAATGAACTTGTTGGAGGTCTAGAGCTCTGGGAGGATGCTCGTTCGTAGGAAAAGTAATTGGTCCTATGAATCTGGCGCGGTTGTTGCAGGCTTCTTTGGATCAGGTCTAATGCAGGTGCTCCGAGTGGAACTACCCAGAGTGCGAAGACCAACTCTGCATCATATATCATGCCAATTCTTCGTATGCAACTCTTCCAGTATTCTACAGATGACGAAAACCTGCATCAGAGAGTACTTGATTAAGACTTGCTGGAGAGTTTTTCTTCATGTCAGATTGGACGCAACTGAGTACTGAAATGGAGAATCCGCATCAGAAACCAAAGCGAGAAAAAGGGAATTCACATAGAGGAAAAGGAGAGCAATTGGAATGTCTTACCTATTTCTCTAACAAATGATTATAAGCGCCGAAGTAGGATCCTTTTGAAAAGAAAAACCTCCAACAGGCACCTGTCTACTTCTTGACTTGCAGGATATTCTTGCACAATATTTGTTTATATCAGCTGTTTTATCTTCTCACCTTCCATACCGCACACGGCTATCCAAGCGTATTGTGAAGAGTTTAGGGTTTAGGGTTTAGGCAGTATCTCTTTCTTTAAAGAATGAACAAGGGGTGTGTCACACTTGGCCTTGCCATTTACATCAAAAATTATCTTAAAGCAAAAGAAAAACTATGGAAACTTAAATATTTCACCATGCAACAATATAATCTTCAAAAAAACCTTTAAAAGAAACCAAAATCATTCAAGATATTATAACTCTATAACTACCTTGACCGTTTTCACATTGACAAAATGCATTCGTTTAAAAAATTTGAAAATACATTTATTTTCATCATCTATTATGATATTGTGATATGAGTAATGAAATTATTCAGAAATTAGCATGTGATAATAATGATGATTTTCAACATATCAACTTCATGTTTGCACAAAATTTCATTTCACTATTTTGAGGATTATTCAATGATGAGATCGACCTTAGGGTAAGGTAATGTCAACCTTCAACACAAGCCAAAATGTCATCTTTCAAAAAATCCTCATATAAAAATAGACCTATTACTTGGAGGCCAAAATCTATCAAGCTACTATATTCTATAATGAATCTAAACACAATATCCTTGCCTTGGTAGGCAAGGTCAATAAAGTGACAATTGCTCATGTCTACTAAGCATTGTGGATCCATCCATGTTTGTGAATCATGGGAATGAATTCATTTTGGATAGGGCAAACCTTTTGAAAAGAAAGAGAAATTTTTTTTATTGGAAAAACAAAAAGATCTTTTTTTACAAAAGTGTGGAAGTACCTACTCAATATCGGGTACCCTGTCAACACTGCATTTAAAATATAAATATATTTTGTTATAAATTGATTTTATATGATTTATATTATACATTCATGCCTTTTATCACATAAATATGAATAACTTTCAAAATTCATAATTTTCAAATTCAAAAGCACTTTTGAATCAAATGTGCTCAAATTAATTATAAAAACAATATTTAAAAAGAATGGTGCACATTTGGTAGAAAAAAAGATGTTTAAAAAAAAACAAAAAATTGTCCACTTTTAAGATTTGAGTGCTTTGAACATGTAAAAGAAAAATTCATTTGTGTCAAACTTTGAGTTTATAAACTTTGCAATTAATAAAAAATATTTCAAAAAAATTATGACAATTCAAATTATTATGCTTCATTTGTCATCTTTCAATCATACAAAAATGTAGTTTAAAAAGTGTCCACTCACTTGGGTGGCTCCTTTGACTATGTTTTTACCCACATATGGAAAAAACATAGTTTAGGGTTTAAAGCTTTGTTGTAGGGATTTGTTGTGTAATTTTTGTGTCTATTATGAATTTACAACCTTTCAATTCTTTTGTTGGTCCCAAGATCTAATAGATGCAGTAAATGGGAAAGGCTCCATAATGTAAAAGCTTTGTGTATACATTTGCACCACATGAGATCCAAATGGGTTGTCAATTGGTTTTTCAATTTTCTTTTCATAAAAGACATATTGAAGAAACACCTTTCATCTTCCACGTTACTTAAGACCATAGCCATGGACAACTCCACTAATTTCAGCCATTTTAACAATTTAGAATAAATAATTTGATTGGCAGTTGACAATGCCCACATCCTAAAGCATGGATTGCAATCTAGGGGAGGTTTCATTGCTGTAATATAGTTGGCCAATATTGTCACTTTGAAGAAAAAAGTTTGTGCTTCTAATTTCAATTCATCAAGCAAAGGAAAAATTTACATTTGGTTGGCCCTAATGTTCTTCCCATGATAATAATGAGCTTTCAAAATGTTCAATTGTGCCAAAAAACTCTGTTTAGATTCTGGTTGAATTTAAAACATGGGATAAATAATCCCAGTTGCATTCATAATCTCTTGTGAAAGGAAGGGCCACTCCAATTTTAACAACACGAGTGCACTATTTTTTCACATTTTGCACTCCCAAAACCCAATCAACTTTGGAAACCCAACTCAAAGCACATGTGATTGTGCACTTCTTATATTGCATATAAATACATCCATAGAATTGGAAGGCAATATATTCAAGCTTTATGCTTTGGTCAAGAAGCCAAGCATAAATGCAAAATATCAATTGAATGTTCCTTTGTGTTTAGAAATTGCCCAAACTCCTACCCATACATGGTCTGTTGATCACAATACATTTGTTACTATTGTGTTTCACATTATTTGACAACAACAACAAAATCGCATACAAAAATGTTATAATTATGAGCAAACTTGGACAAGCCTTGGACAAGTTCCATCATGGGAATAATACATGTTCGTCCCAAGAACACTTCAACATCACAAAACCCACTTTAACTATGTCATGGGATGCTTGTTCATCAAACATTTAAATCACAACTATTTTGTATTCTATCAAAATCCATTTTGTAGGTGAGAACATTGAAATCTAATGTGTCTTCACATTGCAAAGAATCTTCAAGGCCTTTTGCTCCAAAAATTCTCCAAGCTTGATTATCCAAATGTTTTTTAAGAAATATAAAATAGTAGGTGTAGAAGTTTTGCTTCAATCTTAAACAGTAGAGGTAGTTTTGTCAATGTTTGTACCACTAGGTTTGTCCCATGTGCAACACAATGTACCCCTAGTATTTAGGGGGCAAATTTCTCCCACAATTGTGTTGTAACACCAATTTTTGCACCCTGGAAAATTGAAGTTCCATCTACACCAAAACTTATGAATTTTGAAACAAGGTCAGATTTTGATAGTCCTCCATATTGAAGCACATTATCCACTATAACCTTTGTGAGATTATTTACTATACCACCATTGACCAGCTGCTCCAAGGTTAGTAAAATAGGGTTACACTTCCAACCATCAACAAGTTGCACGTGAACACCCAACCAAGGTTGGCAGTCCACAATGGTAACCTCATTAATAGATATAGAAATGAACCTTGCTTTCTGAATAACCATTCATGTGTTTGTGAGCACAATTTTATGCATGCATTCATCCATGATCCAAACACTTGAATCACTCCAATACTGTTGGGGGTTATTTGGGCACTTTGACAAAAACAAACAATTGTTACATACTTTCCTAATTCATAAGTGGTCATCCTTGTTGTAGAAGGTGGAAATTGTCACAAATTGCAAAAAATTTCTTTTATATGCAATGTGTAAACCAACATTAACCTGGTCAATTATAGAACCTTTTACATGCATTGTAGCAAATTGTCGTTCATTTTTAGCATGTTGGATACTCAAACTCATAAAATATTTTCCCACCTTCACACTAGGCTTTATAATAGTAGTTTTTTGTTGTTTAGCATGTTTCTATAAGCCATCAAACTTCAAGACAATCAACTAGTTTCTTTTGTCAACAGAATTGCAAACCTTACACTTCACCATGGATAATTTTCCATTAAGACCCATCACTACCTCTACCCAAGGCAAATTTGCAACCCAAATATTTTGAAACATTCTGTTAAATTCCCATTCAACCTTCTTGGCTTTCTTTGGTTTTGGAACAATAGGTTCTTCAACACCAACAACAATGTTTGAAGAAGAAACACTAGCTGCAAGCAAGGATTTGCTACTACATCTTGTAATTCTAAGGAGAGGGGCAATAAAAAACTTGTTTTTGTCACAATAGACTTGGAACTAGCAGATGGATTGATGGGGAACTAGGGGAACTAAGGGAAAAATGCCTAAACTTAAAATTTGTAGGAGGTTTTAGTGGAGCCATTACAAATGACATGCAAGAAGACTAGATGACAATTCCACAAGATGTGAACAAAACAACAAACCAGAAAAAAATCAACAAGTTAAAAATATGAAAACCAAAACAATTCAAGTTCAAAGGTTTAGGGCATCTAAAAGCTTAAAATAAACCTTAAATAGTTCAAGAAAAGGTCGATGAACATTAAAAACCTTTCAATTTGCACAAAAGTTAAATGTCTAATTTCAATATTTGAATATGGAAGTCATCCATGGCAAAGGAGGAAAATTTAGATTGTTTTCATTGACACATTTGAACAACAAAAAAATCATAAATAATGGTCAATAGTCCAAAGTCCTTGCAATAGTCACCAAACAAATTGAAATATATATATCCTTATTAAAGGATAAATTTAAAATACATACCTGCACAACAATGGTTTGGGCCTATAAATATCCAAGGGATACCATGATCTTGGAAAAGGCCATTAAAAATTGATTGTTTTGATTAGCCAACCACAATAATTGGTTTATGTGGTGACAATTAGAATGGTCCCCCATTTCATATTATTCAATATGTTACATTTATGGGTGATGATAAGGAATAATTAACATTTTATGTTGGAATGGTAAACATTGGTATAAACCCACTTTGACTAGAGATCCTTTTTCAAAACCAAACCACCATTATGTTTTAAAAGTAAAAACTAAAAATCTCACATTTCATAGATCTAAACTCTTGTAGGTTGAGTGCAAATTCATTCTTAGGGGCAAATTACACTAAAAACATTCAGCCATGGCATATAGAACCTCATGGTACTTTGCTTTTTGGATGAAACCATGGAAAACCCCTCAGCTCAATTTGGACAAAAGAATAAACAACATGATTTTTTTAATGGATTTTTTTTCGAAATAAAAAACTTTGGAAATGTGATTACCCTAACTTTTTATTCCATCTCCTTTTGTTTTTTTACTTTCACATCCTCTTTAGTTTTTTGCTTTGTCAATTTTGTTCTTTCATTTTTACCATCATATTTTACACTTTTCAAAACATGTGTGTATCAAAGATGAGAGAAATAACTAAATACTTGTGATGATGGCTATTTATCGGTGTTTATATATGTTGATTCAACAAGTGGTGAACACTCAAGCCTTAGTTCTAGTATGACTTCAATCTACATTCCTTATAGTCCTGTGCCAATTCATGTGGAGGAAAAAAATGATCGATTTAGGCTTTTAAAAGGCATTGTGATTTACAAATCAATTTTTGCTTGGTTTTTACATGAAAAATATGTTCAAGCAAAAGACTAGGGTTTTTCGTAGTAAATTTCCATACCTTTGTGAGAGATTGGATATGTATTTGATAAAATAACATACATTTATGAGAGATCCAATTTCAATAGAAGATAAGGTTGGAATGTCTTTGATATGGTTAGGAAATGGGAATGGTTTGCAACTAATGGGTGATCTTTTTGGAATAGGTAAAAGTGTTATTTAGTCCTTATGAATTAATTTTTTTCATTGTAAGATTACGTCTTTGAAAATTGTTTATATAATTTCCAAGCAAGTTTCAATTTAAGGTTTTGTCAAAAAACTTGAAATTTTACATGGAATTCCACAAATTGTTGGTGCAATAGATGGGTGACACATCCCCCATTCTAGCACCTCTCATATGAAGAGAAGGTTAATATTATAGGAAGTTGTTTTATTCTACACTATTACAAGCTTTTATTTGTTGTTAAATTGTGTGTTTTGGGAATATGAATTTGGTTGGCTATTAGCATGCATGATAGGACAATTTTCCAACTTATTAAATTGGGAAGATGTGTATTTAGGGCAAGTTTTTGCCCTACAAGTTGATTGGCAATGTAACAAATCCAATGAAGCCATGGATTTATTGTCCATTCAAGGAGGAGGTGATTTGGCCTTGGAAGGATACAAAGAAAACTAGAGTTTTATTCAATTGTCAACATGGATACATGTTGAACAAACATTTGGAATTTAAAATTGTAGGTGGAGGATGATTATGAAATGTATGGATTGTCCATTGTGTTTTGTCTTGGATGTTGTTTCTACATGCATAATTTTGCATAATGTATGCATTTTGTCAAAGGATGTGGTGAGGGGGTTTCTCTCAAAAAAGTTAGGGGTATAATTAAATCACACCCAAATATGGCAATACCAATTGCACAAGGATGTGAAGATGTGAAAGTTGAAACATTCTTGATTAGAGAAGATGGAGGAGATGAAGATTTACTACATGAAGCCACAAATCATTGTATAACTTTTGCCAAAGTGCTTTAGAACTACAAGTTGAAAAACCAATCTACTTTGGTTTTTGAAAATTTTGAAAATTTGGTTGAATTTGAAAGCATGAATGAGTAAAAAGTTACAATTTGTGTATCAATGCTGCCATATGAGCATCCATGTTTTTCAATAAAATTGAACTTTCTTGAAAGGTTCCTACTAATTTGCATCAATTGCAAAATTATCACCAACATCATTTAAAAAGGTTTTATCATAAACATCACATCATCAATGGTCTCAATTGCAATTGTATTTTTGCAAAATTATAAAAAAATCACAAACATTTTCTTTTGCCACCCACATTGGTTGGTTACCCCCTCTTCTTTGGTGTAGGTTGGCTAATCTCTTTTTCTTTGATCTCCACAATTTTCTCAATTTAAAAAATTTTCTCCACAAAATTTAAACATTGTGAAAACAAAATAGGGGGTTGGTCTCCAAGAAATTCTACATCTTCTTCATTTCATTACAAGGGATCTTCGCATGTGAAGATCGTGAATTCCTTCCTATTAGTTAATGTTTAATTATGCATTCTCATATACAATCCATATTATGAATTTTAGCCATTGAAGGTATAGCCTACTTCTCTTAGAAATTTTGATCCCACCCTTGTGGTTGTGAGTATTCAAAATTCTAATGCAAAAAACTTCAAGACATTTAAGAACATAATAAAAATGATCAAAGGAGAAAAATGATCCTTTTTTATTATTGTGTTTAGGGTTTAAGGGGTAGTAATTTTGTGAGGAGAAGTTATCAAAAATTTGTTCAAACTTTACTTTCCAAAGATGATTAAAGGAAAGAGATGATTCCTTTTTATTATTTTGTTTGGGGTTTAAGGGGTAACAATTTTGTTGGTGAAGCCACCAAAAATTCCTTTCAACTTTGTTGTTAAAAAAAATATATATATAAAAAAATAAAATGTCATAGATGAGCAATAGGGCTTTTTTTTTTTTGAGGACCCATGGGCTCTCACTATTTTCATTAAGACCATCTCTTTGAAATACTCAAAAGGATTAGCCAATATTATCCACAACAATCCATGTCAGATTCCAACAAGTTTTTTCATCCAAGGCCATTTGCTTGGGCTTACTCCTCAAACTTACCCTAATGTAAACGAAAATTGACCACATCCCATTGCACTTTGGATCACAACATCACATTCCTGTGCACAAGAAGCAGACCAGTATAATTTGCTAAAGCTGAATCCATGACTAGTTTTTTCAAAAATGCAATTGTTTCACCATCTTCTTTGACAACATGCATTTGTGGTAGCTTGCAATGAACATGATGAAATTAGCAATTTCTTCCTCAATCTGCAAGCAAGATGATGATAGCATATTTTCCTTTCTCCAAATTGGGTATCGGATCAAGTCTGTTTTCCTGAAGAGTTTTCAAGTTTGATCTCAAAACACTTTCAAGGCCCAAAAATTTGATATCTTATTAGAGAAAAGTCCTCCAGGCCTAATCCTGTGTTTTCTTACTTTGTTTCAAAACAAGTGAATACCATGGTGACTCTACCATGCTTGCTACTGATAATGGGCACTTTCTTTTTTATAGCTATTGTAGCAGGCACAGTAGTAGGACTCAGGAGTTGTGTGGGGGCCATACTCAGCACTATCCCAAAAGGGGTTGGGGGTTAGTGCCCAGAGTGGCCATCTGAACTGGTGAAGAAGGTCTGTCAATGGACCCATTTGCCTCTTGAACCTCTTGGAACAGCCTTTTGTCATGCAAAGAACTAGGGCTGCAGATTTTGAGAACCTGATTCACATGGACCTCCACTATGTCATAACATAAAAATTAGTATAACATGAATGTACACAACCTGCCTCTTGCACCTCTGGAACAATGATCTGTCATGCAAGAACTAGACACCAAATCTTGAGAAGCAGATTCATGCTCATCCGACACAAGTGGCATTGAAAATGTACAGACTCTGGCAGAATTGCTAGAGATTTCACAGGTTCTGACAGAATACAAGAGAACAGAGAGCTCCTGGCCGAATCCCTGATTTAAGGGTTTGTAGAACAGGGTCAGATTGGTGGACAACCGACTGAAACAATCCTTCTTGTCACAACAAATTGTTTTTCTGTAACTTTTGTGTCCTCCATTTAGCATAAACAATTCATTTTTCAATGCATCAGCTTAACCATACTCAGGCAAGGAAAATGTGATATCATACTTTCCTAATCATCTTCCCACATTTCATATTCAGCAAATTTTCTTACAACCATATATGTATACTCGTTTCTTGATTGGAAAGAGAAAATCTCTACCCATTCCTCAATCTGTGTCAAAATAATTAAATTGAAAGAAAAAGGTGTCTTGCAGCACTTGATCTAGCATTATTAAAAGGAGGTAAAAGTTCAAACCTCTGAAATTTTGTATAGATCTCTTTGAAAATTATAAAGCACCAGACTGTGCTCGTAAGTGACATCATCAGCATGTCTTTGCCAAAATACATAACAAACATGGCTTTTGCACCACAATTTTGAGGTACAATCTGGTGGTAAAGCAAAGAAGCAAATCGTACCAAAGATTTGAAATGAGTATCTCAGGCTGATTCATGTATATTTCTCCTCTTCAAAAGAAGAAGCTGCAGTTCTTCCAAACAAATTGAACCATTAATATTCAACTGCAACCTGATACCAATTACTTAGAGAAGACTTCCACAAACAAAAAGGAAAAAGCTAAAATAATGAGGGGCATCCATCCCGAATGCTCTTAATCAGGTACCTATTTGTCAAATGCAACGTGTTGAAGGTAGAGAGATTCCTGCCGAGCTGAATATAGCAGCAATACAAAGCCCCAATCGGGTTTCTATAGAACCCTAGAAAGCTATGGTCTTCAGGACCAACTGAACTGTTCAGAATTGTTCCAAATTATGCTATCCTTCCCACCTTCACCACCAGAACAAACGGAATGCATAATCAGCTGTTCAGAATCAGGCTCAACAACAAAATGCCTGCAGAGAAAGTGAGTCAAAAGATGAGAGTAGAGGGCTGAACACAATTCGGTTTCTTGCCTGTATTCTGCATCTGCCATTGAATATCTCATTAACATTTTGAAATAGAGAGGAGGATCACAAACTAGACGATAACTTCTTGTGCTCAAGCCCGGTTCTTTGAAGGCTTGCGGTCTAGATCAGGAAGCTCTTCCATCGAGACCCACCAGGCGTCTTCTTGCTCTTTAGAAGATATTGCAGCCACCTTATTGCTGGGTTCAGTATTTGCTGTTGCAGTGAAAGGGGTATCCTCAATGCCATTCATGCCTTCAGGATACCATACCCCCGTTAAACTATCAGGTTTCCACCAATGTGCTGGAGAATTTCGCTCATAGGATGCAGCATGACTACTGAAATTTTTCTTACAACAGGGATAATCGACTATTGGATTGTTGTTGGATTGCAATCTCTTTTCCTTGCAGCGTGCCTCCCACATGATCACATCATTGTCTAATTTTCCATAATATGGTGCGGTGCTGCAAGGTGTAGAGGTGTGGTACGCTGCTTGCTGTGTAAGCGGCCCCGCTCGTCTCACCAACGCATTCATCAACGTCCGATGGCCTGTCACCTGCATCATAGTGCCTTCAGCTGCTAGCATCATGTCTTCACTAACCCGATGCAACAGACCTGACGAAGGAGCCATCATCATCACCAGACGTTTGCCCACTCCCTTTCGCAACATCCCTCTCATCTTGCTTCACTGATGAGATCTCTTTTTCTCCCTCTCCCTCGGACTCCAATCTCTATTTATGAAAATCTCCTTGTAGTCTCCTCTCGACGTTCCAGCTACTAAGATTCTTTCCCCTACAAAATGTGCAACGAAAACCTATAAAAATCTGCAGTTCCGAAGGATCCAGAGAAGCTGGGAATTCACAAGATGACTCTCAAAGAAGAACACTGCAGCACGCATGCGCTCGATCTCTCCGACCGCGAGCGACAATACTAGGGGACACGGTGAGGGTGGCGTATACGTCGTCGCATTTGATCTTTCTTCACAAACAGCGCCGCACTCCTTGGCCGCCAAACGTCGTGACTGTTGAAACCCAACACGTCCGACAGCTTCACCAAAGCATTTTAGTTGTCTTGGCACAAATGTCCGCCGTGGACACCACGTCACCTGGCCAGCAAGGCCCTAATCTAAAAGGCCCCAAAATCAGGTGCCAAACACAAAGGAAATATGCCAGCGTCGCCCTAATTTTTAAAAAACAGGCCTCAAAACGAGATCCTAATGCATTTTCCAAACTGTACCATAGAGCATGCCCAAGGCACCCACCCGTTAAATGTCCTTGTAAGGTACCTTTTGGATGACAAGCTGCAGAAAAACAAAACACAGTAAACCTGCTTGGGTCCTGGAAAAATGCACATATTACCAGCACCCTCCTATAGCGCCAGTAGCAGCAGGACATGATTGCTTCTCATTGGCCAACTACCATGATTGACCCAGGTGGTGAGAGTTAAATAACCCCTCACTTTGTACAATCCATCTTTTCAGTTTCATAGCTGGGGATGGGGGAGAAACGAGAAACTAAAGTGTGCGCACTAGAGGTGCTAAATACTGATAGAAAGTAACCGTTGGTCATGCTCTAATGGCAGCAGTAAATTCACGTTTAGAGTACTTGTTGGATGAAGATTTACAGAAAACACTCTCAAGCTTCTTTGGGCTGGTAACATTGCCTATATGTGGAGTGCCCTGCATGAACACCTATAACAGGAAATAACTATTTCTCATTGGCCAATTACAATAATTGACCCAGGTGGTGAGAGTTGTTTAGGAGTCTCTCACTTTATACAGTCATCATTTCAGGTTCAAGTGTGGGGAGGGATGGGGGAGAAACGAAACAGTGCACACTGGACGGGCTAAGTAGTGATAGAGGGGCTGCCACTGGGCATGTTCTAATGTCATACTTGATACATATCCCGGCCTCGTTCCTTAGCCGCCAAAGAATCTTGACCCTCGGAATCCAACACGTGTAACTTCACCAAAGCTTAGTCTTGTCACAAATATCCGCAGTGGACACCACGTCACCTGGCAAGCGTGGCCTGAAACCAAAATCAGGCGTCAAACACAAAGCGAAAAATGTGCCAGCGTCGCCCTAATTGTTTTTTAAAAAACAGGTCTCAAAACCAGATCCTAATGTATTTGCTGACTGTGCCTAATGTGTGTCATACTTGATGTCCTGGTTTCTATTTGGGACCTCGGATCGGGACTAAATTTCACAGCTCTCCCGCACTTATTACCTTAACGCTTAATCAGGCACTTTGCTACTACAGTAAATGAATGCGCAGTAAACGAGAAAACGAGACCATCGTAAATTATTCATTGCCTGATGCTCCAATGCAACCGTACGAGTTGCTATTTTTCAACAGTGCAATATCACCACCATATCTTCAACAACAACGTCATTATGGCCGCTGCTATTTTATGTTGTACCCATAAGTGTGGGTTCTCCTGAGGGAGGGTCACACGAGGTCGTTCCTGACCAATGGAGAACACACGAGTATGGGAACCTCCACGTACCTTAAAATCTCTTTTTTTCTTTCCTCCATTCTTTCCTTCTTGGTTTTTTTAAAAAATTTGCCCGAGGGCGTTCCCGACCGATGGAAAACACTCGTGTATAGCAACCTTCACACACCCAAAATTCTCTTCTTTTTCTTTCCTCCACTCTTTCATTCTTGTTTTTTTTAATTTTTCACCTGAGAGCGTTCCCAACCTATGGAGAACACACAAGTATGGGAACCTCCATGTGCCTAAAAATCTCTTCTTTTTCTTTCCTCCACTCTTTCGTTTTTAAAAAACAATTCTGATATGTCCCTTTCCTCCTTGTGTTTCTGAATTTTCCGGATCTGTCCCATCAAAAAATCTCTCCATGGGAACATGGGAACATAGAAATATAGCGAGATCTTCCCCACTGCATAACTCCCTAGGGATCTTCTGCTGGGGGAGATCCCTAAAAATAAAAAAGAAATAAATAGAGAGGTTTTCACGAAATTGCGCACCAGTGCAGCATCCATTGGGAAATCTGTTATGACTCACTTCCAATCCTGGTTAGTAAGAACTGAACCGAAATCAGGTTTGATTTTTAAATCTTATCTGGAATCTGAACCAAAATCTTTTGGAAGAACCAGATCCAGAAATGAATTCCCAATTCCATTTGTTTGTGGAATTGGAATTACAACCATTTTCATTTATTTTTAAGAACCGGATTTGGAGGTTCTTCATAAAAGTAAAAGAATTGTTCAACCTTGGTTCATACCTATGATTCACAGTTACTAATTAAGGTTTCACCTTTGTTGCTTCTCTTGTAAATACTCCTACTTCCACCTAACACCACCTAGGTGACTAGATATGTAAGTGGGTAAAGGTGCATTCACACCTAATGTTAAGTCAAGTGTTAAGTGAAAATCTAGGTGGCATCTTAGGTGGCACCCAATGTTCGATGGATGATTGTCTAATATTAAGTGAATGTTAACTTACATAAAATCTTTGTGGTAAATAGGTTTAGGTCCTAAATGAATAGCTTGGTGTTAGGGGACTTAATACTAGAGTCCTTAACACCAAGCGTGAATGCACCTTAAGTATTGAAGTAACAAAATTATGAAATGTAATTGGTTACTATGTAGATAGGTAAGTAGGTAAGAGCATGCCTACCCATTCCTGGCATTTGGCCTGCCATCCGAATATCTCTCATTTATGCTCTTCCCATTTCTTGAGCCTCACTCATAAACTTGAAAATTAAGACTATAAAAGGTGAGAAATTATTGATGTGGAATCACCTAAACCGATCATTACGGTTAACTAGATATAAACAAGGAACAACAATCAAATTATATTTATTAAATTCTTTTCCAATTTCCTTAACCCTAGGAAGATGTGCGTTTTTCATGGTTCACAATAGTCTTTCAATGGGCCCACTATATGACTAGTGCACCTTATTCAAGATTTCCAATCCATGGCATTTTACCACTTGTCCATGAGATGCTTTTAGGGGGATATCCTAAGACCACCATTTAGCATTGCAAACTTGTTTGAAGAAGACATGTGTAGGCTCTAATATGAAAGGGCTAAGATATGGTAGAAAATTTTTACCACTTGTCCATGAGATGCTTTTAGGGGGATATCCTAAGACCACCATTTAGCATTGCAAACTTGTTTGAGAAGACATATGTAGGCTCTAATATGAAAGGGCTAATATATGGTGGAAAAAGTTTAAGAGTGTTTTCACAAGAAGTTGCACACTAGACAAAGGATTGCAACTCTTGAGCAAAAGAGCATTGGATAAAATAATTACAAGAGAATTTTCAAGCATCCTTTGAAGAAGTTGATGATTGTGAAAACCTTTTTGTGTACATGCCTATGAATCAAATAGGGTTTGATTTCAAAATTCAAAAGAAGAAACATGGAAGCTCATGTTTAGGACAAAAGCCTAATATGGAGATAGAAAGGCAATGTCAACAAGATAGAATATGAAAGGATTTTTGTGCATCACAATGTATGATGATGGATTGTTTACAAGGAGGTATAAAATGAAGCGAACCTTGTTGCTTCGCATTTTTGATAATGTTTGTGCATATGATTAATATTTTTTGCAAAAGCAAGATGCATTTGGCAACATAGGTTTGAGCTCAATTCAAAAATGCACAAATATCTTACACATTTGGTCCTACAAAATTATAATTGATGCAATTGATGAATATTACCAAATGTGAGAAAGTGCAATAATGGAAACAATGAAATGAATTGTGAAGGCCATCAATTTTTTTTTTGAGATCTAGCATTTTAGGTGGCCTATATAAGACGATATTTAAAGGTAATTCAAAATCAATGAAACTTGAGGTTCCCCAAATTTGTTTGCAAGTTTAAATTACATGCATTATTGATGAAAAGATTGCCCAATTGTTTGGCAAGGGAAATTTCAAGATAAAGATGGTGACATGTTAATCATTATTGGAGTTATTACAAACTAATCACTATGGATGTGGCACATGTTTTTTGGCTTTCTTGGTGGTAATAAAGACATCAATGTGCTAAATAATTCACCACCTGTCACCAATTTGCTTCAAGCACTAACTTCATACATGAATTTTGTTGTCAATGGCAATACATATTTAAAGTAATATCTACTTGTTGATGGAATGTATCCTCAATGGAACATATTTGTTCAAAAAATTCATTAACCACAAGGAGAAAAACAACATTATTATTTTTAAATGAAAGGAATCATAAAACATGTGGAATGATGTTTTGAGATGCTACAAACATGTTTTGCAATCATTCAAAATCCAAACAAATAATGGGAAATGGCCACAATCAACATCATTTTCATAAGGTGTGATTTTGCACAATTTAATCATAGAGGATGAATCCAATTGCAACTTAGAGCCTTTATTTGATGTTGGATCTAATGTTTGACATACATGGGTTGTTTATTGGGAACTACTGTAAAATAACCATTGTTACATATTGGAAAAAAATCTTTATTCAATTGAAATTGAACATATTTAAAAACATCAAAATGTGTGAATGCTTCACGTTCATGTGTATGCAAATGTGTAAGTGAATTATCAAGTGGTACAAAATCACCATGAGAAATATCACCATGTGGTGTTGTTGGTCCTAGAATTTCCTTGGAAAGGTTTTTATTTTTTCTATTTGCTTGAATTGTGATGGTAACTTGAAGGTTTGTTTGAAGTTTTTCAAGCTCTTTTGTTCTTTGAACCATGCAATGCTCCTTGGCCTCCTTTGAGACAAGTTTAAAATCAAACATTATGAATAGGATTCATTGTGCTTTAATCCTCCTGAAATTGTTGTTTTCATGAATATTTCAATAGCCATGTTTGTAATGGCTTTTGCATGAACTTGCACTACAAACTCTTGAAACTTCAATTGTTTTTTCTCCTCCTTTGTAGTTCATGACCATTGTAGCCTTTTCGAACTTGAACTACCATTGGTCATTGGTGGTTATAAGTTCTCCAATTCATTTTTATTGCCAAAATTAATAGATGGACATTGTTCAATAGGGGTAAGGGGTGCAAGCATGATAAAATAGATGTAAAAAAAAATGTTTCCACATAAATCTTATGTCATGCATATAACTATAAAAAATAATTGAGTGAAAGTATGTGTCAAGTACCCTCCATGTTGTATATTAAAATTTTAATAATCTAGTTCCAAAAAATGAAAATAATGGAATTTAAAAAATAAATAAAAATTACATTTGAATAGACTAATTTAATATGTGTTCAAATGTACTTTAACTTTAGAAAAATTAATGAAATAGATATGTATTAAGTTAGGATATGAAAATCACCATATATTCCAAAAAGTCTTCTTAATTTTATTTTTTTGTTAATTACTTGAAACAAAAGTTCACACTCAAAATTCAACATCAAAACCCACTTGTATTTTAAAACCTACTTGAAACTTACTTTTACAATGTGAAATTTGAATATCAATGCAAATTATTGAAGAAATAACTTATATTAGATCATTTAATTAAACACATTAAATGTTCCACAATGTTATGATGGGTTTTGTTGCTACTTTACACTTACTTGGATGTGGTTTTGACAAAGGTCATCAAATGTTCATTTTATTTTGCTTACACCCTAGGTTGCCTCATATGGATAGTCTTGGTCATATCTTTTCAAATTTATGCCCATCTAGAAACATCCTTTAATATAAACCATTAATGTATGAAGACAAACTTACATATTTGGGGTGCTTTGATTTGAATAATTTTAGTGCCTTTTGCAAAACATCTTTTTCTTGAAATCCCAAATTCACAAATCATCATTATTACTCCATAGTGCCAAATAGACTTGGCAACATCATGTTTAATCATTCCTCATTTTGTTTCAAGAGATCTCACATGTTATTCAACTTCAAAAGTAGGTTGATTTTGATTGTGATTCTTTTAAATTATATTCCAAAACAAAGTTGATCTATGTCCAATATCTATTGTGGGATTTTGTGAATCATTAACAAAATTGTAACATAACTCCTCCTTTGTAACAAAGTTCTTCCCCCTTTTGCTATTTGTTGCCAAAGCATGTACATCAATCACTTGTGACATCTTGCTAGCTCGGTTTGTGCAAGAATATTCCAAATGTTCAATATGGTGTTATTAAAGTGAATTTACATTTTGAAAAAAAATAACAATTTTTTAAAGGTCATTGTATCTCAAAGGCTTTGGATATGACATTGTCATTTTGGTCATCTTGGATCAAAAAGTAATATCTTTGTTTTGGATAAATCGACCTTGGTTAATGACATGTTAAAGATACAAATAGTCATGTGTATTGTATCATCACCAAGATTATTTGTTCATTGGTGGAATTGACCCCAAGTGGGCCATGTTTGTGCAAATAATTCATGAACCACAAGGAGGAAAATATAATCATTAGAAGAAAAATGGGATTTTGTGACTAATCCCTGTAACTAATTTTTAATTGTATGTAACATATGCAATTAAAATCCACTAGTAGAAAAACATCAATTTGCAACTACAATTTGTGATTAAAAAATAGTTGCAATCAACTTTGCAACTAAAAACTCCCCTAATTGCATAAGTGAAGTTGCATTGAACCTTTAATCACAAATGATGACTTAGCGTGATGTCAACACATTTCTTATGGATGAAGTATAGGATCAATGTATACATTTCCATCCTTTGATTAGTGTGTAACATTTGCAATCATTAACTATTCTTTTGCAACTAGTAGATAACCCTACCACTAATTATCATTTATCAACATAATAATTTTTTGGGCAAATTTTTTTGTTATTAAAATATCCCAGGGGGGACACTATTCAAAAAAAGTAGAAAATACATGAATAAAAAATATAAGGTGCAATATATTGGTTGTGAGATAAAAATTATAAGTTAATTAGTTTTTAAATAGGGTGATATATATTTTGAAAACCATATTATAATAAATATAGGGTATGTGTAAATTTGTAATATTAGATTTATTTTTATTAAAAAAACATGGGCACTATAAAATAAAGGTATTAGTTATTAATAGGTTCAATTATTATGAAATAATGTTAATTAATTGTCTTTTGAATATATATATGATGCTTATAGGGTCAATAAATTAATTGAGACAAAACTAAATTTAAGACATTAGAAATAAAGAATTGAAATGATGTTGTGTTTGTATCATCACAAGTGTGATGTAATTGATACTAATTGGGTGGATGTAAATTCTATTATATGTACTGTCATTATGAACTATGAGAAGGAAAAATACATCTATTGGTTAGATTATCTTGATGCAAATTCTCTAGATGAATTTGTGACTAATAAAATTTTGTAATTTCAATTTTTTTCATTTCAATTACATTCCATGCTTTCATTTTTGCTTTAACTTCCAAACTTTTATAGTTTCAAATTCTTTAAATCTAAAAATTTAAAGTAATATGAGGTACTGAAATTTGATTCTAGAAAAAAATATAAACAAATATAGGGTGGTTAAAATATGTGCATATTAGAAAATTAAATAATAATAGGTGGGGAAAAATATAAATCCAAAATCTAATACCCCCCCTCCCCCCAAAATAATCATTTGACACACGTATGTGACAAAAATAACATTAAGTGTCCCCCCTAAATAAAATATTAATCTGGGCCATCCATTATGGATGATCGTAGATTTCAACACATTTTCTAATCATAATTTGCCACATGGAAAAAATTGGAATTTTTTAATGAATGATTTTATATAATATATAATGAGGAAAAATCAACATGGTCCAATTTCAACTATTTACATGATGACACTTGGACAAAGGAAAATTTGACACATGGCACTTGGAATAATTTTTTATGATTTTTTTTATTGAAATGTTGATCTCAACCATCATTATAACACGTGGCACATTGATCAAAATTTGCCATGTGGCATATGATTGAATTTTGAAAAAAAAATAAAAATTATTTACATAGGTGGGTAAAGTAGGTTTGTGCATAAAAAAATACCTACCTACCTAAACTACTTATTTATTTATCCACCTAGTTATCTAAGTAGGAAGGTAGGTAAACAGGTAAGAAGGTAAAAAAATACGTGAATTAAAAAGCACCCATGTAAATACTTTTATTTTATTTTATGTTTTGCCTTTAGGGTTGAGCTTCTTTGAACTCATCCCAAATGGCATATGATTTTTAGTGTGAAATCCAAAGAGAAGGCACCTTTTTTATATAATTTGTAAGATGACATTAGAAAAGAAAACATATGGGTTAAACCTTTTAGTTGCACCTTCATTACAAATTTAGTTGCAACTAAAAATGATTTTCCCATAAGTTTTGTGCTTGTTTTTAGTTTTGTAAATTATACAACAAAATAGGTTTTTAAAAAGTAATTAATTATCTAACTAATTAATCAACTAATAAATAATCACTTACCCACATGCCCACTTACAAAACTACTTACTACATATTATTGTTTAATTATTTTAATAATTTTAGAAATAACATTGATCATTATTCTTTCATGGTTTTCAGTAATTAATCAATTGGTTCATGGTAATAATTCAACATTAATAATAAATTTTTTCAAGAAAAATAAAATAAAATCTAATTGATCAATCAAGTCACAAATTAATCATTTAAGTTTTTAATATATCTTTTTATTTGGCAATTACTTATAGAATAATATTTTCTATATATTCAGTTACTTAAATAAAAATACTATTTTTACCTTTGATTCCTAATGGTACCACCACAAGATGCTTTCACCTTTAAAAAACAAATTGTGTGAAAATAAACATGTATTTATTATGAATTGATAATTACATCCAATAAATGAAACAATTTTTTAAAATAAATTCCATTGTAGAATGTGGGTGTATAGGAAAATGCAAACCTCACCTAGTTCAATGTACCACCTAAACTATTAAATTTTCGTCTAATAATTGTGGTCTCAAATTTATGAATCCATTTGGCCATTTCACGAATATATGATGGTCAATTTTATAATTTAGAGGTTTAAGCTTTTGTGGTTTTAAATGTTTATTTCATCAATGAAAGATCAAAAGACATGGTAACTAGGAGTCAAAAAGGACATTAATTAGATGTTAAACATAATCAATCAAAATCAAACATTAATTTTCTTATTACCATATAAAACCATGGTAATCATGGCAAATTAGTCATTTTTCCCTCTTATGAATCTTAAAGAACTTAGAATAAAAATTCATTTGATCCAATTTTAAGTTTTGGTTTTAATTCAAGAAGTTTGAAATTGTACACCTATTATGTCAAATGGAGTCAATTTTGTAAAGGACTATCAAAAGGACTCATATAATATAATAATTTTCATTAAAAAAAGAAAGATGATATGAACATATTAGCCACATTCCAAAAGCATTCATATTTTTTAAAATGTGGAATTCTAAAACTTTGCAAATTCAAATAATGTTTCAAAATTGCTTCAAAATTTCAAAGCTTGAAGAGTCCTTTACCACATATAAATGGGTTATAATGTACATGATGCATTAAAAAAAGTTATAGCTTAGAGTATAATAAAATTAAATAATGTGAAATTTTAATTTTTGGTGATGATTTGAAATTTTAGTCATTTTTCAAATTGAAACATTGGATATATAAGGAATCTACACACTTTTACAAATTCATATTTATTCAATAATGATTAACAAAAAAAAATGTGATGCATTAGCGAAAATTTAAATATATTTAAGAATAAGTTACAAAAAACCTCATTCAAAATTTCATTTGCATGTAAAAATGTTTTTTAAGAAAAATGATTTGTAGTCCTTTTCCAAACTAATACTTTTGGGTCCTAGTTACAAGTTTTGACCGCGAAGTGTAAGATAATTCCTAGAACATCACAACATTGTGAAAAATAATTTGAAAGAATTTCAAAATTTTAATTAGTATGGCCACATATGGAACGAGGTTTTCAACTCAAGATATTACATGTCCCTTCAGTAGTGAAATATAATTCTACATTTTGGAAGCATTTGCATGAATAATGCATTATTAGTCTAGTCCTTATGGAACTTTTAAAACGTTTAATGAAATATATCAATGGAAAGAAAGAATGTGCACATTGGAGATAAAATTTCTACATGACTAAAAATATGTTGTGCAATGCCAAAAATTATTTATTGTGTAATACCAACATACAAAAAAAATTCTTGAAAAATGTTTCATGCTTTGCTTGATAGTTAATGGCTAGTTCATTTGTTTTTTTTTTTTGGAAGATTAGCACATGAAAATTTATTTTTAAAATCTACTAGCTTTAAGATGAAATTCTAGGAAAATTTTGCATGCCCATTAGTAAAAATTCAAAGATTTCAAAAAAATTTTAGCAATGAACAATTAGTTCATTGAATAACTTCAAATTTTACTTATTGTTGAACACAAATTATGTTGATCAAATTCTTGTTTTAATTACCAAAATCCATAAACCCATTGATTGACAAGTAACGTATTATATGATATTATTTCATTTTTCCCTTGGGATCATGCTACACCAATTATTCCAAGGCACAGAAGAAAAAAATTGGTTAAAAATGAATATTTAGAGGGTCACTAAGCCAACCACCAAACATAGTGGTTTAGTGGGACATTGATTTTAATAGTCATCCTTTGATTTGATGGCCAAAGATATTTATAACCTTCCTTTGGGTGCATCGAAGGCCACTCGAATCATGCAATTTGGTTACAAAACGAGCAAGATATGCCTTTTAAAAGTTGAAGGAATCCCATTTTTGAAAAAAAAACTTACCAAACATTAGAACATTCCATGTATCCACATCTAATTCCTTATAACCACACATTTCACTCTTCATGAACACCTTTTTAAAATCTCATCACCAAACTAAATGTGTTCCAAATTGGAAAAAATATGCTATGTTAATGTTCATGTCTTTTATTGAATGACTACGATGTACACAAAAATAGGGTTGTTGAATCCATAGTCATGGGTGATTTAAACAACAAAACCTTAAAATTTTCACCGCCCAAAGGCATTGTTGCAAACTTTGGGTGTGATTTTCTTTACTTAAAATCTTTGAGCCTCTCCTTCATGTTCTTGGTTTTTTTTTGCATGAACTATGGCCATGGAATTTCTTCATTAAACTTCAACTTATAGCTAAAGTTCCTTCTTGAGTTCCTCTCTCCTTCTCCTTGTGCTTTCGACCCACCACATTTGTGTCATTCCTCTTAGTCTTGTCCCTCGTTTAACTCTAAAACTCTTGGTCTTGGTCTTCTTACTCATTCTTCTTGGTCCTTTTATTTGTTTGACTTTGAAGCTCCTACCCCTGCTCCTCTTGTTCATTCTTCTTAATCCTCTTGCTTACTTGCTTGTGAAGCTCCTAGTTTTGGCTTTTTTGCTCTTCAATTTTTTGTTCATGGTCCTAGTCCTTTTGCTAGTTCAACTTTGAAGTTCCTAGTCTTGGTCCTCTTGCTCATTCCTCATGGTCCTCTTGTTCATTCAACTTTGAAGCTCTTGGTCCTAATCCTTTTGTTTGTTCCTCCTAGTCCTATTGTTCATTCAACTTTGAGGCTCTTGGTCATTTAACTCATTTGACTTTGAAGCTCCTAGTCTTGGTTCTTGTGTTCGTTCCACTTTGAAACTCTTGGTCATTTTATTCATTTAATTTTGAAGATCCTAGTTTTAGTCCTTTTGTTTGTTCCTCTTAGTTTTCTTGTTCTTTTGATTTTAAAATTCTTAGTCTTAATCCTTTTCTTCATATGTCTTGGTCCTCTTGTGTGCTTGATTTTAAAACTTTTGATCTTGGTCTTCTTACTTGTTCCTCTTGGTCTTCTTGCTCCTTCCTTTTAGTCTTTTTACTCATTTGACTCTAAAGCTTTCGGTCTTGGTCTTTTTGCTTGTTCAACTTTATCGGAACTTCTGGCCTCAGTCCTCTTGTTTGTTCAACTTTATCAGAGCTTCTGGCTTCAGTCCTCTTGTTTGTTCAACTTTGTCGAAGCTTATGGCTTTAGTCCTGTTGTTTGTTCAACTTTGAAGCTTTTGGTTCTAATCCTTTTGTTCATTCTTTTTGGTCATGTTGTTCATTCTTTTTTGGTCTTCTTGCTTGTTCTTCTTGGTCTTCTCATTCGTTCAACTTCAAAGGTTTTGGTTTTGGTCCTTTTATTTGTTTGATTTTGAATTTCTTGGTCTTGGTCCTCTTGTTCATTCAATTATAAAGTTCCTAAGTCTTGGTCCTTTTCACTGTTCAATTTTGAAAATTTCAGTCTTTTTTTTTTTTTTAACTTGTTTTTTTTGGTCCTTTTTTTATTTCAATTTTTAACTTCTTATTTATGGCCTTTTTTCTTATTTCTTTTTATTTTTTTTTTTAAACTTTTTTTCTTTGTCCTTTTTTTTTTTTTTTTTTTTTTTTTTGTTTTTTAAATTTTTTTATTTTTTTTTTATTCTTTTTTTTT